>SWBY01008810.1_pt1 | contig 183678 bp, 142 predicted proteins | sample 4693071 | NCBI WGS metagenome assembly SWBY01 (sample SAMN10267273, study PRJNA491770) | bioreactor metagenome | isolation source: DHS bioreactor inoculated with marine methane seep sediment | place: Japan: Omine Ridge, Nankai Trough | collected 2006-05-06 | reverse complement strand
CTTACAGTATATAAGCCTACTTCGCTGTATGTTACAGTCGGATCTGATTCATTGGATGTTTCACCATTACCAAAATTCCAAGACCAGGAATCATAGTTGCCTGTTGAAAGATCTGTAAATGCAACAACTAATGGTAAATATCCGGAAAGTGGAGAAGCGCTAAATTCTGCCTGAATTATATTTGGGATAGTGGATACATCTACAGGATTTGAATAAGAAGAATAAAAACTATTAATATAAGCATTTACTTTATAGCTATAACTATATCCTTCTTCAATTGTTGTATCTGTATAAAGAGTGTCATTTCCTGCAACTGTGGCAATAACAGAAAAATCTCCATTATCTACATTTCTTTCTATCGAAAAGCCATCTTCTCCATTAGAGTTATCTGTCCATTCCAGATATACCGCATCGGTATATTCTGCTGTAAATTGGGTAGGAGCTGGAAAATCAATTACCGATTGCAATACAACCTCAGTAGATACATCTTCATCTTCATAAGAATAAACACTATAAAAAACAGTATTCCAAGTTTGGCGACTCACAGAAATATCATCAAGATATGATTCAGCATTCTCATCCAATTCTGCTAACTCTATCCATTCTCCTTCATCTAACCTTCTTTCAATTTTATAACCATCTTCTTTTTTGCTGTTATCCTGCCATGTCAGTTGGAACTGAGAGATCTGAACTTGAGAAATTGTAAAATTGGTAGGTAGATTCAATTCAACATCAGGAGATGTTGAATCGGAACAATTCGTTAATGCGAATGCAATAAGTGCAAACAACATTATTGATAATTTTTTTTTCATTTTAAACTCCTTGTTTTAGTTTTAAAAGAAATAAAAAAGTGAAATTAAAATTTCAGGCAGAACTATAGAAGAAATTCCACCCGAAATAACTATTTTAAACCAACGAGAAGTTCTCGAGTTTTAATTACTTTAGTTTCGATTTCAGAGAATTTCTCATTTTCTTTTTTTACGATCATCTCTGGTGCATTTTCTATGAACTTCTTATTATTTAACTTACCAGAGATAACTTTTAATTCTTTTTCTAATTTGACAAGTTGTTTTTCCAATTTTGTTTTTTCTGCATCCAGGTCAATTAAACCTTCTAATGGAAGATATATCTCGATATCCTGTACAACTGCAGCGATCGATGAAGGTGGTTTTTGTAAACCTGCAGCAATATCCATTTCAGAAACTTTTGCCAATTTCAAGAAATAGTTCTGATATTCTTTGATCAAATCAATTTGTTCATCCGATGCTACATTTATTGAGATCGTTACTTCTTTGCCAGGAGATAAATTAACCTGCTTCCTTAAATTCCGAATGCCAGTAATTGCATCCTGGATTAGCAGCATATCCTTATCGATTTTTGAATTGATCATTTCTTCATCTTTCTTTGGAAAATCAGCAATTATAATTGATTCTTCCTGCATTGGAAAATAATGCTTAATTCCCTGCCAGATCTCTTCTGAGATATGCGGCATTATAGGCTGCAAAAGACGCATAGAAGTCTGGAATACATCTAGAAGAATGTATTTAGCAGTTAACTGTCCTGTTTTATCTTCATCATTATAGATGCGATCTTTAGAAAGTTCAAGATACCAGCTGCAGAACTCTTTCCAAATGAAATCCATTAAAGTTGAGGAAGCATCATTCATACGAATATTTTCATATTCACTGGTCACATCTTCGATAACTTGATTCAATCGGCTATATATCCATTTATCAGCCAATTCCAGTTTTAGATCTTCTTTCTTTGGAAGACCTTCGATCTTCTCAACATTCATCATCATAAATCGATAAGCATTCCAAATCTTATTAGCAAAGTTTCTACCGATATCCAAAATTGAATCAGAATAATAACTGTCCTGCCCTTTAGGTGTATTGAAGATCATGCTGAAACGAAGGGCATCTGCTCCAACCTCTTCAATGATGTGGATAGGGTCTGGAGAATTCCCCAGAGATTTACTCATCTTTGTTCCATGTTCATCTAAGACCATACCGTGTAAGAGAACTGTATCAAAAGGAATTTTATCCTTGAATTCCAAAGTTGCCATTATCATGCGTGCAACCCAAAGATAGATAATTCCCGGTGCTGTTACTAATAGATTAGTTGGAAGAAAATATTCCAATTCTTCTGTATTATTGGGCCAACCCATTGTGCTAAAAGGCCATAACCAACTGCTGAACCAGGTGTCCAATACATCTTCATCTTGTCGGAATTTGTCATTCCCACATTTTAAACAATTATCTGGCATTTCTTTGGTTACTATCATTTCATTACATTCTTCACAATAATAGGCTGGAATTCTGTGTCCCCACCAGATCTGACGGGAAATACACCAATCACGTACATTCTCCATCCAGTGATAATACACCTTCGTCCAGCGTTCCGGTTGCAATTTAACTCTACCATCTTTTACTGCTTCAATAGCAGGTTTAGCCAAAGGCTGCATTTTTACAAACCATTGATCAGAAAGATAAGGTTCAATTACTGTATCACAACGATAACACTGCCCAACCGAGTGATCATGATCATCGATCTTTTCTAGCAGATCCTGTTCTTTAAGCATTTTAACTATTTTATCGCGACAATCAAATCTATTCAAGCCAATAAATTCGCTTCCTGCAGCTTCGTTCATATTACCATGTTCATCCATGACGATGATTTGTTCTAGATTATGACGCTTTCCAACTTCAGAATCGTTGGGATCATGGGCAGGAGTGATTTTAACGAATCCGCTGCCAAAATCTTTATCTACATATTCATCTGCAATTACCGGGATCTCACGATCTGTTAAAGGAAGTTTAACCATCTTACCGATGAGATGAATATATCTCTCATCATCGGGATGAATTGCAACTGCCGTATCTCCGAGCATTGTTTCCGGACGTGTTGTGGCAACTATTAGAGATCCGCTTCCATCAGCAAATGGATAGCGAATATGCCACATATGGCCTTTATCGTCTTCGTATTCAACTTCATCATTTGCCAGAGCTGTAACGCAACGCGGACACCAGTTTATTATGCGTTTACCTTTGTATATCAAGCCTTTATCATGAAGACTGATGAATACTTCTTTAACTGCATCCGAAAGACCTTCATCCATAGTAAACCGTTGTTTAGTCCAATCACAAGAACAACCCAATTGTTTCAACTGTTCAATGATCCGTCCGCCTTTCTCTTCCTTCCATTTCCAAACTCTGTTTACTAGCTTTTCCCTACCAATGTCATGACGGGTTTTTCCTTCTTTTGCCAGTTCCTTTTCTACTACGTTCTGGGTAGCAATACCAGCATGATCAACACCTGGAATCCAAAGTGTAGGAACTCCTGTCATGCGCTTATAACGGATCATTACATCCTGCAGGGTATTATTTAAAACGTGTCCCATGTGCAGGATACCAGTAACATTTGGTGGAGGTATCAATATTGTGTAAGGCTTTTTTGTTTTATCAATTTTCGGTGTAAAATAACCATTATCCAACCAGAATTTATACCATTTTTTTTCAATATTCTGTGGTTCGTAATTTTTATTTATTTCCATTTCTTAATTTCCTTTATTAGAAACTGTTATGACTTACAAGTTAAACAATATTATCATAACAGATCATTAGACATTTCGAACTATATCAGTATTAATTCGCAGTTAACTTTTCTTTAACTTTTTCCAGGAAAGCAACATGCGATGGGAACACAATCTCAGGTAGACTGTCAAGAGCCACAAATCGTGCTTCGACAGCATCATCTCCTGCCTGAAGCTCACCTCCGATGATCTTCATAAGAAAACCAAACGAAATAACTTTTTCATAGATTGGAGAATAATCAGAGAAATAACCCAGGAATCGTTCAACTTTTCCTTCCAGTCCAGTTTCTTCCCACATTTCATCAACTGCACATTCTTCCGGATTTTGGTCAATTTCGATGTAACCACTGGGAAGTGCCCAACCACCTGCTTTTGGTTCGAATTTGCGTTTGATAATAACTACTTCATTATCATCGTTCAAAATAACACAAGCTGAAGCAGGAATTGGATTTTTATAATAAGTAAATCCGCAGTTAGAGCATTTTGGACGCAGTTTCTCTTCATGATCATCTTTTAAATCCAACCTGCTGCCGCATTGCTGGCAATAATCGATTCCTACGTATGATTCTGCGTTAATACTCATTTTTTACTTCCTCTAATTTATTTGTATTCAAAAAAATGGGACGGTTTATGCTGTCAAATAGTTTGTGTTAGAAGGAGTTGCTAGAAACTTGATTCTTCGTCGATTGCCTTTGTTAGTTAATTCTCAGAAAGACAAATTCTTTTCATTCAACGGTCTCAAATGTTCCCTCTATTTAAGCAGAGTGGCAAAGAGAGGGAAATAGCAAGTGTGAGTTCAGTAACTTAACTCCACCACTTAATGAAGCTTCGATAAAAGACTCGGATCAAAGTAGGAATATCCATCAGCATATTTGTATAAGAAGCATTTGCTAAAGGACAATAGCACTCTTTATTGATAATCGATTTGCGCTCTTTTCGTGCTCTTCGTCCAAACCAGATTCTTTTAAAATCATAATCGTGATTCCGCAAATTTCCCAATGAATTCGCTTTTATGCAGCAACTCCAGATATCACCATCAGGAGAAATCTGAGCTGATGCAATGCCAGAGTAACATGGAATAACTTGTTTTTTATCGCGTAAAATAGACTTAACAAGATTATAATATTCTATTCGGAAACCTTGCGTTATCTTATTCATGCCTTTAAATTTTCCATTTTTAATACGATGAATTAGAAAATCAATAGCAGATCGATATGAAAGTTGGTCAGGTGTAATATTTGAATTCATTGTGTCCAACTCGTTCCGTTCTTCTGCAATCTCGGTAATATAAGAATCAGGATTCTTTTCCATCAAGGTATTGGCAATGTAAGTAAAATCTTTTACATTAAATTTTGATATAACTGTGTGAATACCAATAGACAGGTTTTTCTTTTTCAATTTATTCAATTTGTTAAAAGTATTTATTACTTTTTTATAATTTCCTGGTATTTGCCTGATCTTATCATGTTGCTCATCGATTCCATCGATAGATAGATTGATGATAACTTGTGTTTTAGGACATTCGTCTGTAATTTGATCGACGAAATTAACGATTTGATTTGTAAGAATACCATTAGTGGGGATATTCAAGATCGCTGGACGAGAGTTACGGTAAATTACTTTGCAGATTTTCGGTAGATCTTTGCGCAGGAAAGGTTCTCCCCCGCTGATTGTAACCCAATATGGTACTTTACCAATTTTACTGAATGTGTATTCGATCTCCGAAACAGATAAATTCTTTGCTTCCTTTTTCCAGATGTTACAAGTCTTACAGCGAGAATTACATGTGTAGAGTAAACTTAAAGTGTAGTTCATAGGCATAATTCGGGGGAAGCCGAATTTGCGATTCATCTTGTATAAAAGTATTTTAGGAAGAATTTCTAACATATTATTTTCTGCTAAGATTTTTGGTTGAATTGGCTATATCCCACTTGAATGGGTTTTTCTTTTTTATCTTGAAATCGTACCAGCCCAGGAAACGACTCCAGATCTCTACAAATGCAGTCAATTTTAGAAAAAATAATTTGCCGGGATCTTTTACAAATTCTTTCCAAGCAAGTTTGAGAAGTAAATTTGAATCCTGAGAAATAACTTCATACTGTTGAAATTCCTTCAACCAGAGATGCCCTGTTTCGATACGTCTTCGCTGTTTTACAAAATCTTTAATATTTTCCGGACCTTTGTTATAAACGATTGCATCAGGAATATAACGTAATTCAAGTCCAGCATCTTTGATGATGGCTTCAATACTGGCTTCATCAACAGCACTTTCCGGTGGGATCTCATCGAATATTTTGCGGAAAGCTACCATCTCCCCAAGCTTAGGAGAAACCATGGCCATTTCATGATGAAGATTCCAAAGTAGGTTTACAGCATAACCTACAAATGTAGAAGGATCATTTTCTGGTGTTGGTCTGCCACCAGTCATACCTATTTTTGGATCAAGAAATGGAGAAACAATCTTTTCTACTGTATCTTCTGCCGGAATCGTATCTCCGCTTTCAATAACTAAAACATCAGATGAAGCAGCCTTTATGAATTTATTGATGGCAGAGGATTTTCCACCTCTTTCTGCTTCAGTAATTAGTTTTATGTGATCATGTTTAGTCTCGAAACTTCGAATTATATTATCTGTTCCATCTGTGCAAGCACTGGAAACTACTATGATTTCATCAATTGCAACTTTATCAGATTTCTGAGTTAAAAGACTTTCCATTAATTTGCCAATATTGGCCGCTTCATTATAAACAATTACACCAATACTGCATTTAAGTTTTTCCATAATGAACTTCCTATTTAAGATCGCCAGCTATTGAGTTTAATATTCCATTAACGAATTTACTGGAACTATCTGAACAGAATTTCTTGGCAATTTCTATCGCTTCGTTCATTATGATAGCTGGTGCTGTAGCTGTGAACATCATTTCATAGGCCGCAATTCGGAGTACAGCTTTATCAAGATCTGCAATTTTATCGACTTTCCAATTAGTGGAATGATCAGAAATTTTTTTATCTATCTCATCAATTTGATGAGTTGTGTTTCGAACAATTTCCAAAGCAAATTCATAAATTTTACTATCCATTTGAATATCTCTTGCTTCAGTAATTTCCTGCAGTTTTTCCAGACAAATAAGTTCCAAATCTGTATGATCGTGATCTGTGTATTCAATAGCATATAAAGTTTGCAATGCGATTTCCCGACCCTTACGTCTGATCCCCATTTATATCTCCAATAATTATTTATCTAACTCAGGTCAGGAAAAATAGCTTCTTCTTATAAGCAAGATATTTTTAACTAGTTTTGTTACGAATTCGAAGCCATTTGAAATTTACTCCCTTTTATGTTTGACAATAAAATGAATAAAAGTAAAAGAAAACATAGATGAATTGATAAAAAATTAGGAGCATTAATGAATAAAAAAATCTTTGTTTTGGATACCAATGTGCTTATTCATAATCCTCAAAGCATGTTCTCTTTTGACGAAAATGAAGTTGTAATTCCAATTACTGTAATTGAAGAAGTAGATAACTTTAAGAAAAGTGTTGATGAAAAGGGAAGAAATGCGAGACAGATTGGCCGTTTTCTGGATGAATTAAGAGAAAAAGGCAGCTTGAGAAAAGGAGTAGCAACAGAAAAGGGTGGTACAATTAAAGTTGTTCTAAGCCGCAAGGTCTCGGATACAACCAACGATATTCTAATTACAGATACAAACGATAATTTAATAATTGGAACAGCACTTTATATAAAAGAGCAGAATCCCAAAATACCTGTTATCCTGATATCCAAAGATGCGAATGTTAGGATAAAAGCAGACGCAGTAGGCTTGGAAGCCGCTAATTATGAAACAGATAAAATTAATTTCTCCGAACTGTATAGTGGATATTTAAAACTGATATTAGATGATGAAACTATTGCGGAATTTGGAGAGAAGAAGTTTCTATTAAATGATTTTGGTGAAATCTATCCAAATCAATTTGTACTTCTTTGTAAACACGAAGAAGACGAAGATGGAGTACTTGCCAGATATTCTGTAGAAAATAATACTATATATCCTCTCAAGTATTATAACGGACAGGAACTATTTGGTATTACTTCCAGAAATATTGAACAAACAATGTCTTTTGATCTGCTAATGGACCCGGAAGTTAAATTAGTAAGTCTGGTTGGAAAAGCTGGAACAGGAAAAACTCTTATCGCTCTGGCAGCTGGTTTGAACCAGGTAGTAGAAGAAAACAGATATACTAGATTAGTTGTCTCCAGGCCGGTTTCACCTTTGGGAAAGGACATTGGATTTCTACCTGGAACTAAAGCAGAGAAATTTAATCCGTGGATGCAGCCGATCTACGATAACATGGAAATATTACTTTCTACCAAAAACGAAAAAGAAGATAATGGTAATGGTAAGATCTTCGGCAAAAAGCAACCCGGATTAAAAGATTACCTTGATTTTGGCTTTATTGAGCTGGAACCTCTCACCTATATCCGAGGTCGCAGTTTACCAGAACAATACATTATTATAGACGAAGCTCAAAATTTAACACCACATGAAATGAAAACCATTATCACAAGAGCTGGAGAGGGCACAAAAATTGTAATAACTGGCGACCCGTACCAGATAGATATCCCCTATCTTGATTCAGAAAGTAATGGCCTTAGTATTGCAGTAGAAAAACTTAAAGCAGAGAAAATCGTTGGTCATGTAACCTTAACCAAAGGTGAACGTTCTGAACTTGCTGATTTAGCTGCAAAGTTTTTTTAATCAATTAATGTTATGATTAACAAATTTATTCGATTTGGTTGGATCAAGTTGCTGGTAAGAGTTGCAATGATACATTGGTACATTACTATTCCTATATTAATTCTATTGTCACTTTACATTTAGCTTGAACACCAAAAAGTAATGAAAAGAAGGATCGAAGGAAAGTTATAATTTGATCAGTTTAATTTAAGGAAATATAAATGAAAAATGATAGGAGCTGGACTGAGATAGATCTTTCAAATTTTGAGTATAACTTTAACGAATTAAAAAAGTCTATTAAACCTGAAACCAAGGTCATGCAAATCGTAAAAGCAGATGCCTATGGGCATGGAGCTTATGAAATTGCCAGAAAATCGATTGAATGTGGTGCTAGTTATATGGGAGTAGCAAATGCTCAGGAAGGCTTTTTACTAAGATATCAGGGCATTAAAGTTCCTATTGTAATTTTATCACCTTCACTTATTAATGAGATCGGCATAATTCTGAAAAACGATCTTATTCCTTCAATTTCTTCTTATGAATTTGCAAAAGAGCTTTCCAGCAAAGCCAAACAGAAAATTAATATTCACATTAATATCGATACGGGAATGGGAAGAAGTGGTATTGAATCCGAAACTGCTTTAAAAGAACTCGATAAAATTAAGAAATTACCAAATTTACGAATTCAAGGAGTTTTTTCGCATTTTTCTTCTGCAGAAAACGATTCCAAATATACTGAACAACAAAATATCAAATTCCGTGAATTTATAGAAAATTTGGATGAAAAACCGGAGATAATCCATATCGCTAATAGCAGCGGAGTTGTTACTATAAATTCTGCTTACTGCAATTTAGTTCGGTTAGGTCTCTTAACATATGGAGTTTATACAGATCCTAAACTTAAAGAAAAGATCAATCTTAAACCAGTTATGTCGTTTAAAACTAGGATAAGTCAGATCAAATCTGCCAAGAAAGGTGATTCAATTGGATACAATAGAACTTTTACATCTTCTGGAACTATGAAATATGCGATATTACCTGTCGGCTATGCAGATGGTTATGATTTTCTACTTTCCAATAAAGGTAAAGTGCTGATCAAAGGTAAAGAATGTGATGTTGTTGGGAAGATCAGTATGGATATGACAGCAATAGATGTAACAGATCTTGATGTAAATGTAGGAGATGACGTAACTCTTTTAGGGGATAGTAAGATTCTCCGAGCAGAGAGTGTTGCATCAAAATATAATGGATCAAGTTATGAATTGTTGTGTCAAATTGGTAGAAGAGCAAAGAGATATTACAAAGAAAATAATGAGATCATCTCATCTTCCCCGCTTTTGCGTCGTGATTTTGTATCTATGGATTATAGCGATGAAAAGCTTAATACAGTAATTGAAACAGCAATCGAACAAAGATTGCAAAGTAAAGAGATCTCTAACCTGGTCTATTCAGAATTCCTTAAACGTTTCTTTGCAGAACATGATCGCGATATTCATTATAGACGTAATTTCAGGCATTACATCGAATTTAATGAACATAAATTTGCAGAGTTAGATCAATATTATCAAACCGACACTACCTTAACATTTACGAAGATCCTACAACAGGATTATTTCTATGTTGCCTGCGCCAATAAAGAATCTAAACTGGAAAAATATTTTCTGCGATCTGATGTAGAATATCGCTGGTTAATAGATAAAAACCTTGGAACCACATTGTTCGATCTCACTTCAGTTAAAATTAATGATCTAGAGCTTTACCACGAGATGAAGATGAATGATGACTGTCTGGAAATTCGCTGCTACCATCCTGAACTGGAGAATCTAAAAGGAAAAGAAGTAGAATTTTCAATATCTACACAAACGTTTTATCCTAAAGATCTGCATCAACTTGCTGTGTATCTAATTGAATTAACTCAAGGTACAGAAATAACATTCAACTTTGGAAATGTGTTAAAATCTGCTGAAGCAGTTCCGATTTTCTCTGGTCGCAGCAAATTCCCAAAGATTACTTCCGGCAAAAATCAACTTACAATTTCAACTAAAACAGATGAATGGATATTTCCAACAAGCGGTGTTGTGTTTGTGTATTAGATCCTATCAGTGGTATTGTGTTTGTGTATTAATCAATAAATTTCTCAAAAATTTAGTAACTATTTAATTTTTTTTTCTTTTTATAAGTAAAAACTTAGGAGTCTAAAGTGAAATTAACATTAATGAGTTTACTTCTGATAATTTTAGTTAGTTGTTCAACTAATGTAACCATGAAAAAAGAAGTGAGTGAAGAAAAATCTGATATTCAAGAATCCATTTCAATTCTTATTAAAGCGTTAAATGATAATAACTTTTATATTATAGAGCCACTTTTGTCAGAAGATTACAATGTTCCAGGAGTGCCTGCTAGCATGAGTAAGATGGTCTTTGAACAAGTAGTATCTAGTTATAAAGAAAATATTCATAATTATGAAATTATAGAAAGTAATCCTGAAGGTTCTGACATAAGAATAATTGCCAAGTTCATCTATTCAGATAAGCAGAAAGAATTTGATTTCCTCTTAAATCCTCAAGCTGAATTTATAGAAATAAATATTTTTCATACATTAAAAAAAGAGGTAGAGGATATCAAAAAAGAAAACATAGAAATACCTGTTTTTATGCAAATTCCTTTTACATTAAGTTCCAAATTGATAACAGTAGAAGCAGAAGTTAATGGGAAAAAGGGTAACTTTTTAGTAGATAGTGGAGCTCCACACCTAGTTCTAAACAACAAGCATTTCAAAACCGAAGAAGTAAATTCAGTTTCTGGTATGGGTGTAAGCGGAGTTATTTCAGGTACGGATATTAAGAAAATTAAAAATTTTATTTGGCAGGAGTTCAAAATAACAGATTTCGATGCAATTACAATGGATCTTAGTCACTTAGAAGAGCAATTAGAAACAGAATTTTTAGGATTAATTGGACAAGCAGAATTATCTCATTTTGAAGTACATTATGATTATACAAATATGAATATGATGTGTTTCAAATTAGATGATTCTGGTAATAGAATTCCACAAGTAATGATTTCCGATCCTAATCATACAATTGAATTTGAAATGGGCGCACACATCCCAATATTAAGTATGAAGATTCTAAATAAAACGTATAAGATGGGTTTAGATACAGGTGCTGAGACTAACTTATTTTCCGAAACTCTATTATCAGAGCTGTCAGAAAGTACTGTATTTACAGATATTGATACTTTATATGGAGCAGATAAACAGAAGCAGGCTGTAAGATCTGGTGAATTAATTTCATGTAAAATTGGGGAAGAAACATTTGAGAAAATGAAAACAGTTTTTTCAGATATAAGTCATTTGAATAGTGGTTATGACTTGAAAATTGATGGTTTGATTGGATACGAATTTCTATCGCGGCAACGAACAGCAATTAATTATAAGAAAAAAGAATTATATCTTTGGTAATGATCTTTACTTTTTTGCTTATTCAATTCAGCAAATTCCCACAAATCACTTCAGGGAAAAAAGAGATATCAATCTCAACTCAACCTGATGAATGGATCTTTCCTACAAGTGGTGTAGTATTTGTATATTGATATGAAAAATAATAATAATGATAATCCTCCTGCAATTTTGTATAAATATAGAGACTGGGAAGATGAATTTCACAAACAAATAATCACTGAACGAACAATTTGGTTACCAAGTTGTAAAAATCTGAATGATCCAGATGATTGTAAAACACCAATCTGCATTAGAAAAAATACAAAAGAAAAAAAGCAACAAATTAAGGAATTAATTCACAAAAGAGTTTCAAAAGATTTCAACTCACTTTCAAGAAGAGAAAGAAAAAAAATAGAAGTAGATGTTTATAATGAAAAGAACTATGATAATTATGAACTTCAGAAACATCTTCAAAGTGAAACTATTGATAACAGATTTGGAATATTTTCACTCTCAACTAATCCACGAATTCCTGAGATGTGGACAGACTATGCAAATCATAATAAAGGTTTTTTTATTTAGGATTTGATATAAGTGTGTTTTTAAAATTAGAAAATTTAAAATTAGAATTAGGGAAAACTGCTACTATCTTTTCATTGTACGAAGTTAATTATGTAGATGAATTTCCTTATTGGGAAGATATCACTAATGAAATATTAATAGAACAGTTAACTACAAAATTAATTAAATACAAATTTGAAGAAGAATTCAGGTTAATCGTAACTGATCAGCCAAATGAAACATATAAAATTTCAAAAAATGCAATAAAAGAAATTATTTTTGGTTCAGAATCTTCAAAAGAAATAAGAGAAGAAATAATAGAAGAAGTTATAAGTAATAAAATTGATGTGAAATTCTATGAAATAATTCAAAAAGATAATAGTTCTGAACTCTATTGCAAAGCTATTAAATAATATTGCTCTTAATCAACTCTTTTAAAACTATCTCTTAAGAATGTTTGCAATATGAGATCAACAACTTTCCCCCGCGCAAAAACCTGTACTCCAGGCTATTTGCAAATTGAATCCACCTGTGTAAGCATCCACATCTATAACTTCACCCGCAAAATATAATCCCGGCAATAGTTTAGATTCCATCGTTTTAGGATTGATCTCTTTCACCTCCACCCAAACCGATGAATGGTTATTCTCTACGAGTGTTGTAGTGTTTGTGTATTAGCAAAGAAATAGATTGAGAACTTACTATTATGCGTAAATAAATAAACAGAAATATAATATCTCTAACTGTTACTGTAGATTACAATATTAGAAATTATAAAATTAAAATTTGACAAAAAACAATTCTACTAAAGATTGTTTTTTATCTCGAAATGAAATTTTTCACATATTTTCATAATATTTCGTATGCGGATATTCTTTATTTTTACGACAAAACTATCAGGAGGAAGTATGAAACGTGTTTTTAGTATTATTACGGTATTATTTGCTTTCAGCTTATGTGCAGAACTTATGGTTCCTATCCCACGAAATACTCAAGAAGATTTAGTTCATCCAACCCATCGTGTGTATGATAATAACACTCGTGTTACCTGGGATTTTGCGACAAATCCTGTCGGAATTATTCCAAACTATTATGACTATCAACCCGGAAACTACAATAGTACACCAGTTAGGGTCCAACCCGATGTTTTAGGTGGTGGTGTATACATTGTATTTCATGCAAGAGAAACTGCAGCTTCAATCAGACGAGTGTATTACTGTTATATTGATGATGAAGGTTACCTTACTAACTGTGCAACAATCAGCACAGATGACATCCATGAAGGTTACGCTGGTATTGATCTAGATCCTATTACTGGTGATCCAATTGTTGTTTGGCATGCAAATATGCAAACCGGATCTGCAGATCTTGAGATTGTATGTTCTTATGATCTGTTTCATCTGGGAAGTCCTGGTTTATGGAAATCTCCGTTCGTTATAATTAATGATAATACAATTTCACCCAATGCACCTTCAGATGAATTTATTTGGCCATACTCATATATTGGTCCATCGCCTAATCCAGGGAAACGACGTGTTTATGTTACTGCTAACAATTCTGACGATAGTCCAACAGGCAGTCCTTCCGAAAATCAATTAATAGCGTATGCTGATTTTGATGTAAATGATTTAAATATGCTATCGGAATTTAATTGGTCTTATGTAACCATCCCACTAATGGATGACTGGCACATGGGTGTTCCAGAATGGAAGCGTCCAAACTGTGCAATGGCTGTTTCTGATGATGGTAAAGTAGCCATCTTTGGTTATGTAATAACAGATGCTGATGTTTCCAATACACCAGATAGAATGTTTTGTTTTGTTAACGATAATTATGGTATGGGTGATTTTGTATATTACGAAGGACAGGCAGAATTCGATATATCAAATCCTCAAAATCAGGATGGATCCTATAGATTTATTGATCCTGATACCGGACAACCTCAGCAGATCTATATGGAACCATATCTAAGTAACCATATGAACGCTATCTTTACAGATGATGGGACAAAACTAAAATTTCCAGGAAATATGAACATGATGATCCATCCTGCATCTTGGTTTCCTGATTTACCAATGATGTATCCAAAAGTATTTACGTTTGATTTAATAAGTGGTGAATTTAGTTTTATTGATATTGATCTACCAGGAACTAATCCAAATGATAATATACCAATGATTCCCTGGGATTTGAATGAGGACGGAGTTGTTGATCAATTTGATCCTGATGGTTATGTAACCTGGGTCGAAGGATGGCCAATTTATCATTATGATAATAGTCTTGCTTTCCATGAAAACACCATGAAGATAACAAAAAATGAAGATAATGACTGGCTTTGTGCTGTCTGGTCAGATGGATTGAAAGCTAGATTAGGAAATATTCCTGAACCCGGTTATGAAGACTGGGCAGAATATCCCGAAATTGCTTTAGCTATTTCTGCAGATAATGGGCAGACTTGGAGCGAGACCATTTTGATGAATGCCAAAACTGATGACGTAAATTACGTACCTGAACTCGATGGTATGATTCCTTGCTATATTTATCCTGGTGATGAAATTGAAGATATAGGAAATGGTTTTGGACGTCTGCATTTATTCTTTTTAGATGATAATAGCTATGGATCATCAATCCAAGGTCACGGAGAAAACCTTGGTGGAACAATGATATATACTTCTATTGATATAGATTTCAGTGAGTATCAAAATGACATTAACGCCAATTTCTCTGCTACTCCAACTTTTGGAGTTGCACCTCTCTCAGTTCAATTTAATGATATATCTACTTATATTTCCAATCCGATTACTACATGGGAATGGGATTTTGAAAATGATGGAATAATCGATTCATATGAACAGAATCCAAGCTATACCTACCTATATCAAGGAGTATATACAGTTAAACTAACTGTAGGAAATGGAATAGAGACTAATACAGAAATAAAACCATCTTATATCAATGTGGATAATCCTGTAAGTTCAGATTTTGAAGCAACTCCTCTATCTGGTTTTGAACCATTGGATGTTCAGTTTACAGATATTTCATCAGGAAATATTACAAATTGGGAATGGGATTTTGAAGATGATGGGATAATAGATTCTTATGAGCAAAACCCAGTTTATACATACCCTGCACCTGGAGATTTTACTGTAACCCTAACCGTATCAGATGGTACTTATCAGGATACTGAAATAAAAGATGATTATATTGAAGTAAGCGGACCATTAGCAGATTTTGTAGCAGATATTACCTCCGGATATGTTTCCCTTGAAGTGCAATTTACAGATCAATCAATAGGAAATATAACTTCCTGGGAATGGGATTTTGATAATGATGGAACAATTGATTCTAATGAGCAAAATCCTTCTTATACATATTCTGAAACTGGTGAATTTACAGTATCACTTACTGTATCCAATGTAAACTATTCTAATATTGAAACAAAAATTGAATATATTGAAGTGCTGAATCCGATAGCCTTTTTTGAAGCAGATCAAACGTTTGGCTATATCCCATTGGATATTCAATTCAATGATTTATCATTAGGTAACATTGATACCTGGGAATGGGATTTTGATAGTGATGGAATCATTGATTCTAATGAGCAAAATCCGATTTATACATATACTAATGCTGACACGTTTTCAGTTGCTCTTACAGTTTACACTGCTGACTATTCCGACACACAAACAATCGATGAATTTATTGTTACTCTTGACCATGTTGATTGTGATTTCATTGCAACTCCTCTGAATGGTATTATCCCCCTGGAAGTTCAGTTTACATGCAATTCTATAGGTTCTATCTCACAATGGGAATGGGATTTTAATAACGATGGAATGATTGACAGTACAGAACCAAATCCAACTTGTACTTACAGCAATCCTGGAAATTATTCTGTAAGGTTATTAGTAACTGATGGAACCGAAGAAGATTATGAACTGAAACTAGATTATATTTCTGCTAGCTTGACAGATGCTGGAAATATACTACCTCCACTTGAGACTACATTACAAAATAATTTTCCTAATCCCTTTAACCCAATGACCTACATTTCTTTTGAAGTGAAAGAAAACGAAGTGGCACAACTCACAATATTTAATGTGAAAGGACAACTGTTGCTTAATGAAAGATTTCATACAGGACGTTATCACTTCCCCTGGAATGCTTCTGAATATAGTTCGGGTGTTTATTCCTGCAAACTGAAATCCGCAAGTTATGAGAAGACACAAAAAATGATTTTTATGAAATAGATTTCTTAACTCTTCTCGATGCAATGTAAACGTCGGGAAGATTTTCTTTATTGGAGAATTGCATTTTCTTTTATCAGTACAAGTTAGGGGGAAAGATGAAAACATTGTTTTTTATATTTTTTATTCAATTTACTTTTTCTGTTTTTTCCGAGTCTGTTTATGTTGCTCCCAGAGAGTTTGACAATACTCCGGTGAAGATTGAGAAATCAAATGGTTCATCCTATGTACAAAATAAACCTGACACACCTCATCAACTTACTATAAAGCTGGCTACTAAAGTTAAAAAATACCTACATAAATATGATGCAAATACTGTTTGTAACATATGTCAGGAAAAACCTAAGAAATTTACAAAGTATAACACATATATGATGATAATAGATGACTCCGGAAATATACTCGCTCATTCAGGCAATTCCAATTTCATGAACAAGAATTTTTTAAAGACTCGTGATTTTGCTGGAAATTTATTCATAGAAGATTATTTGAATAGAATTAAGACTAAAAAAGTAGATAATTATTCCAAATATTATTTTTCTGATAATAATCAGCTGGAATTAATTCAATGGATTCATTTGGAGAAATTAGAAAATAACATCATGCTGGCTACAATATGTACTAACGAATTTTAAAAGCAATAATTACCACGATTGAGCATCTGAAAACCTCTTTTGAATTCAATTGTTCTGTCATTTAATCTTCTGCACAACTTTGTCCAGCGCAAAAACCTGTACTCCATGCTATCTGAAGATTAAATCCACCTGTGTAAGCATCAACATCTATTACTTCACCAGCAAAGAAAAGATTCGGAACCAACTTAGATTCCATTGTTTTGGGATTGATCTCTTTCACATCCACCCCACCACTGGTAATTATTGCTTCCTGGATCGGACGAAGTTTATCGAGTTTTATGGTTAAATCTTTTAAAAGCTTAATAGTCATCATTCTTTCATCATGTGTAATCTGGTGTGCTTTTTTTTCTGCTGAGATTTGGCTTAAAATAATGAAAACAGGTATCATCTTGGAAGGCAGAAGATGTTTTAATATATTCTGGAAATTTTTGTTGGAATATTCTTTGAATTCTTTTTGGAGTCTGTTATCGAGAGTTTCTTCACTCAAAGCTGGCTTCAAATCGATATGCAAAATATTATTTTCTAATGTGTGCAGATGAGAAGATGCGGAAAGAATAACAGGTCCGGAAACTCCGAAATGGGTAAAAAGTAGTTCACCAAAATCTTCATAAATATTTTTACCATTACTATCAGTTATAGTAATTCCAGCATTCTTCAAAGCAAGTCCTTGCAGAGATGGAACTCTAACTCTAGTATTCAAGGGTTCAAATTCCATTGCTTCGATAGGAACCAGAGAGGATTTGAATTTTGTAACTTTATGACCGAAACTTCTGGCAAATTTATAACCATCGCCTGTAGAGCCTGTTCCTGGATATGATTTACCTCCGGATGCTATTACCAGCTTTTCAGCACGGACCACTTCTCCATCAATTAGTTTTGCAGCAAACAACTTACCAAAAAGTTGAATATTAGATACAGAAGAATGGATAACTTCAACTTTATTTTGTGAAATATATTTCATTAATTTTTTAACAACATCTATGGCTTTATCACTTTCAGGAAACACACGGTTCCCGCGTTCTATTTTTGTAACCAATCCAAGATCATTGAAAAATGCTAACGTGTCGTATGAAGAGAATCTATAAAAAGAGTTAGTCATAAATTTTCCATTCACAGGCGTATTGTCTACAAGTTCATTAACGTCGCAATAATTTGTAAGATTACAACGACCTTTACCTGTTATCAAAAGCTTCTTACCAAGTACCGGATTTTTTTCCAGCAGAACTACGTGCCTGCCATTAGTAGCTGCAGTTCCTGCAGCGATCAAACCCGCTGCTCCACCACCTATAACCATTACATCAAATTGCTTAACAGACATTGTTCTTTACCATCAATTTTTAATTTTCTAACTTACAGTTTCCAAATAATTAAACTTATTGTAATTGTAAAGAATCAAAAAAAAACCACCGGCAAAAGAACCGGTGGCTAAGGAGGATGTTTCTAAAAACATACTATTTGATCATTAACATTCTGCGCGTTGAAATTTCGGATCCGTTTAAGAGACATGCAAAGTAAACTCCTGATGCAGCTAGCTTACCGAATTGATCCGTTCCATTCCAAACTGCGCGTACGACATTTTCTTTTAAGACGATCTGATTAGTTAGCAAAGTTTTAATTTTTGTACCTTTTACATCATAGATCATCAAGCTGATCCTGCTATCTTCTTCCATTCGGAAGCTAATCTCTGTGTTAGGGTTAAAGGGATTCGGGAAATTCTGCAATAATCCGTATTGTATTGGAGTTGTAGGGTTATTATGTCCTGGCTCAGAATTCGGGATAGTTAAAAAAACCGGACCAAATGTTTCAGATAGCCCACTAAAGCTGATACTTTCTAACCAATACCAATATGTAGTGTTCATATCAATTGTATGGGTATCATTAAATGTATAATCAGTAGGTGTTGTTGTTGTTCCAGCTCCAGGAATTAAAAATGGCTCATTAATTTGTATAGATGCAGATAACTCATCGCTTTTGCTGCGATACACATTCCACCCTTGATTGTTGATTTCACTTTGTGTTGTCCAATTTAGAATTGGTAAGGACATATCTAAACTTACATTAAATGAGGAAAGAGTAACAGGGAGAGGATCGTCCAGAATAACACTTGTACTTGGTACAGGGTTCGGAGTGCTATCAGTTTTATAACTTATTTCTTCAGGTTCAGTCCTATAAGGATAAATTTTAAAGTAGTAAGTTCCATTACTTTGTCCGGTCCATTCGTATGATGTTTTTGTAGCTAATTTTGCTTTTTCAACTGTAACGTTACCAAGGTTTATGGTTATTGGTAAATGATCTTCGTACTCGTTATTATAGACAGGTGCATCTAAAATAGTTGGTGCAAAAGATTTTCTAGCGACAATATAATATCCCTCAGCTTCAAGAGTACCATCATTATGAACCCATTCCAAATCAATGTTGTACGAAGCATCAACTGTTGCAGTAAAATTAGTTACATGATTAGTAGGTGGAGCCAAATCACAATATAATATTGAAAAAGTTATTAAACAAAGCAATAAAAACAAATATCTCATAAGTCCCCCTTTTAGACTTAAATCCACTTATTTGATAAGCATGATTTTTCTCGAAGCAGAGTATTCGCTGGTTTGCATACGAAGGAAATACATACCACTACTAACTCTTTTGTTACTGTTATCCTCTCCATTCCACACAATGGCATACTCGCCAGAATCAAACTCTGCGTCAACTAGTTTCTTAACTAATTGTCCACAAATGTTATAGATGGATAATGAGACATGGTCTTGAGCATTCAGTGAAAATTTCAAAGTTGTTGATGGATTAAAAGGATTTGGGTAATTTCCGATAAGTTTAGCCCGAGGTATAAGTATTTCATCAGCTACTAAACCGTTATATATAAAAGTAGCTGAGATTAATTCAGATTCACCTTCACAATATTGTGCTGAAATACTAGCAGTGTATTCACAACCGCTTTCTAGATTATTAAAATTGAATGACAATTCCTCTGTAAAACCAATCTGTAAACTATCTAAATATACATTGTATCCTGTAGCATTTGTTGAATCAGGATCATCCCAGGAAACACTACCTTCCCAATCGTTTACATAAATGTTTTGCGGAGGATCCATTGGAAGTCCTACCAGCTCGAAAAAATCCATAATTCCCCAGAGTGCATCATGTAAAGAATTATTCCCTTCAAGGCCAGTTATTTCGAAAGAAGTGCCTACTGTTTTATAATCTCCATTATCATAAATAATGCCACAATTATAATCTGCATCAGGGTTACGGAAAGCTGTAATAGCATCACCAAGCGGTTCCAGATGATCAATATAAGAGTTTGTACCAGCGTAACTCCAATTCATTGATGCAAAGATATCTTCTCCTGCTATATTACTCAAATCACTGTTACCATCCGTAGTGCCATTGATATTGAATAGTGTATGCAATGTGGTTTGTGTATCAAATGCCCATGTGTCACCACCTTCCATATATAAATTTCCACCATTATTTAAATATTCGATAGCAGTAGCTGCTTCGTTTTCAGTTAGAATGTAGTTATCATTGTAAATACCAAGTAGAATGAAAACAGCATCTGCAGTCGTCATCGGGAATGTATTCCAGTCATTTGTCATTAAAACATTTCCTCCAGGATAAATATCTTCTAGAACAGAATGTAGAGCGTCAGTGGTTTCTTCATTAGATAAATCTATGATGAGGATGTAATTATTACTGAGATCATATACATCAATTTTCAAGCTATATTCTATTGATTCACCAATTGACTCTCCCAAAATTGATATTTCAGATAACCCTTCTGAAAGAGCAGAGATATATAATGAATCATTTATCATAGCTGCATTAACTACTGATGGATCAGTATTATTATTTATTGAAAGTGTTATTGGATCATTTTGTGGATCTATAAATAAATCACTGATATCAAAAACGTTTTCATCATCGATTACCATTATCTGATCCTCGATCGGATTTAGAACCGACATTTTAGTGAAAGAGTTAAATGTTTCCGGTAAAATGGTTAAAGCTTCGTTCAAGTCATTATCTAAATAAGATATAACATTAAAATTACCAATTATTACAAATAGCGGTATATAACCATTTGTAAAATCCTCTAAAATTTGATTCAATTCATTGGAAAAAACAAGATTGTCATATCCTATTGTACTCCAATTAAAATTCCCACAGAAATATGTCTCATCAGAATTCATCTGAGGAATCCAATTATTTAATGTTTCTGCAGCTGCATTGCTAGATGGAGACCATTCTTCTCCACCAAACCAAAATATTGTTTTTCCAGAATCGATTAATTCATTTAAAGTATGAAATTCTTCATTGCTGTCTGTCCAACTATAATCTGTAGTAATAACATCACCTACTTCCCAGGCTGATAAAGCCATTGATACAAATACAAAAAAGATAATTGCTAATGTTTTCATGATTCCTCCTATAGAATTATGAATGCAGATATTAGGATTTTCGTTCAGCTGAAGAACAGAATTTATTACCAAGTTTGAATCTTTTAAAAATCTCTTTCTAATCTGCATTTCTAACCACCTTATTTTGATGGTATAACTAACATTTATCGTGCCATAGCATAAATTAGCGATTATATCAGTGTCTTTTGTGTAGCTAAATTGATGGATACTAATGTTTTAAGGGATTAGGTGTATTTATGAAAGAGATATAAACTGGAGTTGGTTTTAACTAGATTCGACAGTAACTGTTCAGAAACTGCATGCAGTTGTTGAATGTTTGAACGATTTATAAATTCGAATCTCGAAGTTTCTTTAAAAGTGTATTACGAGATATATTTAAATAATTTGCTACTTTGGTTTTGTTATTATCGAACATCTTCATAACTTTTTTTATGATCTTGCTTTCAATTGCTGAAAGGTCATATCGATCATCAGGCAGATTGAAACTTAACATATTTCCGTCAGCACTGAAATCATCGGTATCGGGTGAGATAAGAAAATCTAGATGTTTTACATAAACTTCTTCCCCATCATGCAAAACTGTAACTCGTTCTATTGTATTCCGCAATTCCCTTACATTTCCAGGCCAGGAGTAGTTCTGGAGTAATTCTAGAGCAGATGTAGAAAGCTTTTTAAATTTACGTTTTCGCAATTTACTGAACTCAAGCAGAAACATATTAGATAAATCTTCTATCTCGCTTTGACGTTCCCGTAGTGGTGGAATAAAAACATTGCCTATATTTATTCTATAGTACAGATCCTTGCGGAATGATCCATCTTTGATCTTAGAGATTAGATCTTGATTGGTAGCAAAAATAAAACGTACATTTAGTTTGATCTTCTCATTGGATCCAACTCTGTACATCTCCTTTTCCTGAAGAACACGAAGAAGTTTAGGCTGCATCTCACTAGGGAAATCACCTATCTCATCTAAAAATAATGTGCCGTTTTGTGCTAACTCCAATTTTCCAATTCTGCCTTTTTGCTGAGCACCAGTAAACGCACCTTCGTCATAACCAAATAATTCACTTTCAAATAAGGATGGGGAAATTGAAGAACAATTCAATGAAATAAGAGGACCTTTTCCTTTTTGCTCTGATCCATAATGTATTATACGACTAATGATTTCCTTACCAGTGCCGGTTTCCCCTTGTATTAATACTGGTATATCCCGTTCAGAATAGAATTTATTAGCAAGTTTGACGATATCTTTCATTGAACTGGAAAATAAACCTACTTTACCAATCCCTTCCATTTCGATTTGCTGAGTTTTGAAATTATTAAATTTATTTCGAATTTGTTCTTCGTTTAGTTTAGATCTCTTCCCAAGATTGCGTTTAATCATTCTGTTGTGATCATCTAGTTTCTTCTTCTCAGCTATTCTATTTATGATAAAAGAGAGTTCATCACTATTTAATGGTTTATGAAGATAATCTGTTGCACCTGCTCTAAGGGCAGCAATGCTATTTTCAATATTGTGGAAACCTGTCATAATTATCACATCAGAATTTTGACCATTTTCGGTTTTCTTTATTTGACGTAGAAGTTCTATACCACTAATTCCAGGCATCATTATATCAGATAATATTATGTCATATTCTTTCTTGGCTATAAGTTCAAGTGCACGCCAGCCATCCGGTGCATCATCAACCTCAAAATCGGCAATCTGCTCAATAAAATCTCGTAAAGTATCTCTTATCAATTCATCATCATCAACTATTAAAAAACGCATTACCATCTCCATTATTAACTATAAAGTTACGGAACATTTATAAGGAATTATGTAAATTCTTTTTTTTAGGGTTGAACTAAACAGGTAGAACTACTTTAAAGAAAATCAAAAATAATGGGCGGATCGCAAAGATGATACCCAGAATAATGTACCAAATCATATCTAATGTAATAATCTGAGGAATCAATTTGATCAAGACGATTAACACACACATGCTGGCCAATTGACCAAGCTTGAAATCCCATAATGTAAAAAATTTTAAACGATTAATAAAATATTTAAACATTCTCTCCTCCTTGAATCAACAAAACAGAATTTATAATTCCCCAATTCAAAATCAAGATATTTCTTTATTTACAATGCCCTATGCTTCATATAAAAAATATTTGACCTAATTCGTTCCCTTCCAAAACTGACATCTGAATAAAGTTAAGGAGGATAAAATGAAAAAAAATCAATATTCTGTTTTCAGTTTCATCATATACAATTCTTTATCCCTCCTGCTTTTACTCCCCTAGTGGGGATAATAATTATACAACTCAAAAACTATAAAAATTTCAAAAAACTATTAACAGGAGCATTAAAATGGAATATCCATTTGATAAAATAGAGAAAAAATGGCAGAAGATTTGGAATGATAAAGGGATCTTCAATGCTGACAATAATTCAGAAAAACCAAAATATTACATTCTGAGTATGTTTCCATATCCTTCGGGAGCACTGCATATGGGACATGTTTCCAATTATTCAATTGGAGATGCGATCACTCGTTATAAGCTGACCCAAGGCTACAATGTTATGCAGCCAATGGGCTATGATGCTTTTGGTATGCCGGCCGAGAATTTTGCCATTGAACATAATTCTCATCCCCAGATGACTACTGAAGAAAATATTGATATCATGCGTAAACAATTCGATATGATAGGATTCGGATTGGATTGGGATCGAGAAGTTTCTACTTGTCGTCCGGATTACTACAAATGGGGACAGTGGTTCTTTAAGAAAATGTATGAAAACGATCTGGTTTACAAGAAAAGCAGTTTTGTGAACTGGTGTGACGACTGCCAAACTGTGCTTGCTAACGAACAGGTGGAAGATGGAACCTGCTGGCGTTGTGAAAGTACAGTACGGCAGAAAGAACTTGAACAATGGTTTTTCCGCATTACAAAATATGCTGACGAACTGCTGGATTTCAGTGGAGTTATCGATTGGTCTGAACGTGTGAAAACCATGCAGACTAACTGGATCGGCAAAAGTTTTGGTACGAACATTCATTTCAAGCTGGAAGGTAAAGATGATATCATCACAGTTTTCACAACCAGACCAGATACGATATTTGGCTGTACGTTCATGGCTTTGCCGCCTGAACATCCTCTTGTCAGCTGCTGGCTGAAAGATGAACCACAAGATTCGGAATTCACAAAATTCTGTGAAAAAGTTATTAATGAAGATAAAATCACTCGTTCTGCAGAAGATACAACCAAAGAAGGGATCTTCAGCGGAAGATTTGCTATTAATCCGGTTAACGAAGAAAAAGTGCAGATCTGGGTTACTAATTACGTGCTGATGGATTATGGAACCGGTGCTGTAATGGCTGTTCCGGCTCATGACCAACGTGATTTTGAATTTGCTAAAAAATATAAAATACCTATAAAGATCGTTATTCAGAATCCTGAGAAAACTCTTGTTCTGGAACAAATGACCGAAGCTTACATCGAGCCGGGAATTCTTGTTAACTCAAAACAATTTAATGATATGGAAAGCGTTGCTTCCAAAAAAACAATTTCCAGTTGGATGGACGAAAATGGCATGGGTGAAGAAACTATCACTTATCGTCTGCGTGACTGGGGTGTGAGTCGACAGAGATATTGGGGAAATCCAATTCCGATAATTTATTGTGATAAATGTGGTGAAGTTCTGGTTCCGGATGAAGACCTGCCTGTATTGCTGCCGGATGATGTGGAACTAGGTAAAACAACTCAGAATCCTCTGCTAAGTGTTACAGAATGGGTAAACACTACTTGTCCTAAGTGCGGAGCTCCAGCCAAGCGTGAGACAGACACAATGGATACTTTCGTTGATAGTTCCTGGTATTTTGCCCGTTATGCCGATGCACATAATACTGAAATGCCATTTACCAAAGAAGCTGCAGATCACTGGCTGCCGGTAGATCAATATATTGGTGGCATCGAACATGCTGTGATGCATTTGATGTATGCCCGTTTCTTCCATAAATTCATGCGTGACATCGGAATGGTAAGTTGCGACGAACCTTTTGCGCGCTTGCTCACACAGGGCATGGTAACCAAAGACGGTGCCAAAATGAGTAAATCTAAAGGTAACGCTGTCGATCCGCAATATATTGTAGATCGTTATGGTGCAGATACAGTGCGAGTATTCATGCTTTTCGCTTCCCCTCCAGATAAAGATTCGGAATGGAGCGATGAAGGAATGAAGGGAGCTTTTCGCTTTTTGAATCGTGTCTGGCGGATCTTTGATGATAAAATTGACTTAATAAAAAACAATGTCATCCTGAGTGATCCGGCAAGGACGGATCGTATCGAAGGATCAAATAATGAAAGTCTCTCTTCCCTACTCAAAGATCTGAGATTCAGCACACATCACTTGATAAAGAAAGTACGGGAAGACATTGAAGAACGTTTGCATTTCAATACTGCGATTGCTGCTATCATGGAGCATCTGAATATGGTTTATGTTACTAAAACTGAAAACCTGAACGATGCAGAGAAAGCAATTTATGCAGAAGCGTGTGCTGTAATACCAAGACTGCTGTATTTCTTTGCACCGCACATCAGTGAAGAGTTGTGGAAAATGATCGGAAACGAAAACCTTGTACACGAAGCTGGAATTCCGGAATATGATCCAAAATTTTTGGTGAAAGACGAAGTTACTTACGTTGTACAAGTGATGGGTAAATTGCGCGGTAAATTGGAAGTACCTATTGACATGCCGCAGGAAGAGATAAAGAAACTGGCTCTGGAAATTGAAAATGTACAGAAATTCATCGAAGGAAAAACAGTGCAGAAGATCATCGTGGTTCCAAAGAAGCTGGTGAGTATAGTAGCGAAATAACTGATTATCTCTTGGCAGTTAGATGTAGGGACAGCTCTTATGTTGTCCTTTTATAATTATCGAAAGATATTCCAATTAAAAAAATAACAATTTACTAAGTATCTTGAAATTTCTTAATTCATTTTAGTAGAGTATGTGCAAAATCAGTCGGATAGATTAATGAAACATTAAATCAAGGTATAGAAAACAGCAGCAAAATTGAATGCATGAATTCACCATCCAGCATTTTCTGGTTCAGACTTACATCAAGGCATTTGTATCTTTCAGAAGTCTAGGTCAGAAGGTTCAGCTCTTTCACAGTGATTTGATAACTGATAAGTATTGGAAAATTTTGAAGAAGCTAGGGTACTACTATCTGGATACAATAACTAAAAAACTTATGAAAATATATTGGGAGATGCTATTTAATATAATTGGATTCTTCAATCTGTTTAGTAAATATTATTTTTGTTTGAGGTAGTTTTTTCCTCAATTCTATAATTTGAGATTCTTTCAATGGATTACCAGATAAATCTAAAACTTCTAAATTACTAATATCTATTAACTGTTTTGTGTCGTTTATTAAATTATTGTTTAAATATAATCTTGCTAATTTTTTCAAATTCCTCAAAGGTTTTAGATCAGAGATTTGATTATCGTGTAATCTTAAAATATTTAAATTCTTTAATTCCTTCAATGTTTTTATTTCTATAATTTTATTATTACCCAAATCTAAATATATTAATATCTTCAATTCTTTTAATGGCTCTATATCAGTAATTAGATTATTGTCTAAATATAATGAAGTTAAACCCCTTATATTTTTTAAAGGTTCTAGATCAATGATTTGATTTTCAAATAAAGATAATCTAGTTAAAGTTCTCATTTCTTTTAACGGTTTGATATCGATAATTTGGTTTTTATATAACAGTAGTGAAGTAAAATTCTTAAATCCCTTTAAAGCTGAGATATTCGTTAGGTTAGATTTCATTAAATTTATTTCATTTTTATTAAAATCTTGGTTCCCATTAAATTTTCGATTATCCATTTTAAGTAAAACATTAACAGCATTGCTCTTTTGCCACATTGTGGTTTCGGTTGTTTTTACCTTTTCTTTTGCATACTTTTCGAGTTTCGTTTTAAGGGATTGCATTTCGCTAATGAAGTGGTTTATCTCTTCACTAGTTTGGTATTTTCCAAATATTTTATTCTCATTATTATTTATCTCTTTCACAAGCTGAGATGCTACTAGATAATCACGAAAAGATTTGTGCGATATTCTGAATACATAATCTGATTCTTTTGTTAAAAAAGTAAAATTTAAGAACATATTTAAATATTTAATTATTTCATAATCTTCTTTTACATCAAAGAAGTTGTAAAGATTCAATGTTTCCTTAATCACTCTTGTATCAATCATCAAAGTATGATTTTTATACATCCAGATTGAAAGTTTTTCCAACAATGCTAAACGTTTTTGTGTAGGAAGTTTATTATTAAGAAATGTAACTTCTCGTGATTTCTTCTCTAATTCGGTTTGAATTCCCATTCTATATAAGTCTGAGGCATTAATATTAATGCCTTTTGTTTTTTTTTCTATTTCTTTTTCTTCAATTAATGGTTTTAGATATTTAACAATAAAATCTAATAGAACTGGTCTCGGTGCAAGATTGCGTAAATCATAAATAGTTTTCAAACTGTTTAAATAATATTTTGGTTTATCTGTATGAGCTTTGATGAAAGATTCTATCTGTTCATTATCAAAAAGATTCAGATGGATGATCTGATAATTATGATTATCCTTATTTTTAAATACCTTATTCAATTCATTATCATAAGTAAAATATTCTTCCCTGCTCGTAAGGATAACTTTGCTGTTCTTTCTTTTGCTTATCAGTTTTTCAATCTGCAAAAAATTTGCTTTCTTTTCTTCTGTATCTATTTTCTGCGTCATCTCATCGAAACCATCAAAAATAAAAATCAATTCTTTATTATCTATCCTCTTATAAAGTTCTGGTTTGTTAAAATCTTGTATTCCATTTTCATTTAATTCCGCTATAATATATTTTTCCACATCCTCTGCTCTGAAATTCCTTAAATTTAGAAGAATAACTATTCTTTTTTGTTTATCTTCAATTATTTCTGTTTCTTTGTCGAAATAATTCTTTGCTAATTCTCCGGCGATATGTTTGCATAAAGATGTTTTGCCTGTGCCGTATTCTCCCATTATTGCCAGGAAGTTTTGTTTGTCATCATTAATCCATGTGTTTATGTATCGATCGATAGGATCTAAAGGTTCATCATAATATTCTTTTTTGGAATTACGATTAAATTCGATCACATGTCGTTTTCCTTGTAGTTTTTCATCAAAAGGTTCTTTCCATGATTTTATTCTTAATTCACCTTTTTGTTGAATGTATTTATTATCTGGGAATTCCTTATTGAATTGATCGATTAAATAATGCATGTATTTTTCTGCTTGGTAAGTAAAGGATTGTTTCATTAAAGTAATTTTGATATCCGTTAATTGATTGGATAATTCCAATTCTTTTGGAGTTTTTGTTGTTCGTGTTATCTCTATAAATTTAGTTTTAAATATTTCAATTTCTTGTTTCAAATCCATATCAGATGGATGTATCAGCCGGTCTTCCAATTTTTTCTTATAAATAGTTTCGAAGGTGTTATTCGCTACAGTAGAAAATATGCCTTTATTGTTTTCGTATAGCTTCTCTCTGAAAGCAGCAATTACTTCCTTTTCAGCAAATAAATGACAAAAATCTGTTGGATACTTCTCTTTTCCATATTCTATCAAAGTTCTAAAATAAACAGATTCAAAGTCTGGTTTTAATTCTTTTAAACCAATTTTATCTAATATTTTATAAACATCATAATTTTTTGATGACTTCTTTTCGATGAATTCTAAAATTTTAATAATTGTTGATTCCATAGATTCTCCATAAAACTTATAAAAGGAATTTTCATAACATTATTGAAATTTAATTTCATCATTTTGAGGTCAATCTTTTTCTATTTAACGCGATATATAAAAAAATATTGAAGATTCAACGCTCTATAAAGAGAATCCTGCGAAGGTCAAGAATATCAAGATGTACTACAACCTGCGCAAAGTAAATATTATACTATTTCCTTATTATGTTTCTTAACGAATTTTGAAATCTTTGCCGTTAGTCCTTTGATTTCGTTTTTTTGTTTTTTATCAAGAGTTTTAGCTTTTCTAGCCCAATTAGCGATCAGATCGAACGACCAGTCAATAATAGCTTTATGCATTCCAATTTCATTAATAATAGAATCGCTAACTTCTACATTATTAATGTTAAAATTATTAAAAACGCAATCGGCAATTGCTGAAATATAAAAATGCAATCCTCTATCATAATGGTTCAACTTGAATTTCTTGAATTTATCGTTATATTCATACCATTGGAATTTGCGTGAGGTAATAATTAATATTTCGAGAAAGTTAATCGATGCATTCACATGATACGGATGCAACTCCAATGTTCTTTCATAATCTTCTAAAGCAGCGGTATGATCGCCGGTATCCACAAATACATTTCCCCGATTATAAAAAGCATGATGATTCTGAGGATTCAATTCTATAGCTCGCGTAAAATCGGTTATAGCTTCCGTTAGATTTTCCCTGCTTTCTTCTACAACTCCCCTATTGTAATATGCTTTGTCGTTCTCCGGATTCAATTCGATTACTTTTGAATGATCAGCAAAAGCACCTTCAGTGTCATCTAGTTTTAAACGTAAAATGCCTCTGTTATAATAAGCCTGATACTTCTGTGGATTAAGCTCTATAACTTTTGTAAAATCATCAATTGCACCTTGATGATCCTTTTTTATGAATCTCACGTTACCTCTGCTGTAAAATGCACCTTCGTCATTTGGGTTTAATTCTATTGCCTGTGAATAATCTTCCAAAGCAGCATCAAGCTTCTTATTTCTATAATTTATCAAACCGCGATTGAAATATGCTTCTGCATTATTGGCGTTCAATTCTATGGTTGTAGAAAAATGTTTGAAAGCTTCTTCAAAATCACCTGTACTATAATTAATTAAACCAATATTATAATGAACTTTATCGCTGCCGGGATTCAGAACTAATACAGTTTGATAATCCTGAAGAGCATCTTCAATATTACCAGATTCAGCTAAAGCTATTCCTCTGTTAAAATAAGCTTCTGAATTTTCCGGATTAAATTCTATAGCACTGGTAAATTCTGATATTGCATCTTCCAGGTTTCCTTCATTGAATTTCTCAATACCAGCATTATTCAATAAAGCATCTTCGGTTAGGATTATTTCTTCTTCTATAATTTCTTCTTCTATTTCTTCATCAGGGTCAATTTCAAAAATATCTTCCGTTTCTGAAATCAGTTCTTCAATTACTTCCTCGTGTTCTACGGTTTCTTCTTCTAACTCAGATATATCTTCATCTATAATTTCTACATTTTCTATACTTTCTTCGCTTTTTTCAATTCCAGGATCAGCTATCTCTTCATTGACTAATTCTTCCTGATTCTCTCCAACTTCAATCAAATCATCTGGCTCTTCATCATCAGTTAGTTCAATAGTCTCTTCTTGTTCTTCACTAACAATTGCTTCTTCAGTCAATTCCTGCTCAGGAATAACTTCATCGAATTCAAGGTCTGGTATTTCATCCTCGATTTCTGTGACTTCAGGTTCTTGAATTTCTTTAGAATCCTGTAAAATAATGGCATCATCTTCGACAGGAAGTTCAAGTACCTCAGTTTCTTCTTCGCTTTCTAAAGTGTCACTTTGCACTTTCTTTACTTGCTTGTGTGTATCTCTGAATTTATCCCATTTGATATCGATGTCTGCAATATCTGTGTTAATCTTACTAATTTTTTTCTGCTTATCTTCAATTGTATTAACGATCTCTGTAATTTGATGCAAATAACCATCAATGATCAGTTTAGATTCTACAGACTTCTCTTTGATCGCATCAGTTTCTAGTTTAGAATTTTCGATCTCCTGCAGCAAAGTCTGAACTTTTTCTTCGTAAACTTCAGTTTTATTATCAACAAGTTCTTCAATATCATAATCCTGTAGAACTTCATGAAGTTTCTGGGTACTTAACAAAATATCGTTTGCCGACGAAAGAAGTTTGTCTGCTTCATCAATTTTTAAAGAAGAGTCACTTATGAATCCTTTAATCTCTTCTTTCGAAGATTCCATGAAATCATCTATATCAACTTTGGTCTCAGCTGTTATTTTTTCTACATCTATGCTTTCTAAATTTGATAAAGTTTTTTCTGCTTTTTTTAATGTGTTTTCTAAATTTCCCACAAGTTCTTCAGTATAGTTTTTAGATTTTTCAGAGCTTTCCTGGAACTTACTAATTTCATTTTCTATATCTGCAAGTTTACTGTGCAAAGCCTCTTTTTCTGATCTGAAAATATGCTCCATATCTATTTCGGCAAGTTCATGATATAGCTGCTTCGACTTATTTACCGTTGTACTCAAATCTTCCAGGAATCCATTGAACCTATTTTTTGTGCTGGCAGCAAAAGCTTGAAGTTCTTCTACTTCTTCTTTCATAAGATCTATCTTGTGCAGGAAGGCATTTTTTTCTTCTGCAAAAATGTCTTCAGAAGTAAGCTCACTTAACTCATTATATTTATTGTCTATTAATTCTACTTTTTCGTGGAAATTTGCCAGTTCCTCTTCGTATAGGGCTTTTGTAGATTTAGAATATTCACTTAGTTGTTGTGTTTCCATGCGGATCATCTCAAGATTAGCATCCATTTCTTTTCGAGAATCTTCATAAACCTGTTTCATATCAATAGCTGCAAGATCGTCCTGATTTTTCAAAGCATTTTGCAGGATATCATTCATATCTTCCAAAAAGATCCCCATATTATCTTTAGCACTATCCGCAAGAGCTTTGATCTCATTAGAGTTTAATAAAACTTCTTCTTTTGAAATATCGATCTGCTGTTGTACCTGGTTTATTAGATCTTCATAGTCAAGATCGATAATAGAATTAAATTTAGTTTGAATCTCATTTAAAATCGTCTTAGAATTATCTGTAATAGAAGCAATCGTTGTTGTTGATGTATCCAGCATAGAATCGAATTTTTGCATTGTTCTGGCGCTAAAGGCAGAAAGTTTTGCTGAAGTATCTTTGGCACTTCGGATAGCAATGTTTAACTCTTTTTTCTCTGAATTTATCAATTGTTTCACATCATGTTTTTTCATGTCATCATAATAAACACGAGCGTTCTCAACAATTTCTGCAATCTCTTTATCATATTCATCAAAGTTACTGCGTGCCATTTCGGTAATTCCATTTAATGCGGTAGTGGCATTTTTTAGAAATCCAATAGTATTGTTGATCTCATCCTTTTCCAGTTTGTAAATGCTTTCCAGATCGATACCTTTAAATTCCTCGAATCTGATCCGTGCTTTTGAAACAACTTCCAGCATATTAGCAAATTGTTTATCCATCTTTTCTTTTATTGAATTGCTGTATTCTGTTAATATATTCAATTCATTTCTAGCAATTTTAAAAGCTTCTTTGCTTTTTTCATCCAGAGTTTTTGTAAGCCGTCTATTTACTATTTGCATAAATATTAAGATTCCAACGGCAATGAGAATAAAAAACACAGATAAATATACAAGTAGATTGTTTGCCCACTTCTCTCTTTTATAAAGCAAAGCATTTTCAGATGACTGCATCTCGTTGAATTGTGTTTGAATTCTAGTTGTGATGTCTTCTTGTTGAGCTTCAATTACTGACTGTGTTTCATTAACTTTTCTTTCCAAGTGTTCTATCTTAAGTTTGTTTTCTATGATCTCTTCACTATCACTTGTATTTGCTGCAGATAATATACAACAAGTAAGAATTGCAAAAAGTACTATGCACCACAATCTTTGCATTTAACTCTCCCCTCACTAATTTCAAAATAGAAATATTAATAATTAGGCTTTCATGTCAATTTGTTTATATTTAATAAATATTAATAATTTGTTTCAAAATTATTTTGTTGATAGTTTAAAGTTGAAAAATTCAATTGTAAAGAGAGTTTTTAAAATGGATTATTTATCGATAGTTGTAATAGCTTTGGGATTAGCAATGGATGCATTTGCTGTATCTATAGCAGCAGGTGTAAGTTTAAAATGTTTCCAGGCAAAACCTGCATTAAGAGTCGCACTGTTTTTTGGCTTTTTTCAAGCAATAATGCCGTATCTTGGTTGGTTGGCCGGCAGCACTTTCAGCAATTCTATAGCCTCAATTGATCATTGGGTAGTCTTTTTTCTTTTGCTCTTTATTGGTGGGAAAATGATTTATGAATCATTTATAATTACCAAAGCAGAAAGTTCCTGTGATCCGAATAATATTATTACGGTTTTTCTTTTAGCTATAGCCACCAGTATTGATGCACTTGCAGTTGGAATTAGTTTCTCAATTCTTGATCAGCAGATTATTGAACCAATTATCATAATTGGAATAATTACTTTTATTCTCTCGCTGTTTGGAGTTTATATTGGTAGTAAGATTGGTTCGATATTCGAAAACAAGATAGAATTCCTGGGTGGAATTATCTTGATCGCAATTGGAACAAAGATCTTACTTGAGCATCTATTGATTTTTTAATTTTCTGTTAAATAACCATAACGAAGAATATCTTTAACTTTTTCTAAGATTTCACCAAGTGCAAATGACTGATCTTTTGTAGACCATTCTGTAAGAACAAAATCCATAGTTCCAAACATAATATATGAAAGCGTTACAGGGTCTACATCCCTTATACTTCCTTCTTCAATTGCTTTTGTTATAATTTCCTGCAAAAAAGAAAGATAACGTTTTATTGGGTGATAGTCGGGATATTTCTTGTAAAATTCAGTACTTTGTCGCAATTCTATCGAAAGAAATCTGGCAATATATGGCTCATCAGTAAATAGTTTCACATGATAATCGAAGAATTTTGTAAGTTGGGCAAAATATGTTTCTTCTTTATCAATCAGCTCTTTCATATCATGAAGTTTCTCGCTTATTAATTCATCGAAAGCTTTAATAAAAAGATCATCTTTTGTACTAAAATATAAATAGACTGTACCATCTGCTACGTCAGCCATTTTCGCAATATCTTTTATTTTTGTATTGTGAAATCCTTTTTCTGCAAATATTTCGATGGCTGCATTTACAATTGCTTTATGTTTCATTTTCTTTTTTTCATCAACTTTGCGAATTTTTTGAACTGCCATAATTCCTCCTAAACTTTAAATGTCTTTTATCAATATATATAATTTATTGTCAACAAAAGTGAACAATTATTCATTTATTTATGAGCAACGGTTATTCTTAAAGTGCTTATAACGCACATATGAATAAATATTCTTAAATGAGTTAAAATCATGAAATTTGTAATTTTGGACTGATTGATTAAACTGAATATGAGATACAATGTTATGTAGAAGAATTCTTTGATATCGTTTTTCATCAGAGAATTTGGAAGATAATGAAAAGCCAATACTTAGTAAAGTCAAAAGAATTAGCTATAATTTTTCTGCGTAAAAAGACGCTTTGTAAAGCTGAAAGAATTAGCAATCATTTTTCTGCATAAAAAGACGCTTACTCGAACTACAGCAAGAAGAACGTGATTCTCTTCCCTGATGATATTTTATCTTAGAATTCGTCTATTGTTTGTGATAACTCACTGCTAAAGCAAAAATGGTGCAGAAGGGGGGACTCGAACCCCCACAGGCTATTGCCCACTAGACCCTGAACCTAGCGTGTCTACCAATTTCACCACTTCTGCAACAATGCGGAAAAAATATTCTCTACCATTGTGAGTCAAGAAAAATGTCAATCTAGATTGATTTAAATAGCAGCATTTAAATGGATAAATATTAATTAAATTCAATATCAAAGAAATATTTGACAAAAAAGAGGGTGAAAGGAATTTCCAAATGATCAAAAGGTAGATGGTGAAATATGTCATATTTAGTTTTAGCTCGAAAATACAGACCACAAACATTTAATGAGATTTTTGCTCAAGATCACATTACAACTATTCTAAAAAACACAATAGAATTAGACAGAACAGCTCATGCATATCTCTTTACAGGACCTCGAGGTGTAGGAAAAACCTCTTTAGCCCGGATTTTTGCTAAAAGCTTAAATTGCCTAACAGGTGGACCAACTATTACACCTTGCAATACTTGCCAGAATTGTACCGAAATTACTTCTGGAATATCTGCAGATGTAATCGAAATTGATGGTGCTTCCAATACCGGCGTAGAAGATATCCGTGATCTGCAGAAAGAGCTGATGTATTCTCCTTCAAATTCGCACTATAAAATATATATTATAGATGAAGTTCACATGCTTTCCAAAAATGCTTTTAACGCACTTTTGAAAACTCTTGAGGAGCCACCAGCAAATGTGATTTTTATCTTTGCAACTACAGAACCACATAAAGTAATAGCTACAATAATTTCTCGCTGTCAGCGTTTTGATTTTAAAAGAATACCGATTCCGGAAATTGTAAGAAGATTACAGGAAATATGCCAGTCTGAAAATATTTCGATTGATGATGATGCTTTATTCATGATCGGTAAAAAGGCTGATGGCAGTATGCGGGATGCACAATCTCTTATGGATCAGGTGCTGGCTTATGGTAAAGAACACATTACACTTACAGATGTTCTTTCAATTTTTGGTATTGTACATTTTGATGTGTATAACAGAATTATATCTTTTATATCTCAGAAAGATGCAACTTCCATCATCAAACTTCTACATGATATCTTGGAATCCGGAAATGATATACAGGAATTTCTTAACGGGATCCTGGATTACATTCGCAACCTGATGATGCTCTCAGTAGGAATTGATATCGAAGTGATCTCCGAAGCTCAAAAAAAGGATATGCAGGAACTTAGTAGCAAATTCAGCGAAAATGATCTGCTGTATTTAATGACATTACTGATAAAAACCAAAACAGATATTAAAATAAGCAACAATCCAATATTAGTAGCAGAAATGGCTTTTGTGAAATTAGCGAAATTAGCTGAGTTAACATCTCTAGAAAGCATCCTTAATGCAATGAATTCTGGAAAATCCATACCTGCTGCTACTCAAACTAAATTAGAGCCTAAGGAATATGTTGAGATCAATGAGGTTATTAAACAAAAAACAGATGCAGTTAAGAATATCATCAAAGAAGAGATAAAAGATGATGAACCAAATATTGAAGAATTAACTATAGAGATATTACAAAAAGATTATTCTCATATTGTAAAAAAAGTAAAAAAAGAAAAACCAATGATTGGAGCGTATTTGGAAAAAAGCAAAGTGGATAATGTCTCCAATAATGTAGTTCAATTTACTGTCCTTAAGGATCTTGCTCTTAAGATGTTAACAGACAATAAAGTGATAATAATGAATGTGTTATCAAATCATTTTAATCTTCGAATAAAAGCAGATTTCATATTAAAAAAAGAAGAGAATAATGTCATAATTGCAAATCCTACATTGGAAGATATTCGCAAAGAATCTCCTGGTATTGCTAGTTTTATAGAGGGTACAGACTCAGTAATTAATTAACTGAAAGAAGTTCTTGAATAGTTACAAAACGATAACCTTTTATGGGTAAATCATTTACTAGAATTCTTACTGCTTGCAAACTAATAGATCTATCAACTAATGAGTTATCTTTTCCTGCATCGTGCATCACAATTATTCCACCAGGTTTCAGATTACGATAAACTTTTGATATTATCTGTTCCGAGTTTGTGGCTTTATAATCTTTTGTTGGAATATTCCAGAGGATAATTTTCTTTTTCAGTTTATAGAACACATACAATGCAGATATTAAGAATCTGCCAAAAGGTGGACGTACAATAACAGGTGCATCTACCCCACACGACCTAATTAGATCATCTGTCTTTTCAATTTCGTTTCTGATAAACGATGTAGTCTTGAAAATCAGATTTCTATGCGAATAAGCATGATTGCCAAGTTCGTGTCCATTAGCCACAATTTGTTTCACAATATCTTTGTGCTGCTCAACATTCTTGCCGGATACAAAGAATGTAGCCTTCACATTAAATTCTGCTAATAATTTCAAAAGCTCAAGCGTAAATACTGGATGAGGTCCATCGTCAAAGGTCAATGCTAAGATCTTTTCTTTTGTTTTTATTCCAAAAATTATTTTGGGAAAGAATCTCATGCAGCCACTCTCCATTTACATTGACGCTTTTAGTCTGCTCTTTATTTTTTGATTTGATAAAATTAATTATAGAGATAAGCGGTCAAGAGATTTGCTTAGTAAGGGAAGTATACAATGCTCGTTCTGTTAATATATATTTTAGCTGCTGCATACTTCACAATAATATTCAGTTTTTTTATAGGTCTCTTTCTTCAATCTAAAGCAAAGAACAGCGTTCAAAATACATTCAGCATAGTTATCGCTGCTAGAAATGAAAAAACATATCTGCCAAATCTTATTGAGATATTGGTAAATCAAAGCTATCCGAAAGATAAATATGAGATCATTATAGCTGATGATCGCTCCACAGATTCAACTCCATCTATCTTAGAAGAATGCAGCTCTAAATATGATAACTTTAAATTTATAACAATTACAAAAGAGAATCCTGACTGCGTTGGGAAAAAAGGTGCTCTTACAGCTGCGATTGGATTAGCATGTAATGATATATTAGCGTTTACAGATGCTGATTGTGTTCCAACTAAATATTGGTTGAGCGAAATTAATGCTCAGTTTCATGAGAATGTAGATTTTGTAGCAGGATATTCCTTTTTAAAACATCACAATAAATTTATCGAGAAATTAAAAAACCTGGAGCGAGCTGCGATATTTGCAGTTACGGCTGGAAGTTTTGGTTTAGATAAATCTATAACTTGTGCTGGTGGCAATATTGCTTATAGAAGAGAATTATTTAAAAAAGTAAATGGTTTTTCGGGGCTTGGGTATATACGTTCTGGAGATGATGATCTAATGCTCCAAAAATTATCACCTTTTCTGCAGAATAAACGGTTTATATACGAACCGAAGTCGTTTGTTACAACATATGCAGAAAAGCGTATTAAGCAGCAGGTAAATCAGGAGACTCGCAGAGCATCTAAGTTTAAGCACTATACAATTTCTATAAAGCTAATGGTGATTACTGTTTTTTTGTTTTATCTCGCTTATATTGGTGCATTAATAGCGACTTTAACTAATGATATAAGTTTACACTCTTTTTTAATAGTAACAGCTATAAAAATAGTCCCGGAATTTTTATTATTATTTCATTTTCTTAGGAAGATAAAGAAAACCGAATTAATGAAATTATTTCCTTTAGCAGAGATCATCTATATTCCTTATTTTGTGTTTTTTGGACTAAAAGGTACATTAGGAAATTACAAATGGAAAGAGTGATTTAGAATATAAAGTATGGAAATAATAAAAAAGAATTTTAAAAACGAATTTGCTGAATTTGCAAAACAGAAAAACACCAATCACCGCTTGTGGAATATTTCTGAAAATACAGCTGAATTGTTGTATTCATTGGTTTTAATGAAAAACCCAAAACAAATTCTGGAGATTGGAACTTCCAACGGTTACTCTACCTTCTGGTTATCTCTGGCTGCAGAAAGTTGTAATTCCCTCGTAACAAGTATTGAAGTGGATACAAGCCGCTTTAATTTAGCAAAAGAAAATTTGAAGAATAGAAACAATATTAAATTGATAAATCAAAAAGCAGAAAATGCAATTCCAAATTTAACCAATAAATATGATTTTGTATTTATTGATGCCGGAAAGATCAATTATATTGATTATATAAAATTGTTGCAAATTAAATTGAATAATAGTGCTGTTATAATAGCAGATAATGCAACTTCACATTCTCATACTGTAGAAGAATATCTGAGCTATGTTAAATCATCGCCGAATTTTAGTTCTATGACCTTACCAATTGATGCCGGATTGGAAATAACTATTTATAATGAAACAGGAGATAATAATGCCTAATGCAGCTTACGAAGGAGTAATATTATGCCAAATCCAGTTGTAATCGGAATTTCAGGAGGAACAGGTTCCGGTAAAAGTACAATAACAGATGCCATTCAAAAAAAAGTTAAAAGCAATATCACACTTATTCCTCAGGATAATTATTATAAAAACTTTGGTCAATTACCTTCTGATGAAAGAGCAAAGATAAACTTTGATCATCCTGCCACTTTTGATAATGATCTTTTAGTAGAGCATATCACTTTGCTAAAAAAGAGAATTCCAATTGAGATGCCGATCTATGACTTTAAAAAACATGCTCGAACTGAAAATACAATTACTAAATTACCATCTAAGATCATAATCCTGGAAGGTATTTTAATATTTGAAAATAAAGAATTACGAGATTTGATGGACATTAAGATATTCGTAGATACAGATGCTGATCTCCGCATTCTACGCAGGATTAACAGAGACATGGTAGATAGAGGGAGAACTTTGGAATCGATAATCGAACAGTATCAAAGTACCGTTAGACCAATGCATATTGAATTTGTTGAACCCAGTAAAAAATATGCTCATGTTATTATTCCCGAAGGTGGAAAGAATACCATTGGAATTGATATGATCGTAGCAAAAATAAACGATATTAGTAAAAATTGATAATAATTTAAAATAGGAGAAATTATGAAAAAGATTTTCTTAGCCATGCTGTTATGCCTGCCAATTACATTTCTTGCAGCAGATCAGGTAACTATCTACAATGAAAACTTTGCGTTAGTTCGTTCATCCTTAGAAATGAAGTTGCAAAAAGGCTTACAAAGTTATTTAATGGATGATATTCCTTCAACCATCGAAGCACGATCTGTAATTCTAAAACCTTTAAATGGTAAGATTGAAGTTTTCTCTCAAAATTACGAATACGATCTTGCAGGAACTGCTCAAATTCTCTACAAATATATAGGAAAAGATGTCGAGATAATCACAAAAACCGATCAGGTTTTTCTGGGAAAGCTTCAATTTAATGATCATGAAACAATTGGAATCTTGAATAATAGCTCAAATAAATTAAGTTTGATCCGCTATAGTGAGATCCGAAATATTAATTTAACTGAACTTCCTGATAATTTCTTCCTGAAACCAACCCTCAACTGGATGTTGAATGCAAGTAAAACTGCGAATTACGAAATTGATTTTAGTTATATTTGTAATGGCATGATGTGGGATGTAACCTATAATAGCGTTTGGAACGACGAATCTGGCCTGCTTGAAATTAACAGTTGGGTAACTATTACTAATGAAACCGGCAAATCATTCAACGATACAAAACTAAAACTAATTGCCGGTGAAGTAGCTAAAAAGCAAACATCTGTTCGCGGCGGAAGATCCGATGAGGTAATGTATTCTATAGATGGTATGTCCGCCAAATCACCTCAATTTGATGAAAAAGCTTTTCATGATTTTCACATGTACACTCTCAGCGAGAATGTTTCTTTAAATAATAAGCAAACCAAACAATTACGCCTGTTCCCAATTAAAACTGTCCAGGCAAAATCCAAATACACCTATCAAACATACAGCCAGGACGTGATGAGTAAAATTGAATTTAAGAATAATAAGAAAGATGGTCTGGGACTTCCACTTCCCAAAGGAATTGTAAAAATTTATAAACTGGATTCTTCTGATGATCAACTGGAATTTATCGGAGAAGATAATATCGATCATACTGCTACTGATGAAACAGTGATACTAACCACCGGAACAGCCTTTGATCTTGTTGCGAAAACTACAATTCTGGATTACCGCAAGATCAGCAATAAAGTAAATGAAAAAGATTTTATTGTAGAGCTAAAGAATCGCTCCAAGAGATCCAAAGAAATTTTTGTCACTCATAATGTTAGTGGGAATTGGACTATCAGTAAAGAGAACATACCGTTTGTAAAGAAATCAGCATATGAAATTGAATTTACCAAAACATTTAAAACTGGAGAAGAATTTAAACTTTCCTGGACCGAGCGAATTAGTAATTAAAGAGAATTAGGAAAATCTGTAAGACTTTAGTAATATTCAAAAAAAGTTTTTTTTATAAAAATGATAAAAACACGCCTGTTGTTTTATCATTATCACGAACATTTTCTCCAAAAATTTAATGTCCTAGGTGTTCTCTATCGTACACTTAACGTTCATAACCGAACATAGAGCAACCACTTAACTACATTTCTATTTATATGCAACATAATGCTATAGCCATATGGCACACCTCTTGCTACTTAGTTTGTCATGAAAATTTATAGTAAGAGGAGATGAACATGAAAAAACTATTTTTATTCGTACTGATTTTTACAATCTCAACATCCCACGTTTTATCGTTTGAGAGTGAACCACAATGTCAAAATCCAAATTTCAAACCAATGTATTCGTTTTACAACAACAACATGCTTTCTACTATTGCTGCTGGTAGAGGTTACACAGGAACAGCAGCCTTGGGAAATCTTTCCCTTACCAATTTAAATCCTGCTTCATTAAATATTGCCTACAACGCACAGGCTTATTATGAATACGGACAAAAAGGTGATGTTACTTTAGCAGAAAACACAAACAATGAAGTTGGCTTGAATGTATTCCGAGCAGGCGTTTGTTATGGTGCTGCCTATCGTATAAATGATAAACTTCAGATTGGGCTTACTTATAATAAAGTTGGCAGCCACGAAGCAGATCTGGGAGTCGTTCATAATTATGATACTAGTGGTTTGATCTATGAGACATTTAATCTTTATGAGAAAGTTGCTCAATCTAAAGTGAGTATACCAGTATCTTATGTTCTAAATGACAGGATCCGTCTTGGTTTAGGTTTGGATGTAGCACTTTACAATGCTAAAACCAGCCAAGCTTGTATGAATGATATTGAGTTATATGAAAATGTCAAAGGTAAGATCGATTTTGTATTATTCCGTCCAAAATTCGGTGTAATTGGCAAAGTTACTAATGGATTATCTTTCGGTATGACATTTGTTCCTCCTATCGATAAAAGGATAAAAGAAAAAGTGTGCTGGGAAGAAATTAAATATGAACGCAACTCCTTCCCAATGGAATTTAGAGCTGGAACCCAGTATTCCTTCAAAAATCTTCCTATAACAATTTTAGCTGATTATTCCTTTGTGAATGATGCAATTAATGAAGAGTTCATTGATCGTAATGATTTTCATCTTGGAATTGAAGGAACTGTTTTACCGTTCATGCAATTAAGAACAGGTTTCTATACTCAATACGACAATAGAGAAGTTGATGTTTATGGTGATGATGGCCAATTGTTTTGGTGTGATACAAATTCTTATGATCAAAACTTTGTATCTGCAGGAGCTTCTATCCAATGGCGCAAAACACATTGGGATCTGGCGGTAATGGACAGCAGCCTACTAAGCAGCGGAGATCTTTCACAAACTTATTTCAAACTTGGTTGTACACTAGAACTAGAAAACCAATAGAAACAATATTCTCAAAAAGTAAATTCTCCTTCCCCGGGTTCCCTCCCGGGGATTTTTAATAATCTATTTTCCAATTGACATATTCATGCAATTCTACAACTTCGAAATTGCATTGGTTAGATTAATTGGAGATGACATGAAAAAGTAGATATTTCAATTTATAACATTAAAGGACAGAAAGTCAGGCAGTTAGTTACAGAAAACCTTTCAATTGGTCAGCATTCTATATAGTGGAATGGAAATGATGATCAAGTGAAGTCAGTTGGATCAGGAATTTATTATTACAACTTGAATGTGAATGGTAAAGCTGCAGCTATTAAGAAGTGTTTGTTGCTGAAATGAAAATGGTTACGAAGACGAACTTCGTAACCATTAATATATTCTAATATATATCAGGTTTATCCTGCTATTCTGTCTTATCCTAAGAATTAACCAGTATTTTCATCTCCAGCACAGCTTCAGCAAGTCCTGTAAAAACCGCACGGGAAATAATGCTATGACCAATATTATATTCTTCAAATACATCCATTTCTACCAGTTCATGAATATTATGATAATTAAGTCCATGCCCTGCTACAACCCGCATTTCCAGTTGTTCTACTAAAACTGCTGCATCATAAATTCTTTCCAGTTCAATCTGGATTTCATCAGCATCTTTTAAATTGGCGTACTTACCGGTATGGATTTCAACAGTATCTGCTCCAATATCCTTTGCAATTCGGATTATATCCAGATTAGGTTCAATAAACACACTCACTTCAATTCCTGCTGATTTCAGTTCTTCTATCTTTGCTTTTTGTTCAATTTTTAGAATCAACCCGCCTTCAGTTGTAAGCTCTTCCCTCTTCTCTGGAACCAATGTAACCGTATCTGGTTTTACATCTTTGGCAATTTCTATCATTTCATCTGTTAAAGCCATTTCCAGATTCAATTTAGTTTGGATGGTTTCTCGCAAAATTATTAAATCTCTATCCTGGATGTGTCTGCGATCTTCTCTTAAATGAATGGTGATTTGATCTGCTCCGTGTTGTTCTGCAATTGCTGCTGCTTGAATTGGCTCCGGTTCTATACCACCTCTAGCTTGACGAATTGTGGCTACGTGGTCAATATTTACACCTAGTTTTATCATAATTTGTTCTCCCGAATTAAATTGAGAAATTATAAAGCGTCGTGTTTAATAAAAATTTCTGCATTAGTTCGTAATTCTTTAATATGCTTTATCAAGTTCAATTCACAATCTATCTGTTGTAATCTTTTTTGCAGTGCATCCTTTACAACTTCGAATTTTGCAATTTCAGATTTCTTATGTTCCGTTACCATTATCAAGTGGTAGCCAAATTGTGTTTTCACTGGCTGACTTATCTCGTTTATCTTTAAATTGAAAGCTACTTCTTCAAATTCTTTAACCATTTTCCCACGAGTAATGTAGCCCAGATCGCCACAACTACAGCAACTGGGACATTCAGAACAATGTGTAACTTCTGCCATGAACTCCTCAGAAGTATTTATGTTTTCACTTAATTTATTTATTTTCTTCAGGCTTTCAGCATTATCGCCTTTAATTAAAATATGAGAAGCTTTGATCATTTCCTGTGTTTTAAAAGCTTCATTATTTTCCAGATAAATATTATTAAGTTTTTCTACTGGAATCTCCACAGAAGGTGGAAAATTGCCATTTACATACTTTTTTATTAAAAGTTCATTTCGTATTCTATCTTTTACTTTATCATGATCTAGCCCATGTTGAACCATCATTTCATCGAAATCTTCTTTGGAATCATATTCCAGCAGCTTTTCTATAAATTCATTATCAATTTCCTCCTGATTTATTTCTATATCAGATGATTTGGCCTTACAAAGTAGTAAATGACCATCGATCAATTGATTTAGAGCTCGATTTTTTGCTTCTTGATTTGGTGTTTCCAGTTTCATTTTGGAAAGAACTTCTCGAAGCTCAGCTTTATATTCTTTTATGGAAATTTCGTAATCATTTACAATCGCAACTTTCATTTGCTTTCCTTTAACTTATCATTTATTATTTCAATAACTTCCGAAAAATTAATATCACTTCTGTTCAATGTCAAATCAAAATATAATCTTCTATTCCAGGTTAGCTGTCTTTTAGCGTAATTTCGCGTGTGCTGCTTGATCATTTTTACGCAATTATTTAGGTCTGCACCTTCTAGAAAGTAAGGTAATAATTCTTTATAACCTACGGTATTAAAACCAGGACAATCAGGTTCATAACCAATCTGCAAAAGATGTTTGATCTCTTCTAACAATCCTTTCTCGATCATTTCTTCTACTCTAAGATTGATTTTATCGTAAAGCTGTAGGCGATCTTGGTTAATTAAAATACTAATTACTTTATAATCTGTTTTATCAGCAGGTTTCTCCTGCCACAGTTGTGTGATTGTTTTGCCGGTATATTCAAAAATTTCCAAAGCTCGTACAATTCTGTTCAAGTCGTTTGGTTCGACTCTTTCTGCAGAATCGAGATCTACTTCTGCTAATTTCTTGTAAAGAATTTCTGTACCTTTTTCCGAAGCTTCTTTCATAAATTTATTTCTGATCTCTGATGGAACATCCGGAGATTGAAAAATACCATCTAATAATGCTTTTATATAAAAACCTGTTCCACCGACAACAATTGGTATCGAACCTTTTTTGTGAAGGCTGTAAATTATTGATTTAGCATCTTTAGCAAAATCGCCTGCGCTGTATTCATTACTCGGATTTATAATATCAATTAGGTGATGTTTAATTAGTTTTTGTTCTTCTGCATTTGGTTTGGCTGTGCCAATATCCAGTAATTTGTAGATCTGGCGTGAATCTGCTGAGATAATCTCGGAATTAAGTTTTGCGGCAAGATCAAGCGCGAAAGAGCTTTTCCCAACTCCGGTGGGACCTTGTATTACAATAATTGAAATCATGTTCTCTTGAATTTCTTTTCGAATTCGATCATGGGCATTTTGATGATAAGTGGTCGTCCGTGCGGACAGAAATACGGAACTTCACATGCAAACAGGTCATTTATAAGTGCCAACATCTCCTTCTTGCCCATCTTTTTCCCGGCTTTTATCGCTGCTTTACAAGCTACAGATTTAGAAATACTATCTCGGAAATCTTCAGTTTCAGCCAGTTCATCTTCCAGTTGCTTGATAATTTCGATAAATATATCTCCTCCATCCCAATCTTCTAATTCTACAGGAATTTCATCAATAACAATGGAATTTCCACTAAATGTTTTAATGGAAAAACCAATTTTATCAAACACTTCCAGATTTTCTTCGATGAGTTGCGGAATGGTAGTACTCATGTGCGGTGGCAAATCGATTACAATTGGGAATAATAGTTTCTGCGTTTGGGCAGGAGCTCCGTGAATTCGATGTAAGATCTTTTCGTAGATTATCCTTTCGTGGGCGGCATGCTGATCGATGATCATCAAACCTTCTTCCACCTGCACAAAAATATAACTCTGGTGCAGCTGCCAAGGGTTGATAACTTCTTCTTCCGGACGTAAAAACATAGCTTTTTGTTTAGGCGCGAGTTTCTCTTCTATAACATGATCTTCATTTGTTTTTTGTTTGAACATATCCGGTTGATAGATCTGTTTCAATTCTTTTTTAACTTCACTGAACCGTTTTTTATCTGTTCGATTGGCAAAAATTCGAGATTCTATTTTCGTTGCTTTGTTCGATTGAATTGTAGTGGAAAGTTTCGATTTGATCTGTTGAAAACGATTTTCTTCGTAACGCAGTAAATAGGAATTCAATGTATTCTTAACAAAAGCATGAATTCTACCTGGATCACCAAATCGTAGTTCCATTTTTGCAGGATGAACATTGAAATCAACTTGGGAAGGATCAACATTTAAAAAGAGAATATAAGGTGGAGTTTTTCCCTGCTGGAAAATTCTTAATTTTTTTATGAAAGGTTCAAAAGCAGATTTTATACTGTGAAATACAATTTTATCTTTTATGAAACGTCCATTTACAAACAAATAACGATAATCAGCGAAACCTTCAATATTATCTTCCAAACCGGAAATATAACCGCTGAGATGCATCCCTCCGCCAGTTGTGTCTATTGGTATCAAGTCTCTTTTAAGAAAATCACTACCAAAAACAGCCTGAAATCGTTTATCGGCATCCTCTACCGACGGATAGTTAAGTTTTTCTTTCCCGTCGGCTAGAAGTCGGAAATGGACTTCTGGGTACAAGATAGATTGGTAATGAATATAGTTGAGAATGTGTGTATATTCAACTGGAGTAGTTTTAAGGAATTTCTTACGGGCAGGAACATTGCTGAAAAGCTTTCGAACAGATATGGTTGTACCTACATTTCCCGAAGTTTTGGAGAAATCTTTTAATCTTCCTCCATCAAACTCCACGCATGCAGCCATTTCACTTTCTTTATCTCGAGTAATTAGCAACAGTTTACTCACTGATGCAATACTTGGCAGAGCTTCACCTCGAAAACCTAGAGATGAAATATTGAAAATATCTGTTACTGTTCTTATTTTGCTGGTTGCATGCCGTTCGAAGCACTGCATGGCATCATCTTCACTCATACCAATGCCATTATCCGTGATTTGTATTAAGCGCTTTCCACCATCTTCGATCTGGATCGTAATCTTGTTAGAACCTGCATCAATAGAGTTCTCGACTAATTCCTTTACAACAGAAACCGGTCGTTCAACTACTTCTCCTGCAGCTATTCTATTGGCTACTTCTTCTGATAATACTTTAATTTTTCCCATCTAATTATAAATCCATTTTTCTAAGAAATTCTAACCGTTTTTGTTTTATTTCCAAACTTTGTAGAAGGCAGTAAAATAATTACTACATTCTATCTTCAATAAACGGCTTGATGTCTAAAAGAGGAGTTCCGTCGATCATGTCAATATTAGAAATGTGCAGGATGTTTTTTTCAATTTTATCCAGGTTTACAATCGATAAACCTATCCCATTGGGACGATGTGGAGTACGAGTAGCAAACACACCTTTTAACTCCGTTTGCCTGAATGGAATAACTTTCAGATTATAGTTATTGGAAAGGTGGAAATTAAAAATAAGTACAATTTTATTACCTGCTTCCAGGCCTTCCAAGCCTTCTGTAAACTCTGAAAATATCTCAATCGTTCCTTTTGAACCTGAATCCATGTATGGTTGTCTGGGCATGTTTTGTGTTTTTATAAATGGTGTGTGAATTATACCGATTGGCTGGAATGTGATTTTGGATTTTATATTATATTGTATTGTAAACACTGAATAAACCTTCGCTTTGATTTCTTCTATAGCTCTTATTTCTTATTAACAATTCTTCTTCTTTTATTATTCCTAAAGCATGTAGCACAGCATTTCCTAATTCCGTGAAATAGTATGAATATTGTCCTGCAACGGAATTAAAGCTAAACCGGAGAATACCTGACTTAGTTAAATCTCTATAAGCTTGGAAAACATTTACTTGTTCAATACTATCACTTAATATTTCTAAACTCCCTATATGATTCTCTAAACCAATTTGACTAATTAGCTTAAATTCATATAGACTTAACTTACTAATAATTTCTTCAAGTCTTCTTTCTTTTTGATAATTGTAATATGAAAGTTTGTCTTGTATTTTTATTGCTAAATCTGCCGATGAAACTAATGGATTCAATGAATCATATTCGGTATAAGTCAAATGCTGTAAATCAAATTTCGACAAGTAACTTTTATCATCAGGAACCAACAAAATCTGTCTATCTATTTGCTGAGTTGCATGTGCAATTCCAAGTTCATAGTATACATTTGGATTATGACTTGTGAGAACTCCTATACATAAACGACTTGTCATCATTTGATCTAATATTTTTTCCCACCCAACTTGTGTAGTAACATCTTTATCTGCTCTCCAAACTTTAAAATCACTTTTCATTTTTTTATTCACAATTTCGACTGATTTGTTAATAAGATCGAAAATATTTTTATATTTTGGAGCAAATGGCATTGCTACAAAAATCAGTTCATAATCAATCCAGTTCTTTGTAGGTTTGAAATCAAATGGATACATAGCTTCCTCCAATCAAAAAACCTGCCAGATCCTAATCCGGCAGGTTTTCATTATCAGCGTTTATCCGCGTGCATTTGCGGTTTAGTTTTTATTCGTCTGCCATCTTCTTATATTTAATATAGCGTTCTTTGGCATATTTGTCAAACTCAGCTCGGAATCCTTCAACTTTTTCAGGGAAGGTTCTTTCCAGTGAAGTGTAGCGTCCTTCTCCTTTTAAGAATTCTACAACAGGAATTGTTGGTTCTCTAGAATCAAGAACAAATGGATTCTTGCCTTCTTTCTTCAATTCAGGATTAAATCTGTAAAGCATCCAATAACCCGTATCGACAGCTTTCTTTTCTTCTTTCTGAGTTTTGGTCATATCCACACCATGATTGATACAAGGAGCGTAAGCCATTATCACAGATGGTCCGTTATAAGCTTCAGCTTCGCGGATTGCCTTAAGAGCTTGAACTTTGTTCGCACCCATCGCAATGGAAGCTACATAAACATAGCCATAACTCATCATCATCATTCCCATATCTTTCTTCACAGTACTTTTTCCTGACTCAGCAAATTTTGCTACAGAACCAAGTGGTGTAGCTTTAGAAGCCTGTCCACCTGTATTGGAGTAAACTTCAGTATCCATAATAAGAATATTCATGTTTCTTCCAGAAGCCATTACATGATCAACTCCACCATAACCAATATCGTAAGCCCAGCCGTCTCCACCAAAGGCCCAAACGGATTTGGTAATAAAGTAGTGCTGCAGTTCGATTACTTTTTTTATCGTATCTAATCTACATTCACAGCATGGAAGTTCAACTTCTTTTTTCAGAAGTTTCTGAATTTTAGTGGAATTAGCTTTTGCAGCTTCATCAGTTGCATCCCAGTTATCCAGAGCATATTGGAAAGCTTCTTTCAATTCAGAAGTAATTTCTTTTCCCATTAAGATTTCAACGTTGGCTTTGAGCTGTCTTCTGTTGGAATTCATAGCCAAACTCATTCCAAAACCGTATTCTGCATTATCTTCAAAAAGGCTGTTAGCCCAGGTTGGACCGTGACCGTTTTTGTTTTTACAATAAGGTATTGTTGGGAAAGTACCACCCCAGATTGATGAACAACCAGTAGCATTTGCCACGATCATTCTATCACCAAATAATTGAGTGATCAGCTTAACGTAAGGTGTTTCACCACAACCTGCGCAAGCTCCGGAGAACTCAAGCAATGGCTGCTTGAACTGGCTGCCTTTGATTGTAGTTTCGCTGTTAGAACCCATTACATCACTTGGAAGAGCATCGAAGAAAAGAGCGTTATCTGCTTCACCTCTACTGCGTTCTCCTACGATTGGTTTCATTACCAAAGCTGCTTTTGGGCATTCCAGTACGCAGTTCACACAACCCTGGCAATCTTCGATGTAAACTTGCATAGCATATCTGTAGGTATCTTTATCTTTTCCCATAGCAGGAATTGAACGGAAACTTTCAGGAGCATCTTTCAGGTCTTCTTCTGTGAACAATTTAGGACGAATTGCAGCGTGAGGGCAAACAACCGAGCACTGATTACACTGGATGCAGTTTTCCGGGATCCAATGAGGAACAAACGGAGAAACACCACGTTTCTCAAGTTTGGTTGTGCCAGATGGAACAAAGCCATCATATGGCATATGAGAAACAGGAATTGAATCGCCTTTTTCACGCATGATCTTCTCTATCACGTTTTTGGTGAAATCATCAGCGTTATCCGGAACAAGTTTTTTACTTTCAACAGATTTTTCAGGTAATTCACTTGGAACAGGAATTTCAATTAGAGCTTCATTTGTTTTATCAATTGCATTCCAGTTCATCTCAACAATTTTCTGACCTTTCTTACTGTAAGCTTTTTCAGTAGCTTTCTTGATCATTTTGATTGCTTCTTCTCTTTCCAGTACTCCGGAAATAAGGAAGAATGCAGTCTGCATTACAGTATTGATGCGAGTTCCCAAACCAACTTCGTTAGCGATTTTTAAAGCGTTAATATTATAAACTTTTAATTTCTGCTCGATAATAGTTTTCTGCATATCTTTTGTAAAGTTATCGAAAACAAAATCTCCAACCCAATGTGAATTCAGCAGGAATACTCCGTTATCTTTGATGCCTTCCAGTAAGTCGTAACGACCAATGAAAGCTTGATTATGACAACCAATAAAATCAGCATTGAATACAAGGTAAGGAGATTGAATAGGTTGCTTTCCAAATCGCAAATGTGAACGAGTTATGCCACCTGATTTCTTGGAATCGTATTGAAAATAACCTTGCGTATAAAGTTCTGTGTTATCACCAATGATCTTGATAGAGTTTTTGTTTGCTCCAACTGTTCCGTCTGATCCAAGACCCCAGAATTTACAACTGATCGTTCCTTCTGGAAGTGTGTTTATATGTTCACCTAACTCGATTGATTTATTGCTAACATCGTCATTAATTCCAACTGTGAAATCATGAGTACATTTGCCATCCAGATGATCATAAACTGCTTTAACCATAGTGGGGATGAATTCTTTGGAAGAAAGTCCGTAGCGTCCACCGATGATGGTAAGATCATGACGATCTTTGAGAGCTGCAACGATATCAAGATAAAGTGGTTCGCCAATTGAACCAGGTTCTTTTGTTCTATCCAATACAGCGATTTTCTTAACATTGGCTGGGATTGCAGCCATGAAAGCCTGAACTGAGAATGGACGATATAAACGAACTTTGAGAAGACCAAGTTTAGAACCTCTGGCATTGAGATAATTAATTGTTTCTTCAATTGTTTCGATACTGCTTCCCATGGCAATGATAATATTCTCAGCATCTGGAGCACCAACATAATCGAACAAATGATATTGACGTCCAATAACTTTGGCTACTTTGTCCATGTATTCCTGCACGATTCCTGGTGTAGCATCATAATAGTTGTTCACAGTTTCACGACCCTGAAAATAAACATCAGGATTCTGAGCTCCCACTTTTACACGTGGATTTTCAGGATTCATAGCTCGACTGCGGAATTCTTCCACATATTTTGTTTCTACTAGGTCTTTAATAGTTTCATAATCGATCTCTTCAACTTTCTGGATTTCGTTGGAAGTTCGGAAACCATCGAAGAAATTCATGAAAGGAACTTTGGTTTTCAGTGTGGCAAGATGAGATACAATTGAAAGGTCCATAACTTCTTGAACAGAACCTTCAGCAAGAAGAGCAAAGCCTGTGTTTCTAGCACTCATCACATCAGAATGATCTCCAAAAATTGAAAGTGATTGAGCAGCAAGTGAACGAGCAGAAACATGGAATACTGTAGGCAGCATTTCACCAGCGATCTTGTGCATGTTTGGCAGCATTAACATGAGACCTTGAGAAGCTGTAAATGTAGTAGTGAAAGCACCAGCAGATAATGAACCGTGCACTGCTCCAGCTGCTCCGGCTTCAGATTGCATTTCCATTACATCTAATGTTTGACCATAAATGTTTTTAAGTCCATTTGCAGCCCAGGTATCGGCAAATTCACCCATTAATGATGATGGTGTAATGGGATAAATAGCAGCGACTTCACTGAAAGCATAAGCAACATGCGTGGCTGCTCTGTTGCCTTCCATACTCACTTTTTTAAATTTCTTCATAATTACCTCTGTATATTTATTTAATAAATCTATTAAAATTTGTTCCAAAATTATTTTGTGGTAATTGAAGTCAATAAATTAAATCTATAGTTGAAATGTTAGTATTATTTTAATATTTATTGGAATTAGAATTAAAACTATTCTTTGTTTTCTTCTTCAAGTTTCAGTTTAAAATACTCAAACTGATCAACCTTAATTTCTTCTGAACCAATAAGATCTTTCAATCTTTCAATTTCCTGCTGAATTACATATTTTTGAACTTCGCTACTGATCTGCATCAACTCCGTAAGCATGTACCAGCTTAATAAATACTGTTGCTCTTTTTCAAATACTTCAGCTAATCCCTGTAATATCTCAGTTTTATTGGGATGATCGGGATATTCCTGGTATAATCTCAGCAGATCTATTCTTGCAGAAGTGAAATCTTTTAGTGAAAAATTAGCGATATAATTATAAAAAATGGCATCTTGATTATAGATCGAGTCATTAAGAGCTATCACAGGTTTTAGAACAGTTTTTGCATTAGCAAATTCTTTAAGAAAGATGTAGTTTGTAGCTATCCTTAATTTTGTATCTATTTTGTCTTCGTAATTTGTCTCTCGAATGATGGTTTGATACACATCATTCGCTTCTTCAAATAGTTGGTTTTCTTCGTAAACCCAGGCCATTATAAAAAGGAAATGAGCTAATAATTCACCTTGATTCAAATCGTTTATAAAACTAGAAAGCTTTTCTATAGCTAGCATAGGAGATAGATTCTTCAATGTAGCTTTTAATTGATTTGTAGCTGCATCCATAATCTCTTCGTGACGATAACATTTGATGCTCGCTCCAAAGTTAATGGCAGCGTTATCCCAATCTTCTTTGCCCTTATATGAAAGACCTCTGAAATAATATAAAGAATCTGTCATGTTAGAACTGATCGAATCAAGATAGGTCAGTGCCAGATCAAATTCTTCTTCAAGAATATAAAATTTAATTAATTCATAATAATAATCGACAGAATTAGAAAGTTCCATTTCCAGAATTAAATGTGGATTAAGACTATCTTTAAGTGTACTCTCTTCCAGCTGCGCAAAAAGAACAGCAGAAAAAAGTAGGAATAATAAAACTATTAGATTATGTTTAAAGTTTTTAACTCTGACTTTCATAAGCAAATAAAGCAGCACCAAGAGCTCCGGTTATAAATGAATTCTCCGGTACAATTATTTTTGTATTCATAGCTTTTCCAATAGAAGTTTTCATAGCATTATTGGCAGCAACGCCACCAGTGAAAACGACCGGTTCCTGCCAATGCAAGGTCGAGATCATATTTCTAATCCTCTTCGCTATTGAATTATGTGCAGAATTTATAATTTCAGCTGGTTGTTTACCAGCCGCTATCAATCCTATTATTTCTGACTCGGCAAAAACAACACATGTACTGTTAATGTCAATTTCTTCTTTTGCCTTAAGCGCTAATTCTTGCAGGTCATCCACTGTAACTTCCAGAATGTTAGCAATAACTTCCAGAAATCTCCCGGTACCAGCTGCACATTTATCATTCATTGCAAAATCTATAACCTTACCAGATTCCTTTATTAAAATGATTTTAGAATCCTGCCCACCAATATCTATTACTGTTCTTGTGTTTGGGAATAAATAACTTACACCTTTTGCATGACAGGAGATTTCTGCTATTTTTTTATCACTGAATGGGACGATGTTTCGTCCATATCCAGTAGAAAATACTGTTGAAACTTTTGTTTTTTCTAAGCTCAATTCTTTCAAAGAATTCTCAAATAGTTTTATGGAAGTTTTCTGCGGATTTACCCCGGTATCGGTAACATCAGAGAAGATGATCTGTTCATTTTGCAGGAACACGATTTTTGCCATACGTGAACCAAGATCTACGCCAACGAAAACATCCTTATCCATTATCAATCAAATACCCGCTTTTCTTAAGTTCAGGATCAATATTATTTCCGGTAGTTCTGCCAAATAATTTGTATTCACCTTGAGATCCGTACGCTTCATTGATCACATTCAAATCAAATGGATAAGCTTTATGCCTTCCTACACATTCTAAATAATTGGAATGCTTCCACTCTTCAATGCGTTTTATCATACCAGCTTTCATAGGATTATTGTGAATATACCAGATCAAAAACTTCAATAATTCAGTTTTTTTGATCTGAATAATTTTTGGTTCAGTTTTAAATAAATCTCCACTTCTTTCGTCATGATTAATTGTAGATGAATCATAAGCAGCAAAAGTTATATCTAGAAATTCTGAAATTGAGCCACCAGATTCTTGTTTTAAAAGTAGATGAAAATGATTTGGCATGAAGCAAAATGCAATAATGTTAACTCCATACATTTTATAATTATGGATCATTTTACGTATCAAATATTTGTAGTTTCTATCCTCAAAGAATATAGCTTCTTCATTACTTCCAATATTATAAATATGATATGTACATCCATCTTGATATTTTTCCATTCCCATCTCCTTTCTTTAATTAATCCACAATTTAACAAGTTTTGGTAAGATCTCTCCAGATGCTCCTTGATGGAATTCATCTATGAACATCATATTTTCCGGTGCTTCCATGTTTACACCAATTGTTTTTGCTCCATTCATTCGAGCTAGATAAAGAAAACTTGCGGCTGGTTGTACTACACCGCTGGTTCCTACAACTATAAAATAATTTACAGTTTTTAACAACAGATCGATCTCATTTAAATAATATGGTATCTCTCCAAACCAGACAATATCCGGTCGTAAATCTTCATCACAATTCGCACATTTTGGAATCACTATATTCAAGTTAATTTCATTCATTTTAAAAGCAGTATTGCATTTTGTGCAAAAGCTGTCATGCAGCGATCCATGCATCTCCAATATTCTTTTATTGCCTGCAGAGGAATGCAGGCCATCAATATTCTGAGTGATCAGCATAAAATTATTATCACAAAAATCTTCCAGTTCCTTCAAAGCAAAATGACCGGGATTTGGAGCAACTTCATCAAGCTGAGAGTATCGTTGTTTATAAAACTTCCATACCATTTCAGGATCATGTGCAAAAGCTTGCGGTGTAGCTACTTCCTCTACCTTATGATTTTCCCAAAGTCCATTATGATCACGAAACGTTTTGATTCCAGATTCTGCACTAATTCCGGCTCCAGTAAGGATGATCACTTTATCTTTCTTTGTAAATTTATAATTTGTTTCGATCATATGAGACTCCAATATCTAGGATAATATGTGTACAAAATAATTTTCTTTTACAAAATATTCTTCAGCAATTTCATGCAACATCTTTAAGGTTACTTTTTCTAATCTTTCATCTCTCTTATTGAAGTATTCATATCCAAAACCAATTGATTCTAATACAGAAAGCGTGAGTGCCTGGTTTAACATGCTCTCTTCTTCCATTAATCTCAAACCACGGATATAATTTTTTGTTTTTTGCAGATCTTTTTTTGTAATGCCGTTTTTGCATACATCTTGTAAAATGCCGTAAATTGCATCAATCGCTTCTTTTTCGCGGGACTTATCGACAATTGCAAACACAGAGAAATACCCAAAATCTCTTACGGAATGGAATGATAATTCTATAGAATAAGCTAAACCTCTTTTCTCTCGAATCTCATCGAATAAAAGTGAATTTGTATCACCACCAATAATTTGAGCTAAAACATGAAAAGCGGTATTTTTTTGTTTCTCTTTTGCAGAGCTGCCAAAGCCACCAATATTAATAATTGATTGGTCATTATCAATTTTTGTTCTCAAGAATCTTTTAGCAGATGAATCACATAAAACCTTTTGCGGAGATAATTTGCTATTATTTTCATTGGCCAAAAACAGCTTCTCTAACTGTTGCAAAGTTAGATCAAAATCATAATCGCCAACAATTGCCAATGAGATGTTGTCAGGTTGATAATGTTTTTTATACCAGTTCTTTACCTGTTTCAGAGAAATGCTTCTAATAGATGATTTCGTGCCTGTTCTACTAAGAATATTGCTGTCTTTCCCAAAGATCATTTTCTTCCATTTCTTTGTTGCCAGATATGTAGGATAATCATTTTCACGATCTAAGTTACTGATGTATGTATTTTTTAAATTCTGGAAATGATCGTTTGGAAATGTGGGATTATTTACAACATCCGACATTAGCTCAAGACTCATGGGCAGCATCTCTTTGAAGCATTTCATTTTTATGGAAGTTGTTTCTGCTTGTGGTGAAATTCCAAAATTAATACCATTTGTTGTACAGAAATTCAAGAATTGCTGGTAATTTCGTTTTTCATTTCCATACATCAGCAATCCGGAGGTTAGAAGATTGATCCCTCGATTTTCTTTTCGTTCATTCAATTGTGAAACTTCAAAACTTAGTGATATCCCTATTGTTGGTTTTCCAATAACTTTTTTAAGGATAATTTTCATGCCGTTTTCTAAAGTTGTCTGCAAGAAATTGTCATTTGTTATTTTGGAGTTATTTAGCTTCTTTTGGGAATTAATTTTATTAAGAATGTTTTCCTTTAAAAATTTACTAGTTCCTTTATGGAAAATGTATAGATGCTCTCTAGCAAAGTATTTATTAATAATTTGATTTATTTTTTGTCTTTTTACAGATCGCACTTTATCGGGATATTCAAAGAAACTTTCAAAACCGGTAAGAACTTCTTCCCCACCCAGACTGGAAGCTAAAGATTCCACGTATTCAAAAGAATAACGGTGGTAAAATAGCAGCTCTTTGATCTGGTCATTTAACTCCAAATCATTTATACCAAATTTATGAAATTGTTGCAACTCCTGTAGGAAAATTTCGCAGATCTTTGTGAGATCAGCATTTTTCTTGGGCATCACCATCAATATTGATGCACCATCGTTAATACCACTGAGCGCATTTACGCGAATAGCATCGATCAGCTTTTCTTCGTTAAAAAGTCGATTATATAACCGCGAATTCTTTCCGATTGCAAAAGTTTTTGTAGCTATGGAAAGGGCATAAGAATCTGGATTTGTTTCAGAAAGATCGGGTAGTACAAAAGCCAGCATATCATTTGAAATCTTTTTATGAATACTAACTACAGCAGGTTTAGAATGCAATGGATCGGAGATAGATTTAATTTTTTCAACTATTGCCGGTTTCCAATCAAGAAAATATGAATCAATTATTGTGAGTATTTCTTCTTCTTCAAAATCTCCAGAAACTACAAGAAAACAATTATTGGGAGAATAATATTTTGCATAGAATTCTTTAAGATCATTCTTTGTGGCTGATTTTAGATTTTTTAGATTACCTATTATTGGATCTTTGTAGGGATTTTTCTTAAAATATTTTTCAGCAATTTCCTCAATGAAATAATCTTCGGGATCGTTCTGGAACTGCTTCATCTCTTCAATTACAACCCTCTTTTCCTGATTGAATTCATGTTCGTTATAGTCGGCATGAAGTGCCAGCTCAGATAAGATTTCTAAACCTTCTTTTTGAAAAGACGATGGAAGAGTTATATAAAAACAAGTCGTATCGTACTCGGTATAGGCGTTGATGCTTCCACCCAAAAATGTAACACGTTCCATAATGGAATTTTTAGGGAATTTTTCAGTAGATTTAAAAACAAGATGTTCTGTAAAATGTGAATAGCCGGCTTCTTCGGTATTCTCCCAGGCAGATCCAACTCTTACGTATAATTGTAAACAGATAAGTGGATTCGTATTGTCTTGAGCAAAGATTACTTTAAAGCTGTTTTGCAGTTCTGTAGAAGTAACATTCATCAGTTTTTTCTCTCTACACAAACAACAGGATTGTTTGTTTTTCTTTCAACACAAGCATAGGCATTGTGTTTGTGAATAGATTCCAGATTTTCAGATTCAACCTTGAACCAGCCAATACGATCATCCTGTTGTAATTTTACGGTAATATCTCTAACAATATCTTCCACAAAAGTGGGATTATCATAGGCTTTTTCAGTCACATACTTTTCATCTACACGCTTTAGAAGCGGATAAACTTCACAACTAGCAGAATTTTCTACAATTTTAATTATTTCTTCCAGCCAGATGAATTTGGAATAAGATAGCTTTACCACAACATTAGATCTTTGACTATGAGCACCATAATCGCTGATCTCTTTGGAACATGGGCAGAGCGTTGTAACCGGAACTTCTACACCAATTTTCATTTGGAATTCATCACTCAAAGACGCTTCAAAAAAGCAATCATAAGAAAGTAATGATTCTGTTTTAGAAACAGGAGCAGTTTTCTTGATGAAGTACGGGAAGCTAATGCTTACATATGATGCATCTGCATTTAAAGCTATTTTTAGATCTTTTAAAAATTCTGGTAAGCTGTTGATAAAGTTCTCTTTGTGATAGTGATTTAGTACTTCTAAAAACCTGCTCATATGTGTACCGCGATGTTGATGCGGCAGCTCAACAAAAATATCCAGGTCGGCAACAGTGTTTTGTGTACCATTTGCCTTGTCATCTACAATTATCGGATAGCGAACATTTTTAATGCCGACTTTATCAATTGTTATGTTGCGTTTATCTTCTAAACTCTGTATATCAATTTTATCTTTCATTTTTCCTCAATTTTAATTCATATATTGCTTCATGTTTTCTGTTTGAATCGAATTTATTTCCTCGTTCTCTATATAGAAAACAATGGCTTCAATCTCTGGTACACTATTTGCCAGGTCAATGGCCAGTTCCGGTTTTAGTAAAAATAATGCTGTAGAATAAGCGTCAGCCAGAACAGCCTTCTTGGAGATCACAGTTACAGAAACTGCTGTATCTGCAGGGTAACCGGTTCTGGGATTTAGGATATGATGATATCGAATTCCATCTTTCAGGAAGAAACGCTCATAATCACCGGATGTAACAACAGAGCCATTGGTCACATTCACAATTCCACTCAGTTCTCCACGTTCCAAACGAGGATGTTGTATTCCAATTTTTAGTGTTTTTTTCTGACCAAAAATTCTTATATCTCCACCTGCATTCACAAAACCAGATTCAATTCCATTTGAAATTAAAAACTCAACTGCTTTATCAATGATAAAACCCTTTGCAAGACTGCCAATATTTAATTTCATTCCTACAGGTTTCTTAACATTGTCTTCATTGAATTCAAGTTGATCGAATCCAATGTAATCTATAGCTTTTTGTATTTCATCTTCAGAAGGAATTATATCATTTTCAAAATCCCATAGATCAGCTAAACTGCCAATTGTAATATCGTACAAGGAATCTGATTCTGAATATATTTTTTCACTAACCTGAAATAAATTGATCAGATCTTCATCTAACTCCAAAGACTCAATTTCTCCTGAATTGAATTTTGAAATGATACTGGTGCTTTGATAGCAAGATAACTTTTCTTCCATTTTTCGCATCATATCAAAGGCACTGTTTACAATTTCTTCGGCATCTTTACTTTTTATCTTCACCTTGATATTTACAACTGTGTCCATTAAAAATTCAGTCTCATTATAGGTATAAGTCTTATTATAGTATGAGTATGCCGCATAGACAATTACTATAATTAGAATAACAAAATTTATTATATCTCTTTTTTTCATAAAATTAACTCTAAAAGACATAAATAATTATGACTTGATATTGTCAATATGTTCAAAAGTTACAAAATTAAGAATATAACTTGAAATTACTTCAAGATTTGTAATTAGTTTTCTGCCACAACAATATAGAATTTCTTATTTCCAGAAATCGAAATGGTTGCTTCTCCCGAGTTTTGAACTGTAGTTTCCAAATTCCAACTTTCGTCAGGAAAGCCAATTGTCGGATCATCATTGCTGTAAATCTTGTATGTATAACCTTCATTTTGCCAGGTGAGTTTAACCTCATCAGAAGCCGTTAAGATCTCAATTATCACATTTTCAGGCTGTTCAGGTTGAATAACTATAATTTCAATATTGGAAGCAAATCTCGGTTCCAACTTGTATTCACTATACGAATAATCGATTATACCGATTATATTGTAATCTTCATTCAAAGTTGGGTAGTATGAGTAAATCAAGTCATCTATAACCAGATCCCCAGTTCCATCATTTACCAGCCATTCACCATAACCCAAATCTATATTCGTGCAGTTGGAATCTAAAACTTTAATCAACACACCTTCATATTTCTCATGATTAGCAGAAAGACATGTAATTATGTCTGCAACAGGAAGTTCAGCTCCAGTGTTTTCAACAGAAAACTCAGTAATATCCTTTATTTCTGTTTTACTATTATATTCAAATACCAAACCAGTAATATGAAGACTATCCCCCAATGCTGTATTATTGATCGTATCATAAACAAAAATCCCATTCCATGGTCCACTACCATTCTGTAAAAAATATCCATAAGTTGATGTGCTTGTAACAATACCAAAAGTTGAAACATTCTGACCTGCCAGTGGAGAATCACCTTCTAGCCCATCTATTGTGGTTTGAATTTCAGATATTAGACAACATCCTGATACTTGAAAAAAATCATCACTTTCATCAAAAAATGTTGGTTCTTCAGCATCTGAAATCTTAATTTTATAATCTAAAGCAAATGTGAAATCTGCTGGAATTTGCCAATCCCATTCCCCATCATTACCAGTAGATTCAATTAAAGTAGTATATACTTCTTCAGCATCTTTATACAATTCAATTTTTACATTCTGCCCAATATCGCTTGAAATCCAGGTGATTGGTTGGAACGAATTTCGTTCCCAATTTTCACCACCATTTGGTGAAGTAATAGTAATTGTAGGATTTATGGAAGTATGGCTCCCCAAGAAGCTGAAAGTATCGGATGGATAATTATCCCATTCACCATTTGAACGTGGATCTTGTGGGCCGCTTTGTGGAAAAGTTACAGTGGATTTTCGCACATAAGTTACATTTTCGCCAAAAGCAATATCTCCTGGAATGCCTATTCGATCTATTTCTAAACTATTTTTAAGCAGCCTAACCTGATCATCTCCATTGAAATTGATTACTCCATTATTGGTGACATCGGTAACATTTAATATAACCGGATCTGCTTGTGAATTTGCTAATACAAAAACATCTCCTTGGGTCAGTACCCCGGTGAAGTTATAGGTGTTTCCCCATTCTCCATTGCCTGCTGAATCCTTTTCTAAACTATATGATGCCAGATTAATAGCTACTCCACTTCCGTTATAAATTTCGATTGCTTTGTTATAACTGTTTCCTTCAATATATTCAGAAATAAAAAGGTAACCCGAAGGTTGCCCACCACCACCTATGCTCACAAAATCTGCACAAACAGGTAAATGATCGGAAGCACTATGAAGAGCATCAGCTACTGCCTCTGAAACTACAGAATTAGTTCCGTCATTGATTGATTGATTAAAATGGTTTCCATCATTACCATAAGATGTAAAACTACTGGTACTAAATTCAATACCAGAACCATTATTGATCCCATAATTTCCAAAAATGAAATCAAATTTGTCGTCCAGGCCCCCTGTGGCTCCGCCCCCAAAGCTTTCTACTCTAGTAGATTGCGTGTGAACGCTAGAATAACTTGAACTATTATGCCAATAACCAACTTCAGTGCAAAGATCTTCAGAAATTAACGGTGTAGTAACTGCAAGATTCTGATAAGCAGGTTCACTACTTGAATAAAAATTCATATCTCCAACAATTAAATATTCAGTTCCTGCCGGCAAAGTATCCAGATGGTCCCTAAGCTCTAGAACTTCCAGAAGTCTTTTCTGTTCGTTTGTACTTCCGTCAGATGCCTTCAGATGACAACTATAAATCCTTAATTCATTGTTATCAACAGACAATACATATTCGTTAATATCTCGCAATGCAGTGGAGATTTGTGATTGAGATACAAATGTGAATATTGCACTTTTAAAATAAAGCATATTATCCGTATCAAATCCGTTGATAAAACTGGATGCAGAATATTCATTATTAATCTGATTAAATGTATTAAGAAGTAGACTTGCACCAGATTGATCGATGATTTCCTGCATAACTATAATATCAGGATCATCGTACTCTATGATATCTTTGAAGTGTGAAGTTCTATCAGTACTTGTTTCGTCAAAGTTAAGAGCATTATAACTCATCACTCGAAAGTTTGTATCTGCTATTAATGTAATTGTCAAAATCAAAAATGAAATTATTATCAACTTCTTCATTTATTTTCCCTATTGAGCCGTAATTTGATAGAATTTAATTTCTTCTGTTAATGGTGCTATCCAGGAAGAATTATAAAAACTTCCGTTATTATCTTGTTCAAAACCAGTATTTACATCATTTGATGAATAAACAACGTAATATGTAGCTCTGGATACAGGATCCCAGTTTAGCGTTAAATTATTTCCATCCACGTTTAAAGCAACATTCTGAGGAATATCAAGTTGTATTTCCATATTATGTATTCCAAGATCATTAAAGAAATCTAGATCATGTACAATCCATGCTGAATTGTCTGGATCAGTTCCTGCTGATTGCAGCCAGTTAACACTTCCAATTTCAATTGTGGATTTTCGAGTTATTGTTTTATCTTTTGAACCAGAGCTATTGCCAGCAATTTCCCAGCTACTTCCCGGATCAATACCAATTTCTCCAATAATATCAATTAGTACGTCGTTCCTGAACAAAGCCACAGCATCGTCACCATTAAACAATAAGCCGCCATATGTAATATCTGCTTGTTCCAAAATAACTTCTTCAGCACTTGGATGAGAAACTATGATCATTTCATCTGTATTTATTAAACCGGAAAAATTTAAGACATAGTTTGGTGAAGTGTTTCCATTATTATACATTTCTAATCTATATTCTGTTAAATCTACTAATGCACCGGTTCCATTATATATTTCTAAATATTTATTATAACTGCTGCCTTCACAATATTCCGAGAAAAAAAGATCAGATTGGCTAGCAGTTTGAACAATAGTGAATCCATAATCACTTTCATCATAAAGAGTTGGATCATTAGCATCTGAAATCCTTAATCTATAATTTTCGGATGGAATAATATCATCTGCAACTGTCCATTCCCAGTTGCCATCGTTTTCGGTTGCATTTTCAAGAATTGAATTAATACCAGATTCAGTATTCAATAACTCGATTCTTACATCACGGTAAAAATAATGTGTAAACCAAGTGATTGAATATGATAAATTTGAACCAAGAATTATAGCTTCATTCGGAAATGTAAGAGTAATTGAGGGCTCTTCATTCCAGATCAGATCAATATATTCCGGGTGATCGATAAAAGGATTTCTGTTTGTTTGATAATCGAAAACGGCATCATTCCGGTTAATTTCTTTTGAACTTACAGGATCATCATAATGCCATCCCAGCATTGTTTCCAGCATGTCTACGTTTCCAAAAGTAAGATTCGTTTCATATCGCACTACAAAATACATAAGTGCTCTAGCTACATCACCTTTATGCTCATCTGCAGGTTCAAAAACCGCTTCTGTTTCTGCACTAGTACCGAGATAGCTAACTGTATTTCCACCATCTTCTGTATAAGTATAGGAAATTTCAGCAACGAAATCTAAAGGATTATTGCTCCTGGCTATATTCACAGAACTTTTGGTTGGAAAAAGGTGATGTATATCTGCTTTTGCTATACTATTTTCACTACCTGTTAATTCCATATCGATCCAACTCTGACAATAGGAATGTTCACAATCGATATCGGTTGGAGTAGTAGTATTTCCGGAAGGATGGTTAACTTCAAAACCGGAATAAACGCCTTTTATGACTCCATTGTCATTATCAATCTCGCTATACATTATGCCTTTGCTGGCTGTATAACTGGTATTTATATTCGTACTAATTATGTTCTCTAGTTCCAATCGTAATGCATCTTCCACCAAACCTTCGCAGGAATCGTAATATCCCACAGGTATTTCGGCGAAAACAAAAAAACTAAGGAACAAGGTAATGCATATTATACAGATAAACCTCATCCGCTATTTATATACTCCTAAATTTTATTTTGTAAAAATAATTCTGCATAATTACTATTTTGTCTTTGCGAAGAATCTTCGATGGAATTCTACTGAAGCAATCTATATCGCTAACAAATTGCTATTTATAGAGATTGCTTCGTATGTAACAGAAGGAAGCAAACTCGCAAAGACAGAAAACTTTAATTTTTCTACCAAGACACTCTATTATACGGGACTTTTATTTTTTTAATCTACAATAAAAAATGGCAGGAGTTTTTGCTCCTGCCATATAAATATTAATTAAGTATTATTCTTCAAATATATCAGTAGATGCTTCAACCTGGTAGAATTTTTTACCCAATGCTTCTGCATTTGTATAACTGTTTGTATTTGCAATTTCTTCAAAAACAAAAATACCATCGGGTGTTTCGCAGCTCAATATATTGTAGCTATTTGAACCGGTAACAGCATCCCAGGTTATTGTAACGTTTGTTCCATCATGAGAGATTACCACGTTTGTTGGTGTATCGAGGGAATTTAATACGTTTGCAGCTCCAGGAGATCTTGTATCTTGAATTTCCCAATCAGAATTACTGTAATCTGTCCCACCCTGACCATCTGTTATTCGTGCAGAAGAACCAGCAGATCCGTTTGAAATAAGAATACCTGGCAGACTTAACACTGTTTCAAGTCCGGTATCTGCAATAGAGCCATAGATTACAGCATCAATTTGATTTTCGTTATAAACCAGTGCTATTCCGTCAGTACCGTTTTGGAAGCTAGTCCAGGATGCATTTTGATCCGGGGTATAACCATAAAGATTTGAAACACCAGTTTCTGCTACAACATAATACCCATTTGCCGGAATTATTCCTGTCAAGTCTGTTGTTTGATAAACAACATCACCATTTCCATTATAGAATACAAGTGAACAATCGGTAGATAGATTGATAATAGAATTTGAAGTATTGTATAATTCAATATATTCTAACGACGATGTATTTGTATCAAATTCATTTATAAGTAAATCTCCAAGTACAGGGGCAACTGCATCAGTAACAAAATAACTAAATTCATTTGATGTTGATGAGTTTGTATTATTATCTACTGAATATATTTCGTAATATACAGTTGCACCTTCCGATTGTGCTGGAATATCGGTAGATGTTGTGTATGTATCTCCAGAGCTATTTGTCATCGTGATGAGTGTGCCAAGACTACCTGTACTTAAACCCCAATGTAGTTCAACGCTGGTAACACCATCGGTATCTGTAACGTCAACCGAAACAGATACGGTTTGAGTTGTATTAGGGCTAGTTGGAGAACTTGTCACATTTGATATTACAGTAGGAGAATCGCCGGAAAATGATATATCATCAATACTCCAGCCGCTATACCTATCAGTATTGTTCTGGTAATAAAACCATCTCAAGTACAATGTCCCTGACCCAACTCCATCTCCGGAATCTAGTGTGATCTGCTTCAGCATTGTTTCATCTGCTGTTACTGTTTGTGACCAGGCTACATTTGAGAATGTTGAGCCATCTGTGCTCGTTAAAAGTTGTGTTACAAAACCAGTTCCTGTACCACCTTCATAATAATTTAAATGTTGGTTCCATGCTAAGATAAGTTCTGTTTCACCAGAAGTATTTATTGGAGGAGTAGTGATGTTACTCGTGCCTGCATTATCATTGTAGTAAGCTAAATCTGCTTCATTAGGTGTGCCGCCTGCTAAGCTGCTGTTTTCTATTGTAAAATCTGCATAAGTCCAGCCAACTGGCCAAGAAGAATTATCAAAAGTTTCAGCAAATGGTATAGTTTCAGGATCATTTACAAAATAATTATATTCCACTGTCGTTGCTGATTCAGGTTCATCATCCGTAGCTTGTATTTCATAATATACCGTTGCATCATCGCTCTGTGCTGGAATGTCAGATGTTGTTGAATAAGAATCTCCAGTACCACCATTAGACATGGAAATAGTTGTGTCTAGATTTCCAGAAGATAGACCCCAATGAAGTTCAACGGTAGTAATAGTCCCGTCTGAATCAGTTACATCAGCAGAAACAGAAACTGTAGTTGAAGATGTAATGTCTGAATCAGGATCTTGCACAATGCTTGAAATTGCTGGTAATGAATTTCCACCAGTTGGTGTAACAGTAAATGATGTTACTAAAGAACCGTAACTTGTGTTATTTCCAGTCCAATTTGCATCATTAGAAACAGCTGACAAAATTTCTTCTTTAGTTCCACTAATTACTGAACCACTATACCAGACATTATCATATTCATCCTCATTTCCATCTCCGTAACCACATGCTACACAATTTATTCCATCTGTAAGTCCTGTTGGTAATGAAGTTTGATTTGCGTCACCTGGATCACCAGAAGCACTCCAACCAGTACTTGCACCATTGACAGAAAAAACAAAAGTTGGGGTTGCTGCATCACCCTGATAGGCTAAAATCTGATCGCCCCCTGTAGAAAAGTTCATTCCATTATTTCCAACCCCAGCAGGTGGAGCACTCCATGCTTCACCATTTTCTGCCCATAGTGTATTTGTTGTTCCATGTGCTTCTATTATAGTCCCTGCACTTATACCTCCAGATTGAACAGTATAAATCGCACCACCTTCAAAAGCTCGAAAACTAGTTCCCAACCAACCGGAGTCAGTAAAATTAATAACTGTTCCTTCTACCAAATTTACTAATGGTACCCAAGAAAAAGATTTTGCATTTTCTCCACCTGTTGGTGCCGTATCGCCAGAAAATCCAATTATTATTATATCCCCTGCTGAAAGTGTCGTCTGCCCCCAAACCAAACCAATTACTAAAATAAAAATAAATAAAAACACTAATTTTTTCATATCTTCCTCCAAAAGATTTTTTTCTAACGACAAATAGTAATTTGAATAATTTGATGTCAATGATATTGATTATTTTTTAAATACAATATTAATAAAACAATTGTTTTCAACTTTACAAATTAACATTCAGTTTGAATCTATCTCATATGAAGAAATTAGAAAAAAGTAATTACAAATTAATCGATTGTGGAAAGTTTGAAAAACTGGAACAAATTGGTAATATGATATTTCGTCGTCCTGCTTCACAATGCACCTGGCAGCGAAAACTTGGTGTAGATATCTGGGAAAAATATAACGCAAAATATAATACCAAAAAAAAATCTTGGGTATTTCAAAATAAAATTGAAATGCCACATTTCAACTACAATGAATTAACATTTAAACTGAAGTTATCCTTAAATGGTCAGATAGGAATTTTCCCAGAGCAGAAAACTAACTGGCTTTGGTTGCAGAAAGTTATTTCTAAGACAGATCGTCCTTTAAATATTTTAAATGGATTTACTTACACTGGTGCATCTACCCTCTTTGCTTCTTCGTCAGGAATAAGTAATTATCCAGTAACAATTACTCACGTTGATTCAGCTGCGAGTAGTGTAAATTGGGCCAAAGAAAATTGCCGTTTATCCAGCCTGGAAAATAATTCGATTCGCTGGATCGTTGATGACATAATCAAGTTCCTTTCCCGGGAAGTGAAACGAGGTAAAAAATATGATGGTATTATTTTAGATCCTCCAGCATTTGGGAAAGGCAAAAAAGGTATAACCTGGAAGTTAAATCGAGATTTATCCAGTCTGCTGCAGTTAGTTGATCAAGTAATAAGTAGTAATCCTGAATTTATAATTTTAAGCTGCCACGATAATAAATTTGGCACAGAAGAACTTAGCAATGAACTAAAAAAAATGCATATTCTTAAAACAGGTAAGATAGAAACTTTAGATCTTACCATTAACTCTAAACAAGGTAATGATCTCCCTTCAGGAAGTTGCGCAAGATGGAGAAAACAGTAAATACTTAATTAAATCTACAATAACAATATTTACCCTAATAAAAAATACCTTTACAATAATAAATAGAATTCAGTTTTTTGAGATTAGGTATTTAAATTGAAAGTGAATTTAACATGAAAGCAATTCAATAAAGGAGAGAGTATTGATCTTGATAGTGTTTTTTGTTCTAAATTTTTATATATATTTCTTCAATTATTACTTAAATGGAAAAAACAAATTTTTATATATTAAATATTGCACAACAAAAAGAACTCACATACTCAATGCTTATCATCGAAATGATATTTAACTTTTGGTTATTTTATTAAATTAATGATTTATTAAAATTATTTGGAGGATTTAATGCAGAAAAAATTATTTTTCGCACTTTTTATTTTTGTTATTACATTTACGTTAGTTAATGCACAAGCTAGTTTTGTCACTTTTCAAGAAACAATGGCTACTGGATATTCCAGTGGAGTACATGGAATTGTAGAAGGTGATATTTACGAAATATGGATGGATGGTGTAAATAATATCATGGAACCTGATGGCTGGGGGGACGATATATTAGTAGATGATCCGGCAGCAACTGGTATTATTGGTGGTGAAGTTCCTACAGATGAAACTGGAGGGCCTCTTTTATATGGTTGGATAATTGGTCCGATAGTGGCACCTGTAGGTGAATTGATCTACCTAAAAATTTATGGACATGATGTTGGTGCTGATCATGGTGATTTATATTGTGTCAGCATTTCTGACGGTCCCGGTGGTTTTTATTATGTAGATCCAGCGATTCCTGAACATGTGATATGTGATAGAACTTATGCCTCAAGAGGCTGATAGCGTTCCTCGTCCTCCTCCTGGTGGTAGTACTTTTTACTGGTCCACATGGTCGCCAACCAATGGTGTATGCTTTCAGGAGACAGACTATGAAAATATGTTCGTCCCTTTCTCATTTATCGGTTTTTCATCTATGGTTCTTGGACTACAAGATGGAGACTATTTCGAATATTGGATGGATGGTGGAAATGAATTATTTAATATTTTTGATACAGAAGATGTTCCAATTTCAAATCCAGGTGGCTCTGGTAATTTTGCCTCATTGAATTGGGAAGGTGATATAAGATCTCGTGAAGGTGATTTGTTTGGTTGGAGAAATATATTTTATCTCTCTGATGAAGAACCCTTAGATGATCAGGAAGCCACAACTGGAGATTTGATCTACCTTGTAGCCTATGATGCTCCTAATCTTGCGACAGCAACTCAACTCTGTGCTGGAGTTACTTTTCCTCCGATCGATGAGGGTTTTGGCTTATACCCAATAATGGATAGTGGCTTCTTAGAGGAAATAGAATATATTCCTTTTCTTGATGATTCCAGAACTATGGAAGCATCATTTGTCTGGTCAGACTGGACTCCAATTTTATCGCAAACAACTTTAGTTTCACCAATTGATGATGTAATTGTTGAGTCTGCAAATATAGTTTTAACATGGAACGGCATAGCAGAAGAAATTGAAGGATACGAAGTTTGGCTTAGCACAGCAGGATCTGAGCTTGAATATATTTGCGATGTTACTGAAGGGTTTACTCACACAATCCCGCTATTAACGACTACTACTTCTAACGATTTTGAATGGTTTATAAGACCATTTAATGGTATACCCGAACCACCCATGCCAGAAAGTGGCGACATTGTAGCAAATAGAAATTATTTTACTGGTAATCAACGGGATATTCCAGAATTTAGAGTATATCCTCCCGGAACACCTCAAACCGGAACATTCTCAGTGTTCAATCCGGCAACACTAGTAGCACCAGGTAATGGCAGCACAATTCCTCCGTTCGATGTAACTCTGGATTGGGATCATGACGGAGAAAACACAGATGGTTATGAAATCTGGTTTGGTGAAATATATGAAGCGGATAATGTATCACAAATTGATGTAATTCCAGTATATGCTGGAACAGAATATGATTTAGGAGACCTTGACTCACTGACTGATTATGAATGGTATATTTTACCCTATAATGAATCTGGATCCCATACAATGTATGTACCCTGGACGTTCACTACTGGAGCAAACACACAAGTTATTTCTGGAACGGTAACTGAAGATGGTGTTGGTTTGGCAGGTGTTACAATTACTTATACAGAAGTTTCGGAAGCACTACGTTCAGGTGATAAACAAAATAATGTAGCCCAACCTACAGGAAATTCTAGAGCTTTTACCACAACTGGTGTAGATGGAACATATAGTTTTACAGCTACAAATGGTACGGAATATATTGTAATTCCTGCAATGACAGATTATTCCTTTTATCCGGAATTATGGCAAGGTACTGTAAATTGTGCAGATATTGTAGATGCAGATTTTGGTGCTTCATATCTAGTAGTTCTTCCAATACCACCTGGAGCTGGTACGGTTACATTCCCAAGTGGTGGATCTATTACTTTACCACCAGGCCAACCTGCAGGAAGTACAGTAGCTTTAGTAGTTGTTCCCGATCCACCTGTAAATATACCAGCTGCAGATCCTTTACCTTTAACATGGAGTTTTCAAGTGACAGGAACTATTGCATATCCGGTACACCTGCGATTAGAATGGCCTTTAGACCCAGCCATAACAGCTTCTGGTTTTGCTGTTATGCATTATACCGATGGCGTTTGGTACTCTCTTATAAATAACAATCCTACAGCTGCGCATGCTACAAACTTAGTAAACCAATCTGCTATTATGACTAGTATGACATATGATTTCAGCACTGACCCATCATGGATTGAGTTCGATTCCTGGACAATGTCTGACTGGGGTGCAGATGGCGGAGATGCTCCACTTCCAGTAACGCTTTCTTCTTTTTCTGCTCAACAGATTTCAGAAAATGCAGTACTTAGCTGGACTACTTATTCTGAAGTTGAGAACCTTGGCTGGAATATATATCGCAGCGATACCGAAAGTATGAACGAAGCGGTAATTATAAATGCTGAAGGTTACATTGAAGGTGCAGGTACTACTAACCAGCAAACTGATTACACTTATACTGATGAGAATGAATTAATAGTTCCAGCTACATATTGGTATTGGTTAGAAAGTGTGTCTCTTTTTGGTGATGTAGCGTTATTTGGACCAACAATTTTAGAAACTCTTGAGGATGATCCAGGCAATAATACAACTCCTGTTCACATTGATTATGGCCTTCATAGAAATTTCCCAAATCCGTTCAACCCGGATACAGCGATCAGTTTCATGCTGGAATCTGAAGGCAAAGTTAAGCTTTCAATTTATGATATAAAGGGTCGAAAAGTTACTACCTTATTGGATAACGTACTTATAGCTGAAGATCATTTAACCAAGGTTGTATGGAACGGTACAAACTCCAATGGTGAAAACGTATCTTCTGGTATTTACTTCTATAAATTATTTGATGGCACAAAAACTGAAACTCGTAGGATGTTGTTACTAAAGTAGAAAATATCTTATGTTGAATTCAATATATATTAAACTGAACTATTCTTCGGAATGGTTCAGTTTTCTCATCTTTACATTCACAATTTAAACATTCATTTTTATTATTAAATTCTTACATTAATAGAAAATAGAAAAAAGGGGTTTTTATTATGAAGAAGAGTTTTTTATTTTTTGTTTTGTTATTAGCTATCTCACTTCTTTACTCACAAGTATTAGATGAGGATTTTGAAAATGGTGGAACCATCCCAACTGGATGGACCCTGGAGTATGCTAGCGGTACACATACTTGGGTTTATCAGAATGGTGGCGCTTCCAGTAATCCTGCAGCAGCTCACAGTGGAAGCTATAATGCTGCCTACGTTCATTCGTCGGATGGATCAATTACAAAGTTGGTTACTCCAGCTTTAGACCTAAGCAGTTTAGGTACACCTCAATTATCTTTTTGGCATACACAGTCAGAATGGTCTAATGATCAAGATGAATTGAGAGTGTATTATAAAACTTCAGCTACAGGTACATGGACATTAATTCCTAATGCTGTATGGACAACTAGTATTACTGAATGGACTGAAGAAACTTTTATCTTACCAGATGCAAGTAGTGATTATTATTTAGCTTTTGAAGGTACAGATGATTATGGTTATGGTGTTTGTGTAGACGACGTTCTGGTTGAAGAAGCACCTCCCTGCCTGGCTCCATCGAACCTTACTGTAACCAATATTGGAACTACAACAGCCAGCCTTGGCTGGACAGAAAATAATAATCCTACACCAGCAGCTTCATGGAATATTGAATGGGGTGAAACTGGATTTACTCCTGGTACTGGAACCATGATTTCAGAAACAACAAATCCTCTTAATCTTACTGGTTTAATAGCTAATACAGTGTATGACTGGTATGTGCAAGCAAATTGTGATGCAGGTGTAGGAGCAGGCCAAAGTATCTGGGCTGGACCAAATTCGTTTACGACACTTTGTAATGCATTTACTTCAACCTTTACAGAAGATTTCTCAGGTACTCAATCATGTTGGACAGTACTAGATGAAAATGGAGATAATGCCACTTGGAATATGGATTACACATCAAATGCAAATAGCCCTACTGAAGTTGCAGCGATTTATACTGATTTCAATTTAGGTGCAAATAATGATTATTTAATTACGCCTCAGATCACCTTAACTGGTACTGAAAGACTTAAATATTGGTATAGAGTGGAAAGTAGCAGTGAACCTAATGTCTTTGAAGTATTGCTATCTACAACTGGTAAAACTGCAGCTGATTTTACTACAACTCTTATGACAAACACTTCGTTTAATAATATAGTTTATGTTGAAAATATAATAAACATAAGCGCACACACAGATAATGTATATATAGCTTTCCATATTCCAGGTAGTGGAGTAGACGGCAGACGTTTGTATATTGATGACGTAACAGTGGAACAAATTCCATCTTGTATTGAACCATCTGACCAGGTAATTACAAACGTAACTTTATTATCTGCAGACCTTGGCTGGACAGAAATTAATACTCCTACGCCAGCAACACTATGGAATATTGAATATGGAACTGCCGGTTTCATACAAGGAGCTGGAACAACAATTACAGGTACTACAACAAATCCACATTCCCTATCCAGCTTATCAGCTGGAACAAGATATGATTGGTATGTTCAGGCAGACTGTGGTAGCGACGAAGCAAGCCCCTGGACTGGTCCTCATTCTTTCAACACACTTGTAACCAATGATGTATGTTCAGATGCAGAAACTATTGGAGAGGTTTTAGATCAACCTTTTGATAATACTTCCGCTACTACTAGTGGAGCTGGTGTTAATTACATCAATAAAGATATCTGGTATGTTTATACACCTTCTTCTAATGGACTTCTAGATGTTGATCTTTGTGGAAGCAATTTTGATACTAAACTTGCTATTTGGGATGAATGCGGAGTAACTGAACTTAATTATAATGATGACGCTTCTTATTGCGATAGTGGATCTGAACAATCGGCTATTTTGGATCTTTACGTAACTGCAAATGATACTTATTACATTCAGGTCGGTGCCTTTGATACAAATTATGGTTCCGGTGATATTACTATCAGTCTGGAAGATTGTATTGACCCTACAACTCAGGTGGAAACCAATATATCTCAGACTTCAGCTGATCTTGGTTGGACAGAAAACGGTGGTTCTACAAGTTGGGAAATTGAATTCGGTGAATCTGGATTTACAGCAACTGGTGTAGCTGATTTTACTCCTTCAACTAATCCATACACAATTGATAGATTGTTTGCTGATACTGCTTATGACTGGTATGTGAGAGCAGATTGCGGAGCTGGTGAATATTCTGCCTGGATTGGACCGAGTACTTTAACAACTCTTGCCGATTTTCATGCACCTTCAAATCTCACTGCAACAAGCATTGGTTTCGATCAAGCAGATCTTGGCTGGACAGAAGAAGGGACTGCAACACAATGGGAAGTAGAATATGGTTTACAAGGATATACCGTGGAAAACGGTACATCTACTGGATATATCAATAATCCATATACATTAACCGGATTAGATATAAGTACAAGCCACGATTTCTATGTGCGATCATATAGAGCAGATACTGATATTGTAAGCGATTGGGCTGGTCCATATACTTTTAGTACAACAGATGGAAAAGCAGTTACTCCGAATCCTGCAGACAATACAGCAGAAATTTTAAAAACAGCAACATCGTTTGATTGGGATAATGTAATTGGAGCTGAAGGTTACAAAATTGACATTGGAACAATTTCAGGCGGAATTGATATTGTAGATTATGCCGATTGTTCAACTAGTGAATACACTTATTCTTCTGACTGGATGGCAAATACTGAATATTTCTGGACTGTATGGACACAATATGATGATGGTCTGGGAGAAGAGGTAGTGAGCCGTCTCGTTAATGATAGAAGACAAAAAACCAACTTCACAGATAATATACAGGAAATTCAGGGTGATGAGTGGAGTTTCACTACTGTTTCTCCCACTTATGAGATTTCAGGTACTGTAACTGAAAATGGCGTTGGGTTGATAGGAGTTACTATAACTTATAATGAAATTGTAGAGCCACTCCGTTCTAGCCAAAATCAAAAGAATGTTCTCCAACCTGGTAATTCTAGATCTATTGAAATAACGGAGGCAGATGGAACATATAGCTTTACTGCTACTGATGGTATGGAATATCTTGTAGTTCCAACATTGACAGATTATTCCTTTTATCCGGAATTTTGGCAGGGAACTGTAGATGGTGCAGATATTGTAAATTTAGATTTTGGTGGTTCCGATGGCGTTGTAGAACCCATACCACCTCTTGGTGGTGTAGTTAATTTTCCTAGTGGTGGATCAGTTACTTTACCTTCAGGAGGTAGCGGAACAATTGGTTTGGTAGTTGTTCCCGATCCCCCAGTAAATATACCAGCTGCAGATCCCTTACCTTTGACGTGGAGTTTCCAAGTTTCAGGAACTATTGTCTATCCTGTAAACCTTCGTTTAGAATGGCCTTATGATGAAGCCATAACCGCTTCTGGTTTTGCTGTTATGCATTATACAAATGGCGAGTGGTTCTCGCTAATAGATGGGAATCCTACAGCTGCACATGCTGCAAACTTAGCAAATCAAGCTGCTATTATAGCTGGTATGACATATAATTTCGGTACTGACCCTTCCTGGATTGAGTTCGATTCCTGGACAATGTCGGACTGGGGTGCAGACGGTGGTGATGCCCCTCTTCCAGTTACATTATCTACTTTTACTGCACAGCAAATTTCAGATTCTGCAGTACTTAGTTGGACTACATATTCTGAAGTTGAAAACCTTGGTTGGAATATTTATCGCAGCGATACTGAGGGTATAAACGCAGCAGTTATCATTAATGCTGAAGGTTACATTGATGGAGCAGGAACTACTAACCAGCAAACAAATTATTCGTATACGGATGAGAATGATTTATTAGTTCCAGCAACATATTGGTATTGGTTAGAAAGTGTGTCTCTTTTTGGTGATGTAGCGTTATTTGGACCGACAATTTTAGAAACACTTGAAGAAGATCCGGGCAATAACCCTACTCCAGTTGAATTTGATTATGGATTACAAAGAAACTATCCAAATCCATTTAATCCTGATACACAGATTAGCTTTGTGTTGGAAACTGAAGGCAAAGTTATTCTCTCAATTTATGACATTAAAGGTAGGAAAGTAAATACCTTGATAGATAACGTGCTTGTACCAGCTGATCTACTAACAAAGGCTATTTGGAATGGTACTAACTTCAAGGGCAACAGTGTATCATCTGGAATTTATTTCTATAAATTGTCTAATGGCACAAAAACTGAAACTCGTAGGATGTTGTTACTTAAATAAACCGTTAATTACACAATTGTATTGAATATGCTGAGTTTCTCAATTGAGGGGCTCAGCTTTTTTTTGTAGAGATCTTACTCTGTTCTTATATTATAAACAACCTTCTTGACATATTGTGTGATTTTTTGTTTTTACATTTTTCAGATTTTTTTAGGAGTTTGATATGAAAAGATATTTAATACTATTCCTTATATTAATAGGTTACGCAATTCTTTATTGTGCGGCAGAGATAACATTCTTTGAAACAAGCCATGATTTCGGCGAAATTGAAGAAGAAAACGGTCAATATGAGCATAAATTTGTTTTTACAAATACTGGAAATGAGCCTTTTAAACTTACCAAAGTAAAAGCAGGCTGAGGATGTACCACTCCCAGTTGGTCAACTGAAGAAATTGCTGCAGGTGAAAAAGGATTCATAAAAGTTTTATACAAGTCGAATAACAGGCCGGGAAAGTTTAATAAAAAGATCAATGTGAAAACGAATATAAATGAAAAAACCACTGTTCTTAAAATCTCTGGTAACGTCATCCCCACTCCCGGTAAACTTAGATCCTCAATTAGTATTTTAAGTAGTTCTACAAACATGGTTAACTTCAATAGCATCTACAAAGGGCAGGAAGACAATCAAACTATTGATATCAAAAATACTCATGAGAAGACAATCGAAATAAGTATTTTTGAGATTCCAGATTATCTGGAAATTGAGATTGAGAATACAAAAATTGCCCCAGGGGAAAGTTCCAAGATGCACGTTGCATTGCTTACGGATAAAATAAATACTTATGGTAAATTCAAACATTTACAGAAATTAGAATTGAGTTTAGCTGATAATAAATACAGCGGTAACATTACTATCATTGCAAATGTCAGCGAAGATTTTTCTCACCTCACTCCACAAGATTCAGCAAATGCACCAAAAATCTTTTTCCCGATAAAATCAAAAATCCTAGGGAATGTTTCAAAGGAAAAAAATCAAATTGTTACATTTGAATTCCAAAATACAGGAAAAAGTGAATTGTCGATTCATAATATCCAACTAAATAATAACACCTTTGTCCTGGTTGAATATGATAAGTACATCAAAACAGGAGCTAAAGGAAATATTGTTTTGCAGCTTACCGATAATAATAAAAACTCTCTAAATACAAGCTTCACTGTTATTTCCAATGATCCGGTGAATAGTGCATCTATCCTGCAAATAATTGGTTCTCATCAAAAAGAAAAATCTGTGATTAAATCAAATTCATCAGATTACAAAAATATCGATCTGCAGGAAGCCATGGAATTGATTAAGAAATATGATGGATCGGAGAAACTAGTTATATTAGATGTGAGAACACCAGGTGAATATAAAGAAGGTTTTATACCAGGTGCTTTAAATTTCGATTTTGAGATTCTTGAATTCAAGAAATACTTATCTATATTTGATAAAAATAAAATATATTTAGTTTATTGTTCTATTGGTAAGCGTAGCAGTGAAACTGTTTTGCTAATGAATGAAATAGGATTTGAGAATATATACCATATAGCAGATGGTTTTGATGGTTGGCAGCAAAAAAGGTTACCAATAAAATATCTTGAACAATAAATACACATAAATCATAAATAACATTACTGTTGCTCCCATGGGAACAATTATTTTAAATTAGAAACAATAATTCTGCTTTTCTTAATTCTTTGTTCCTTAATCTTTAAATATATTTATTGCAATTAATAGTCGTTTCTAAGCAATTATTTTTGTTATAGCGTAGGCAACATTATTTATATTGACATTCAGTTTGAAAATAAATTTATTCGGAAATGTTATAGTATTTTTTTAGTAAAAGGGAAGGGGGATGCTCATAACTTTTTTGTTATCAGCTTTTTAAAAAATATGTATTTAACAATTCATAAATATAAAATAACCTATATTTTTCGCAAATCACTATTTTACCGAAACTATCGTATATCTAATTTTGTTAATTTTATGTTAATTTACTAAAAAAAATAAAAAAGGACTTTTTATGAAGAAATTATCACTAATTTTTGTTTTGCTGTTTACAGCTAGCATGTCTTTCGGGGTAAGTGCTGTAATAGGAGACGGCACATCGACCACCAACGGTACTTCCGCCGACCCAATTGAAAGGTATTACAATTATGAGCATTTCCAGATTGTTTATACGGCAGCAGAATTAACTACAGCAGGAATGGCTGGAGGTTCTACTATCTCAGCGCTGGGATTCTCAGTTTCTGAGTCAGCAGTTTCTTTGGCGAATTTTTCCATTGATATGGGTCATACCTCCCAAGCAACTGCCGACCCATACATTTCAACCGGACTTGTAAATGCTGTACCTGCTTTTACTTATGAACCTATTGTACAAACTGCTGGCAATTTTGATATGATTACTTTTACTTCAAATTTTGTTTGGAATGGATCAGACAATATTGTAGTAAATACATGCACTGGTTCAAATCCATATACATCTCCTTATGGTGGTTTGCGTTACACTTCTGCGACTTTGGGATCTATGAGATATATTCGTACTGATGGATCAGAGAATTGTGAAACAGATACCGATAGTAATAGTGCTAATAGACCAAATATCAGGTTTGATTTTACTGCACCAACGTGCCCAACTCCAACGGTTCTAACGGCTACAAATATTGCCCCAACATCAGTAGATCTCGGCTGGACTGAATCCGGCTCAGCAACTACTTGGGAATATGTTTATGGTGAGGCACCTTTTGCAGAGCCAACTGTTGCAGGAAACGGCACAACATCAAATCCGGTTGGCATTACAGGATTAACAGCTTCAACTAATTACGAATGGTATGTTAGAGCAAATTGTGGTGGTGGTGATTATTCATTATGGGTAGGCTCTGGTTCCTTTACTACTTTAGATGCGTGTCCTTTACCAACTGCACTTACAGAAACAAATATTACTACAACAGCAGCAGGCCTTAACTGGACAGAAGCAGGATCTGCGACAACCTGGGAATATGTATATGGTGTAACCCCGGTTTCTGAACCAACAGGATCAGGTACAAGTACAACAACCAGACCTGTGAACTTAACAGGATTAGATTCTGATACTACTTATGACTGGTGGGTACGCGCTGTTTGCGGTGTTGGAGATGAGAGTGGTTGGGTATCAAGTACATTTACAACTGAATTCGCTTATGTTACCCAAACTTTCCCCTTCTCTGAAGATTTCGAATCAAACCTTGATATTTGGAATTTAGAAGGAAATACTACACCTGAGATATCTACAACTCAATTTCATGGCGGAGCAAGTTCTTTAAGTTTCAACACAACTTCTTCAACTAATTCATCTGTAACCGTACAATTAGGAGCAGGTACGAATCCAATGTTGACTTTCTGGTATTATATTGATTATTATTCTTATAATGATATGACAGTTGATATTAAAGAAGTCGGAGCATCTATCTGGACTAATACAATTTGGCAAGAAACCACAGTTTATGCTGATAATGATACTTGGTTAGCGGCTATAGTTGATCTTTCTTCTTATAATACTTCAGGAGTTTTCCAATTACGTTTTAATGCAGAAAATACTTCCAGTTCTTCCGACTATATAGTTTATTTGGACGACATTTCTGTAGTAGAAGTAACTTGTCCAGATCCGAATTCATTAGCTGCTTCTAATATCACAATAAATTCTGCTGCAATAGACTGGACAGAAGCAGGAACAGCAGGCACCTGGGAATACGTTTATGGAGTAACACCATTAGCAGAACCAACAGGTTCAGGTACTAGTACAACTACAAAACCTGTAAGTTTAACAGGCCTAACATCTAATACAACTTATGACTGGTGGGTACGTGCTGTTTGCGGTGTTGAAGATGAAAGTGATTGGGTATCAAGCTCATTCACAACACTTTACGACGGTATTCAAATTGGAAGTGGAACAACTATAAACCAATATATGCCAATTGATCCTTATGCGGGATATTCATATTCAAATACTATTTATCTTGATTCAGAATTTGGAACTCCTGGAGCAGATAAGCGTATTGAAAAGATCTGGTATAATTACCATTTTGACTCAACTCTAGATGCTGATAGTGATGCTTGGGTTGTATATATGGGAACAACAGCTAACGATGCACTAACAGATTTTATTCCAATTGCAAATCTAACTGAAGTGTTTAATGGTGATGTTAATCTTGAGGATGTTACAGGTGACGGATGGCTGGAAATTGTTCTTACAAATCCATTTGCTTACAATCCTGCTACTGACGGTAACTTGGTTATTGGTGTTGATGAAAACACAACATCATACAGCCAAAGTACTGATGATTTCTATTGTGATCTGGATGAACGTGCAAATGTTAGTATTGAATATCATAATGATAGCACAAATCCTGATCCTGCATCTCCACCAACTGGGACTTTAAAAGCTTACTATCCAAATACAAGATTCTTATTTGGTGATATTCCTGCTTGTTTAGAACCTAGTGATCTAACTGTCTCAAATATTGCTTCTTTAAGTGCGGATCTTGGATGGACTGAAAGCAATTCACCTGCGGCAACTTCTTGGACTATCGAATGGGGAGAGTCGGGATTTACACCTTTTGAAGGTGAAGGGAACCCTATCGTTGGTACTGAAAGCAATCCCCAAAGTCTTATTGAATTAACTTCAAATACTGCATACGATTGGTATATACAGGCAATTTGTGGTAGTGAAAATAGTCCTTGGGTAGGACCGAATACATTTATAACTGAGTGTGAAGCAGTTGCTCTTCCAATATCTGAAAACGTTGATACTGTTACACCTACTGCTTTACCATCTTGCTGGTCGATGCTTAATGATACTGGAAATGCATCAGCATATGTGAGAACACAAAGTTTAAATTCTCATTCTGCCCCAAATAGTTTTACAATGTATAATAATACTGTAATAACTGATAATTTAATACTTATATCACCAGAAAGTTCATCTACTACCGCAAATACTAGAGTTAGATTCTGGGCTAAAGCTTCTTATGGTAATAACAATTTACTAGTAGGTACAATAACTGACCCAACAGATCCTGAAACATTTACTCTTATTCAAACTATAGCTTTAAATGCCACGTACACAGAATATACTGTAAACCTAAGTGGAACTGATAGTTATGTAGCTATGAAACACGGATTGGATGCTACATATGATAACAATTATATTGATGATATTATTTGGGAAGAGATTCCCTCTTGTTTAAAACCTTCAGATCAAACTGCTTTAAATGTAACACCTACTTCTGCTGATCTGGGTTGGACTGAGAGTGGTACAGCAGAGTACTGGAATATTGAATGGGGATTAGCTGGATTTACACAAGGCTTAGGCTTAGGTACTACTACACTATATCTAAATCCTACACATGCACTTACCGATCTAGATGATGCAACATCATATGACTGGTATGTTCAAGCAGATTGTGGACATGAAGATCTAAGCACCTGGACAGGACCTCATACATTTTCAACACTAGTAACCAATGATGTTTGTGCAGATGCAGAAATTATTGGTGAAGTAGTTGATCAAGTATGGGATAACACCTCAGCTACCACAAGTGGAGTTGGTACTCACACGATTAATAAGGATATATGGTATGTTTATACAGCTTCCTCAACTGGACTTCTAGATGTTGATCTCTGTGGAAGTGATTTTGATACAAAATTAGCTGTCTGGGATGAATGTGGTGGAACTGAGCTTGGTTATGATGATGATGATTGTCCAGACCGTTCTACTTCTTCAATGCTGGAAGATATTCCAGTGGTTTCAGGTGAAGATTATTTCATACAGGTTGGAGCTTTTAGTACAAATTATGGAACTGGTGAAATGACTATCAGCTTGGAAGATTGCGTAGATCCTTCAGATCAAACAGAAGATAATCTTTCTCAAAATTCCGTTGATCTTGGTTGGACAGAAAATGGAGGTTCAACAGGATGGGAAATTGAATATGGTTTACAAGGATATACCGTGGAAATCGGTACATCTACTGCATATACTAATCCATATACACTAACAGATTTAATTGCAGACACGGCATATGATTGGTATGTAAGATCAGATTGCGGTGCTGGTGAATATTCAGCTTGGGTAGGACCGAGTACTTTTACAACCCTTGCCGATTTTCCTGCGCCTTCAAATCTTTCAGCAACAAACATTGGTTTCGATCAAGCAGATCTTGGCTGGACAGAAGTAGGTTCTGCAACTCAATGGGAAGTAGAATATGGTTTACAGGGGTATACTGTTGAAAACGGTACATCTACTGGATATGTTAGTGCTAATCCATACACATTAATTGGATTAGGTATATATACAAACTATGATTTCTACGTTCGGGCTTATGATGGTATTAGCGAAGTAACTGCTTGGGCCGGACCATTTACCTTTAGTACTACAGATGGCAAAGCCGAAGATCCAACTCCGGCAGATAATGCAACAGATATAGCGAAAACAGCTACTACCTTGGATTGGGACGATGTAGTTGGTGCAGAAGGATATAAAATTAATATCGGGACAATAACTGGTGGCACGCTTGTTGCTAACCATGTTGATTGTTCTGCTAGTGAATATACTCACACTGTAGACTGGCTGGCATATACGGAATACTTCTGGACAGTTTATACAGTTTACAATGATGGTACAATAGTCGTGCTAACTAGCCGTTCTAATGACTTAAGAAAAAATAACCAAAACACCGATGCACTATTAGAAATACAAGGTGATGAATGGAGCTTCACAACAGCTCCAGATCCAATATCCACCTTCCCCTGGAATGAAGGTTTTGATACATTCCTCCCAGATTTATGGGCTGAAGCCGGAAGTGGTGATCCAACCACTGGACCTGGAAATATTGGTTCAGCTGATTGGTATGGTGGTACATTCCCTGGTGGAGATAGCGATGCCACACTTAATTTGTATTCCAATAACGATCAAGAATGGCTCATTTCACCTGAGATTGATCTTGGTTCTACAATTGATTACCAATTTGAAGTAGATATTGCTGTTACGAATACATCAACATCCGGTCAAGAAGATATGGGATCTGATGATGAAGTGTTACTTCTTATCTCTAGTGATAATGGTGCAACAAATACAACTTTGGATACATGGAATGCTGCTGATAACCTTTTAGATTCTGCTACGCATATAACAATTGATTTATCATCACACACTGGTGTTGTTAGGTTTGCTGTTTGGGCTAGTGATGGCACAATAAATGATCCTGAAGATTATTGGTTCCATGTAGATAATGTGCAAGTACGTGAAATTCCATCATGCTTAGAACCCTCAGATTTAGTTACATCAAGTATTACAACTTCTGGAGCTGATCTAGGATGGACAAGTACTGATTCATTCTTTGATATTTATATTGTTGCAACTGGTGATCCAGCACCAATATTAGAATCGACCCCTACAGTAAATGATAATCCAGAAACATCTTACACTTGGACAGGTGGTAGCACAAATACTGCTTATGACTGGTATGTAAGAACGGATTGTGGCGAAGATAATGAAACCGTAAGTATTTGGACTGGACCTAAAACATTTACTACTGCTTGTAATGCTGTTTCAGTATTCCCATTTACTGAGGATTTTGAAAGTGGAGTAATATCTAGTTGCTGGTCAAATCTAGATGACTTATGGTCAATCGGATCAGAAGCCAATAGTGGAAGCTATTGTGCAAAGGTATCTTATTCGCATTCATCTGGTGATGCAATTTTAACTGTTCAATCTTTAAACCTTCCAGCAAACCACAGAATTTCTTTTTGGTGGAAAGATGACGATATAGCTGATGTGGGAACAAATGACTATACATATTTCGAAATTTCTACAGATAATGGAGATTCTTGGACAACATTAGCAACCCTATCAGCGGCATCTGCAATGAGTGAGTATGAGGAAGTAGTGTTAGACTTATCTGCCTATTCTGGGGATGGTGTATTGATTCGTTGGAAAGATGTTACTAACAGTTCGTTTTCCGCTTATGGTACAGGCTTAGATGATATTACAATTGAAGAAATTCCATCACTACCTTTATTGGAGGTTGATCCAGATTCTCATGACTTCGGTACTGTTTATGTAAATGGAACATCTGGAAATCAAACTTTTACTATATCAAATGCTGGTGTTGGTACTCTTACAGTTAACTCCATTTCATTGACGGGGTCTGATAATACTGAATTTACACTTACAAATGGAAACACTTATCCTGTAGACCTTACAACAAATACAATTACAGTAGATGTTTCTTTTGATCCTACATCTACTGCGACGGCAAATGCAAATCTTTCTGTTGATTGGAGTATCCCTGATGGAGATACTCGTAATGGAATTAACGTAATAAAAGAAACTGTGAGAATAGTTAATAATACAGATACTGTAGAAGATGTTCCTCTCACTGGTGTTGGTTTAATACCAGATCCAGGAGTTGTATGCGGAAATCCTCTATCACTTACATTCCCAGCAGTAGATATTACAGGTGTTACAGGTGATTATGATGATGATTACAGTAGTACATATATTTCTCCGTCTTCCAACTATCTTAATGGAGATGATGTGGTTTACCAATTTACAACCACTGAAGAGAGTGTATTGAGTGGAACTATTATCACAACAGACACCTATCTAGGTGCATTCATTTTAACTGAATGTCCAAATATTACTACTCCACCAACACCAACTATCCAGAAAACTAATTCTGGAACCTTATTATCGTTTGATGATGTTCTACCAGCTGGTACGTATTATCTGATAATTTCTTCGTGGCCTTCTCCACAGAGTATTGATTACACGATTAATCTTGATGTAAATCCAATGGGAATACCACAGGACGTTTCGATTGCAGTGGATGCTTCTGGATTATCTACAGTATCCTGGACAGCAGTAACGGGAGCAGATAGTTACATTGTTTATGGAAGTGACACACCTGGTGAATCCTTTGTAGATATTACATCAAGTGGTAGTTTTGATGGAACTTCATGGACATCAACAGCTACCCTGGGTGATATTAAATTCATCAAGGTTTCTGCGGTAAGAGATGCATCAGATTACAGTATGCCGATACCATTATCTCAAGAAGAAAGAATGAAACTTGAAGCTAAAATATCTGATAAAAAACAAAGATAAGATGTTTATGGATCAACCCTGATTTTTCGGGGTTGATCCTATAAATAAAAATATCTTTACAAAGAATAGATAAATTATGAATTTTGATAATGTTTATAATAAATAGTGTATTAAAAATTAAAATAGATAAATTACAAGGAGCTATTATGAAGAAATTGTTATTTTTTACAATGATGTTAGTCCTTATTGGTTCGATGGTTGCCCTGGAATCGGACGCAAGTGAAGTCGTGGGGTATGTGAAGTATAGTTGTGTAATTGGCAGTAACTTAATTGCCCTGCCAATGGATGCTGAATATACAACAAGTGCTACAGTTGGAGATGATATAACCGATGCTGATCAAATGACCTATTGGAATGCAACTAGCCAAGGTTGGATTTCATCTGGTAAAAATTTTTTAGGTAATTGGCTTAGTCCTTTTGCAGTTGATGATGGCATGGCTTTAATGGTTAGAGTAACTTCAGATTCAGATTTTTTTGTTACTGGATCTATGTTCGAAACTGAACCAACATACGATATACTTGTTGGATCAAATACAATTATGGTTCCATTATCAGAAACTGGATTAACTACTTCAGCTTTGGTAGGAAATGATATGGTAAATGTTGATCAAATGACCTACTGGAACGCAGATAGCCAGGGTTGGGTTTCATCTGGTAAAAACTTTTTAGGCAATTGGCTTAGTCCTTTTTCTACAGATATAGCCATGCCCATGATGACAAGAGCAACAGAAGCATTCACCTGGCCATCCCCACCAGCTGATTTCATCAAATCAAATTTTAAAAAAAATAAGATACAAAAGTAAGGAGAAGATATGAAAAAGTTTATTTTTTTATTTTTAATACTGACATTCACACTGATTTTATCAGCACAAGCGCCATATGGTGTTTATGTTAGATTTATCAATAATACAACTGGAACAGATTATGTTGGTGACACTGATGGAATCAGTTTTACTGCAGAATTATTAGATTTTCCAGGAGATATTCAAACTGGCCCTAGTGGTCTTTGTTTAGTGCAACAACAAGACATAGGTCTTGGACAACAAACTTTTATTCAATTTGATTTATTAAATTTCGTGAATCCGTATACTCCAGCAAGTAACATCTTGGTAACAATTTGGGATGGTACTAATGTAGCAGGTGCCGGTATTGTAACATATAATAAAGCAACAGATTTAGACCCTGCAGGTGGACAAATGGGTTGGGGTGAATGGCAAGCTGGATTAGGTGGAGATCCAATCCCTGTTGCTCCAGATGTTCCATTAACCTACGATATTACCGGAACAGTACTTCTAGATGAAGTTGCTCTTGCAGGCGTAGCTATCGATTTTCAACCTGTGCTTCCTCTTTTAAAATCAAGAAGTTCTAATCCTTCCAAAAAAGCAATGAGAGAGAACTCCAGAGCAACTGGAATAGAAACTGATGAGTTCGGAGTTTATACTGTTCCTGATTTAAATAATGGAACCTATACTATCACTCCAAGTTTAGAAGGTTATACTTTTGATCCTGTAAGTTTCGATGCTCTTGTCAGTGATGCTAGCGTATCAGATGTTGACTTCACAGCGACCTCAACTGCTGGTACAGGTGGCGGTACAGCACTTCCACCAGAAGTACCTACTCCAATAATTGTTGAACCAATAACTATTGGTGGAGATCCAGTAACTCCTGGAGTTACCATTACTCCACCTGCTGGAGGTACTGTTGATGTAGTTGTTACTGTAGCACAAACTCCACAAACTCCTGGAGCACCAAATGCAGATATATCTTTCAATTTGGAATTAACCGGAGCTACAGCTGGGCTTACATTTAGTTTCATACTTGATTATTCAGGACTATCATCTGTACCTACTATTATTTTATGGTGGAATGGAAGTGCCTGGGTTCAACCTGCTGAACCTATTGTTTGGGACTGGGTCCTGAATACAGTTTCTTTTAACATAACTTTCCCCATGAGTGGACCTAGATCTGGTGATGTAGAAGTTGTTTTAGGTGATGACGATCCACTTCCAGTTACATTATCCAGCTTTACAGCAACACCAAATGTTGAAAATCAGAATATTTCTATTGATTGGACTGCACAATCTGAATCTAACATGAGAGGCTACCACGTATATCGTTCACAAGGATCTTATACTCAAGCCTATGATGTATCTGGTTTTATTCAAGCTCTAAACAATCCTTTCTTATATAACTATAATTATATGGATACTGAAGCAGAAGTTGAAACAAATTATAATTACTGGTTACATAGTTTTGGAATGGATGGTTCTATGATGACATGGGGACCCATGAGTGCAATGATTGAAGAAATTCCGGTAGCTGTATTACCAGATGCTACTGTACTTAAAGGCAATCATCCAAATCCGTTCAATCCAGTTACTATCATCAGCTTTGACGTAAAAGCTAATGAAGAAGCTCAACTTATAATCTATAATATGAAAGGTCAGATAGTTGAAAAAGAAACTTTCTTACCAAAAGTAAATGGTTATCAGTATACATGGAATGCAGACAAACTCGCATCTGGTGTATATTTCTATAAGCTGCAATCTAATAGTTATCGTCAAATTAAGAAAATGCTCTTAATTAAATAAGCAGATACAAGCTTAATAGATACTGCCACCTGTAGAAATTACAGGTGGCTTTTTTTGTAAATATTCAAATCATAAAATCTATCCAAGCAGCTAATGTGTATTTATTGTTACATCTAATCTCTGGAGTACATAAATATATACATCAATATTTATAGATTTACTATTCTAATGTTTTTTTTCATCTCTTATCTAACCATAATTGTAATCATTACAAATTTTGAGATTCAAACAACTCCAACTGGCATGCTAATTGCTTTTATATAATACATAAGTGGTTTTAAAGAAAAAGTGTTGGATAATTATTACATATATTTATAGATTAATAGATATTATTTTCATATTCATCGGAATATTTATTACTACATATCTTTTAGCTGAATAATTATTTGACAATCAGCAGGTAACCTTTTTTGTACCGCTTAATTGAAGAGAGAGGGAAAATGATTTGTATTGAGTTGATACTCAACACAATATAGATCAGTTTAATTGGTGAGATGAAGATTTTTTTCAGATCAGTTATTCTGATCATATTAATATTAATTGTAGTAAATAATATATATAGCGCCACGATCCAATGTGATCCTGATGCAGCAAATTACAATACCGGTACATGTTCATCGTCTTCTAAAACAGAAACAAGCGAAGTACAAGGATATAGAAATAATGATGGTTGGTTTAAATTCGATCTAACAAGCATTCCAACTGGTTCTACAATCAATTCTGTTGAGTTTTATGGTTATGTAAATAACACGAATTGGCCGTATTGGAGTCTGACCCCTGTAAATAATGATCCAGTTACAGTAGCAGCAGCAACTTTATTTACCGATATAAATTCAGAAGCAACAAGTGGATATTATCTTTTCCGTGATGAACCAGAGAATTTTGCAACCGGATGGCATAATTATAGTCTTGGTGGAAACATTGTATCTAACCTTCAGGCAGCCCGCTCTCAAGGTTGGATAGCAATGGGTATGGTTAGCCGTGATGACTCACGAGATTATTATATTTATTTTGATGGTTGGAATGAATCGAACCCGCCATACTTGCTAGTAGATTGTACAATTCCCAGTAGTGTAGATGATCCTGCAAGTCTCTCAGCTACAGTTGATTCTTCTAGTCAAATTGATCTTTCCTGGACACAAAATGGGAATAGTGATGATGTACTGATTGCTTATAACAATTCAAATGTTTTCGGAATTCCAAACAATGGGACCTCATATTCGGCAGGAAATTCCATTCCCGGTGGAGGAACAGTTTTGTATGTCGGTTCTTCTGCAAGCTATAATCATACTGGTTTATCCTCACCTCAAACATATTACTATAGCGCCTGGTCTGTAAATAGCAGTGAAGTATATTCAAGTGGCATCAAAGACAATGCAACTACTCCAGTTTCTTCTTATCCCTGGTCTCAGGAATTTGATGCAACCACTTCTACCCCATCGGAATGGTCCAACGAAAGTGATGATCCATGGGTTTTTTCAAATTCAACAACATATGGAGCTTCCAGTGATCATACCGGTAGTGGTAATTTTGCATCTGTTGATGATTCAGAACCTTATACAAATCCCAGCAATTTATTAACTCCCCCCTTAGATTTGACTACTTTATCAACTCCTAAATTAGAGTTTTACTATTGGATAGGAACTACTACTTCCGGATCTACCCTCCATCTGGACATATTTGATGGTTCCACTTGGACAGAAAGTGTTGAAACTTATTCGCTTAATAATCAGTGGGATTTGGTTTCAATAATAATTTCCAGTTATTCTTCAAGTGCAACTAAAATTCGCTTCAGAGCAGAAGAACAAACCGCAGCTTATAACTGCGATATTTGTATTGATGATGTTTCTATCACTGAAGGTCCTGCTGATCCAGTTTTTGGTGTTGATCCTTCATTACATGATTTTGGAACTTTGTTTGTTGGGTTAGAAGATTCTCAAACATTTACAATTTCAAATAATGGTGGAGGAACGTTAAACATAACAAGCATTTCAATTGGAGGAACTGATCCAACTCAATTTACATTAGATGGAGCAACATCCGGCTCATTGAGTAGTGGTGAATCAATGCAAGTGGATGTAATCTTTAATCCTACTTCTGATGGTGCGAAGAGTGCTACCTTAATCATCATAGATGATCTTAGCGATACAACAAATAATATAGCTTTATCCGGAACAGGGAATGATGCTACGATTGATTCATTTCCATACACAGAATCTTTCGTTGTTACTTCAGCACCAACAGATTGGGCAAATGAATCATCAGATCCCTGGAAATTTGCAGCATCAGCTACATATGGCGCTAGCAGTGGATATGGTGGCTCAGGAAACCTTGCTTATGTAGATGATTCATCCCCCTATGAAAATCCACATGAACTTGTCACTGTTCCATTTGATGTTACTGGTCTTTCCAATCCTGAACTGGAATTTTATTATTGGATAGGTAACGGAACAACTGGGTCTACGCTAAATCTCGATATATTTGATGGAACGAACTGGAATAATTCGGTAAATACTTTTTCTAGCAATAATGGATGGATCGCTGCTTCAGTTATGTTAGGAGCATATGCATCTGAAGTTACAATGATACGCTTTAGTGCTGTAGAACAAACATCTACTTATAATTGCGATATTTGTATAGATAACGTAACCATACAAGAAGGACCTGCTGATCCTATTTTCTCAGTAGATCCTGATGTTAAGGATTTTGGTACTTACAATATTGGTGCAACAAATTATCCTCAAGTATTTACTGTACGCAATGATGGTGGTGGAACTCTAACCATCAATTCTGTAATACTATCTGGAACAGACGCTACTGATTTTGATCTCACGGATTCTAATTCATATCCAAAAAGTTTATCTTCCGGCCAATCATTAACATTCCAGGTTACATTTGATCCAGAAGACACCGGATCTAAATCAGCTACTTTAGTAATTACAGATGATCAAAGCAGAACAGTAAATAATGTAGCCTTAAGTGGAACAGCGGTGAATTATAATTCCGGTGGTGGTGAAGTAGATAATGGTTATTATTTCTTTGCTAATTCACTGGCATCTCCTAGGCCAACCTATGACTGGATTGATCATACATCTCATACACTTGTTTCCACTTGGACGTCTGGTGATTCTGATGATGGATATTTTCAAATTCCCGACATTGGTTTTGATTTTACATTCTTTGGGAATACATATCGAACAAATAATGTTTTTGTAAGCTCCAATGGATTGATAACTTTTGGAATTGGACATTCGGACTATAGCGGAGCAGAAGGAGCATCCATTCCAGATTCAAGTGTTCCCAATGATATGATAGCTGGTTGTTGTATGGATCTAGATGATGATAATACAGGTCAAATCTATTATGGTGGCGATTCTTCAATGCATGTAATAACCTGGTACAAATATCATGATTATGGTGATAGTGCTGAATGGATCACATTCCAAATAATTTTAAGATCTGATGGTCTTATTAAAATTCAATACAATGCTAACGAAAGTAGTATAAGCTCTACTATTAGTGCAGATACTATTTTGGGAGATGCACTAATTGGGATTGAGAATTCTACTGGTACAGCAGGAATTGAATATCGCAATAATAGTGAAACAGGTCCTATTTTTGATAATGGTCCCTTAGTAGTTGCTTTCAGTACCAATGAAGGTGCTCTACCTGTTGAACTATCATCCTATTCTGCGGCTGCAACTCGAGATCAAAAGATAGTCGTTGAATGGATAACCCAATCTGAAAGCAATATGATAGGCTATAAGATTTTTCGTTCTAAAAGTGATCTCTATAATGTAGATTATGTTTCTGATCTGGTTGCAGCTACAAATACATCAATGACACATACTTATGAATTTATTGATGCAGAAGCGGAGCCTATGATCACTTATAATTATTGGTTGCAAAGCTATGAATTAGATGGATTCTGTAATCTTTGGGGACCAGTATCTGCAATGATTTTCGATGCTCCTCCCCCAGAGCTTCCTATAATAACAGAATTGAGTGGGAATCATCCTAATCCCTTCAATCCATCTACATCAATCAACTTTAGTTTGAATACACCTACTTTTGTTTCTATAAATATATATAACATGAAAGGGCAGAAAATAAAGTCACTGGTTTCTGAAGAAATGGGAGCTAACTATCACCATGTTGTTTGGGATGGAAAAGATAAATCCGGGAAATCTGCTGCTAGCGGAATCTATTTTTATAGGATGAAAGCAGGAGACTACGATAAAGTAAAAAAAATGCTAATCCAAAAATAGCAGCTGCTATAGATTCAATATATATTTTAAAATTTAGCTGTAACTTTAATCATTGGCAGTAATAGTAGACCAGTAACATCTTCATCGAGACCGAGTATTCTTACTCCAGCTAAATCCCAGGCAAGCTTTGAACTATGAAGACGAATGCCAAATGTTAATAATCCATCAAAATCATTTTCAATAGCAGAACTGGTGTTTCCATATTCGATAATGAAAGATGTTGTACCACCTAATTTACTTTTAGCACCAAGCATATATATAGTTTCCCATTGGCTTGCATCAAATCCTTTAACCTGGCTTATTGCAATATGTAATGAAGTTTTATCATTTTTCATGCTAAGTACATTACCAAAAGAAATACCATCTGCTTCAGCTAGAAAAGAAAACCAAGCAGCTGATTCAACATTCAGAGATTTATAATAATTCTGTTTTACACCCAAGGCAAAATAATCTAAAAAATCACTTGTGATTGGAAACAGCGTAAATAATCCGATATGAGTACGATCCGTAGGCGCAAACGTAAAATTAATGAAAATTAATTCATAATCAGAAAAATACTTTGATCCTTTCGGCATGGTATAGGCTGTTGGCATAAATATGAGTTCATGATCCCCAACTACATATTCCCCATATATACTTAATGCAATACAAAATAAGATTATTGTTAACACTGTTCTCTTCATTTTTTAATTCCTTGTTTTGTATTTACTACTTCGTCAAAAATTGTGTTTTAAATCCAATTGTCAATTTTTTATCGCTTTGAATAATGTTTTTGTATCTAATATAGTTCTAAACTTTTTAAGTAAAATGTTTTATGAAGATGTTCTGTGAGGTGCAATAGTAATATTTGATTGATTCGTTTAATATTATTCTTTGATAATTTTAAATCTTCAAGATAGTTTCCAATTTGAGGTAGGTTTTGAAATAGATCACGAATTTCTGCATTAAAACTTAGGATATAGCTCTCATGAATTGGACGATAACATTCTTTACAGACAAATCCATGTTTCTGGGGAAAATATCCCACAAAGTTATCTTTTCTACTACACATAATGCAACTTTCTAAATTGAATTCAATACCTATGTTTTTAAAAAGACTCAGAAGGAATCTCCAGAAAATGGCTATTTCATTATTTTTAACCGTTTCAATGTATTCAAGATACTTATGAAACAATTCGTACATTTCGCAAGCATCGTAATTCGTAACAAGTATTTGGCGAAGAATCTCTACTGCAGCCTGCATAACGATTCCAACTCGAAAAGTTGTTTCAAAAAGATGAGCTTTTATCAATGAAGATGATTTGTAAATATGCCATTCTGAGCTTGGATTATGATAAAGGGTAAGATCAAGTTCATTTAGAAGTTCCAATTGCCCGACATATTTGCTCTTAGCAGATCGAGCTCCCTTGGCCATCAAAGATATATGCCCGAAATCTTTGCTTAAAACATCTACGATATAGCTCGTTTCTTTAAAGGGAATCTTTCTTAATACAATTCCTCTGGTATTAAGCTCTCTGCTTCTATCAGACATCAATCAGCGTCATTCCACAGTTACACTTTTGGCAAGGTTCCTGGGTTGATCTACATCAAGTTCACGCAGATTTGCCACATGATATGCCAACAACTGTAATGGAATTACAGTGAGTAAGGGCTGCAAAGTATGAATCGTTTTTGGAACATAGATCACATTTTCAGAGATCTCTGAAATTTTATCATCACCCACAGTCGCAATAGATATGATCCTGCCATTCCTGGCTTTTACTTCCTGCAGATTGGAAATAATTTTATCGTAGATCGCATCTTCCGGTGCTATAACTATTATCGGCATATTCTCATCAATTAAGGCAATTGGGCCATGTTTCATTTCCGCTGCAGGATAACCTTCTGCATGTATATAAGAAATCTCTTTTAATTTTAGAGCACCTTCCAAGGCAACAGGATAATTTACTCCACGTCCTAAATAAAGAGCGTTACTTGAATCTTTGATGGTTTTAGCAATTTCAAGAATTTTATTATTATCATTTAGAATTTGCTGGATTTTACTTGGGATAAGCTCTAATTCCTTTATAAACGAAGCACCAAAAGTAGGAGAAAGATCTTTCATTCTACCGAGTAGTACTCCCAGCAAAGTTAATATAGTAACTTGTGAGGTAAAAGCTTTGGTAGAAGCAACTCCAATTTCTGTTCCGGCATGAATGTATACTCCCCCATCTGATTCACGTGCAATTGTACTGCCTATAACATTTGTAATGCCTAGAACTCTTGCGCCCTTTGCTTTTGCTTCTCTCATTGCTGCCAGAGTATCAGCAGTTTCACCGGATTGGCTGATAAATAATACAATTGTATCATTGGGAATTATTGGATTTCGATAACGATATTCGCTGGCATATTCTACTTCTACCTGTATTCTTGCCAGATTTTCGATAATATGTTTTCCAATTAAACCAGAATGCCAGGATGTTCCGCAAGCTACGATCTGAAGCCTTTTTATGCGCCTGAGCTCCTCACCTGTCATCCCCAATCCACCAAGTTTTACAGTCGATAATATTTTGTTCAATCTACCTCTAAAGGCATTATGAACTGAAGTTGGTTGCTCAAATATCTCTTTGAGCATGAAGTGTTCATAATCGCCTTTTTCTATAGCAGAAACGTCCCAATCAATTTCAGAAATTTTTGCTTCTACTATTTCATTATCCATAGTTGTGATCTCAAAAGTATCGGGAGTAATTGTTACTATTTCATTATCTTCCAAATAAATAACTTTTTTCGTATGGATTATTATTGCGCTTACATCTGAGGTAATAAAAAATTCTTCATTCCCGATACCAAGTATCAAAGGGCTGCCTTTGCGTGCAGCGACCATTTTATTAGGATCGTTTTTATCAATAACAGCGATGCCAAATGTACCTTCTACCAAATTTAAAGCTTCTCTTACAACATCGGTGAGGTCATAATCACCTTTCGCTAAATGACCTATTAAATGAGCTAAAACTTCCGTATCTGTTTCACTTTCAAACTCATGTCCTTCTTCCAATAGCTTCTTTTTTAAGTTTTGAAAGTTCTCTATGATTCCATTATGCACAAGTGCTATATGTTTTTTGCAACAAGTATGGGGATGAGCATTAATTGCAGTTGGTTCTCCATGAGTTGCCCAACGTGTATGTGCTATTCCCAGATTTCCGAAAACATCACTGGGAGCTGGTAAGCTCCTTTCCAGTTCAATTATTTTTCCAGCTTCTTTATGAATTTTTATATCACCTTTATTATTGAAGATTGCAATCCCAGAACTGTCGTAACCTCTATATTCTAAACGCTTAATGCCTTCAATTATAATAGGGGTTGCATTGCGCTTCCCTAAATATCCTACTATCCCGCACATAATTTCTCCTTAAAATAAAACTAAATGACAACTTATAATGGTGTATTTATTTATTCAACTAATTATTTAATCTTTCAAAACTTCGGTAAATTAAAAACATGATTAACAAAGCAGGTGCGATATACCAATACGGAATTGTATCTTCTCCAAACATGGATTTTATTATTGGAATTTTGTCTCCATAACTTGTTACAATAATTGTGAAGCTATTATTTACGAAATGCGCAAACATGGGAACATAAATACTATTTGTTCTCAACAGCATATATCCTAACCACATTCCTAATAATGAAGCAGGCAATAAACGGAATGGATCAAGATGGAAAACTCCGAATAGAACTCCAGAGATCACAATAGATCTCCAGAATCCCATCTTTTTAAAACCGTTTATTATAAAACCTCTGAACATAGTTTCTTCACAGATACCTGGTAGAATTCCAATTACAAAAATACTTAACCAGAATCCGTGCTGTTGAGCATCCAGAAAGTTTTTCATTCCTTCCATATAGGATTCTGAAACAGGAAAGATCAAATTGATAGCCTGACTGATAACAGCAACAATTATCAAAGCTGGAATAATTGCAAAAAGTGCCAAAACGAAATTTGCTGGTTTTGTTGGATTAAGTCTTAATGTCTTCTTAATATTTGTTTTAGAAACCCTTAAAATTAAAAGTACCGGCAATAGAATGATGATCAACTGAGTTTTAATCAAACCATTCATTATATCAGCGCTCTGCCATCTTCCACCAAGATAATACAAAGCAAGCAGAATCACAAAGTAGAATAGCATGATAAATTGGTTCGAGAAAATATTTGTTTTACTTTTTCCCCAAAATTTCAGAGAATCATCATCGGAAGTTCTAAACAGTACTTTCTCATTATTAAATAGTTTTATAGATAACATTACAACTATCACATCCAGAATCAGCGTCCATCCAACAACTATAAGTAAGAGATTCATATCAAAGCTGGAAAGCATTATATCACGAATAAGTAGAGAGAAATTAACTATTGGTATGAATGCAAAACCCAGATTTAGTTCAAAGCCAGGTAGAAAACTGACCATGGAAAGCATCATTCCACCAAAAATGAGCGGCATCTGGTAACTCTGAGCTTCTTTGATATTTCGGGAATAAGTAGAAATAGAGAGTAAAATTGCTGAGAAAAAAGTTATAAGCGGAAGCATTAGAACCAGGATCAAAGCAAAATTTCCTAAAGGAAGTTGAACATTTTGCACAGATTGCCCAGCTTGTGAAAGAATATGTTTAAAAGAGATGTACATACTAAATAGATTGAGTAGAACAGTGATAATAGAAATTGTGATAATAGTTAAATATTTACCCAGAACCAGTTCATTCCGGCCTGCGGCACTTACCAAAATAGTTTCTAAAGTTCCTCGTTCTTTTTCCCCTGCGACCAGATCGGATGCAATTACTGAAGCCCCGCTAATCGTAAGAATTATAAGTAAATAAGGAAGGAATTTACCTAATGCAAATCCTACCATTTTCTCTGGTGGAGCTACATTTTCTTCTTTGATCTCTACAGCATTTAATATCTCTTCATTAATATTTATACTGCTTAATCTCACACCGATCATTTCTAATTCTAAATTTTGTAGAGTATTTCGTACTTTTTCGAAAGCAAGAGTGCTTTTCTCGTTGGATCGATTATAAAAGATATCAACATTAAATACAAGATAACCTGCAGAACTTAGACTATCGGAAACAGCAACCAAAGCCTGGATGGAATTTTCTTCGACCAATGCAATCATAGAAGAATCAGAAAAAACATCCATTTCCTGCATTACCTGGAAATTATCAATTTCTGAGAGATTTTCTCTTATCGCAGCCGAGTTTTCATCATTCAACACATCATGAACATAGATGACCATTTCCTGCTGATCAAGCTTCAATTCCTGTCTAGTCATCATCGATGAGAAACCGATCATGATCAAAGGATATAAGATTATTGGAATAACAAAAGAAGTAATAACAGTTCGTCGATCACGAAGCAGATCGAGGAGCTCTTTTTTGTAAATCGTGAAGATCTTATTCAGATTCATCCCGAGCCTCCTCTTTTGCTTTATTTACAAAATATACGAATATATCATCCAGATCATGCAATCCTGTTAAATCCCTGAACTCTTGCCAGCTTCCATCAGCCAGTACACCACCTTCATGTATCATTACAATGCGATCTGCAATTCTTTCTGCTTCCCGCATTATATGAGTAGAGAAAAGAACACATTTCCCGTCTGCTTTACATTTATGGATGAAATCAACGATATTCTTAGCTGTAAGAATATCTAATCCAGAGGTTGGTTCATCGAAGATCATAACTGGTGGATCATGAATTATAGAACGTGCAATTGAGACTTTTTGTTTCATACCTGTAGAAAGAAAATCAATTTTTTTATCAAGGAAGTCATGCATATCCAGAAGTTCAGAAAGAGTTGTAATTCTTTCTTTAATAACATTATCTGGCATATCGTATAGTTTACCAAAATATGTAATAATTTCTCTTGCTGTTAGTCGGCCATAAAGTCCGGTATCTCCAGAAAGAAATCCAAGGTTTTTTCTTACATTTTGAGGTTCCGATGCCAGATCATATCCTTCCACACTTGCTTTTCCGTCTGTTGGTTGAAGAACTGTGGAAAGCATTCGCATTGTTGTTGTTTTTCCAGCGCCATTAACCCCGAGTAATACTACAATCTCGCCTTTATCGGCAGTAAAGGATAAGTTCTTAACTGCAAAAAGTTCTTCACCTTTTTTTTGTTGGAATACTTTAGACAGATTTTCTGCAATGATCATTTCCCCTCTCATTTTGTCATTGCGAGAGTTCTTTCAAAAAAAATCTTACGAAGCAATCTCAACTTCGATGTAAATTTTTAGATTGCTTCATTTGTAACAGCAAGAAGAACACTCGCAAAGACATTAATATCATTAATTATAATAATAGGGTAGAAATGCAATCCACATCTACCCTATTTTATGTAATTATACTTTTGGTATAAAATCTGTTTTATCGTCGATCATTTTGATGAACTCAACAATTATCTTCACTGCACCATCCAGATCCTTGAAACTGATAACCTCGTTTGGTGTGTGCATGTACCTATTAGGAATGCTAACTAAGCCTGCAGCTACACCAGCTCTTGTAGTCTGGATAGCATTAGCGTCTGTTCCAGTTCCGCGAGGAGCTGCTTCTACTTGATAGCTGATCTTAACATTGTCTGCAGCAGTTTTGAGAAATTCAAATACCTTAGGATTAATGTTTGCACCTACAACTATAGCAGGTCCTTTACCCAATTCGCATTCACCCAGCACAGCTTTATTCAATCCTGGATAATCTGTAGCATGTGTCACATCAATGGCTATTCCCACATGAGGATCTATGCCATAAGCACTGGTAATTGCACCACGCAGTCCGATCTCTTCCTGAACTGATGAAACAGCATAAATATTAGCAGAAGTTTTTACATCTACAAGTTCTTTAAGAATAGCACCGGCTACATATACACCTGCTTTATTGTCAGTTGCCTTGGTCGTAACCAAATCGCTTGAGAGCATTTCCATACCAGGAGAAAATGTAACTATATCTCCAATCGAAACTTTCTTTTCTGCAGTTTTTCTATCTTTAGCACCAATATCTATCCAGAGTTCTTCAAATTTAGGAGCTTTAGTTCTTTCTTCAGGCTTTAAAAGATGAATCGGTTTACGTCCAATTACACCCCTTACGACTTTACCCTTGTGATATAAATTAACTCTAAGACCTGGTAATAAACTGGGGTCAACTCCACCAACAGGTTTGAAACGCAAGAAACCGGCATCCTCAATATAATGGATCATTAAACCGATTTCATCGGCATGACCAATCACCATAAAACGAAGTTTTCCTGTTCCTTTTTTCAATGCAATCACATTTCCATGAACATCTGTTTTCACTTCATCTGCTAAATCTTTTACATAATTTCGATAGACTTCTTGTGCTGGCTGCTCAAATCCCGATGGACTGGGAGCTAAAACAAGATCTTTAAAGAATTTTTTATCCATACAATTTCTCCGATTATATTTTTTTTAACAATTATTAGCTACGCCTGTTTACGTATCAGCAATTATTCGCTACTCCGCTAGCAAAGGGATTTACATTCACTTTTTTCTTTTCATACTTAGTATCATTGGGAATCATACACAAGAATTTTAGAACACTGTCACCAGTATTTACATAATTATGTTTCATTTGCGGTTCTACATAAAGTATATCACCCGGTTTGAAGGGAACTTCGCCATCTTCTGTAGTTAGATGTCCTTCTCCTTCTAATATATAATTTTCATGTTCCCAGGCGTGTGAATGATAAGGAGTGAATCCGCCCGGATCTACTTCGAACATGCGCATCGCAAAATTTGGTGCTCCATCTTTAGCTGAGACCAACCATCGGATTTTTACTTTCTTAGCACCATCCATAGTTACATCTTCCAATGTAACATCTGTATAATGTGAGTGTTTCAATTATTCCTCCAATTTATCTTATAAACAAAACGCTCTCAGAATGATTGAGAGCGTTGTAAGATTTATTGATATTTACGATCTAATCAATTAAACTGAAATTACTTCTTTTACTTCAGGAATCTCTTCTTTTAAAACGCGCTCGATACCAGCTTTGAGAGTAAGGGTAGCCATTGGGCAGCTGCCACATGCTCCTTGCAGTCTTACTTCGATCACGTTATCTTCACGAATATTAACCAATTCGCAATCGCCACCGTCTGCTTGCAGAGATGGTCGTACTTTATCAAGAACTTCTTGAACTTTTACTTTATCCAACATTTTTCCTCCAGAGATTAAATTCATAAATTCATTTGATCTCTATTTTTTTATTATTTCCATACCGAAAAATAATATAATACAAAATAGTAAAGAAAAAAGCATTAAATTTTTATTTTGATCTATTTATATTTATTCAACTTCAGATTCCTTAAATTCACTTGACCATTAAACCCTAACTTAAAGATTGGCAGGGAACTTAGTTCAAAATTAAATAAGGAGTTTGACATGAAGAAAAAAGTCATCATTATGGGTGCTGCAGGACGTGATTTTCATAATTTCAACTTGTATTATCGTGGAAATGAAAATTACGATGTAGTGGCTTTCACCGCTACCCAGATTCCCGATATCGACGGAAGAAAGTATCCAGCTGAATTAGCAGGAGAACTTTATCCCGAAGGTATCCCCATTTTTGCAGAAGAAGAGATCATTAACCTGATCCAAAAACATGATGTTGACGAAGTTGTTTTCGCTTACAGTGATGTTCCCCATGAAAGGGTAATGAACAACGCTTCTCTTGTTAACGCTGCCGGAGCAGACTTCAAACTTATGGGTTTGAATAATTCCCGCGTTAAAACAACAAAACCACTCGTTACCGTTTGTGCTACTCGAACAGGTTGTGGAAAAAGCCAAACAACCAGAGCGGTTGTGAAAGCTCTCAAAGCAAAAGGTTTGAAAGTAGCTTCTATTCGTCATCCAATGCCGTATGGAGATCTGGTTAAGCAAAAAGTACAAAGATTTGCAGAACTTGAAGATCTGAAGAAGCATGAATGCACGATAGAAGAAATGGAAGAATACGAACCTCATATTGCTATGGGAAGCATCATCTACGCTGGTGTAGATTATGAAGCAATTGTGCGTGAAGCAGAAAAAGAAGCTGATGTAATTATCTGGGATGGCGGAAACAATGATACTCCATTCTATACATCTGATAAAGAACTTGTAATTACTGTTGTAGATCCTCATAGACCAGATCATGAAGTAACTTACTATCCAGGAGAAACAAATCTGATTATGGCAGATGTTGTTGTTATTAACAAGATTGATTCTGCTGATGCTGAAGGTATCCAGATCGTACGTGATAATATTCGCGCACTTAATCCTGATGCTATCGTTATTGATGGTGCATCACCACTTAGTGTTGATAATCCTGATCTGATAAAAGGTGCTAATGTTCTCGTTGTAGAAGATGGGCCTACTCTTACACATGGTGAAATGCAATATGGTGCAGGTGTTGTTGCTGCCGAAAAATATGGTGCAGCTGATCTTGTAGATCCTAGACCATTTGCAGTTGGAACTATTGCAGATACTTTCGAAAAATATCCTGAAATTGGTGTTCTTCTCCCTGCTATGGGATATGGTGACCAGCAAATCAAAGATTTGGAAGAAACAATAAACGCCACAGAATGTGATGCCGTTGTTATTGCTACTCCGATCGATCTTAGAAGAATCGTGAAGATCAAGAAGCCTACAGCTCAAGTTGGTTATGAACTGCAGGAAATCGGTCATCCGACAATTGCTGAAGTATTAAAAGATTTCTAAGGAATCCTAATAATAAAAAAAAGGGCAGATTAATTTCTGCCCTTTTTTTTTTATGAATTTTTTATTCTTTTAACGGAACCAGGTTGGCATGAGAAAACCATTTCCAGCCTTCAGCAGTTTTTGTAAAAACCGATAAACGTGCTGAACGTTTATTAATAACATTTCCATCAATTGTTTCTTCCACATTAACAAAATATGATACATTCAAGGTTTTCCCATTTTGAGTTACTTCAAATGTATCTAGAACATAATCACCCATGTTTAAATTCTTAACCAATTCAATTTCACCATCTCTATCACGATAGCCATCTTGATGAACAGATTGAAAACCTTCAGCTAAAATGTTTTCGATGAAATCCATATTTGTTGTTTTCATTGCATTCCAAACTTCTTTAACCAAAGCTTCCCCATCCACTGATTCTACTTGTGTATCACATGATGTTAACATTAAAGCCATTATAACTGTAATTACAATAAAAATTGGTTGAAATCTTCTCATAAAACTCTCCTTCAAGCGTTTCTTTTATTTAATTTTCTTCTTACTTTAGAAGCAACATTTTCCTTGTTTCAGTATATTCCGAACTTATCAATTTGTAGAAATATACTCCCGATGGACAATTTTCAGCATTCCATTTCCAATTGTGCATTCCTGCTCCAAATTTCTGTGATTCAATTTGTTGTCCTTTGCTATTGAAAACAACAAGATTGGCTTGATCACCCGTTTGTACTGAAAAGCTGATAACAGTTGTAGGATTGAATGGGTTCGGAAAATTACTGTAAAGTTTTGTGATGTTTGCAGGAAGATCGTTACTACCTGCAAGAGTTGTTTCTATATAATCGATCTTAGTTTCAGTATCAGTATTTGTACCATCAGATACAGTAAGAGATACAGTATAAATACCGATCTCAGTATATGTGAATGATGGATTTTCCTCAGTGCTGTCAATTGATCCATCATTATCGAAATCCCATTCCCAGCTGGTCACAGGTCCGGATGAAGTATTTGTAAAGTTAACTGCAAGCGGTGCCATTCCGAATAAAGGATCAGCAGTGAAATCTGCAACAACTTGATCGCCAACTAAGATGTAATCAATTTTCGTTTCTGTGTCTGAAGTAACTCCATCACCTGCTGTTAAAGAAACTGAATAATCACTTGCATTGGTATAAATGTAGGTTGGATTTTCCTCAATGCTGTCAATTGATCCATCGTTATCAAAATCCCATTCCCAACTTGTAACATTGCCGGTAGAAATTGATGTAAAAACTACTTCAAGAGGAGCAATCCCAGAAACTGGATCTGCTGAGAAATCTGCTTCCAAGACTACCTCAACTTCAATGTAATCTACTTTTGTTTCTGTATCTGTAGTCATTCCATCAGTAACAGTTAGAGAAACTGTATAAACGCCAATTTCAGAATAAGTAAATACTGGACTCTGCTCATTACTATCGATAGTTCCATCATTTTCGAAATCCCATTCCCAACTGGTAATAACACCAATTGATGAATCTGTAAATTGTACTTCAAACGGAGCCGTTCCAATTAAAGAATCAGCACTAAAATCTGCTTCTACTGGAATAATTTCATCGATCATATCATCTGGCGTTCTTGGATTGATCCCGTACTCATCGAAAGAATAATCTAAAATTCCTCTTATAACAGCCCATTCCATTCCAATAGTTATTACTATTGGTGGTGTAACTTCGTCCAGATAGAAAAAGCCATCATCAACCTGGCATTCTCCAGAACCATCATCGATAAACCACTGTCCATATTCACCTTGAGCTTCTGTAACTTCAACATTTGCAACTTCTACCAGGCAACCTTCGTATGGCTCTGCTTGGGCAGGAACAACAAGATTTAAAGTAGAAACAATAGATGGAGCAGGTACGGGATTACCAGAACTTAAAATTGTAATAGTACAATAGCCTAATTCAGTTAAACCATGATATTCGGTAACAGTAGCAGTAACTTCAACCTCATCACCCAAAGCTGGACCAACTTCATAATCATAAACATATATTCCATGCCAGGCTCCACCTTCTGGATCAGACATAAAAAATTTATTATCCTGACCGAGATTAGCTCCAGTAACAATACCTGTAACCGTTACATCTTGTCCATCCATAGGAGATGGATATGTACCATCAGGACCAGTATTTGTTGTGTACTGGATGTCATAGATAGTAGTAGCAGAACAGATTGATATCATAATAAAAAATGCAGCAAAAAATAAATTTTTCTTCATAATTACCTCCTTGTTTAAAAAGCTATTTATAGGTATCAATGTCAATTCAAAACTACAAACTTTAAGCAATAATTCACCTTTGGAATCATGAATCCTTTTCATTATTGTACTGCTTCATAACATCAGTACAATCGTTACAGGCATGATATTGGCAATTGCTGTAATATAATTTTAAAATTGCTTGTTGATATAAAGCTTTTTTACGGAAGATTTTTACCTGCTCAACACTCATAAATCTCTCCATATGTTTTGAAATATAATTTGAAGGAAGTCTTGGATAATTCTGATAAATTTGATCAATTGTATCCGCAAGTAATTCAAATCTTTTTTCACATGCATAAACCATAATTATGGGAAGTAGAATATTAATAAGAATAGTATCTATCCTGGTTTTTCCAAGTTTTAAGTTTTCTGGTAGATTATCTGAAGTATCCTGAAAAAAATCATATAATTTTTTACGGAAAGACACAATTGAGAAATTTTTAGCGCTTGAAGAAAAAAGCTTGAGGATATCATGGAAAAGAGATGTTTCAAGACTATTGTGAATAATCTTGCTTATTTGTATGATCCTTAAAGCTGGATGATTTACTGGTCTAATACGGAATAGTTTCCATTCTAGCTTAATAGGTTGAAGATCACACATTTGTTCAGAAAATAAAATCTGCCATTTCAATTTGGTTTCTGTAGGAATTACAGAAGGTAGATTATGCAAAAGATCTGCAGTTCCCAACAATAGAGCTATTAATTCATCTTCACTTAATTTCTTTTCATGATTTATTTCTTTAAGCTTATTGATTTTTAAATGTAGTGCTAATTGAATCATCTGAAACTTATTTTTGCTATATCCCAAAGCTTCCAGAAGTCCTTGCCACAACATTTGATCAAATTCTGCAAAGTAGTGCTCCGCTTTAAATCGATTCACCTTGCTTTCAAATCTATCCTTTCCAAGTTTTGTAAATATCGATTGCAAAAAAGTAAAATCATTATCAGCAAAAAGTGCACATTCACGGTTTGATTCTTCATAAGTTTTATCGCTATACTTCAGTAACAGTTTTGCGATATCACTATCAAGATTATTGCTGATTTCTAAAATCTCAATTTGTGTTCCATTTTCAGAAATAGTGTTTTCATACTTTCCATTATGATTGTAAACAACATGCAGAATAACTGAATTGAAGGCAGGATTTTCATCGTGTTCATGAAGATGCCAGTTATAACTATCTATTTCCAGCTCTACATCTCCCCTCTTCACCTTACCATCAATTTCAATGATAGCATCTTTGAAATCGGGACCTGAATAGGTATTCCACCGCCCTGAGAATAAAACTTTTATACTTTTAGATGAAATTGTTTTTATTTTTTTTTGTAAATGTTGAGCATCCCAGATATGATACATTAATTTTTCAGAGAACTGCATGGTACCTCCAAATTACGGATTCATAAGCAAATAAAAAAATAATTTTAGTAAGATTTACTTCTTGCTGAGATTTAGGTTAATATTATAAATTTTCTACTATTTTTGATATTTTGTCTGCTATAGATAACGAAGCTGTTAATCCTGGAGACTCAATGCCAATACAGTTAATAAAATCAGGAAATCCCTGATCTGATTCTTCCTGAATGTAAAAATCTCTAAAATCACCCCCAGCAGGCTGCAGTTTGGGTCTTATACCACAATCGTCCTGTATTAATGTATTTGGATCGATATCAATGTATTTAGAAATTGCATCTAAAAAAACCTGTTTGTGTGATTCATCCATACTATAATTAAGTTCATCAACGTAATAAGCATTGGGGCCAAATCTTATCTCTCCCAAAAGATTGATCGTGAGATGAATTCCTAAAAATATGCCTTTAGGATCGGGTAATGGATAGATTAAATGATCAATATCTTTAATTTTAGAGACTTTGAAGTATTCACCTTTGCACCAGTGAAGCTGTAAATTGTTTCTTTTAATATTTAACCCAACCATTTCAGCAATTTTATCTGAATGCAATCCAGCACAATTAATTATAATTCTAGCTTCAAACGATTCACCATTTACAAAGTTTACCTGATATCCTTCATCTAAAGTATCAATGGAAATGACTTCCATGTCATATATCAGGAAGGCTCCTCTTTTTTCAGCTTCGTTTTCAATTGCCTGCATAAATTTGTGAGTATCGATTATTCCTGTTGATGGTACTTTTAAAGCTTTAATACTTTTAATTCTGGGTTCTAATTTATTGCATTCTTCACCACTGATCAATTCTAAATCCAATACACCATTCTGTTCGCCAATCCGTTTTAGTTCAAGCAGAGTTGGAATTTCGTCATCACTTGTAGCCACTACAAGTTTTCCACATTTACGATATGGAACATCATGCTCTTTGGCAAAATTATATAGTAAATCTACACCTTTTACACATAGTTCTGCTTTCAAACTTTTTTGCGGATAATAAATTCCGGAATGAATAACTTCGCTGTTTCTGCTGCTAGTATGCCGTCCAAAGGTTACTTCTTTTTCTACCAGAACAACATCATCAAAATCTTCTGCCAGGGAATTTGCAACAGCCAGTCCAACAACACCTGCTCCAATTACCAGAATATCTACCCGTTCCATTATTTCCTTAATCAGTTATTTCAATATTATCAATTAACCTGGTTTTACCTATATACACTGCCAGCAGAACGCGACAGCCTATGAATAAGTCATCTATACTTTGTAACGAATTTGGATCTACAATTTCAATGTAATCTATTTTGCCATCAGTTTGTTTTATCAACTCACGCATACTTTTTATTATAACTACAGATTTTACTATTCCTGATGAATATAGCTTTTGCGCTAATATTAACGAGCTATTCAAAGCTAATGCCTGTGCATGTTGATCTTCAGAGAGGTATTTATTGCGGGAACTCATGGCAAGTCCGTCTTTTTCTCTAATTAGAGGGCAACCAATTATATCAGTCGCAAAATTTAAATCTTTCCCCATTTGTTTTAAAACAGCCAGCTGTTGGAAATCTTTTTCTCCCATAAACATGAAATCTGGATTTACGATATTCATTAATTTCGCGACGATTGTAGTAACACCCATAAAATGATCCGGGCGTGATTTCCCACAAAGTACATTAGTTAGATCTTCGACTGAAACCCAGGTTTTATAATTATCAGGATACATTTCTTTATTTGATGGGGAAAAAACATAATCTACGTTTAGTTCTGCCAAAAGGCTAACATCTCGATCAAAATCTCGGGGATAATTACTGAGATCCTCGTTGGGATCAAATTGCGATGGATTTACATAAATACTTACAACAACAACATCAGATCTTTTCATTGCTTCTTTTACTAAGCTAAGATGGCCTTCATGCAAATAACCCATTGTTGGAACAAAGCCAATTATGCCTTTTTGCTGTCTGGAAATCTTCTGCATTTCTGCAATTGACTTTACAATAATTGGTTTCAATTAAACCTCATAAAATTCAAGGTTTTCAATATCATCTACTACGATCACGGTTGGATTATTAGAAGCCATCTCAACTTCGTCCATCAAAGCATAATTAGCTATAATTACTTTATCTCCAATGCTTACAAGGCGAGCAGCAGCACCATTTATGCCAATTATACCTGATCCTGCCTCACCTTCTATTATGTAAGTAGAGAATCTGTTGCTATTGCTTATATTGTAAACATCTACTTTTTCGTTGGCCACCATGCCGGTTGCTTTTAATAAATTACTGTCAATTGTTATGCTGCCAACGTAATTAAGATCTCGCTGTGTAACATTTGCCCGATGTATTTTTGATAAAAGCATAGTACGTTGCATTCATCCTCCATATCCTTTTAATAAATTCTTTTTCAAATATTTTATTTTGTTTTCTATTTGTAAACTTTTTTGTTTTATTTTCTTCGTTGTTTTTTTGTAGGATAAGAATAGCAGTTAATTCAACTGAATAATAATTATCTAACTTTTACTAAAATAGTACTAAATCTCTTCCCGCCATTCCAAGGCTATTTGTTTACCTTTATTCTCATTTACGAATTGTAGCAGAACAGCTCCAATAACAAAGAATCCGATTACAGATAGAATAGCCCAACGTTGATCACCGGTTATTCTGGAGATCTCACCATAAACTAAAGGCCCCATAATTGAAGCAATTTTTCCAGTTACGGAATAAAATCCAAAAAATTCTGCCATTTTTTCTTTTGGTGTTAATAGAGCCAGCATTGCTCGACTGCTGGATTGACTGGAACCTATTGCAATTCCTGCCAGCAATCCTACATAATAGAACTCATTTATACTATTACATTTAAATGCCCAATACACAACGCAAATCCAGATCATCAGTGTTATAGTGATGGTTTTCTTAGCTCCGATCCAATCCAGGATATAACCAAAGATAAAAGCTCCAAACATGGAAGTAATGTTGGCTATAACAAAATAGTTAATCAACTCTTTCTGATTCATATCAAAACGTGTTGCACCATAAATTGCGGCAAAACTAATTACGATTATGATTCCATCGTTATAGATAAGATAACTGACTATGAATTTGATCAGCTCCTTAAAATCACGGATATTTTTAGCAGATTTGGCAATTCTATCAAAGGCCGTTCGAAAATAATTGGTTCGTTTAGAAGGCTTTCGAATTTCCTTCAATAATATAAAAGTAGGAATAGCAAAAATACCGAAAAAGGCAGCAACTGTGGGAAAAGTAAGAGTAATCCATTTATTATGAACTAAAGGTAACATTAACAAAAGCGAGACTAACCCGCCAACATAGCCAAATGCCCAACCCCAACCAGAAACTTTGCCCAAAGCTTCTCTGGGTACAATATCCGGTAGAAGTGCATTATAAAACACATTCCCACTATTAAAACCGAAATTGGCGATAATGAAGAATAACATTCCTGTAAATATATCACCAGCTCTAACAAAATACAGGAGTGCTGTGAATATTACAGTTAAATAGCAATTATAGAACAGGAATTTTTTCTTGGCTCTAGAGAAGTCTGCCACTGCTCCGAAGATAGGAGCTGTTAAAGCAACCATCAGCATTGAAATACTTACAGCTCTTCCCCACAATGCAGTTCCCAGCTCTCCCTGATTTACAACTACGTTTTTAAAATATACACTGTAAATTACTGTTACGATGATAGTTGTAAATGATGAGTTGGCAAAATCATACATGATCCAGCCAAAGATATTCTTGTTTATTTTCATATTTACTATTCTTAAGTCTTAATTATGAAATCACAGTTTGAGATTCATCAAGATCAATCAATTGCAAATTAAAATCTTTATAAAGTTCTGCATTAGGTGAAGCTATAAATATTTGATGTCTTTCACCAAGAAGCCTCATTATCTTTTTTGATCTTTGCTTATCAAGGTCAGCCAAAACATCATCAAACATCAGAACGGGAAATTCTTCAGTACTTTTTGAGATTAACCTGGCTTGAACTAACCTTACTGCTATCGAGAGTGATCGTTTTTGCCCTTGAGAGCCAAAAGAACGTGCTGGATGTCCATTTATCTCAAATATTATATCATCAAGGTGTGGACCGCATAAAGTCCTTTCATATTGTATTTCCTGCTCCTCACTTTCCTGCAGGTGATTCAATAATTCATCATTATAATCATTTCCAGAATAAGGAAACGAATAGTGATAAGAAATACTTAACGCTTCCTCATCACCACTTATCTCATTATAATAGTCTATCAACAAAGGAATGAATTCATTTAAATATTTTAAGCGTTTATCAACAATATCAGTACTCAATTGAGCGAAGTTCAGGTCCCAGCTTCTTTTTTCAGACTGATCATATTCTGTCTTTAACAAAGCATTTCGTTGTTTCAAAATACGGTTATAAGAACGCATTAATTCTATATATGAATAAGAATACTGCGAAATGGCCTGATCTATAAAATTGCGGCGAAAAGAAGGAGCACCACCAATAATATTAATATCTTCAGGAGAAAAATATACTACTTTCAGATATTGATACAATTCACTCACTCGAGAAATGTTCGCTTCATTTAATTTGATAATTTTCTTTTTTCTATCGGCAGCAGCAGAGATGTGATAATCATTGTCATTAATCGAAAAATTTCCTTCAATACGAAAAAAAGCTTTTGAGAAATTTATCAGATCATTATCTTTACGATTCTGAATCGATTTCCCAAAAGCAAAATACGATATAGCTTCCAAAAGATTAGATTTGCCTATGCCATTTTTACCATTAATAAGTGCACCTTCCGGTGAAAAAACAAATTTCTGTTCTACAAAATTGCGATAATTAGTTAATTTTAAATATGCAATTTCCAATTAAACTAACCGAAGAGGCATCAACAGGAACCTGGCACTAAACCGATCATCGGTTTCCACATTGAAAAACAGAGCCGGCTCATTAGATTTACCCATTCGAATCTCTACTTCATCAGATTCTAGTACATTTATTATTGAATTTAAATATCTATAATTGAATGCAATGATCAAAGGCTCACCAGAATACTTGAATTCCTCCATGTTTTCATTAGCTTCGCCTTCTTCACGCTTAGTAGAATTAATTGAAAGATTTTCTGTTGTAATATCAAATTTAACTTTGAACGTATCTTCCGAGGCAAGCAAAGAAACGCGCTTTACAGCATCTTTTAATTTACTCTTTTTAATGCGAAGCACATTATTATTATTATCTGGAATAGCCTTTGTATAATCTGGGAAACGTCCTTCTATAATATGTGTGAAAATTGTATAATTGCCATAGGCAAACATAACTCTATTAGATTCTACCAATACACTTATCTTAGGGAAATCATCTGAGTAAACTTTATCCAGAAATAACAAACCTTTCGTAGGAATTATCTGTTCAATTGGATCTGGTAACTCGATTTGATTATTCAATTTAAATTCTGCAATTTTTTTGCCATCGGTAGCTACCATTAACTGTGATTCAGGTTCCAGCTTCCAAAAAATACCAGTAAAAATTGGTCTATTGATCTCTGATGAAACAGCAAAATGTGTGTTATCTATCATTTTTTTGAACATTGCAGCATCAAGTTCGATTACATTGGACAAATCTTTTTGCGGGATTAATGGAAACTGACTGCTTTCTGCGCAATGAAGATTGAATTTAGAATGTTCGCAATTGATCTTTAAATTATCATCTTCCATTAAGAAATGAACCATAGAATCCGGTAATGAATTTATTATTTCATTAAGGTTTCTGGCAGATACTGCAGCTTTTCCACTTTCTATAATGTTAGCATTGAACTCAACGATAACAGTAATTTCCAGATCTGTCGCAGTAATTTTTAGTATATTGTTTTGTTCATCAGCTTCCATAAGATAATTAGTAAGGATAGGCATCGTGTTTTTGCTGGGAACAATATTGTATAAATATTGAATATTGGAAAGTAATTCTTGCTTTTCAATAGAAAATTTCATCTTTTCCTCTTTTTTGTTAAAATCAGATAAAAGAAAAGCAAGAGCCGAAAGCTCTTGCTTCTCAATAAATCTAAAAAACTACTTCACTGCATCCTTCAGTTTTTTACCAGCTTTGAATACTGGAACTTTTCTGGCTGGAATTTGAATTTTAGCTTTAGTCTGTGGGTTTACACCAGAACGAGCATTTCTTTTGTTAACTTTAAATGTACCGAATCCTACAAGTGATACTTTGTCCCCTTTTTCAAGAGCAACTGTAATACCATCGATTACGGAATTCAAAGCCTGATTTGCAGCTTTTTTTGTCACACATGCTTCAGCAGCGATTTTAGTAACTAAGTCTTGTCTGTTCATGAACATCCTCCTCTATTTTTGGATTAGAAAACACATCTGGAATATTTAAAAACACTTTTTTTCTGTCAATAAAAAAAAACTGTAGATCAGCTTTAAAAGCGGGTTTGTCTAACTTTTAAGCGTAAACATCACAAACACATTAAGCATAACATGTCCCTTAAAATATTGCAATGCTTAATGTTATGCGTTTTTAGTGATCATTGTCAAATAAATTATTTTAGTAACAAAAAAAAACTCATATTTTTTCTAAACACGCTTCACAGCAAGCATCAGCGATCTTCACAAAACCTTAAATTGTTCTATAAAGAGCTATGACCGAAAAAACCTTTTAAAAATAGCTTATGGTTCTGTAACTCTCTGTTTCATACCCTGAAGATCATAAATTGGAATTAAATTGGCTTTCCCTTTTACACTGGCGTTATCTACAAATTCTGCAATAATTCTATCTTTAGCCAATTCGTAAGTTGAACCACTTATCAAAATATTATGTTTTGTTTTGTAATTTCTGGTTGCTGCTTCAATTCTGGCACCTGCATTCATATTATCACCGATAGCGGTGTAATCGAATATCTGTTCAGATCCAAGATTCCCTACGGTAACTGGGCCACTATTCAAACCAATTCCAATATTAAAGCTGTCCTTGCCTTCAGATTTCCATTTCTCCTGCAATTCGGTTAATTTCATGCGACTTTCTACAGCAGTCTTACAGGCCCAATAAGCGTGATCCTCCAGTTCCAAAGGTGCGCCAAACAGAGCTACGATCTCATCACCAACAAATTTATCGAGAGTTCCCTTATTAAGTATAATCACATCAACCATTGCTGTTAAATACTCTCGCAGCATATCGACCGTTTCTTTTGTACTATGTTTTTCTGTGAATGGTGTAAAAGATACAATATCACTAAACAGAACTGTGATCTCCTTTGTTACTCCACCATATTCTAGTTTTTTTGGATCTTTTACTAGTTCATCTACTAATTCAGGAGCTATGTATTGCCCGAAAGCACTTTTTATAAATTTTCGTTCTTTTACGGTTTTTATATATTGGAATACAAGACCAGTCATATACATCACAAGTATCTGTGCAGGCATTTCTAGAGTTGGAATAAAAAGTCCGTTATGTTTAAAAATCATAAATGCAATAACCATATAACCGACTATAAATGTTAGGCTCAGAAATATAGAAAGTGACGGTTTTATATTCGAATTTAATGCAAAATTAATAATAGCAGCCAAAAAGAAGATCAGCAGATATTTAAAAAATGAGTATTGTCTTAAATAATTCTGCTGTAAAGCCATCTCAATGAAGTTAGCATGGATTTCTACTCCAGGGGTCATTTGTTGATTCTGAGAGAAGAACGGTGTATGATGAGTGTCATGCGCTTCAACAGCAGTTAGTCCAACCAGAACGATCTTATTCTTCAATTCTGGAGCTTTTTCGTAATAAAGATTCAGATCCATTTCCAGATCTTTTTCAAAAGAAGTAACATAGGTGGAATCATCTACAATATCGGCATAATCAAAATAAGGAAAATATCTGGATGGACCGAAATAGTTTATAAATGTGCTTTTAGAACCACTTTTGGGAATGAAGTTTTTTCCGATTTGGAAAAAACCGGAATGATCTGTAAAAGCATTTTCACTTCTTTCAATACCATACACATTACTCAAAGCTACTGCTCCAATAGAAGGTTTTATCTCATCTCTTCTTTTTTGGAACATTTCATACTTCCGAACAAAACCATCCTCATCAGCTGAAATATTTACCATTCCCCACTGAACGCCTTTATCGATCATCGATTTAAGCGGCTTTAGAAATTGCTCTCGAACAGAAGAATCATAAATAGTTTTTATCAACTTACCAGACATGATCACATTATCGTAATTGCCGGCAGCTTCAGAGAGCAGTTTATCCGATTGTGGATTAGTTCGTTCAGTAAATTCCACGTCAAAGATTATCATTTTAACGCCGGCTTTTTCCAAATTGTTAATCAATCTTGCATGTAAAGCTCTATCAAACGGCCATCTCTGATCTAAAGTTCCAAAGGTCTCATCACCCACTTCAACAATAACAACATCTTCTGATATGGGTTGTTCCCCTCTCATTATAAAGAAGAGATCATTTGATTTATGCTCCAGGCTTTGCCAAAATGATGACAAAAATAGAAGCTGAAGTACAATAAATATAATTACGGGTACTATTATGTATTTCAGCTTCTTCTTCATATATTTTGGGTTCCTGTCTATCTACTTAGAACTTCTGAGTAAACTTAAATCTCCAATCAAATTGTGAATAATCATTATTATCATTATTGTTGTCTGCGAAGAATTTTGTTCCGATATTAGAGGAAAAGAAAGTATTCTTGAATAGATAATAGCTGGAACCCAAATTCATTCTTGTGGACGAATTCTCGGCATCTCCACCATTTGCTGCAAATTGGAGATCAACATATGGTTTAAGTTTATCATCCATAAAAGTTAATGAACCTTTCAAATAGATGGAATTATATGTAGATTCACCGGAAACTCTGTCTTCCATGGAAAGGCTATAGGATACAACTGTTTCCAGAGGTAGATCTTCGAAATCACTATTAGCACTGAAAACTATATTATCCCGCGCAGATTCAAAGCTGTTATTAGCTACGTCTTCACTAGCCGATTTATTGTAGCTGATGCTGAACTCAGTTGGTGCAACTTTAATTTGTTCAACACTATATCCTGCACCAAGATTCATACTGGAATTCGTTATATTCAAAGCTATACCAGATGCATCATCACCATCACTCTCAGTTACACCATTATTATAGCCTAATCGAATATAGGATATTTTAGTTGGTCTATAATAAACAGTTGTATTGTAGTTCATCGATTTTGTAGTTGATTCCTTTTCATCATTCAAGTTATCGGCAATCATATTCAACCCAAGATTCAAGAACAACTTATTCCCAAATAAACTAATATTATCATTTACACTTAACGTAGATGTATCTTTTTGCAGGAAGTTCGATGACAATGAATTGAAACTTCCTCCAACTGCAGAATAACTTACACTAAGAAAATTTTGATATAAGAACAAGCGAAGGTAAGTTTTATAAGCCATACTACCTAAACTAGGCTTAATTGGTTGAATATTCTCGTTTATGATGAATATATCTTCAATATCTATCGGATCAATTGGAAGATCAAGTTCTGTTTCTAGCTTTTCTTCGAGTTCTTCTATAGATAAGGCACCTCCAGTTATGTCATTGTTATAATAACTCATTGCCATCTCTGCACCCCACATTAACCTTCTTTTAAATAAAGAAAGAGCGAAGTCAGTTCCGAATATAATATTGTCCTTTGGTTCTAAATAACCTACACTATAACCTACACTATCATAAGATGCCATTATGCGTAGCTCTTCAGCAATTGACTTGATATCATCTTTGTTTTTGGTAAATCCTAAACCCCAAAGGAATGTAGAATTCCCGAGTTCAGATCTCACGCTTAATGTATTTCGATCATAAGTTGATGGTCGAATCACATAATCTTCTCCACCAAAAGAACCTGTTTTACCTACAATATCTCGACTTAGCTTACCGTTGGTAATCTTTAATGAGAACATAGGAGTGTGTATTCTAGTATGCATACCCATAACATTCTTACCACTCATCAAAAAAGTACCATAATTTGGAGTATAGTCTCCAACAGTGATATCAAAATATGGTGAAGTTAATGCTAAATTATATCTGCTTACAGCCTGTTTGTTGTGGTCTTCCAATGAAGATAAATAGAGTTTACTTTTAAAACCAAGCCAACCGTATTTCCCACCAAACTGCAAAAGCCAGTTCGCTCTTTTATCATCATCGTCCTTGTCGCTATCATTAGGATATGCCTGTGATGAAAGATAGGTGTTTACTACTGATTTACCACTCAGGTTGAGTGTTTGTTTAAAGCTGGAAGTTGATACTCTTGTTTTCCAGGTTTCAGATTCGATCTCTTTACCGTTTTTCAAGGTAGCACTCACCTTATACATGTGCATACCACCATTGCTGTTTCTAACTTTGTAAATAAGCATATTGGAATAGATTTCTGCATTTGCTATAACATTTTCACCATCATATATGAGTTGAATCGAGTCCAGATCAATTCTGTCTTGAACAGCGAAATACGAAATCGCGATAACATAATCTTTGGTATTGTCTGAAAAATCACGATCTGGTGACAATAATACAAAGCCACTGTCATCACTTGTCATTGGTTGAGATATTGCTACAATGTATGGAATTGTCTGTGCTTGTTGTTCTGGTAATGTAAAAACTTGCTCATCTTTGGAAGTAACCTGAATGAAATATTCAACAGCAGATTGATAAGTTGAAGCTTCTTCTACAGTAAAAGAGAATACCGTTTGAGCTACAGATTCCATGTCTTGTTCTATTTCCTGGTATGTAAGTTGTCCTTGTTCACGATAGTATAACTTGATCTCATTGATTTCTTCCAAACCATTTCTTACTTCAAGTTCTACTATCAGTGGTTCACCGTAGGTCATTGTAACTACTGGCTCATTATACAACTGGATCTCAGAAAAAAGCAGTACAGAGCAAAATATTAAAGTTAATAAAATTAATACTTTTTTCATCACTTACCTCTTATCCTCAAATTCTATTTCAATAATCTGGATCTCACCATCAGCATTTTTAAGTTCTATCTTCAGAACTTCTTTTTCTTCTGATTCTGATTGTGAGCCATCCCTTGAATCATCACCGGAGCTTCTTGTAGGATCAGTGAAATTTGTATCAGCAGAACGTGCTACATTAATTTTCCCTTTTTTATCAACAACACCCTTTTCTCCTGGTACTACTGATTTCTCTTCATTTGTATCTTTGCTTTTTAATTTCACTTCACCTTCTTTTACTCGAACAGAAGTCGTGCCTTCTACATCGACATCTACCATGAATTCTGTGCCTTTAACAGATACAACAGTGTTGGGTGTGTCAACTTCAAACATTCCAGTTTTCTTAGAAACTTTTGCCCAAATTGTTCCCATTTTCAGGGTGCTCTTCTTATTTAATTGGCCATCTTCTTCTTTAGCATCAATAGTAAGAATACTATTGGGGAATAATTTTATTAATGAGCTTCCATCAATGAATTTAATCACTGCAAAGGCTTCTTCTTTGCTTTCAAGTTCATCCTGGTTCATTAGACCATCACCACTATTTACTTTTGAAGTATCTTCACCTCGCATCAATTCGATATTACCTTTCGCTTTTAAAGCAATTGCAACAGAATCAGCAGCAAAAGAATTAATAACTATACTAAGGAAGAATACGATAATTAATATATTTTTCATTTTTAACTCCTTTACCTTATGGTTCCAATATAATTTCATACTGCTGTAGAATGGCCATAAGCTCTTCTACAGAAATCATTTGTCCTTGCCAAATGATTTCCTGTAATTCATACCCACCATTTAATAGTTCCAAAATTGCAGCAGCTTGTTCTCCTTGAAGTTGATTTAAGAAGTTTCCTAGAATAACTTCTTCGGGATTTACACCTCCCTCAGTAACAACTCTGAAAACATAGAATCCACTTTTATACAACTCGGTTCCGGAACCTATTGGAATTGAAATCGGAGCTGAAACTCTCCATGCATAAGTTTTATCAAAATCCAAAGTGGCTGCATTTGAAGGATATGCCAGAGAAGTTGTAGATAATTCTTCTTCAAAGTGTGCAGAAAGAACTTCAATATCTTCTGAAGTTCTTTGATCTTCAGGAAGTTCAGAAATGTCAAAAACACTAAAAGTATATTCATTTAAATTTGAATACCAGATAAAATCCGGAGTCTGGTAAGTAATATCTACAGGCGGTAATCCGATTGGTCCACCTGGTGTAATTAGGCCAATGGCTATTGGAGCTTGAATGATAAGCTGCATTTGATCACTTGCTAATGGATTTCCAACTTCGTCCAAAGCAGTGAATGTGAATAAATAAGTCCCATCTGGGATTCTACCTGTTTCTAAAATGTAATTTTCGATTTCATCTAGAATTGGATCGAACGCATTAGAATTATCAACATCTAAACCTAGTGGATCGTTATTGATAAAGCTCCGATTAGTATATACTGATTCAAATGGAACATTCTCTCCTTCAGTTGTAATATTTGCAATTGCGTGAATACCATTCCAATCCATTTCAAACCTGATTGTCTTAACATCAACAATATTACCGGAAATATTTAACCAGAAAAATTCTGGCTGACTTAATGGCTCATCAGGATTGAATTGCGCCGGATAGAATTCGTTATACGTTTGTACGTGTGGGCTTACAATAAGAGTTGTTTGAGCGAATAACAACGACATACTTAATAAACAAATAAACAAAATAAAACGTTTCATAATTAATCTCCTTTTGAAACATGAAATCTGTGCATTGATAATTCAATTATTTTTTTTAATAGTTGTTCGAAGTCTATTCCGTCTGCTTTAGCAGCCATAGGCGTAAGACTCAAAGGTGTCATTCCAGGTAGAGTATTTACTTCCAAAAAATAAATATCCTTTCCATCGTATCGAAAATCGACTCTTGCATAAACTTCGCAACCAAATAGCTTAAATATTTTTTCTGCTTTCAATTTAAGTTCTTTTTCAATAATTCCATCAAGCCTGGCGGGAGCCTCATACACAGTGTTCCCTGTAGTGTATTTATTGGCATAATCATACCAGCCATCTTTTGGCTTGATCTCTACAACGGGTAATGCTTTCCCGTCCAAAACAGTTACAGTTAATTCCCTGCCATCAATGAATTCTTCGATCAGTATTTTATTACTGAATTGAAAGGCTTCTTTTATGGCAGGAGTAATATCACGATAATTTTTTACAATTGAAATTCCCACCGAAGATCCTGAATCATTCGGTTTTATAACCATGGGAAAACCAATCTCACTTTCAATTTTATTTATTTCAATATTTTCTATTTTCGATATAGCTATCCGTTTTGGAACCTTTACTTTTTCATACTCTGCTAAAATACCAGATACATGTTTATCCATCGCAATCGCACTAGCCCGGCATCCTGATCCGGTATAAGCTATTTGTTCTAATTCAAATAATGATTGAATTCGACCATCTTCTCCTTCCTGCCCATGTAACCCATTAAAAACTATAAAAGGATCTACTGATTTTACGAAATTAATCATTTCCGAATACGAAGAGAATTGTTTGGGGTCTGTTAGTTCAACGTTATAGGCCATTTCTGTTAATGTTTTTCCAATTTCTGCAGCAGATACAAGCGAGACCTCTGCTTCTTCGGAAAAGCCTCCAGATAACAAAACGACCTTTTTATTTTTTCTCATATACATTTTTTCTTTTATTAATAATATAATGTCAAGATATTAAATTTAGTTGTTTAAAAAATTGTGGATTAGATTTTTTAATTGCGACAATGCTTTTCACTGAGATTGCCGGGATAATTTTTTCCAAAATTGAAAAAGCCATCACCAGACGGTGATCGTTATATGTTTCCAGAATAACATTTCTAATAATCTTCTTACATGGGATTATCCGCATGGAGTTCTTTGTTAAGTCTACTTTAACTCCCAGCTTAATGAATTCATCTTTGATCGCTTTTAGCCTGTTTGACTCTTTGTGCCTTAAATTGGCAATATTGCTGATTGTAGTAGGTGAATCTACAAATATAGCCAAAACTGCTAATGTAGGAACCTGATCTGGCATATTGTTCATATCAATAGAAATTCCTGATAATTTATGATTTTTGATGCTTATAATAGATTCTCCAATTTGAATATCTGCTCCAATCAATTTCAGCAAATTGATAAATTTGTGATCTGGTTGAATGGAATCGACTAGATAGTTTGTAGTTATATGCTTTGGAGATATTGCTCCCAATGCCCAGAAATAGCAGGATGAAGAAAAATCTGGTTCTACAAAATAAGTATCACTTGCGCAGTACTTCTGATCGGCAGCAATGGATATTTGATCGTTATTATAAATTACATCGACTCCAAATTGTTTCATTACCGATATCGTCATTTCTATATAACCTTTTGAAACACTTGAATCTAATAAATTTAAAATGAGACCTTTTGGGAATAAAGGAGCAATAAGAATGAGTGCGCTTATATATTGGCTGCTCATTAATGCATCAATATCTAAAACACCCCCGGTTAACTTACGACCGACAATCTCATATCGATCAGCAATATGTTTTATGTCAGCTCCAAGTCTCATTAGAATATCTACTAAAGCTTTGTGAGGTCGTTTTTTCAATTGTGATGATAGCTTTATTGTAGATTTTACGCTGGGCCAAGCTGCCATCCTAGCCATTAAAAACCTGAATGCTGTTGCTGAATCTTGAACATATAACTGAATGTCTTTATATATTGATTTTGATGGAGAAATCTCTACATAATAATCATTTACAGTAAAATCGAATCCCATTACAATTAGGGTAGCCTGCATGGTTTTTATATCTTCACAAGAAGAATAATTATAAATTCTTATTGGTTTGTTCAGAATTGATGTAATTATTAGTACTCTATTTAAAATAGATTTGGAACCTTCTATTTTTATAATACCTTCTACATTAACTCCAGACATCATCTCTCCTTTGATGCAAAAACTGAAAAACTAACCTTTCAGCGTCAATAAACAAATTTTTATTTTGACAACAATCAGCTCAAATCATTTATCTCATTTTTTTGGAGAAGAGGTAAATAAATGGCTGGATTAATAGAAGTTAAAGATTTAAAAAAAGAATATAAGATGGGAAAGATCTCTGTACATGCGCTAAATGGTGTCGATATTGATATCCAGGCTGGTGATTTTGTTGCTATAATGGGTCCTTCAGGTTCTGGAAAATCTACCTTGATGCACATATTAGGTTGCTTAGATTCTCCAACAAATGGCCAATATACATTGAATAAAGAAGAAGTAAGCAATATGAAAAAGGGTAAACTGGCCAGTATTCGCAACAAAGAGATCGGTTTTGTATTTCAAACCTTTAATCTCCTGCCTCATCTTAGTGTTCAAAAAAACGTTGAACTGCCATTAATGTACGGTGGATACAGTAAAAAGAAACGATCTACTATGGCAAGAAAAGTATTGGATGAAGTAGGCTTGGGAGATAGAGTAAAACACAAACCTTCAGAACTTTCCGGTGGTCAAAGACAACGGGTTGCGATTGCCCGAGCTATTGTTAATGATCCAGCAATTATATTAGCCGATGAACCTACGGGTAACCTGGACACAAATTCTGGAAATGACATACTTAGCATATTCTCTGAATTACATGAAAAAGGAAATACAATAATTATTGTAACACACGACTCGGCTGTTGCAAAGAGAGCAAATAAAATTATTAATATTGTAGATGGTTTGATTCAAGATGGCGATATCACTTAAAGAAAGCCTGATAGTAGGTTTTTCCGACTTCTGGTCTCGTAAGATCCGAAGCCTGGTTACCATTGTGGGTATTGTTTTAGGAACAATGTCGATTATTGTTGTTTTATCTTTAGTTAAAGGTATTAATAAGCAAACTATGGCCTGGATGATGGAACGTGGCGGTTTAAGCAAAATCTCAGTTTATAGAAACTGGAATTATGACAACCCTCAAAAACTTCGGGATTTCTTTACATGGAAAGAACTAAATTTAATTCGTTCACTAGTTCCCGAGGCTAAATATTTTAATCCGCAGGAAAGACAGTGGACTCGATTTTCATACAAAGCAAAAGAATATCGCTCTTCTGTTTACGGTGTTCTACCAGATTTCACGAAAATTGAGGAGTGGGATGCTGATAAAGGTAGATTCATCAGTGATTTTGATGTAAATCAATCGAATGATGTAATTGTAATAGGCAGTGAAATAAAGAAAGAACTTTTTGAAAATAAAAACCCAATTGGTGAATTTATTACTGTGCATGGTCGTAGATTGCAGGTTATTGGAATAATGAAGCACCGATTTATGGAGAATAAAGGCAATATCGGTAGCGATAATGGACTTGCTTACCTTAATCGTAGAGCATTCGTTCCACTTACAACAATGATACACAAAGGCACTGGTGAAGATAATATTGGCAGTTTTATTGTAAAGGCTCAAGACGCTGAAAGTGCACCAGATTTAAGAGAACATCTTGAAGCAATTATATTGAATATGCGGCGAGGTGAACCTGTCTTTCAAATTGAATCCGCTCAGGAAGAAGCTGAACAAATGGCAAAAAATCAGCAGATATTCCAAATGGTCTTCTTTATGATAAGTATTATCTCTCTTCTGGTTGGTGGGATAGTGATCGCTAATATTATGTTAGCCACAATCCAGGAGAGAACTCGTGAAATCGGAATTAGAATTACTGTTGGTGCACGCCGACGTGATATCTTTGTTCAATTTCTGGTTCAAACTGTATTAGTTACTTTTATTGGAGGAATCCTGGGAGTTGTAGTTGGTCTCTCGATTTTAGATTTAGTCAGCAAGTTCATCAACATCGATCTAATCGCAGGTGTTGAGATGATCCTTATTGCACTGGCAGTTTCTGCCGGGGTTGGTTTCTTCTCTGGCATCATCCCCGCTATTGTGGCTAGTAAACTAAATCCGGTAGAAGCATTAAGATATGAATAATTGAGGTTTATAATGATATTCAAAAACACATTGAAGTATTTGAAAATATTCTGGAAAAAATATAATGAAGATAAGATATTTAAAGAATCAGCTGCACTTACTTATGTAACTCTTCTAGGTTTTATTCCTTTCATTATTTTTCTACTCTTCTTCCTACCCAATCTTCCATTTCTAGAGCTTGAAGATCAGATATCTGAAGTTACAAAATCTATTTTTGTACCGGAGTCGGCAGAAATTATTTTCGATTATATTAGCCAGATTACTAGCAAGCGTATTCCATTTAATCTTATCAGTTTTTTTATCTTGATCTTCACTTCGTATTCATTGTTTCAGATCATAAATTCCACGTTCGATAACATCCTGAATGCAAAGGAAATTAAATCTAAGAACATCCTAACAGAAATAACTCGTTTCTTTGGTATGACGATATTTGGTTCAATCATTATCCTGGCAATTCTATCAGCAATTTCATTACCTTATGTTTCAAAACTTCTAAATATTCCTTTTTTGCCTAATTTATCTCTATATTTAACACCTTTTTTAATATTATTTATAATTTTTACTTTGGGTTTTTATTATATTCCTACTATAAACGTGAAACCTCGTTCTATTGTTATTGGAGCTGCAATATCAACTTCAGTTTGGATTTTATTCAAGTATTTTTTCAACTGGTATATTGCTACACTTACTAATATCGAGATAATTTTTGGAGTGCTGGGAGCAATTCCAATATTCCTAATTTGGATCTACACAAACTGGGTTATAATGCTTAGTGGTGTTGTTATTGTATCCATTTTGGAAGGCCGGCATATTAAAGCTGAATCTATACATGGAGATCAGGAACGTATAAAAGTAAGTATTGAAAGAACATTACCGATCAGTTCTAAACGTAGAAAAATCAAATCCAAATTCAATAGAGATGAACTTAAAGAGGTCTTGCAAGAACTCCTGCAGGAATCAGAAGCCAATACTAAGAAAAACAAAAAAAAGTTTACAGATAAAGAGAAGTAATTTTTTTCGCAATCAGTTCATAAGTGAATTTTAGGAGACGTGTCCGAGTGGCTTAAGGAGCACGCTTGGAAAGCGTGTATGTGGGCAACTGCATCTAGAGTTCGAATCTCTACGTCTCCGCCATTTAATTTGTTATAAATTACTATTCAATAAAGGTTTTCACAGTTCAGTTAAAGTTTGATTTGAATCCTTTCTTCCTGCTGATTTCAACCACGAGCTGGAATATGATGTGAAGCATTGCGAAACATCAGCAGCGAAGTAACACTGACAGAAAAGAAACAGTGTTTCTTTGGATCAGTAACCTCTACGTCTCCGCCATTTATAATTATAGCTATAATTAATGCCTTTTATTGATTACTCAAGGCATTTTTTACAAATATCCAATTTGAATATCTTTCTGGAAATTTCCTTTCTTATTTTTTTGAATTCATCTCTGTTCCAGATATCTAGCAAATAATCCGTTGTAATGTTTCCAAAGCAGATACTACCAAAGTAATCGTTACAACATAGAAGTACATCACCTTTATAATTAATCACCAATGGATTAGTAGGATTTTGATAGGAACATTTCTTAGTAGTTTCCTTTATTTTTACCAATCCACCTCTGTTTGATAACTTAGTTTTCTCAGTGAAATTAATTAAATTGAAATCAATATGCAATTTATTTATTTTTACAAATTTCTTCAAATCATTAATTTTATTTCTTATTTTTTCTTTATGCTTTTCATTTCCATGTAAAGTTATAACATATCTAGATACACCTACATTATAGAGCTTTTCTAATAAGTTAGTATCCAATGGATCTGCATTTGAAAAAATCACCAATTTTACTTTAGGAAGAATGTCATGAGTAAATTTCATCAGCCTTACCAACCGCTCATCAATCAAGGGTTCACCGAAAAAATGGGGACTGATCCTTCCCGTAAATTTTATCTTTTTTAAATCGTTTATGATTTTTATATACATTTCTTCCGACATCAAATTTTCATTTTTTTTTAAACTCCTCTCATAAATTGAGTTAGGACAATATGAGCATCTTCTGTTGCAGCATGTCGTTGTTTCGATATTTATATTATTGAACATGTCGGAATTACCATATTTAAAGAAATTGAATAGTTTCAGATATATTTTATATAACCATCGGTAAACTTCTTTTAATACAATTGCGTATTCAAAAGGAATTTTGCGATATATAGTTCTTAATAACATAAACTTTTTACCTTCTATTAGAATGTTTTCATAGTACGATTACCTATGTTAGGATTGGAAGAAATTGACTTATCCACACTATAGCAAAACATCTTCCTTGTATGAATCACATTTTCATTTCGAAGTTTATCGAAATATATCCCTGAAATTTGTTCTCCAATATTATATTTTTTTTGAGTATGAGATTTTTGTAAAAAACTTTGCTTCAAACATTTGTTAAAGATTTCTTAATAAATTCCTCAATCGCTTCTTCATCAATTTCACTCACATTTTCAGATTTCCCAGAAATCTTCTTAATGATAGTTTTTTCCAGGAAATTCATTTTATCAAAGCAGAATTCGCCACCCATCAAACCGTTAGCAAAAGATTTTTCACGAAGTTCAGCTGGAAAAGCATTATTAAATTGTTCAGTTCGTTTTTCAGTTTTATCCATACAAACCAGGAAGAGAGCAATCCTTTTCTGAAGTAATACATTCATGTTAGTAGTAATAAATTTTCGCAGTTTAGACTGCATTGATCCGGCATGAATCGATCCACCAATAATGATAGTATCAAATTTTTTAAGTTCTTTTGGTTCATCAGTTTTTAAATTGAATATTTTAACGTCATCTTTTGCAAGTTCAGCTTTAATTTTCTCTGCTATTGTAGCTGTTGTACCATGTTTGCTCATATATATAATTGCTGTAGTCATAATATTAGCCAACTATTCCAGCTTTTATGAGATCATGCATCTGTAAAATACCTACCGGTTTATTATTAACGTCCACTACCGGTAGAAGTGTAATATTATTATCTTCCATCATATTCAAAGCTTCAATAGCCAGAACTTGAGGAGTTGTAGTTTTAGGAGCTTTTGTCATTCCTTCAGTAGCAGTTTTATCCATAATATTTTTTTCGTTTTGGAGAAGAATGCGTTTAAGATCACCATCAGTGATAATACCCACAAGTTTATCTACATCATTTACAACGATCGTACCACCGATATTTATTTCCAGCATTTTCTTTATAGCAACTTCCATTTTCACACTTTCGTAAACTACAGGTATATCCCAATGCATCAGATCTTCTACACGATAAAGCAGCTTTTTACCAATTGTGCCACCTGGATGAAATTTGGCGAAATCAGATTCATTGAAATTACGTTTTTTAAGAAGTGCAACAGCCAATGCATCACCAACTGCCAAAGCAACTGTTGTACTTGCTGTAGGAACTAAACCAAATGGTTCATAACTTTTTGGAACATTACAATCGATAACTACATCAGAGTTAATTGCGAGTTTGGATTCAAGATTGCCGGTTAGAGCAATTATGGGGATTTTATTGAATTTAAAAGATGGAATAATTGAGATAAGTTCATCGGTGTTACCACTGTTAGAAATCGCAATCACGACATCATTTTTTTGAATAATACCGAGATCACCGTGAATACCTTCAGCAGCATGCAAAAAAATAGCAGTTGTTCCTGTACTGGAAAGCGTCGCTGCTATTTTACGGGCAATTATACCAGTCTTCCCCATGCCGGTTACGATCACTTTACCTTCGCAATTCAACAGCAGATCAATTGCAATTTCTACATTTGCATCAATACGTTTGGCAACATCAGCTATGGCTTTCGCTTCAACTTTTAATTCTTTTTTTACAAAATCAATAATATTCATTTTTGCTCCAATAACGATCGTAATGGCCGATCATTGTTCGATCTTATCATTTAACAAAATATTCAGACAGCGCATTGCGCTATCATTACAAACAAAAATCGGGCAGGAATCACTTCCCACCCGACTATTTCACTTCTATTTCTTTTCGTCGTTTTCTTGTTTGATCTCAACGATTATTTCGTCTATCTCTTTACTGCCCAGATCGCCAACTCCATGTCGCCGAACAGATACAGCTCCACTTTCCTGCTCTTTAGCTCCAACAATGAACATGAACGGGATCTTGCGCATTTCAGCACCACGAATCTTATAACCGATCTTTTCATTCTGCAGATCAACTTCACTGCGGATGCCAGCTGCTTTCAACTTCACATTTATCTCTTTGGCGTATTCTTCGTAATGCTCAGAGATTGGAATTACTTCCACTTGAACCGGACATAACCACAGCGGGAAATTACCAGCATGATATTCAATGAGAGTTCCAAAGAATCTTTCCAGAGATCCCAGCAGAGCACGATGTACCATGAATGGGCGATGCGGTTTGTTATCTGCACCGATGTATTCCATTTCAAATCTCTCAGGCAAATTGAAATCAAACTGGATTGTGGAACACTGCCAACTTCTATTCAGGGCATCTTTGATCTTAATGTCGATCTTGGGACCATAAAAGGCTCCTCCACCTTCATCAATTTTATAATCAATCTCTTCTGCCTTCAAGGCTTTTTCAAGCGCAGAAGTTGCTTTATCCCAATCTTCTTTTTCACCAACCGCTTTTTCCGGCATGGTGGAAAGATAGATTTCCAGATCTTTGAACTCAAATGCTTTCAAGATACTGATCGAGAATCTTAATACATTCATGATCTCATCGTCCAGTTGTTCCGGAGTGCAGATAATGTGAGCATCATCCTGAGTGAAACCACGAACACGCATCAAACCGTGCATTGCACCAGATTTTTCATAACGATATACAGTTCCCATTTCCGCATATTTAATGGGCAGATCACGATAACTGCGTTTGGTTGACTGATAAATTCCAATATGGAAAGGACAGTTCATCGGTTTCAGATAAAAATCCTGATCATCCACAACTATGGGACTGTACATGGATTCTTCATAAAACTCCAGATGACCGCTGGTGATCCACAATTCTTTCTTACCGATATGTGGAGTATTTACAATACTGTAACCGTCTTCAAAATGACGCTTCTTCCAATAATCTTCTATCACCGAACGCATGAGTCCACCATTGGGATGCCAAAGTACTAAACCTGCTCCTATCTCATCAGAAATGGAGTAGATATCAAGTTCTTTCCCTAATTTTCGATGATCACGTTTTTTTGCTTCTTCTAGCATTTCCAGGTATTTGTTCAATTCCTTGTTGGAAGGAAAACTAATTCCATAAATTCGTTGCAGCATTTTGTTCTTCTCATCACCACGCCAGTAAGCACCAGAAGTTTTCAGCAGCTTGATCGACTTGATCATTCCGGTATTGGGTAAATGAGGTCCACGACAAAGATCTACAAAATTCCCTTGAGAATACAAAGAAATAGTATCACCTTCCGGAATTTCTTCCAGGATCTCAACTTTGTAAGTCTCACCCATGTCTGCGAATTTCTTTATCGCATCTTCTCGAGAAATTTCTTCACGTTGATATTCTAGTTTCTGTTTGGAAAGCTCTTTCATCTTAGCTTCGATCTTTACCAGATCTGCATCAGTAAAAGGAATTTCCTTATCAAAATCATAATAGAAACCATTTTCGATGGCTGGGCCAATAGTTACTTTTACATCCGGGTAAATCTCTTGAACAGCCTGCGCCATAAGATGAGCAGTACTGTGCCAATAAACTTCCTGGCCGATTTCACTATCAAACTTATACAGTTTGATCGAAGCATCCTCTTTTATAGGTGCATTCAGATCGATCAATTTGTCATTAACTTTTGCTGCAACTACGTTGCGAGCCAATCCGGGACTGATGCTCATGGCAACGTCATACGGATTTATATTCTGTGGAAAGTCCTTTATGGAACCATCCGGAAAACTTATTTTTATATTCATCTTTTCTCCTTTAATGTGTTTATTTTTTTTTAATTAATACTACACATCAAAGGTGTAATAAACGAATGTTCAACCTTCTGTTGAATCACTCTAATACCTCCGAATTTAATTTATATTTAAACTACTTTATTCTGCTGTTTTGGCAATCTTTTCTTTGATCAGTTTAACCGCATTATCCAATGCTTCCTGTGGTTTTAGATTACCGCGCACAACTCTCTCGATCACATGTTCCTCTAAATACTTACGCGTTTCGAACCATTCACTTATCTGTGGTTCGAAAGTTGCATATTCAAGCTGTTCATAAACTGATGCTATCTCAGGATTACTTTCAATTCTGTTTTTGATAGCTTCTTCCTGGAATGCACTTTTACGCACCGGCATATAATAAGTCAATTCACTCCAGCGAGCTGTTTGTTTAGCTTCAGTGAACCACTTCACAAATTCCCAGGCTGCCTGTTCCACCTTCTCTTCTTCAGAATCAAAAATTACAACATTCGTTCCACTGATAATATTACGTTTACTATCCTTGATCGGAATTGCAGAAATTCCCAGATTAAAATCTATTCCGGTTCTCAGCATATAAGCCATCGAAACACTGGAATCTTCATAAAAAGCGATCTTACGAGCTGTGAAATCTTTCTGTCCTTCATAGCCGGGAGAAAGATAAGCCGATTTATCTCCGTTCAAAAGATTATTCAAATAATCCAACGCTTCCACACCTGCTTTACTATTGAAGAGTGGAGTTTTATTATCAGGAGTCATGATCTCTCCACCAGCTTGTAATAATAGGTTTTCGAACTGCCAGGCACTGATCTTAATTGTTGTTCCATATTGATCGATCTTTCCATCACCATCCAGATCCTGGGTAAGCAACTTAGATAATCTAGTGAAATCTTCCCAGGTCACCGGTGGTTTATTGGGATCGAGATCATTCTGGAACAAAATATCTTTATTATAATATTGAACACGCACGCTTTTATTGAACGGGAAAGAAACCAACTTTCCCTTCATGGTGTTACTCTCGATGAATACAGGATAAATATCTGCCAAATCCTCATCACCAAAATCAGGATCGGCATCAATAAAGTCCTGAATTGGAATTATCACATTACCATCTACAAAATTAGAGATCCAAGCTTCGTAAGCCTGTGCCACATGCGGCTGATTTCCTGTTTGAATGGAAGCCATTAACTTCTGAGAAAGTGCTGTATAATTTCCCATATTGACTGAATTTACATGAATAGTTGGGTGTGTATTATTAAATTCATCTACCAGCTCTGCCAATGCATCACCAAGAGGTCCACCCATGGCCTGCCAGAAGAGAACTTCAGTTACATCACTTTGTACTTCTGCTTTCTTGCCGCAGCTTATCAATAATAAACTTGCAACTACTATAATTATCAATGCTTTCTTCATATCTTGCTCCATATAATCATTTTATTTAGAAAATGATGCTTCTCTATTTCCATTTTTGGCAAATTAATCTGAGCTAATGTGGAGTCAATAATATTTTTGGTTAATGGACAGGATCACAGGATTTACATGATAATCAACACAGAGACACAATAGTCTTGAGAAAAGTATATCTTAAATACTCTATTTCAACTATACTGTCATGCTGAGCTTGTCGAAGTACAAAGTTTTCTATCTCAACTTCACCTCTGCTATCTCCTTTATTTTCATAGACAAGTGTGAGAATTCGTGATAGTTTCCAGAAAAACAGGAAGTCGAAACTTACAAAGTGAGGGAATAAAAGAAGCCGTTAGAAAATGCGTAACCTTCAGAACTCTTATGTCATCCTGAGTGATCTGGTAGAAACCAGATTGTATCGAAGGATAGAATATCTCTTTCTCTGGTCTCACCCTCGATCCCTCTCCTAATCAAGGAGAAGGATGTCGGAGCAAATTGAAAGAGAGTTGTATTCTTCTCATTACCAAATTCCATTGGAATGCTGCTTTATTACAAAACTCTGTTCTCTACTTTTTATCATTTTGAAATCCCTGCTTTGCGAGAAACTCCAGTCTGATGAAATAGTTTGCCATTGACACAACAAATACATTTTCATTAATCATCTCCACAGAGGTAAGCCATGAAAAGAGTCGAATATTCGGAAGCAATTTCCAAGACTAAGCATCCTGCCAAAGTTGTTGTAGCTATCGTGAAAGATTCGGACGGCAAATTTAATCCAATTACATTGGAATGGTACATGAAAACTTCCATAAAACCACCCATGTTTGCCATTTCTATCGGGCACTCACGTTATTCTTATGAATGCCTGCAGCAGAACCGATTTTTTAACCTTTGTTTTCCAAGTAAAGAAATGATAGAAGCAACAATGCTTTGGGGCACGAAATCTGGCAGAGATATGGATAAACTGGAAGTTGCCGGACACGACTGGTTTGAAGGAAGACTGGCAAAATATCCAATAATCAAAGATGCCAAAGCAACCTTTGAATGCCAGGTGGTTACGCAGGTGAAAAGCGGAGATCACACAATTTTCGTGGGAGAAATAAAACATGCTTGGTTAGATGAAGAGAAAGAAGTTATAACGTTTAAAGATTTGATGTAAAAAGGAAACATATACATGGCAAACTACGTTTATATAGCAACAAGTCTCGATGGTTACATTGCCACTAAAGAAGGTGGAATTGATTGGCTGATGGATACTCCTAATCCGGATAATGATGATTATGGATATGCTGAATTCATGAAAGATATCGATGCACTTGTAATGGGATGCAACACATTTGAGAAGGTTTTAACTTTAGGTGATTGGTTCTACAAAAAAACTGTTTTTGTACTAAGTAACACATTAATCAGTGTTCCCACTGAATTAACAGGTAAAGTTGAAATAGTAAAGGGAGACTTAAAAACATTAATTGGAAATTTAGCAAAACGTGATTTCAATAATCTCTATATTGATGGTGGTAAAGTTATCCAAGGATTTCTTAAAGAAGATCTGATCGATGAAATGATAATTACCAGGATTCCTGTCTTGCTTGGAGAAGGTATTCCTCTTTTTGGTAAACTTGATCAGCAAATGAGATTCAACCACATTAAAACGGAAACATTCGAAAATGGATTAGTGAAGAGTTGGTATACGAGAAATAAGAGGTAACATGAATCAAAACATAATACATATTGCACTTGTCGTTCGAGATTACGATGAAGCTATCGAATTCTATACAAAGAAATTAAATTTCGAATTAATTGAAGATACATATCAACCAGAACAAGATAAAAGATGGGTGGTCGTTTCACCACCAGGTTCAAATTCTACGACCATATTATTGGCAAAAGCAGCAACACCAGAACAAGAAAAATTCATTGGTTCACAAGCAGGAGGTAGAGTATTTCTTTTCTTGACTACAGACGATTTCTGGAGAGATTATAATAGTATGATCAAAAAAGAAATTGTATTTGTACGAAAACCTAAAGAAGAATCTTATGGAACTGTTGCTGTTTTCAAAGATCTTTATGGCAACTTATGGGATTTAATTGAACTAAGTGATAGTAAGCCTATAAAGAAGCGAATGACTAAATAGGATTTTACTATCCACTTGGAATCTGATACTATGAAATTTGAGATTTATCGAATAGTTGTAATCGTGGCTTCCTGGGAAGAAAGGAAATATGAATAATACTTTTAGGATCACTGATGAGGTAAAGCGGATTAACAAATTACAGAAAAGGATAAATTTCGACATATTTAAATATGAAGGCAAACATAAGAACGATTTAGAAATCCTCATCCTAGGTTATTATACTAATTTATTAAAACTAGCCAACCTACCATATCCAGTTTACTTTGAGAAAAGAAATAATCAAGATCCTCCGGATTTTAATATTTATGATTCTGATCGATCATTCTTGAAGTTAGTTGAAGTGACTGAGAGTATGAAGCCTGACAGAAGAAGGCAGAAAGAATATTGGGATAATAATGTTAGTATAAAGAATGAATATAATATAAGTAATTTGGATTCATTATTGAGCATATTGAAGAAAAAAATTTTAGCTCAATACTCCAATACTGATTTAATTATTTGGAATAACATAAACATCCATGATATAAGCCAAAACGGACCATGGCACTGGATAATCTTTAATAGAATTAAGCATTGGATTTGTAATACGATAATTGACTTAGAAAAATGTCAGTTTGAAAATGTTTTTGTAATAGATTCAAATGCTAAAAGACTACTTAAACTTTTTCCAAAATTTGAATTAGTATATACTGTTGATGATCGTGAAAGAATTTATTCTACTGAACTAAAATTCATGAACAGCCACCCTTGATTCTTTCAATGTTAGCTGTTCACTATAAATAATACTCCGACTTTACATCTGTATAGTTTTGTATCCTTTATCTTTTAGTAATTGCAATAGTCCATCTTCACCGATCAGGTGTCCTGCACCCACAACTACAAAATAGGTTTTCTTTTCTTTGGATTTTAAGATATTATCCAGTTTTTCCACAATCTTAATATCTCGTTGTGAGAACATTTTATCGTAATACTCTTCTAAGCCAGGCATGGTTTTACAAAAACCCAGCATTTTCTGTCTGGTCGCTTTATTCATCAATTCTGCATCACCACTTTTCCAGGCTGCCAGCATTGTATCGAACAATTCCTGAACATTCTCATAATTATCCAAAGAGTATTCCAAATACTGTTCTTGTGCTTCTTCCGGAAATGATGTGAATAACTCCAACTGATCCATGCCATTTTCCAATTCTATGATTTCCATTTTCTTTTCTTTAGCTTGCTCGATGAAATGCAAATCCACACCAAGTCTAGAATTCAAATTCGTTTTCTGAATCTCTAGCATTGCCAGTTTCAAACTTACGAACCACGGTTTAAACAAATCCAATTGCTGTAATGGCATACCAAGGGTAACGAAGACATCAGCAACTTTATTATAAAGTACGAAATCGATGTTTGCTTTCAAGGTTTCACCTTGCGGATACATACTTTTACTCATTATAAGCTGCTGCACTTTTGTCTGGTCGATCTTGGTGGGATCTGCTTCAATTGCCAGAACATCAGCTTCATTGAAACTCGCTTCAATTTTCTCATCCAGAGGATAAGCACTTTCCGGCATCAAGTGAATCGAGCCCAGAAGATACATAGTTGTTGGTCCATTTTCTACTTTCCACAGAAAGTTATCTTTAGCAGGAAGTTCTTTTGCCAGTATCAGTAAGTTGAATACTGCCAGTACAACAATAATTGTTTTTTTCATTTTATTCCCAATTATAGTAGTTCAGTTGTAATGTATTCATGTGTATAATTTTACACGATCATTGTTGTCAATCTGTATTCGCATAATTATGCATTAACGTGCACTAACTTATTATTCTTTAAAACACTCCTTCAACACATCTCTCAATTTAGGATTCATATACAGATCTGATGTCTCAAGGAATTCTACAAATTTTGTGTGTACGTATTGTGCTTCAACATAAAGTCTTACAAAGTATTCTATATTTTTCTTCTTGTTGATTTTGATTTGAACAGATTCGCTCTCTCCGATCGAGATCTCCGGTTTTTCGATATTCTTGAAATAGCTGATGAAATGAGTGAAGACCTTATCTATTTCTTTCTGGATTACTTCATCACCAGGAGCAATACAGTTTTCTGCCACATATTTGTTCAAGTAATTTCCGATCTGTCCTGAGAACTTTTGATAAGCTTGGTTCTGAGCACCAAATCTGGCTGTTTTCTCATCTGAGTGAATACTGCTGCCGAAGCTGCTGATCTCATTTTCAACAGATAATTTCCACCAGTAAGGATAAGATTTCTGTTGTTTGTTATGGGAGCAGGAGGTAAGGATTGCGAAAATTATAATTGCATAAACTGTCAGGTTTTTCATACTTCATCCTTCACCAAGGGTTGGATAACGCTTATGTTGGATCAAAAAAATGGGCGATCCAAAGATCGCCCGTGAATCATATTAACTATTTTGTCCTATTTCAATGCCTTTTTTGATGGCTTTGAGATTGCCTTCTAAAAGGTCAGGGTTTTTCTTTTTTAAGAATGCGGTTAGATCGGCTTCGATAGTTTCATATTTGATCAAATTCTTCTTTCCGATTATCATGCCAATTGCAACCATATTCAGCACTTTCGCACTACCAATCTCTTTGGCAATTGTGCTCATCGGAGCGTAAATCGCATCGATATCATCACGATCCAGTTTATGAGGGCACATGTCAGTATTGGCAATCATAAGTCCACCTGGTCTGATCTCTGGTCCAAATTTATCGATAGATGGCTGATTGAGAGCAACGAGAATATCGGGATGCAAAACTAATGGAGATGCAATTGCTTTATCGGAGATTACAGTAGAAACGTTAGCAGTTCCACCACGCATTTCAGGTCCATAAGAAGGCAGCCAGGAAACATTCTTTCCTTCCTGCATTCCAGCTTTTGCCAGGAATTTACCTACAGTAAGCGCACCTTGTCCACCGAATCCAGAGCAAATAAGTTCAGTTTTCATTATGTTCCCTCCTCTTGCCCTTTATCACGGAACAGCTTAACTGGGAAGAAAGGATACATATTTTCTTTAGCCCACTTCATAGCGTCAAGTGGAGTCATTCCCCAGTTGGTAGGACAGGTAGAAACGAATTCTACAAAAGTGAAACCACGGTTTTCTTTATTATATTTTAATGCTTTCAAAACAGCTCTCTTCGCTTTGATAATATCTTGAGGTGAAAGCAGTGAAACACGTTCAATATAATATGGTGCTCTTAAAGAATTCAATAACTCACTGGCTTGAATGGGATAGCCAATATCTTGTTCATCTCTTCCATAAGGAGAAGTAGAAGTTTTCATTCCTGGAAGTGTTGTAGGTGCCATCTGACCACCGGTCATTCCATAAATAGCATTATTTACGAAGAAAACAGACATACTCTCGCCACGATTTGCAGCATGCACGATCTCGGCAGTTCCGATAGCAGCCAGGTCACCATCACCCTGATAGGTAAAAACATGCATATCCGGACGGGCTCTTTTCATTCCGGTAGCTACAGCTGGAGCTCGGCCGTGAGCAGCTTCCGCCATATCAAAATTAAAAAATTTATAGGCAAACACAGAGCAGCCCACAGGAGCAACTCCCATTATTTTGTTACGCAGATCAAGTTCATCTACAGCCTCAGCAATAAGTCGGTGAGATATACCATGAGTACAACCCGGGCAGTAAGTGAAATTCAAATCGGATAGTGATTTTGGTCTTTTTGCTATTACTTGCATGATATCCCCCTACATTTCCTTGATCTTATCTTTTATTTCCTGAGGAGTGAACAGTACACCACCAACTTTTCCCAAGAATTCTACAGGAACATTGCCTTCAACAGCTAATCTTACGTCTTCGATCATTTGCCCAAGATTAAGTTCTGTAACTAATATTTTCTTCAATTTTGGTGTTAAAGCTTTTTTGATAGCATCATAAGGATACGGCCATACAGTGATTGGACGTATCATACCAATTTTGATACCTTCATCATTCAGCTCATCAATTGCACTTTTGGCAATACGAGCTGCAGTTCCAAATGCAACGATCAGATATTCGCAGTCATCTGTAAGTTTGTATTCTTCGTAACGAACTTCATTTGTTTCTATTAAATCGAATTTTTTGCCAAGCTTGAGAACATGTTGTTCCAAAACCAGTGGATCAATTTCTAACGAATTGATCTCGTGATGATGACGGTTTGGTTCGTCTTGATTTGGATGAATACACCAATCGAAATGCTGTTTATCAAGTACTTCCATTTCAGCATCAGTTTTGTTCGGTTTAAAATCAACCGGTTCCATCATCTGACCCAGAAGGCCGTCTGAAAGGATCATTACCGGAGTTAGATATTTATCACCAAGTTCAAAAGCCAAGTCTGCCATATCTGCAAACTCCTGTACTGTGCTGGGAGCAAGAACAGGCATTCTATAATCTCCGTGACCTCCACCTTTTGTAGCCTGAAAATAATCACCTTGTGCAGGTTGAATATCACCAAGGCCTGGTCCGCCACGTTGTACGTTTACTATAACTGCCGGTAATTCAGCACCGGCCAAATACGAAATCCCTTCCATCTTCAGTGAAATACCAGGAGAAGAAGAAGAAGTCATAACTCTTTTTCCACAACCTGCAGCTCCATAAACCATGTTTATAGCAGCAATTTCACTTTCAGCTTGCAAGAAAGTCCCGCCAGCTTTAGGCATCATACGACTCATATATTCGATGAGCTCACTTTGCGGGGTGATCGGATAAGCGAAGTAATGTCTGCAACCTGCGCGTATGGCAGCTTCAGCAACTGCTTCGTTACCTTTCATCAAAACCTTTTCACCCATTAGATTCCTCCAATTTATATTTTTTTTATTTTTCTATTGTAATTGCTACATCCGGGCAGGTCGTGTAGCAGAGTTTACAGGCAATGCAAGCTTCCTGATCGAAGCATTCTGCATAGTGGTAGCCTTTTGCGTTGATGTCTTCAGAAAATCTAATTATCTTCTTTGGACATGCTGCTATACACAATCCGCAGCCCTTACAGTATTTAGGATTGACGGTCATTCTCGCCATTCTTAACTCCTTTAATTTTATTATTTATTTTCAAAGATAAATTTTAAGATAAAGCGCAAATGTCAACTGATATATTTTTACTAAATTAAAGATTTAGTTACAGTTAAAAGAGTTTTATATGGTTAAATAATGCATATAGTACTTATAATTGAAATTAGATTGAAACTATCTCATTGGATGGATTTTTCTTTTAATTCCAAATGATAAAATATTGCGTTTAATCTGACGAAAATAAAAAATCCTGATGCTGCATTATTTTTTTGGTAGTGATGCTGCGAAATCTATTTCCTTATGTAACCAGAATTCGAGTTGGTCTTCAGTCTCAATTCCATCTGGTTCTACCAAAACCCAGCTTTTCATTATTCTGCCTGTAATTTTAATGAGCAGGACAGACGAAACAAAATATTGTTTATTCTCATAAAATCAAAAACTTCATTTAAAAAAATTTACAAAATTTAACATGAGAGAATTTATGCTTTATAGAAAGTGGAGGAAAAATATGATACAAAAAGAATTTCCGTATAGACTATGGAAATTAGGTTTTGATTTCAGAAGAGATGCTGAAGTAATATCAAATATAAGATTGATGGTACTGGTTTAAGACCATTTTATTATATGATTGGTCATTCTTATGAATTGATTCTAAAATCTTTTCTGCTTACAAAAGAAATCAAATTAAAGACTATAAAAAAGAAAGAATATTGTCACAATCTTTTGAATTTATTTAAATTAGCAATGGAACATAAAGAATTTAAGAAAATATTTGGAATTGAAGAAATTGAATCAAATGTAGGATTACTTAGCACATTTTATAAAGATAAAGATTTTGAATATATTGAAACAGAGATCATGTTTGGAAATCATCCAACAGTCTTATTCAAGAATTTTGATGTTTTAAGCAATGTATCAAAAAAAACATGCGAAGATTTTATTAATAAAAAAACAACATAAACTTTCCAAACATTCGGATATTCCGAATGGGAACAATCCGAAGTTTGTTTCTTTCAAAATCTTGCGAAAGATCTATTTTCCTCTTCAGAGGGGTGCGATTTTAGCCGTGGAGTATGTAAGAACCTTAATAATAATTAACGACCGTTCCGAAGGCTAAAAGCCGTTCGGAAGGTTGTTGATAGCAACCATTCTAAAAAAAAGAACTTTCTGTTGCATTATTTCTCCAAAAACGTTCTAAAGAATTCATCCTCTTTCAACAGACCATATCCACCACTCCTACACGAGTCTTCATCATATCTTTCTACAGAATCAGCTTCATATTTGGGATTATAGATAATGAAAGGAATGGCATCATGAGTATGAGTACGGATTTCACAAGGAGTAGCATGATCCGGTAAAATTGCGATTGTAACATCTTTAGCCATTTTTGCAGTTTCTTCCATTACATATTTCACAACTCGTTTATCCAGATACTCCAAAGCTTTTAATTTCAGGTCAACATCACCTGCATGACCAGCTTCGTCGGTTGCTTCCACATGCAAATATACAAAGTCATGATCTTTTAGTGCTTTCACTGCTGCCTCGGCTTTACCTTCGTAATTCGTATCTGTGAGTCCGGTTGCTCCTTCCACTTCGATCACATCCATACCGGCAAAAACGCCAAGCCCCTTGATGATATCAACTGCAGAAATCGCAGCTCCAGTAATTCCATATTTCTCATTTAATGTCTTCATCTGCGGTTTGTAGCCAGATGACCAGAACCAGACAGAATTGGCAGGATCTTTGCCTGCTACTATTCGTTTCTTGTTTATTGGATGCTCTTTCAAAAGCTTCTGGGATTTTAAAATTAGATCATTTAATTGCTTTGCTGTTTCTTTACCTTTTTTGCTGGTTGCACCAATCATCACATCTTGAAATGGAGTTCCGGGAACATCATGTGGTGGCGTAAATTTAAGATCATTGTTTCCGCCTTTTATTACTAATAAATGCCTGAAGCTGATCCCTGGATGAAATCTGATCTTATCGGTTGCTAATTTCTCGTTTAGGAAGTCGATAAGTATGTGCGATTCCTCTGTTGAAATGTGTCCGGCAGAATGATTTTTTATTTTTTCATCTTCTATACAAAGCAGGTTGCAGCGCATAGCCAAATCACCTTCTTCAATATCCACGCCCATGCTGGCACCTTCCAGCACACCTCTACCTTGATATACTTTGTAAACATCATAGCCAAGAACAGCAAGATTTGCCACTTCACTGCCGGGAGGCATATCCAGCGGTACAGATTGAAACATCCCGGTCTTCCCCATTTTCGCAAGTTTGTCGATATTTGGGATATCTGCTGTCATTAGCGGAGTTTTGTTACCAAGTTTTGCAATAGGACGATCTGCCATACCATCACCCAGAATTATTATGTATTTCATACTTTTCCTCTTCTTTTCATTTATATTCTTTCAATTACGAAATTATTTGAATAAGCTAATAAAGCAAACAAAAAATGGTTAGTTCTAAAAATAATACAAAGCCCATTGCAATGGCTGATTTATTTACCACTGCAATGGGCTGAGATATAATTGATTTCTATTAAAAAAGTTAGAGTTTTAAATGTTTATGTTTCTTTTTAGAGTTATTCTCTTTCTCAGAAATCTCCCTACAAACCTTTTCTACTTCTCTAAAATTTACTTTTCCAGTTCCCATCATAGGGATATCTTCAAGCACATGGAAATCTTTGGGAATTGCTATTGCTGGAAGATCATGCGCCATTTGTTTTAAGATCTTTCGTTTATCAAATTCTCCAGTTGTAACAGCAGCTACAACATCAGCACCTTTGGTAGGATTTGGTACATCAACCACACAGCAAATAACATCTTCGGGAAGATATTTATTTAAGACTTCTTCCACTTTAACCAATGACACCATTTCGCCACCAACTTTTACAAACCTTTTCAAGCGCCCTTTATGCCAAAGATAACCATCTTCATCCAGTAATCCCATATCTCCGGTATCATACCAGTGTTTTCGAATACGAAGGGATGTTTCTTCGAAGTCTCCAAGGTAGCCTTTCATCACCATATCACCTTTAACCAGGATCTTGCCAACTTGTCCAGCCGGTAATTCGTCATCAGTATCAACATCCAGTATTTTTACTTCAACTCCGGGTATTGGTTTACCTACACTTCCAAATTTACTATCCCTGATCGTATTTATAGCAATAGCCGGGCTGGTTTCGGTTGTACCATAGGCATCATGGATCTTAAGGTTATGTTTTTCGAGGAAACCATCATAAATTTGATGTGGCAAAGTATCTGCACCGGAAAGCGCAAACTGCATAGTTTCAAAATCACCTGGTTGAGATTTTTTTAGATAACCATAATAGAAAGATGGTGTACCAGCCATTAGTGTAACCTTATATTTTTTTAGTAATCCGCAGATTATTTTATAATCCAGAGGATTGGGATAAGCTACAATTGTTGAACCGAGAATAATCGGGAGCCAGTAATTTGCCGTCATTCCAAAAACATGGAATAAAGGTAAATTTGCCAGAAAAACGTCATTTTCGTCCAGGTCTATAATTTGGGGAATACTATCGACATTGTGTCCGATATTTTTGTGTGTTAGCTGAACAGCCTTTGGTTCCTTCTCACTTCCGCTGGTAAACAATATCACTGCAGTTTCATCGTCATCTCCATGATGGACATGTCTTTTGATACTTCTTGCAGAAGATTTTGCTTTGAAAAGAGCTGGTAGCTTGTCAGAGAGTTTTATCGATGCTACAATATCTTCCAAAAAGATCATACCATCAATAGGTTCTAATTTTAATTTAGCCAATAGTTTTTTGCTCGTAAGAATTGTTTTGAAACTGCATTTTTCCTGAGCATAATAAGAATTTTCTATGGCTCCGGTAGCATAGTTTATCATTACAGGGATTTTCCCGGCCATCAACGTGCCCATATTAGCTAGGATGCATCCAGCAGAAGTAGGAACCATGATTCCTACATATTGACTATTGATTTTTTTAAAACGTTTTGCCAGGATCAAAGCTACTATTAATAACCTTTCATATGGCAAGTCCTTGCCAGTTGCAATGTCGTGAACTGCTATCTTTTTTGGAAATCTCTTCGCAGTTTCTATAAATCTTTGATGTAATTGCATATAACCTCCATTTATTCTTGAATTTTATTCATTTTAACATTTCAAAGAAATATTTCTCATTTCAATTCTTTCTAATATTTTTCCTGCAGATATGTCTTAAAATCTGGATAGCGATTTTCTATTATATCATACGATTCATGCTTCTCTTCAATTCCAATTAAACTGGTAGGAAGTGTTGGATCGAAGCCTAAAATCTTGGTAATCTGTTCTGGGAATTTAGCTGGATGTGCTGTTTCCAGAGATATGCAGAGCTGTTCAGGATCATCCATCTCCGGATATTCCTGTAGAAATTTCTGTAATCCTGTCCAACCGACAGAACCGTGAGGTTCCAGAAGTAATTTATGACTTTTGTATGCTTCAGAGATCATACTTTTTGTTTCTTCATCACTTATAGAAGTTGAGTAAATATTCTCTCGCATTTCATTCATGTCAGGTTGTTTGCTGATGTGACCTTTTTCATCCATCACACCACCGTACAAAGCTACTAATCGTGGTATATTGCTGGGATGTCCAACGTTCATGGCGCTGGATAAGCAATTGCGGGATGGATCTATTTTATGATATTGTCCGGTTCTAATTAGATTTGGAAATTCGTCATTTTCATTTGTGGCAATTACAAACTTTTTTATCGGCAATCCCATCTTCAGGGCAAGCATCCCACCCATCATATCACCAAAATTTCCTGAAGGAACAGAAAATACTACATCATCTGTTTCATGTCCTTTTCGTAATTTGGCAAATGAATAGAAATAATAAATAATTTGAGGAATCAATCTGCCAATATTTATGGAATTGGCTGATGAAAGTTTTAAGTAATCAAGTTCAGAGTCGGCAAAAGCTTCTTTTACCAAAGCCTGGCAGTCATCGAATTTTGCATCAAGACCAATGATCTGTATATTTTTATCTAATGTTGTCATTTGTTTACGCTGTCTTTTCGTTACCTCATCCAATGGAAATAAGACTACAACTTTTATGTTATCTAATCCATAAAATGCATTGGCAATAGCACTGCCGGTATCACCTGAAGTAGCAGTTAAAATGAGCAGATCACGTTTTTCCTGATTAAGGTAATACTGCATTAATCTACCCATCATACGAGCAGCAAAATCTTTAAAGGAAGCTGTAGGACCCTGATCCAGGCGCATCACATATTTTTTCTCATATACATGTTCAAGAGGAACTTCATAATTATATGCATCTTTCACGATTGTCATCAGATCTTCATCTGGAATTTGTCCACGCAGGAACTTTCTTCCTACTTCGTAGGCAATTTCATGATATTCTAAATTGGAAAGTGCCATGATCTCTTCTGATGTGAAAGCCGGGATCTCTTCCGGCATGAAAAGTCCTTTATCTGGTGCAATACCTTTTAGTAACGCCTGCCTGAAAGTTACAGGTTCAGCTTTTAAATTTGTAGAATAAAATTTGATCGGTTCGTTCATATTACCTCAAACTATTTTTTCGCTATATCTATTGGGATCAGCAAAAAAGTCGAGTACATAGCATTTTGTAATAAATTCGGCAGAATGAACAATTCCTTCCGGAATAAAATAGCGATCTCCGCGAGTGTAGACCTTTGTTTCTCCATCAATTGTGAATCTCATCTTCCCTTCCAATACCATTCCCCATTGATCACAATGCGAATGATCCGGAATTTTACCAATTGGTTCCAATTCAAAGAAAACTGCAGATACAGTATCGTTCTTCAGAAGCCAACCTCTAATACCATCAATGGGAATCTCAATTTCCGGCATGTTCATTATCATTTCTGGATACGGATTTTTTATTTCTTCCATTATTCAAACCTCTTATTTTTTTTTCATCTCATTCCAATTTAGATTCGGGAATTCAATTATTAAAACAAACTTTTTATATAACCACCATCAATCTGAAGTGAGACTCCGGTAATATATCCTGCACCTTGTGACGCCAGAAAAGCAACTGTTTGACCAAATTCTCTGGTAGTTCCAATTCTTTTCATGGGAATATCAGTTTCTAGTTTTGTGTAAAAATCTTCAATAGTACCATTGCCGTTATTTTCAAAAGAACTGGCTAGATTTTCTACTCTTTTGGTCTTTGTATATCCTGGGCAAACAGCATTTACAGTAATACCGTCTTTAGCTACCAGATTGGAAAGTGATTTAATGTATCCTGTTGCTCCGGCACGAGCTGTATTTGAAAGTGCTAAAGTATCTATTGGTTGTTTTACTGAAACTGATGTTATAACAATTATTCTTCCCCAGTTTTCTTTCTGCATGGTAGGAACTGTTGACTGGCATAAATTGATCGTACTCAATAAATTCAATTCTAGAGCTTTGCGATAATCCTGAAGATTAAAATCCAGAGCTGTTCCGGCAGGAGGTCCTCCAGCATTGCAGACCAGAATGTCGATAGAGCCAAAATCATCCACTATATCATCGATCATGTTTTTTACACCAATTTCATCTGTTACATCACACACATAACCCTGAATGATCCCACCGGTTTCGGTTTTTATTTCGTGTACCGTTTTATCTAAAGTTTCCTGATTTCGAGAGCAGATAGTAACCTTAGCACCTTCTGCAGCTAATTGCAAAGCAACAGCTTTTCCCAAGCCTTGGCTGGCAGCTGTTACTAGTGCTACTGTGCCTTTTATTTCCAGATCCATTTCAGCTTCCTTACAATTGTGCTTTCACACATTTTGCCAAGCGTTTCACAGCTTCCGCAAGCTGTTCTTTGGTAGCAAAAGAAAAATTAATCCGCATGTGATTCTTGGCAGGATTTTCTCCATAGAATACTTCACCGGGAACAAATGCAACCTTATATTTTATCGCTTCCATGAATAATTCATTTGTATCGATATGTGAAGGCATTGTTACCCAGAGGAAAAGTCCGCCTTCGGGTTTTGTCCAGGTAACTCCCATATCGGGTGTAAAGTGTTCTTCCATCGTCTTCAGAAAAACATCAAGTTTTTCACTGTAATAGTCAATACACGTGCTCATATGTTTATCGTAGTCCATTGTTGTTAAAAATTCAGTACACATATCCTGGTTGAATTTTGGTGTATTTAGAATATTTGCTTCTTTTATATTGGTCATACGAGAAATTACATCTGCAGGTCCTATATTAAATCCAACCCGAATGCCAGGGCAAAATATTTTAGAAAAAGTGTATAAACCAATTACATTGCCTCCACCATTTTTCTGATCCAAAGCAAAGATGGATGGAATTGTATCACCTTTATACCGTAGATCGCGATAAGGACTGTCTTCTACAATTGGGACATCAAATTCGTAACTTAGTTCTAGGAGAGCTTTTCGATTTGCCAGGCTGGTTGTAATACCCGATGGATTTTGAAAATCTGGAACTACATAGATGAATTTTGGTTTCTTGCCAGCAGCTATCAATTTGGGAAGTTTCTTACGGTATTCATCTACATTAACACCGTCATCCTGCAGGTCTATGCCAACAATAACCGGTCTTTGCATCTGGTAAGCAACTATCGCTCCGGCAAAGGTTGGCCTGTCCAACATCACAACATCACCAGGATTTATAAATAAGCGTCCAGTCAGATCGAGTCCATGCTGTCCAGAAGAAGTAATTAAAAGATTTTCATCGGTAATATTTATACCATCTTTTGCTAGAAAATTAATGATAGCATTTTTCAAACTCTGTTCACCGGGGACAGCTGTATATTGCATTATCGTTGCACCATTTTTGTCCATCTGCGCAGCGGCAGCCAGTTTCATTTCATGAATTTGGAACATCTCTGGTGCAGGTAGTCCACCTGCTAAAGAAATAATCTCCGGATTATTCAAATATTTAAAGATCTTACCAATAGAATATCCTTGAAATTCCTTGATATTATCGGAAAATCTGTCTTGCCAGTTTTTAATCATAAATTATTTACCCAATCTGTCATCCTGAGCGAAGTCGAAGGACACAGAAATAATGGTTCGACTACGCTCACCAAGCCAATTTTAAATATCATTAATATGAAGCGCCACCAAAGATCGGTTTAATTCCTCTTTTCATCATGCTAATGCCATCTCTAGAAGCTTGCAATGATTTGTAGAAGATCACATCACCAATCTTAGTTGCGTTTTCATCACGCTCTGCTTCACTCATAAAATATGCAGCCATTGTATCAAGTTCGCGAGCTGTTCCATCGCTTTCATATTTATAGGTCATATCAGTTCCGCTTTCCAGAACTTTGAACATATTCTCTGTCCAGTTGAAATTGGCCATTCCAAGATCGGGGTTTATGAAAATATGAGCTGCCAGGCTGATGCCTTTGATACCACTTTCTTTGAGTTCTTTAGCGCATTGAATAAAAGTTTCAGGTGTAGCACCGTTGCCAATATTGATTTCATAAAGTGGAGAAGTTCCGTCTTCCCGCAAATATTCTTTCATAATGTTCAGCAACATGCGGAATTGCATCAGGTTCTGTGTGGCCAGAAGCATCGATATTTTGATATGCAGATTTGGGATTTCTCTACCATAATAGCAAACAGCTACGATAGTACTCCAGCTTGGATTTAAAAAGAAATCTGCACCATTAGCCTTGGCAGTTCTAGTTATACCATCAAGATAAACCAGGTGATTATCATTTGCTACCTCGATGCCACCGAAATTGCCAAAAAATGTTCCCTGGTTTTTTAGTGTAAGAGCAGATAAAGCATTACCCACATCAGTTCGTTCGAATTTCTTTCCTGTAATTTTCTCCAGCTGTTCAAAACGACTTTCCAGCATGGGAATACCGATCAGGTTAGTATTGCAAAATTTTGATGCCTGCATAATGTTTTCTGTCATCGCTAATGTTGCCATGAGATCGCCATTGTAAATGTAATTATCTGTAAGTGCAACAACTGAAATACATTCTTGCGGAACGAAACAAGGTTCGTCTGTTCCATTGGAAGCTGCAATTCTTTTCATTCCCTGATGAGTGACTTTAGCACCTTGCCAGCCGGAAACCTGAGCGGTTCCCTGACCAAATTTATCATTATAAGAAATGTTATTTTCTTTTTCGAAATCAGGAACTTTTGGGAATTTTTTCACAAGCTCTTCAGCACTTTCCAACATTGCGCCAAAACCTTTTTCTGCCAAGATCTTCTTGCGATTCTCATACTCTCTCATTTTTGTAATTGTATCACAAATCTCTTTAGCTCCACCATGATAATTCTTTAAAGCGTCAATTGCCTTCATATCATCATTAGATAATAACTTAATATGCATACTTCCTCCCAATATATTATTTTAAAATTATTTTTCAAAGAGTAATTATTTCCACTTTTATTTTACTAATAATAATCGACCTGTTTCCTGAACTTCATCTGTAATAAATTTATAGAAATAAATTCCACTTACAACGCTATTTCCTGATTTATCTTTTCCATCCCAGTATAATGTATGATCTCCAATTCCAATTTCTTCATTAGATAATCTTCGGATGATCTGCCCTTTTACGTTATAGATACTTAGCTCAACATAAGCTGGATTACTAAGTGCAAACGACAAAGATACAGATTCGAAAAAGGGATTTGGAAATGTTTTCACGATCGAAGGTTTGCTATAATATTCTTCTTCGACACTTGTTGGAAGCTCAAAAAGATCTTCCAAGTTGAAAACGGTTGGTTTTCTTAAGTATGCAGCAGAGTCAATTGTAGCTGTTGACCATTTTACCAGGTTCAAACTTGGCATAAACTCAATTGTATGAAGATTATGAGAGACACCTGCTGCAGCACCTAGCATATCCCAGCTTCGATCTATTGTCATATTGGAATTGGCACTTAATGAATCTGCTATGTTATCATAACGGTAACAATAAACTGGAGAATACAGTTTGCGAAAATGATTTGTTGCGACTAAATGATTTTGAGGGATTGCAGAATTTTCTGTATCATCACGAACTTCAGTACCATTTTCGTTATTTGTTTCGATAACCAGTGCATAAGAATCATTTGCGCTGTGTACTATCGATCCGCTAAGATGATTATTTTCAGAAACTGCATCTGCAACATCATTGGCATTAATTTCATAATCTCCATTGAAATCATAATTTTCGATACCATTTCGCACACTTAACAGAACAGGATGCAGATCTGTAGCATTTGTTGAAGTGTCGTTATTTCCCATATTCATAAATCCACAAACACCATATTCATTTATTCCTGAGAGTGATCCAAAGAATCCGGGAAAAGTAAATGAGATCCATTTTACTTCAGAAGATTCGGAAGGTACTTGTACAATCAGAAGATGATTTTCCATTAAGGCTGGATGCGGTGTCCAATCCATGTTTCTAGTATGAACCAGGCTTCCATTTAGTTCAGGATCAAGCAAAGTGCTTTCATTCCAGCTAGAGATACTAGAACAACCAAAATCCAAGTCCTCATTAAGATCTGCAAATGCTGCCAGATCAACCAGAGCATTTGTCATTAGGATATCATCTGCGTCGAGATCCCGCTGTAAAACATCGTCAAATAGATCAATACCAGCTTCGATCATTCCATCAATAATACCCTGAGATTCTTGAATATATTTTTCTTCAATATCGAAATTGTTTTGGAAAAAAGTCATTGTAGAATTATACAATCCGGGAGAATTCATGAAAAAACTGCTAATGAAATATTCTTCTGAAAGATATTTGATTTTATCACCTACGAAATAACCAGTGGCATAACCTCTCTCGTAATGATTTCCCCACACTTTCAATATCTTCTTTCCGTCTACAGAGAGTGTATCACCTTTTACATCCTGAGCTTGTGCAAGAGCAATAAATATAAATGAAAATATTAAGATCAGGAGTAATTTCTTCATAATAATAGATCTTCCAATTTGCGTTTAGGAACGTGATGAACCTGCTTATCATCTCGCCAGTATTTTATATTTCCGTCCACTACTTCATCAATTACAATTTCTTCTTTTGGCTTACCTAAAGCAATTACAAGTGTTATGTCATATTCTTTCGGTAATGTTAAATATTCTCTTAGTTGTTCCCTGTTAACCGAACCAAACATACAGCCGCCCAAACCTTTTTCAACTGCTCCCAATAAAATCGACTGACAGGCTAAGCCAACATCATATTGTGGATTCTGTTTGATTCTATTATCATTTAAAATGATTATATAAGCAGTTGGTTTTTCTCCATCTTCGGGACCTTTCCAATCTGCAAGGTAACCAGCCCATCCTAAACAGGAAAAAAATTCCTCATTTTTTTTTGATTTATTAATCAATTTGTAATTAAGAGATTGTATATTTGCACCTGTTGCAGTTAAACGAGCCAGTTCGATTAATTCTAAAAGAGTATCGTTAGAAATTGTAACATCTTGAAAAAAGCGACGATAACTGCGGTTTTTTGCAACCAGATCTTTTATCATCAACCCTCCTGTAATTCTACCGAACCTTAATGAAAGGAAAAACTAATAATGTCAAGCTCGATAATGCAACAATTGCCAATCCAATTCCAAAAGTATCTGCCAAATATCCCATTAAGGGGGACATGACCGCAATGAACATTGTTTTTAACTGCGATTCCAGAGAAAGTCCCGAAGCCATTACCTTGGAAGAAATTATTTCACTTATGCATCCAACGTTCAAAGGGCGTCGCATATTTTGGAACATATAGAAAATAATGAAGCCAAGAATTGTTAAACTTTTAAAGCCAAAATGATATAAAATACCAGTTATCAAAATTAGCATTATTCCACTTATGTAACTGGAATTAATAGCCTTTGCTAATGAACTAAATAAACTGCCAAATTTCTTTGATTTCCTGGAAGCAAATGCAGTTAACAAAAAGAGCATGAAGTATACTAATGAAATAATAATTGTATCTCTTTCATCTTTCAGCAATAACATAACTGGTGTTGATAAAGCAAATGCTTGTAGAATCGGTTGAATATAATCTTTAGTCGTTTTGAATAAACCGTCAAATAGAGCAGAATTGATAATCGCTTTTCGTAAGATCGGTTTCTTCATCTCTTTATAAAAATCTTTTATCGTATCAAAAAAGAAATGTAAAGATTTGCTGAAGCAGTTGGCTGAATTAGCTTTGCATAGTTCTCCATCAAGGTTTTTTGGATAAGAAATCATTAACAATAATGCCATAAAGTATGGAATTACCGAACCAAGAAAAATGTATTTGTAGTTTCCTGAGAAAAATACGATTGCCCCTGCAATAAGTGCAGCTATTGCCGAACCGATCTGTGACCAACTTCGCGTAAAACCATAATATTCAACCTTTTGATCAGTTATCTCATTAAGCTCCAGATATGCTAATATCATTGCTTTATGAGTTCCGGAGCGGAAGGCTTCTCCCAGCCCAAATAAAACCATTGCGATAGCATAAAAGCCAAATTTTGGGAAGAAGAAGAAAATTATGAAAGAAGCGATATAGGAAAGAAATGAAAATATCATAGAACGTCTGCGACCATAACTATCTGCTACAATTCCAGTGGGAATTTCCATTATCATAATAGAAACTTCACGGATAGAGATCAAGGTTCCGATCTCTAAAAAACTAAAGCCCTGACCCCGAAAAAACAGGAAAAGGAAAGCATCAAAGAAACGAAGATTTTTAAGAAAACCGTAAGCTGAAAATTTATAAAGCTGCAGGTTCTTCTTCAGCATTATTTATTTGTTATATCGGTGATAATCTGTTTTGGAAGCTCGTATAAATAAAAATCATTTTCTTGATCCCAACTTACAAAGCCATGATTATTGCAATACTCCAGTAGTTGATGATCTGGAATTAATATTTCAATTTTCGATTTATTAAATTTGCCAGTTAAATAATAGAAATAATTAAGAAATTCTGTAAAAATGATTTCATTTGCCACTTCCAGAAAACTGACCCAAAATACATCTCTATAATGAACATCACTCCACAGTGCACAGCCCTTAATTTCATTATTCTCCTGCCATACAATGTAATTCCCATTTTCGTAATATTCTTTTAGAAGTTTTTCTGAATATTTATGAACTACCCATCCCAGATAAATAAACGATTTAGACGCATTAAGATAGTTAGATTTTTCTACATATTTTTTAAAGGTTTGAAAATCGATGTCTGTAGTTAATTTGTTTGAAATATCCTTGGGTTTTGCATCAATTATTTTTGATTTCAAGGAGAGTTCCAGGATCTTTTCAAACCCAATTTTTTCATTCAATTTAATAGAAGCAATATTCCCGAAATAGGTTGAGAAACGAATTGAATTTATTTCTTTGCCTTTCAAGAAATCCATATAATAATTTGAAAGTTTTTCACCAACTTTTTTTGCACCAGTATTTTCGTCTTTACGTAAACCTTCCAGCCAGATATCGGTTGGAGTAAGAAAGGTGAGTTTTCCGAAGCCAACCAGGATGTCATTTTCCCATAAACCAGCAAAAACTCCATCGTCTTCGATCCATTCATCAAACACCATGGAGATATAGTCATCACCTTCCCAGATCTGCGATGAGATTTCCAAAACTCGCTGTTTGTCTTGTGAACGGATTCTACGGATCATTCTTGATTTTCGTTGTTATCAATTAATTCTTCAGATTTTGCTTCATTATTAGCTTTGATTTCAGTTCGCTTTTCTTTTTTAAAATGTTTTTCTACGATAGGTGATAACAGCATGAACCCAAACATGGCTCCTAGTAAAACGCTTGACCAAACGTTAGAAGTTAATGATCAGCCACCTGAACGACAGCCGATAAATTTGTAATAAAGCCAACCACAACCGGCCCCGATGAGTAGAGTAACTACATAATATACTATTTTCATTTTATTCCTTTTCCAAATTTACATGTAAATCAATGTCATCCTCAGCTTGACTGGGGATCCTATTTGTTCATGGATTCCCAATTCCTCGAGAATGACACAATATACTATTTCATTAACAACATCTTCTTCGTAATTTCTGTTTTGCCAACTTTTAATTTATAAAAGTACACTCCAGATGAAACTTGATTGCCAGAATAATCATCTCCATTCCAAGAAACTGATCCTTCGACTCCGCTCAGGATGACAGGAATTGTTTTTACTTTCTGCCCTTTTAGATTGTAGATTTCGATTTCTATTACTTCATTCTTACTAAATTCTGAAATCTGAAGTCTGATCTCTGTAGTTGGATTAAAAGGGTTGGGGAAATTAGATATTCTGAGATCATCATTAATTAGTTGATTATTTGTGGAAGTAGTTGTGCCTAATTTTGCGACAAAACTATTATAATACTCATTAGATTCTAGTTGATATGGTCCGAGTTCTAAAATATCTTCAAATCTTCCAGTTACATAACAATTTCCCATTAAATCAATATCTATAGAAGTTCCGAAATTAAAACTATCTATAGTTCCAACAGATTGAACTGCCCATTCCCAATCTCCGAAATTATTAACCTTTGCTACAAATACATCAGATGTACTATTACTAGACAATGTAGTTGATCCAAAGTCCGCTGATCCTTTAAAACTTCCTGTTATGTAACAATTCCCTATATTATCATAGGCAATATCCTTACCTATATCATTTGACGTACTACCAGCATTAATCACCCAAAACCAATCACCGTATTGGTCAAGTTTTGCAGCAAAAACATCTGAATAGTTGTAATAACCAGTGCTATTTACATTGTGTATTCCAAAATTAGCAGAACCACTGAATTTTCCTGTGACATAACTGCAGTGTTCGTTATCAACAACTATTGATCTACCAACATCATCATCAATATCACCACCACCACTATTAACCCACAACCAATTACCGTCTGTATCAATTTTTGCTACAAAAATGTCTCCATTGCCGTTACTTACTACAGAGTATTGTCCAAAATTTACTGAGTCATGAAAAGTTCCTGTTACATAGCATTCTCCATTATCGTCAACTGCAATACCACTTGCATAAGATAACCAACCAACATCTACTGGAACTACCCATAACCATTCACCATATTCAGCTATTTTTGCTATGAATATATCAGAACCAAAGCCAGTACTATTGATCGCTATTGAACCAAATATTGCAGTTTCACTAAAACTTCCTATAATATATGAATTTCCATTATTATCAACAGCAATATCACTTATACTGATAGAACCCATTATTGTACAATCGGCTTGTGTTAACCAAATCCAATTATGATATTCATTAATTTTTTTTACAAAAATGTGTTTATTAAAATCTTCGTCATCGAATTCACCAGCTATGTATATGTTGCCGGCAATATCTGTTGCTATGCCTTTTCCTGTATCACTCATTAATCCACCGGAATTATGTGCCCACAAGAAATTACCTTCTGAATCAATTTCCAAAGCGAACATATCGTTCTCCCCTACTGCAACTAATGGAAAACAACCGTAAGTAACACATTCATATAATGTTCCAGCCATTAGAATAATACCCTCGTCATTGGTCGTAATCTCATCAATATATGACGCTCCAGTTCCAGTAGAAGTAATAGCCCATTCCCATTCTGGTGTTTGAGCAATTCCAAGAATGGAAATTGATAGAAATAATAGTACTAAAGCAATTTTCATAAAAACTTTCGACTCTATTTCATTAACAACATCTTCTTCGTCATCTCTGTTTTGCCAACTTTTAATTTATAAAAATATACTCCAGATGAGACTGGTTTACCGGAATCATCAGTGCCGTGCCACGTGACTTTCATTTCACCTTGTCCTTCGATAAACTCAGGATGACACAAGCTCGGAGCAAATTCTTTTATTTTCTGCCCTTTTAAATTGTAGATTTCGATTTCTGCAGATTCATTCGATTCATAGTCGGAAATCTGAAATCTAATCTCAGTAGTTGGATTGAAGGGATTGGGGTAGTTGGAAAGTGACATTTCAGGCAATACTAATTCTTCTTCCACTGAAACGCCTTCTTCAAGATTATAAGAATATTCCAATAAACTGCCTGAGTGATTTGCATAAACATAAACTACATAAAAATAAAGGTCATCCCATTCAACAGGGATATTCCCACTCCAGTTATTGGCAAAGTTAAAACCAGAAACCTCAAACTCTTCCACATCATTAAGTTTTTTAATCAATCCGATGCTTTGATTATCTTTATTCACAGTGATATCATGTTGAATGTTCTCTCCGTTTGGAAATACACGAATATAGTCTGCTGCCCATGATTGAACAGATCCTGCTGCTGAAACAGGAAAAGCTGTATGAGAACCAGCTGTAGAGAAGCTGGGCAGATCAAGACCTTCGTAACCATATTGTCCTTGATCCAAGTCAGGATCATCAATAAAATTTGCTATCGTCCAATTAATAAATACCGATTCAAAAGGAATGGCAAAACCATTGTCTATCAACTGGTTAATAACGCTTTGTAATCCATTTGTTGGATCAGCGACAATGTCCATGATCAGGTTATTTTCTTCAGTATCAAATTGTTCTTCCAGATAAGTAAAAAATAGCATCACTTTTACGTAATCTGCCCATTCCTGATTCCATATATTTAGTTGGTTATCTGGTTGTGATGGAAAACCCGATATAGGATCTGGCAGGCCAAAGTATACCATAGCTAGCTCTGAACAACCTTCATTAAGCCAGGTTTCTTCATCGATATCCTGCCCCCAATGAATTAAATGCTGCAATTCATGTGGTAAAACAGAGATTAGAATCGGTTCTATAGGATTAACAGGATTGCATGTCATATAGATCATCTCGCATTCGTTGCTATGTGCTCCTAACTGTTGTGCCTGTTGTTCAGTAATCTGATTAAATGAGCTGAAATATCCATGCATTGTTGTTCCTGCGTATGTACCAAGTTCAGAATAAAAAACAATTACTTTCGGATCATTATCGATTTCATCAGGAATTGGTCCGAACATGTTAATATCCATCTCTATTGCACCATATTCTGTGCTATTCATAGTTTCATTTTCAAGATAATTTAAAATAATATCTACATCAGATTGATCCATATTAATGTTCCATTGATCATCTGCAACAAATACATAGCAATACTCACCAACAGCTCGGCATGTTGCAGGAGTTTGAATCCAGTCTGGTGGCATTACGGTTAGATCCCAATTCCAATACGTTTGCGTATCTCCAATCTCGAATTCTCTTGAATCATCATTTGGTGTTTGTGTGCCCTGCCACTTAGCTGTTTGCTTTGTTATTTCTCTAAGATAAGCATCGAATTCCGGTATTGGTAAACAAATTAAAATTACTGGTAATACTAATAATAAAACTGTTAATATTTTCTTCATATTCCCTCCGGAAGATAATATATGTTTAGACTATTCCTTTTCTTGGGGCATCATAGATTCTGCAGAAATTTTTTGGATTTCTCTAATTACCTGCAGCAGGTAAAATCTATTCTCACTGCTTAATTTTTCAGAAGGTTCAACAAAGTTCAATGATAATTGAAACATTAAATGCTGGGTATGCAGGTTAAAAAAATATTTATTAAAAGTCTCGCTCTCCACAATTCCCTTCTCTTGCACAATTATCTTTTTTTGTAATTCAATTACTGCAAATTTCATTGTTTTTTGGATTGCAACAATTTCCTCTTCATTGTTACTATTTTGTTCTTCATTGATTTCTGACGAAAATAGTTCTACACCAGGATTCAAGTTAGCGATGAGGATTTGGAGCAAAAGATCTCTTTCACCTGCATTTACAGTTAAAGACTCTTTTATTGAATCTCTCATTCCACTGCATTCCATGGTCATTTCCATTAAGAATTTTGAGAATAAACGAGAACCTTCAATATATTCCGGCATCTTGTTAAGAGTATTATTAAATGCTGTTAAAAGATCTAACGTAAATGTAATATTTTTATCAACTTCTACAAGATATTCGCGATTTAACATATTTTGTTCTAAAGATATTGTGCTATCTGCAAACGCAGAAATCGATAGAACAATAAGTATTATAAAAATTAAATTTTTCTTCATTTTTCACCTAATTCAAAACCATCATGTAAAGCTTTCACAGCTTTTATTTCATCTTCCTTTTTAACTAAACAGGAAATTGTAGTGTGTGAGTCTGTGCATTCATAAATTGAAATTTCGTTTATGTGTAGAATTTCAACAATCTTTGCCATAATCCCGGGCATTCCGGTCATTCCTGCACCAAGAAAAGAAACTTTCACAAATCCATCATTCAATACAAAATCAAAATTATCTAATAAATGTTTTGCTTTTGTTTGAAATTCTTTATCAATAATAAAGGAAATAAGATCGAGCCTAATATCAATGAAATCAACACTTATGCATTCATCTGCGAAAAGAGAAAATATTCGTCTGCCACTTTCATAATCGTTTAGAACTTTGGGAGTAATCTCAACTAATGTAATATTATTTTTGCTGCTGATGGCAGTTACAGGATGATCTGATTTGATATTCTTTATCACAGTTCCATTTTTGCAGTTCAATGCAGAAATAATTTTTATGGGAATATTTTCACTTTCTGCAATTTCAACGGCACGGGGGTGAATAACATTAGCACCTTTATTAGCCATCTCTACAGCTTCCAGATAACTTGCTTCAGTTACTAATTTTGCATTTGTTATCACTTTGGGATCAGCAGAATAAACTCCTTCTACATCAGTATAGATCTCGATCAATTCGGCTTGTAAAGCAACTGCCAAAACACTTGCAGTAGTATCACTGCCGCTTCTACCTAGTGTAGTTATTTCTCCATGCTCGCTTATCCCTTGAAAACCTGTAACAATTGGAATTACATCATTTTCAATGGTATCAATCAGTTTATTTAAAATTACTTTTTTTACTCTAGCAAAACCGTGATTTGAATCCGTTAATAATCCCGCCTGAAATCCTGTTAGTGCTTTTGCTTTTACTCCCAGTTTCTGCAAAGCGTTAGCCATAACCACTGCTGATATAGTCTCTCCGCAGGATGAGAGAAGATCTTTTTCCATTGCGGAAACTTGGTTATCAACAAGTTTTAAAAGAGAATCTGTGGAGTAGGCATCACCTTCTCGACCTATAGCAGAGACCACAACTACCGGCATTATTCCTGTAGTTTTTTTTGCTTCGATCAATTTGGCTACATCGCTGCGTAATTTTGCTGTTTGCAAAGACGTTCCACCAAATTTCATTATTATAATTTTCATTACTTCACTATTAGTTAATTAATAATTGGGCTATCTGCACTGAATTCAAAGCAGCACCTTTACGTAAGTTATTGGCAACAATCCACATGTTTATACCATTTGGTTCTGCCAAATCTTTACGGATTCTTCCGATCATTACATCATCATAAGTTTCACTCATTATTGGCAGTGGATATTTGTTATTTGCCATATCATCTACAAGTTTGATGCCGTGTGTTTTAAGATATATTTTTTTTAACTTTTTTATATCCAGATGCTTTTTTGTTTCAATGTAAACTGATTCTGAATGTCCTGTGAAAACAGGAACTCTTACAGCAGTGGCTGTAATTTTAAGATGTTCATCTCCCATGATTTTTTTTGTTTCATGTATCAGTTTCATTTCCTCATAAGTATATGCATTGCTGTCGAATTCATCAATATGAGGAATCAAGTTAAAAGCTATCTGGTGAGGATAAACAAACCGCGTAAGTTTTTTCTTAGAGATAAGTTGTTTCGTTTGATTATCAAGTTCGGTTATGGCATCTTTACCAGAACCCGATACAGCTTGATATGTGCTGGCAATAATCCTTGATATTCCTACCAGATCGTAAATTGGTTTAAGTGCAACTACAAGTTGTATTGTAGAACAATTGGGGTTGGAAATGATTCCATTATGCTTTGCTATATCCTCAGGATTAACTTCAGGTACTACAAGTGGAACGTGATTATCCATACGAAAAGCACTACTTTTATCAATGACTATAGCTCCAGCTTTCACTGCGATCGGAGCATATTTTTTACTGATCGAACCTCCAGCACTAAAGAATGCCAGATCAATATTGCTGAAGCTTCTGTTATCCAGGATCTCTACTTCAATGTCGGAACCCTTAAATTTTATTTTACTGCCAGCTGATCTTTCTGATGCGAATAAGCGCAATTCTTTTACAGGAAAATCTAATTCTTCCAGAATTTTAACAACTTCCTTCCCAACCACACCAGTTGCACCAACTACAGCTACATTAAATTCCTTCAATTAAACCCCTTAACTCGTTTAACAACAGGGAGAAACCATTGTTGGCTTCTCCCTGATAATAATAATATTTTGCATTTAGCTCTACTTCATTTCTTCCCTGATAACTTGAGCAAGACGCTTCACGCCCTCCAGACTTTTTTCTTTACTTACATAAGAAAAGTTAATCCTCATCGTATTTCGTCCACTTCCGTCACAATGGAAAACACTACCGATAACGAAGGCTACTTTTCTTTTGATCGCCTTCAAAAACAGATCTTCAGTATCCATGTATTCTGGTAAAGTTACAAAAAGGAATAATCCGCCTTCTGGTTTCGTCCAGGTAACACCTTCTGGCATATATTTTTCAAAAGCAGCCATCATAACTTCTTTTTTCTCTTTATAATTCTGAATTGTTCGTATCAAGTTTTCGGCAAACAATCCCTTCTCAATATATTTTGCTGCAATCATCTGTACGAATGGAGATGTACAAAGGTCTGCACTTTGCTTGGCAACTACAAATTTATCAAGTACTTCCACATCAGCAATAACCCAGCCAATCCTGAAGCCGGGAACAAAGATCTTGGAGAATGTACCCAGATTAATTACATGTCCCTCACCATCCAAAGCAAAAAGGCTTGTTTGGTCTTCTCCTTCAAATCGGATTTGTTTGTAAGGACTATCTTCTACTATCAGTACGTCGTATTCTTTGGCTATTTTTATAATTTCTTTCCTGCGGAATTCCGGCATTGTTACACCAGCAGGATTTTGAAAATCAGGAATTATGTAGATAAATTTTGGTTTTTCACCTTTTGTTTTCAATTCTGACAGCTTTTCTTCTAGTTTATCAGAGCGCATTCCATGATCGTCAAATTCGATTCCAACCATATCGGCACCATAAGCATTAAAAGCACCCAAACCGCCAAGATATGAAGGCAGACCAACCATAACTTTATCACCACGATCAATAAAAACTTTTGCCAGCAAATCTAAACCTTGTTGAGAGGCTGTTGTTACAAGGATATTATCCTTGGTAATATTAAAACCTTCATCGTTGTAATTTTTTGCAATAAATTCTCGTAATTTATCGTCACCTTCTGTGGTACCATATTGTAAAGCTTGATCCCCTTGTTCCCGGATAACTTCTGCTACAATTCCGATAAGTTCTTCTTTTGGAAATGTTTCCGGTGCAGGAAGCCCTCCTGCAAAAGAAATAATCTCAGGATCTTTAGTTAATTTAAGCAATTCACGAATGGCGGATTTCTTCATACCCTTTACATTCTTTGATAGAATCTCATTTAAATTTCTGATCATTTTTTCTCCTTTTTCTTTATATTTATTTATTAATATATTTTATTAAATTATAATTCTTAATTTGTTTTTTTATATCTGGTAATAATTGTCGAGAAATTTTTAACTGCATTGTCAAAATATTATCTTTTAAATTTTTCTTTTCTCCGATGATTTCTGCATTTTTACGAATGAAAGCAATTAAGTTTGGTAAACCAACTGGAACCTGCAATTCAATTATATTATTTTGATTATTAACAAATTCCATAATTTTTGCTCTTAATTTTGCAATTCCTTCCCCAGATTTTGCAGAGATGAAAACGCTATCGGGATAATCTGCTAATAGCTTTTTTTTAATGAACTTAAAATGAGTTCCACCCATCATATCAAGTTTATTAAATACTACTAATATGTTCTTGTTATTTACTTTGATCTCATCAAGAATATGTCCTACCGATTTCATTAATTCTAAAACATTGGGATGAGAAATATCAACAACATGAAGCAAAAGATCAGCTTCGATAACATCTAATAAAGTTGAATGAAATGAAGTGATAAGCTTGTGAGGTAATTTTCGTATGAAACCTATTGTATCGGTAATTACTAGGCTATGTTCGAAATTTAATGGAATTGTTCTTGTAGTTGAATCTAAAGTTGCGAAAAGCTGATCTGCCGTATAAAGATTTTCTTTTGCTAGCTTGTTAAATAGAGTTGATTTTCCTGCATTTGTATAACCAACTAGAGATACAGCAATGATATTCTGACGCTTTTTTCGTTTTGTTCTGGCAGTAGATTCTATATCTTTCAATCTCTTTTTTAAGGTTTGGGTTTTCTTGCGGATCTCACGTCGGTCAACCTCTACCTGGGTCTCTCCCGGGCCCCTGAAGCCTATACCTCCCTGAATTCGCGAAAGGTGCTTCCATAAACGCTTTAGCTTCGTATAAGCATATTCTAGTTGAGCTAATTCAACTTGCAGTTTTGCTTGCCTGGTTCGGGCATGTTTAGCAAAGATATCAAGAATTATTTCAGTACGATCGACCACATTACAGCGGGTTATATCAGAAATGTTTCGCGATTGAGATGGAGATAAATTGTTATTGAAAATAATAGTATGAACATGTTTACTTTTGGTGAGATTGGCAATTTCCTGCAGTTTGCCTTTTCCCACATATGTTCCAGTATTAGGTCTTTTCAAGGACTGAATAAAAGAATCAATAACTTCGACATCTGCAGTTTTTGCGAGATGTCTTAATTCGTTCATCGAATCTTCAAATTGTTCCTTGCTTTCACCTTCCCAAACCACTCCAACTAGAAATACTTTTTCCCTTTCTTTATTCATATAGTAACTGAGACCTGAATAGCAGAAACGGAAAATTATGATTCATAAACAAGAACTTTTTTATTGGTTCTACGCCAACTTACATATTCTTCTTTAATCTCCATCTTCCATAAAGTTTCTTTGTTCTCGTTTTCAAATGTAACAATATTCAAATAGTGCATCCTTTCATCTTTGCCGCGGAAACTTTTCTGGGGTAATTCAATCAGCAATTCTCCATCTTTTTTCAAGATGGTAACTTCATTTAAAAAGACCCCTGGTAACAATTCGATAACTGCTCTAGCTTCTACGATCCCTGAACTTACGTCTCTAAATTTTATCTTCATAATTCCACCTAGTTTTTAATTTTATCTAATTTGACCAATTTCTTTCAGCAAGCTTTGGAACCACTCTTGTGTGGTATCAAATGGCTTGCCGCCTTTTATACGGGAAAAATTAATAATTCCCAGTTTTCCATCTTCATCTTCATCCTGCCCGATCACTCCACTTTGACCATTTAGAGCAACTTTTACTGCCAGATCTGCCGAAGCCATTATGAGTTCCAGATCTCTGTCGTTCGGTGCAGAAGATCTAGCAAAGTATCCACTTTTTTGCACTAAAGTTTTATCTGCTCTTAACAATTTTGTGAATTTTTTCGCAAACCATTGCCCTGGATTCAATTCATCCAAACGAACATGACCAAAAGCATCTCTTTTCACTTCTTCACCTTTCGATTCCATCTCTACAACGATCGTTTCAATTCCTGCACCTTCGCTTAAAAAAATATTCACACAATCCTTTTCGTCCATCAGTTGTGATAATCTTTCCATTTCCTTGGGAAGATCCAATGGAATTTCAGGAATAAATACAGCATCGATATCCCAGCGTTCTTTCGCTAATCTTATATCTGGAAGAAAAGCTTTCTTTTCTAACCTTTTGCGATATTCATAGGCTGTTGCTGCTGTAAGCCAGCCGCAATTCCTGCCCATAACTTCATGAATAATCAACTGTCGGGAACTTGTTGTGTTTTCATTTGCTACATTCTCAAAGAAAACTGCACCCTGCTCAGCTGCTGTCCATGCTCCAAGGCTTTGCTTTATCGGAATTACATCATTATCTACTGTTTTAGGAACTCCTACAACAGTAAGATTATAACCGTTTAATGCAAGATAACTGGCAAGTTCGGCAGCTGTTGTGTTTGTATCATCTCCACCAATAGTGTGCAAAATTGTAATTCCATCTTTGGTAAGTTGATTCGCAGCAACTTCCAGCGGATTTTCACCTTTTTTTACATAACCTTTCTTTACACAGTCTTCTACATTTGTAAGTTTAACACGACTGTTGCCAAGCACGCTTCCACCAAAGTTGTAAAGCAATTCTGCAGAAGATCTCACGTTATCTGGAATTGTAATTGAATTACCTTCCAATAATCCTTTATAACCATTCAAATAACCGATTAATTCCACATCCGGAACGATCTTTGTATATTGAACAATCAACCTGCCAATTGTTGATGAAAGACATGGAGCCAAACCACCAGCAGTTAATATTGCAACTTTATCAATTGCCATTAAATCTCCTAAATTTTATTTAATCACCAAAGCTCAGCCTCGATTCTTTTTTAATCACCGAAACTTATGTCGATATCTCTAGCTGTTTGAACCAGATCACAGTTCAAATCTACATAATTATATTTTTCTATCGCATCACTAATAGGAACTGCTATTAATTTCCCATTTCGAAGAGCTGCCATCTGTCCAAATTCTTTTTCCAGAACCATTTCAAAAGCTTTCACACCAAATTGAGTTGCTAAGATCCTATCGTATGCAATGGGTTTTCCACCTCGCTGCAAATGTCCCAGAGTTGTAACCCTCATATCTGTTTTAACTCCAGCTTCTTTCAATTCATGCATCAAGCGATTACCAGCCCCACCAAGTCTTATATTGTGATGTCCAATTTCGTCATTTTCCAAATACTCTTGATCCCCTTCCAGCGAACAAGCACCTTCTGAAATAACAATATTTACAAAACCCCGAGAGTTATGGATTCTTTTATGTATTCGTTCTACCACTTTATTGATGTCATATTTAATTTCAGGAATAAGGCAAACCTCTGCCCCGCCAGCTACTGCTGAGTGAAGTGCTATCCAGCCTGCATCTCTGCCCATTACTTCTAAGATAATTATACGATTATGGCTTGCAGCTGTTGTAACCAGTTTATCTACGGCATCAGTTGCTATTTCTACAGCAGTAGGAAATCCAAACGTAATATCTGTTGCATCAAGATCGTTATCTATAGTTTTGGGAACTCCAATGATATTGCAGCCCATTTCGAATAATTGTTGAGAAATTCTTTGCGAGCCGTCTCCACCAATATTAATGACAGCATTTACATTGAGAAATTCTAGTTTGCGCAGCATTTCTGCAGAGTGATCTTCTTGGGTCCATTCACCTTCATCATTTTGAACCGGCCAGAAAAAAGGACCACCTTTATTAGTAGTACCTAAAATTGTACCACCACGCACATGAATACCTGCGATAGCAGTATTATCGAGTTCTACAATTTCCATTGGATCGCGTAAGATACCATTAAAAGCATCTCTACTGCCAATGATCTCCCAACCTTCTTCTTTTGATGCCCGTTTAACGATTGCTCTAATTACGGCATTCAAACCGGGGCAATCGCCACCACCAGTTACCACTAGACATCTTTTTTTCATATACACTCCACGTTATATTTTACGTGGATAGATTCGAGAATAGCAATTAATATGACAAGTATTTTTTTAATAAAATTTATAGATTTCAAAATAAGATTAACTAATATTTTTCTTGCATGATGTGAACTTGTTTTTAGATAAGTAAATTATGATAATAAAAAATAAAAATAAGATTTTAGATTTTGTGATTCCAATATCTGTTTTAGGTTTTGCAACTGTTCTCTTCCACATTTTTTATTGGGATATTGAAATACAAAGTTTTTTTTACTCAGAAAATCTTGGCTGGTTTTTAAAAAATGATCAACCCTGGAAGTTTCTTTATCAATCCAGTAATGTACCAGCTCTGTTGATTTCGGTGTCATCACTTATACTTTTAGGTGTAAGTTTCTTCAAAACTACATTGCTGAAATATAGAAAGATCTTGTTATTCCTTACATGTGTTATGGCTATTGGACCCGGGCTAGTTGTAAATACGATACTTAAAGATAATTGGGGGCGTCCCCGTCCCAGAAATGTAGTAGAATTTGGTGGCAATTATCAATATGAAAAACCATTGGAAATTGATTCTTCCAGCAAAGGGAAATCATTTCCTTGTGGTCATGCATCGATGGGATTTTATTTAATGAGTTTTTTCTTCATCTTTCGACAAAATAAAAAGAAATTGGCCTATATATTCCTATTGATCGGGATAATTTCCGGTTGTCTTATTGGTATGGCTCGTATTGTTCAAGGAGGTCATTTTGCCAGTGATGTGATCTGGGCTGGAGGGATAGTTTACCTGGTTGCAGTTTCTGCCTACTATTTATTAAAGATGGATAAAACGATTTTTCTCATATCGGAGATTCAATTACCAGTAAAAAGGAATCTGATTGTTCTGATAATCTTTCTGACAGCTATTTCTCTAGCATTATTAATTATTTCGTCTACTCCATATCATTATGAGAAACAATATATTATAGATCAAAATCAGCAAAATTATAAAATGCAACTGCAATTTGAACGTGGTGATGTTGAATTTATAATTGGTGATACTCCAGAAATTGAACTCAAAGCGATCGCTCATGGATTTCCCTGGAGTAAATTAAAAACAAAGTTCAAACTGATAGATAACTCGATCACAATCAAGCAAAGAGAAAGCGGTCATTTTTCTGAAGTTAATCAGACAATTACTATCACTATCCCAGATACATTAAAATTTGAAATTAGTATTATTATCGAAGAAGGAAATGTAATTTTATCTGAATTTTCCAATAATATAAATTTAGAAACTGATTTGCAAAAAGGAAAGGTTATCAGATAATAAACTTGCGAAATTATCGAAACTTCGGAAGTTAAACTCAAACGGTTCAACCAAATTGATCGAACCGTTTTGTATAATCTGTTAATTATTAATCTATAAATTCTGGATTTTCTTAAGAGGTCTGGGAGCTGTTGCAGGTTTCACTCCATCTCCACTTATATAACCCAGAACTGGCTTTCCTTTTGGATTCCCATCAATATCTTCACGGAAAAACTCAACTCGTATACGTACAACTTCTCCATCTTTTTCCAGAATGTCTTTACCTTCAGCATCAATTTCAAAAGGATTTTCATAAACCCAACCTAAACCAATTGCAGCAGTTCCATTCTCTCCCAGAACATTTTTGCGAGATGAACCAATGAACTCTCGTTTTTCCATTGAAACATTGGGAGAATTAATACTGGATGTTACTGTTCCAAATTTCTTTCCATCTTTATAAATTGATCTACCGGAAACAATTCCCTCAGTTATGAATAGAACCATTTTCTTAGTTGCACCTGCCTTGATCTCAGCAACTAAAACTTCCTTACCAACAAATGCATCTTTGCTCATATCGATAGCAGCATTAAATAGTGGCGCATTAACAGGAGTGTGAAATTTATCATATTCACTGCCATTTAATGGTAAACCGAAATTGCCAGCTGATATCCTATTTTCATCACGACCACCAAGACCTACAACTAATCCACCCAGTTCTAAAGCTTCTAAAGCAATTCGCTTGAATTGCGCATCTGCAACGTTAACTGGGACATATAACTCCCAACCCCAACGGTTAGTGTAACCGGTTCTACTAATTAGATATTGTGCATTTTCAAATTCAAATTCATTAAAAGTAAAGAATCCCATATTTTTCTCTGGTTTATTGCGATTTTTCACAACTTGATTTCCATATAATTTTGTAACCAGTTTATACGATAAAGGTCCCTGGATATCAATTTTTACTAGTGTATCGGAAATATCAATTGCAGTAACATCTTCATTATCTTCTTTATATTTCCAAATGAAATCAACATCAGCAGTTAAGCCACGTTCTTCATCGGTTATATCGTGGCCTGCGTTAATTACCAGAATAAAGTCATTCTCTGCAACTCTCATTATTATGAGATCATCCAAAACAGTACCTTTTTCTGTTAATAGCAGAGAATATTTACAATGTCCGATCTTCATACTTCGTACATTTGCTGGAAGCACTCTATCAAGTAACTTCACCGCATCGAAGCCAGTAAACTTGATCTGAGCCATGTGATCTATATTAAAAATTGCAACCTTTTCAATTGCTTTTGCTTCTTCCAAAACTGAAGTAAGATAGTTAACGGCCATATTATATTCGCCAAAATTACTTGTTTTAATTGGTTCAAACGGTCTTTCCAATCTTTCCGAAAGTAATTTTTGATACCATTGTTCTGCATTATATAAAGCTGTTTTACGAGGCTCCTGAGGAAAATCAAAACCATTCTTATTCATATTTATCTCCCGAAATTAATTTTAGTTTAATTTTTTTGATCACCATTATTTGTAAAGACTATTATAATCCAAAAATATTTACTTCTTGACCTATATATTAAATAAACTTAATTAGAAATTGTTTAAATTGAAGATTATAGGTGTTGTTGTAGAAGATCAGCATGAAATTGTGAAGGACACAAAAACTTAGTTTATGAGGGTTAAATGGTAAAGGTTATAATAGTTGAAGATGAACGCATGATTGCGGAGGATATTAAAAATTCTTTAATATCAATGGGGTATGAAGTTGCTGCCATCTACGCTAGCGGAGAAGATGTACTTGCACAACTTTCTGGAAGAGAAGTGGATGTGATACTTCTGGATATAATGCTGGATGGAGAGTTAACAGGAATCGATACAGCAAGGTTGATCAATAAAAAATACGATATTCCGATTATATTTTTAACTGCCTATGCAGATAACGCAACAATACATGATGCCAGTGCCGTAACTCCATATGCTTATATCCTTAAACCTTTTGACGCTAAAGAACTAAATGCTGCAATAGAGATTTCTTTGGTAAAGCATTCTTCAGAAAGAAAATTAAAGATAAGTAACAAAAAATATGAAAGCCTTTTCATGGGAAATCCTGAACCTTCTGTTTATCTCGATCCCAGTTTCAAAATTATTGATGTGAATCCTCAATTTATTAAGTGTTTTGGATATATGCTCGATGAAGTATATGGTAGATCTATTGATGAGCTGATCATACCTTCCGGAATGCAGAAAGAAGCCAATTCTCTTAGCAATAATACTGCAGATGGCAACGTTTATAAAGATGCTTATCGCAAGAAGAAAGATGGAAATCTTGTTCCTGTCTCAATTTCTGCTGCACCAATTATTATTGATGGTATTCACACTGGAACATTTGTGATCTACAAAGATATTTCCATCCAAAAGATAGCGGAAGATGAACGTGAGAAAATGATTAGCAACCTACAAAAAGCACTTGATGAAGTGAAAACACTCAGCGGGTTAATCCCGATATGCTCTCATTGCAAAAAAGTTCGAGATGATAGTGGCTATTGGGACCAGGTAGAAGATTTCATTTCTAAAAGATCTAATGCAGACTTCAGTCATGGCATATGCCCAGATTGTATGAAGAAATATTACCCAAAAATCTATGACAAAATGAATAAAAATGCTGTAGATAAGAAAGAGAAGAAGCTAAAGCAAGAAGCCAAAAAAAAGAGTAAGACTTAATTTGCAGCTCGAAACCAGGTTTTATCTTGAACAATATTAATAACTCCAGCAAAGTTTATTTCGCTCCTCTAAATTCTAAAAGCTCACTTTCAGAACGCCAAGAATCGTTATCCAGAATATTAAGCGAATTCGATTTTTCTAGTATTATACAGCTACGAGATAAAGTTGCAGTTAAAACTCATGTTGGTGATGTAAACAATACAACCCACATATCGCCAGAATTGATCCGATTAGCTGTTGATAAAGTTAAAGAGCTTAAAGCAAAACCTTTTTTAACCGAAACTTCGACTTTATATGCTGGTCCTCGTTCAGGCGCTATTGGCCATATCAATTTAGCTTATGAACATGGTTTTACACCGGAAGTTACTGGTGCTCCTTTTATGATGGCAGACGGCTTATTCGGTAATGCCGAAATTGAAGTAAAAATTCCAGGCATGCTTTTTAAGAAAGTAAATATTGCCCGAGATATTGTATTAGCTGACTCAATGATAATGTTTTCCCATCCAACAGGACATATTTTAGCAGGAATTGGTGCAGCCATCAAAAATTTAGGCATGGGACTTTCCAGTCGTAAAGGTAAGCTTCAACAGCATTCTTCCATAAAACCTTATGTAAATAAATCTGAATGCACTTTCTGCGGAGAATGCCTGAAATGGTGCCCTGTAAATGCGATCATTAAGATCGACTCGAAAGCAAATATTCAAGACGAAATCTGTATTGGCTGCGGAGAATGTCTGGCAATTTGTAAATTTAATGCAATCAAATTCAACTGGGGAGTACAATCTGATGATATCCAACGCAGAATGGCAGAATATGCTCTCGGCGTGATGCAGAGTAAAAAAGGCAGCTCTCTTTTTATAAACGTTTTAACAGATATGACCAAAGAATGTGACTGCATGAGCATAACACAAAAACCAGTTATTGGGGATATTGGTATATTAGCTTCTACCGATCCGGTAGCAATCGACCAAGCAACATTGGATCTTACAAAACAGAAAAACTCCAGATCTTTAAGTGAAATATCCTATCCCGCACTTGATGCTAACATTCAATTGGAACACGCAGAAAAGATTGGATTAGGTAAGCGTAAATACAATTTGATCCAATTAAAATGAACATCATATATTATAATTCAACTTTATCTTAATGAGTTATTCACCAAAAAACGCCCGTCTCACAGAAGGTCCAGTAGGTAAAACCCTTATTAAATTAACCATTCCCATGATCTTTGGGATGGTTGGAATGGTAGCTTTCAATCTGGCAGACACATATTTTGTGGGCAAGATAGGAGCACTTGAACTGGCTGCGCTAAGTTATACATTTCCTGTGGTATTTGTAATCGCAAGCTTGGCTTTGGGTTTAGGGATGGGAACTTCGGCTGTTATTTCTAGAGCGATTGGTGAAGGGAATCATCAAAAAGTACAACGTCTTACAACCGACAGCCTGCTTTTGGGAATCTCACTTGTAGTATGTTTTGTAATAGCCGGTTTGCTTACCATCAAACCTCTTTTTAGTTTACTTGGAGCTTCCGCAGAGGTGCTGCCACTAATAAGAAAATATATGACACTCTGGTATATTGGAATGCCATTTGTAGTTGTACCCATGGTTGGTAACAATGCAATTCGAGCAACTGGTGATACAAAAACCCCAAGCATGATAATGATGACAGCAGCTGGAATTAATTTTGTTCTTGATCCGATTCTGATCTTTGGCTTGGGACCTTTTCCGAAATTGGGAATTGAAGGAGCTGCGCTTGCCACTGTCTTTGCCAGATTCACTACTTTCAGTTTCGCTTTGTGGGTGCTGGGCAAAAGAGATAAGATGATCACTTTTGTAAAACCTAAGTTTTCTGAAGTAACCGCTTCCTGGAAGGCAATATTATTTATCGGCGGTCCACTTGCCTCCTCACGCATGATTGTACCTGTAACAACCGGTTTTGTTACCAGAATACTTTCAGGATACGGCACTGAACCAGTTGCAGGTTTCGGAGTTTCGTCACGTATTGAATTTTTTGCTCTAGCTGTAATCTTTGCTCTTTCTGCAATTTTTGGTCCGTTCATTGGTCAAAATCTGGGTGCAGGCAAGATCGACAGAATCAAAAGAAGTATTTTTCTCAGTATGAGATTTTCTATCTTATGGGGAATAATTCTGTTAATATTATTCCTGGTTTCAGGAAAATTTATCGGCCAGATATTTAATAAAGACCCTCAAGTAATAAAAACAATAGTTTATTACTTCAGTATTGTACCATTTGCCTATGGTTTACAGGGAATTTTAGTACTATCTAATACTGCTCTAAATGTAATGCATAAGCCATATCATGCTGCAGGATTAATATTTGTACAGATGTTCGTTTTTTACATTCCATTGGCATATCTTGGCTCTCATTTCTGGCAGATAAAAGGTATCTTTGTTGCAACAGCTATCTCTTATGCTTTAGCAGGAATTGTATCAAGCTTTGTTTTAAGTCATCAGACCAAATTATTGGAACAGAGAAGTGAAGTTCATTGATCTAAGAAAATGCCTGGCTTCAAAAACAGGTTCTTACGAAGATTTTCCTTTTGACGAATCAACAATGGTTATTAAGATTCAAAGTAAAATGTTTGCTCTAATTGGATTGGAACATGATCCTCTTCAGATCAGTTTGAAATGTGATCCTTATCTGGCAGAATCTTTTAGAATGCAATACAAAGCTGTTACTGCCGGATATCATCTTAATAAAAGACACTGGAACTCGGTTGTGCTAGATGGATCAATACCGGAAAAAGTTGTACTAGAAATGATTGATCATTCTTACCAGCTGGTTTTTGATAAACTTACAAAAAAGCAGAAGAATGAGATATTGAATTCGATCTCCAAATAACAAAATAATTTAAAATTTGGAATTGAGCATGCATAAGAAATAAAAAAACTGGAGAAAATTTTGCAGATGCCGATTAAAAGCTTTGTAAAGCCATTCATCATTCCACTGCTGCTTCTTGTAATAGCTACTATTGCAACTTTGAAGTGGGGAGATTTTACAGAAATTCAGAATCCGTCTGCTAAACTGAGAGCTTTTATCGTCATCTTCCCCATTATCCCTTATCTGCTCTTCATTGTAACTATACTATTAGGTTTACGTTCCAATAACTCTGGCATTGTATTAGTTTCAATTTTAATTATGTTTAGTTATGCAGGTATAATGCATTTTGCCAATTCCGCTCCCACACTTATCCAGATGATCGCATTTCTATTACCGATAAATATCTTTCTTTGGGGTTCAATTCGAAATCTTCCTCCCCTTTCTCGAAAAGGTTTATACTTTTTAATAGCAATGGCTATTGAAATTTTGATTGTTTTTTATGTTTGCTATTTCCATGATCTTCCTGATGTAAAATTCAATTTTGAAATGTATCGTGAATTTCCAAACTTTTCTCAGAATTTAGAAGCATTAATGAAAAAAGTTGAAAGCTTTTTTCTGATAAAATTCATAATACCAGGATTTCCATCTTATGCAGCTCTAATAACTTCATCAATCATTGGTGTGACATCGTTATATAAAAAAGAAGATCACTTTTTTGCTGCATACATTGTAGTAAGTATTGTTGTTTTCATAGGGATCACCAGCAGCAATTATCTGCCATCTACATCAATTTATTTCACAATATCCGGTTTTATTTTAATAATTGCTTCAATAGAAGCCTCCTTTTCTATGGCTTATATTGATGAGCTTACCTCATTACCTGGAAGGCGCAGTTTAAACGAATCTATGGCCAATCTTGGTAAAAAGTATTCTATCGCTATGATCGATATAGATCATTTTAAAAAGTTCAATGATACATACGGACACAAAACTGGAGATCAAGTTCTACGAATGGTGGCTCTGAAATTAGGAGAAGTATCCGGCGGAGCAAAAACCTATCGCTATGGTGGTGAAGAGTTTACTGCTATATTTCCGGGGAAATCTGCAAAAGAAGCTCTTCCCTATATGGAAGAATACAGAGAAATTATTGAATCCTCCCCATTTTTTGTGCGTGACAAAAAACGTAAGAAAACATCAAGTGAAAATCGTGGAAAAAACAGTCGTAAAACAGAGAAAAGTGTGTCTGTAACAGTGAGCATTGGTATTGCATCTTCGGGGAATAGTTTGAATAAACCGGATAAGGTGATAAAAGCTGCTGACAAAATATTGTATAAGGCAAAAAATGCCGGCAGAAATATAGTGAAAACATAAAATAGTCAGTAACCCGTGAGACCCTTCACGGAAAGGAATTAACAATGTTTTGTCCAAAGTGTAAATCTGAATTCAAAGAAGGCATCACTAAATGTATTGAATGCGATGTAGACTTAGTGAATAAACTGCAAGAAATAGAAGAAGAATTTGTGGAATTTGTAAAAATTTTCGAAAGCTCCGACCCACTGCTTACAGCTTTAATAAAATCTATTTTGGAAGACGCAGGAATCGAATTCTTTGTGAATGGAGAACATATGCAGAGTATTTTGGGTGCTAGGTTCTCTTTTGCCTTCGGTGCTGATGTAGGAAATGCTGAATTCCTGGTTAGCAAAAAATATGAATCAATTGCTCTTGATTTAATAAATAATCAAGTTGAACAGGAAAATAAGGAGTAGGAAATGCGAAATCTCATTATTGTTGTTGTTATTTTATTAATCTCAATAAATAGCTGGTCGCAAGATCGCTATGAAAAAGACAGTACCATCTCGCCTGAGGAAATTAAACAAGCAATAACAGAAGTTGCACAAGATAGCGTGGTTTCAAAGCAGGGATTTGAAGAATTGGTTAAAGATTTACACAAAATTGAAGGATTGTTCACGGTTTACAAAAACATGGAAGACGGTACCATTTATCTGCAGATCAATCCGGATCAATTTGGAAAAATCTACCTTTGCACAATGACGCGGCAGTCTGGTGATGCTTATATGTTTGATGCTTCTTCCATGCTGTGGAATTTTCCTTTTTTCTTTAAGAAAGTAAATAAAAAGATCCAACTGATCCAAAAGAACCTGGATTATCGGGCAGAAGATCCAGCCATGAAACGAGCAATAGAAAAAAGTATTTCAAATTCTCTGATCGCCTCTACCTCCATTGTTGGTAAATCTCATCCGGAATCAGGAGCAATATTGATAAAAGCTACTGATCTATTCCTGAGAGATATGGCAAATGTAGAAACTGTAACCGAACGGTATAAATTGAATGTCTCTTTCGATAAAGACAACAGCTATTTTGGCATGATAAAATCGTTTCCAATGAATACTGAGATCGATGTTGTATTATATTTTAAAAGCAGCAAATGGCGTGATGTTTTTACTCTACCAGATTCCCGAAGTATGATCCATAAATATCATTATAGTTTATCAGAGATTCCCGAAACTAACTACCGTCCCCGCGTTGCTGATGATCGTATAGGTTGCTTCACAACAATATATCAAAATTATGATGATATTCTTTCAGAAGAACTTTATACTCGCTATATCAACCGCTGGCATGTAGAAAAAGAAAAACCAAGAGCAAAAGTTTCTAAAGCCAAAGAACCAATAGTTTTCTGGCTGGAAAACACAATTCCAGATGAATTTAAACCCGCTGTACGAGAAGGAATTCTACTGTGGAATGACGCTTTTGAAGATATAGGAATTAAGGATGCTATAGTTGTAAAAGAGATGCCGGAAGATGCTGATTGGGATCCGGCAGATGCGCGATATAACACAATCTGCTGGATCGTACAACCCGGTGGTGGATATGCTGTAGGACCATCTCACGCCAATCCTTACACTGGCCAGCTTTATGATGCTGATGTAAGAATTTCAATTGATTTCATTCGCTTTTACGCTCAGGAATTTGGACAGGTTATTGAACCCGGATTTTGGAATGACGGATTAATTCCAGCAGACCAGGATAGAATGGAAATGAACCGTTATTACGAAGGTGACGCATTTGCCCAAGGGCTGGCAGAACAAATGACGTTTGGCTGGAATGTACTATCCAGTAACGGTACTTTTAGTAAAACACCTAAGGATTTGAAAAGATTTATCGATGAAGGAATCACATCTTTAGTGGTTCATGAAGTTGGCCATACTCTTGGCTTCCGTCATAATTTTAAAGCTAGTACTTATTACGATTCAAAGCAACTACAAGATAAAAGCTTCACCGCAAAAAATGGAATTACCGGTTCCGTGATGGATTATTCACCTGTTAACCTGGCTCCAGTGGGTGGTAAACAAACAGATTATTTTCAAACTGTTCTGGGAAGTTGGGATTATTACACCGTAAAATATGCTTATTCTGTTTTCCCGGAAAAACGAGAAAAGGAAGAACTTGAAAAAATAACGGCAAATGCTTCTAAACCGCTTCACGATTATGGAACGGATGAGGACAGTTATGGACGTGGAGCCCGTGGAATGGACCCAACCTGTAATACATTCGATCTGGGAAAAGATATCATTAAAACTTATGGTGATAGAATTGAATTAGTAAAACAGTGGTGGAAAGATATTCCCGAAAATTTCGAAAAAGAAGGCAAAAGCTACAAAAAAATGCGATCTGTATTTGGACAGGGATTCAGTGAATACCACAGTGCCGCTGCGAATGTATCTAAATACATCGGTGGAATTTATGCTCATCGTGATCATATTGGTGATTTCAAATATCGACCTCCTTATGAAATGATCCCTGCTTCCAAACAGAAAAAAGCTCTTAAATTTCTTATGAACAATATGTTTGCAGCTGATGCTTTCGATTTTGATCCTTCGCTTTTAAATAAACTTGTTCCAGACAAAAACCCTAAATTTACAGGTGGGATCTGGGAATATACCCGTCCTGATTATCCGATCCATTCTACAGTTGCCTGGATCCAATCTATAATTTTTTCTCACGTTTATAATCCGATAATTTTAAAAAGGATCAATGATAATGAATTGAAATATGTAGATGATGAAAATATTTTCAAATTGAGTGATCTTTTCCAGACTATTACAGATGAAGTATGGCAGGAATTGTTAACTTTGCAGAACATTAACAGCTATCGAAGGGACTTGCAACAGATGCACCTGGCAGAACTTAAAAAGATCGTATTGGCCCCAAATGCAATCTATCCCAATGATGCTATTGCTTTGGCACGAATGAATTTAAAAAAGATTAATTTGAGAATCTCAGAGAAGGTTACAACTAATTTATCAACGATTTCACAAGCCCATCTGAACATGATCTCTGATGAGATCGATGCTATATTAACTGCTCAACTGCAAAAATAATGGATTGTTAATAATTCTGATTTTTGCATAATAGAATGTATGGCAAGATAAGCATAAAATGATGTGCAGAGACATTTTTTGGAAAGGATGATAGGAGGTTCTTATCAAATTATTTAGGACTATTTCATTAATTTTAGCAGTTTTCATAATCGGATGCGGCAGAACGGGAACTGAAAATGTTTTAACATCTGAAATGCCGATCTCCATATCTTTGCAGCCGGCCATTGATAATGGCTTCAATGTAACGCAAGTGATCGTAACCATAACTCGAGATAATTTTATAAGTAGCCTCGATCTACAAATTGTGAGTAACACAGCATCTGGAACATTCGAAGACGTGGAACCAGGGATTTATAATATTTACGTAGAAGTTTACGAAGATGATGTTGTAATTGCAACAGGCAGTGGAAGTGGAGAAGTGATTGCCGGTGAAAATACCGTTGTAGAGATCAATTTAGAATTTGTGCAAACAACAGGAAGTTTGACCGTAATAGTTGACTGGACAAATCTACTGCCAGATTTTCCTCAAAGAATTCTTTTCATCGGAAACAGCATTACATATTATAATGGTGGAGTTGACCTGCACACTATGAATTTAGTCAATTATATCGATCCAAGTTTAGAAGTATATTGCAGTAGTGTTACCGGTGGAGGTTGGACTCTGGAAATGCATTATAACAGTGCTGCAACAATAGATTCAATTACAAATGGCAATTTTGATCTGGTAATATTGCAGGAAATGACTTCCCGTCCCGTTAACGATCCTGATTTATTCTACTATTATGCAACTGCTCTGGACTCTGTGATCACTTCAGCAGGAGCACAAACCGCATTCTTCTACAGTTGGCCTTTTGAAGGTGAATTTAGTACAATGATCGAACAACAGGCCGCAGCCTATAATTACATCGGACAACAACTTGATGCAACAGTAATTCCTGTAGCTCGAGCTTGGCAGCTTAGTTTACAGGAAAATCCTGAGATAGATCTTTTTTTACCTGATGGCAACCATCCAACAGTTCATGGAACTTACCTGGCTTGTTGTACTTTCTTCTCCTTCATCTGGAATGAAACACCTGTTGGAGCAACCTATGTAAACGATCCTGAGATATCAATTTTTCAGCGTGATGATTTGCAGCAAGCTGCCTGGGATACATATCTGGTTTATGATGAGTAGCTTGTTAATAGAATTTGAAATTAGATAGGTGAAATTACAAAACAGGATTATTCTGATCCAACCGCATTGGTTGCCAATTGGAAAAATAATATACAAATAATTTATAAGTTTACAATTTTGCGTAAGTTGAAACTTTTAGTAAAGTTTGCGGTTGAAAAGATAGATTTTTACGAGGTAGATGAAATGGAAAGATTAGATTTACCGGCCAAGCACAAAGCCTGGTATTTTGTATTGGGAGTTATCCTCTCGATTTCGATAACGATAATTCGCTATATCACTGGTCCTGCTTTCCAAATTGGGCAATTTTATATAATACCTATTATTGTAGTAACCTGGTACATTGGCAGAAATTCCGGTGTTATCATTGCCACTATAAGTATCTTACTTTGGATCGTGTTCGACTATTTTACATTACAGTCTTTAGCTCAGGGATTAGCCCCGGGATTAAATGAGATCTTCCGATTACTCATCTACATTTTTATAATTCAAATAGTTCATAAACTTCGAACTCTGCTTATACATTTGCAGGAAATGTCGGGAACCGACCCGCTAACCAAAATTAACAATCGGCGAGCTTTTTTTAAGGGAGCAGAACGAGAATTAGAGCGAGCCAGTAGATATGATCATCTTCTTTCTCTCATCTTTATAGATCTGGATAACTTTAAAACTGTAAACGATACTCTAGGTCATATCGAGGGCGATCATTTACTTATAGAAGTTTCTAATGCTTTAGAAAATCATACACGTAATACCGATGTAGTTGCTCGTATGGGTGGAGATGAATTTTGTATATTACTTGTAGAGACTGGAAAGGATAATTCGATTCTAGTTTATAATAAATTAGATAAATACATTTTAGATATTATGAAGAAGAACAACTGGCCTGTAACGATGAGCACTGGGATTGTTACGTTTCATGATCAGCCTGATACAGTTAAAGAAATGATAGCCGAAGCTGATGCAATAATGTATGAAGTAAAACATGGTGGCAAAAACAAGCTAATTCATAAAGATTTTGGAGAAATTAAACCCAAAAGTTTATTATCTAATATTAACTTAAAACTAAATAAAACTAAGAAATAAAGTCTCTTAAATTTTCATGCGATTTGCCAGCATCTGCCCTATGGGTAAGTATTCAATTTCCAGTAGTTCAATGTGAAGTAATATAAAATCAGGATCTGATGGATCTTGCCAGAATTGTTTAATAAAACCGATATTATCTGCAATTTTGGTTCTAATTGCAAGGTCTTCTACAATCTCCACTATACCAGCACCTCGAATGTATCCCTTGTTTTTATCATCTTTAACTGGCAGACAGAATTCTAGGTTATTATTTGAATGCAATTGCTTTACTTTTGCATCACTACTACCTGTAGCGATCCAGAATTTCTCTTCAAACCAGATTAGTGTAACAGGACGAACTCTGGGTTTATTGCCATCATTTGTAGCCAGGTAAACTGGTTGAGTTTGTTTAAAATATGCGAAAATTTCCTTTCTCAACTCTTCAGTCATTCGACCTCCCAATTTAAAGTTTTATAAATAATTACATATCGTTAGCGTCGGAAAAACAGGAATATTATATAACAAACATAAAGCACCACAAATATAACTGCTTCTATTCTATCTAGTTGTCTGCGCTTACCAGTGAACATTGTAATGAATAAAATTAATGTAATAATGATTAGAAAATAAAAATCTATATTCAAAGCAATTGGATATTCAATCGGATTGATAAGAGCTGTAGTACCTAATACCAAGAAAATATTAAATAAGTTTGATCCAATCACATTTCCCACAGCCAGGCCATATCGTTTCTTCTTAACTGCAATTACAGAAGTTACAAGTTCTGGTAATGATGTTCCCAATGCTACGATTGTAATTCCAATAAATTTCTCGCTCACATCCAGCATTCGGGCAATTTGAACAGAATTTTTTACAACGATATTGCCACCAAAAAATAAACCAATAATTCCTATTACCACAAAAATCACAGATTGAGGAATTGGATAGAGTTTTATTTCAACTTCCGATTGCACGGTATCTTTTGACATTCCCAGAACGTAGAAAAAAAATAGAACGAGACTTAGTATAAGAATAATACCATCAAATCGAGACAAAACATTCCCTGAAAAACCAAAATTTACTGCCAGGCCAAAAACCAGGATAGTTCCAATAAACACAAAAGGGATCTCTTTTTTTATAGTGTTTCTTTCTACAAAAATAGGATGAACAATACCGGCAACACCCAACACCATTAAAGTATTAAAAATGTTACTTCCTAAAATATTTCCGAAACATAATTCGTTGTGCCCTCCATTTGCAGAGAGAATATTCACAATAAGTTCCGGAGCTGATGTACCAAAAGCAACAATTGTAAGACCGATTGCTATTTCTGAGATAGAGAATTTTTTGGCCAGTGATGAAGCACCGTTTACCAGCAGATCGGCACTTTTAACTAACATTATAAAACCGATAGCCAAAAGCGCTACTTTTATGGCCATCTCCATAACTTCAGACGATATCATTCAATTCCTTCTATTGTCTTAAATTCATCAATAATTAAAATATTACACATCTACCAAAACAGTTGCTTCAAACTGTGAAGAAACCTGCAAATGGAGATCATGATCCACATTCTTCAAAAAATTGTTCATTAATTTTTCTGCCTTTTTTGGCAAATTGTTTTTTTCGCTGAGATGAGCCAAAATAAGATTCTTAAGTCCGGGATGACGTACTTGAGTTACAACATCTACTGCCTGTTCGTTGGAAAGATGACCTTGCCGGCTCTTTATGCGCTGTTTTAGGTGCGGAGGATACGGACCATTTAACAGCATCTCCACATCGTGATTGCTTTCCAGGATAATTGTTGTACATTCCTGAAGATTGTGTAGCATGAGTCTGCTACTATAACCCAGATCAGTTGCAATTGCCAGCTTTCGTTTGTTATCACCTTTTTTCCAGAGCACAAAGTTACAACCATCTATCACATCATGGGAAGATTGAAAAGCTTTGATCTTAATATCACCAATTTCAAATTCTTTTCCTGTTTCAAAATATGTCTTTCCAACCGGTAATTTTCCTAAACGAAAACTGCAAACAGAATGGGTAAGCATTGTTATATAAAGAGGAATATTTAATTTGCGGCATAAAATGCCTGCTCCCTGAATGTGGTCACTGTGTTCATGACTGACAACAATGCCATTCAAGCTTTCAGGAAAAACGTTTATGCTCTCTAACAATTCAATTATCTTCTTTCCACTTAATCCGGCATCCAATAATATAGCTATCTTATTGGTTCGAATAAGGATTGAATTTCCTTTGCTGCCGCTTGCTAGAACAGATGTCTGAAACATTTATGTAGTAACTCTCCAATCCTATTTCAAATAATAATATCTACTATTCAAACGGTCAAATTCAGACCATTCTGCACCATCTTTCTGCATCTTCTGCGTTATTTGAAGCACTCCTACAGTTTGCGCATCCATGTTATCAGCATGGTGCAATGCAACTGCTTCCAATGTTTGCGGTAATCTGGCAGATGCTTTTTCATATTCACCATGATGAGCCAGAATTAAATGGCGGATTTTCATGAGGAGATCAGCCGGGAAATTATTTATAGTTGCAGCTTTGGCACTTACATATTGATCTGCCAAAGGTATGTGACCAACTAATCTGCCAATTACGGAAAATTCAATATTCGATTTTACATCATATTCAAAAACTTTTCCTATATCATGCAAAATTCCTCCGGTGATCAAAAGGTCACGATCTACAGGATATTGAACAGACATAAAATCACAAATAGTCGTAACAGCAACAGTATGTTCCAGCAGACCACCCAGGTAGTTATGATGCCAGCTTTTAGCTGCTGGAGCTTTGGCAAAAGCCGTATAAAATTCTTTATCTTCAAAAATAGTTAACAATAATTCTTTAAGATAATTATTATTTATCCCATCAATATACTGGAATAACTTATCTGAAAGTTTATTAATGTCTTTATCGGTTGCTTCCATAAAATCAGTCAGATCACACTCTTCCGATTCTAATCTTGTTACTTTATTCACTGTTAGCTGAATTTGAGATTTATAACTGATCACTACACCTTTAACTTGAATAATGTCGCCTTCTTTAAATTTTTCGGCAATTACTTTGGCATTATTCCATACATTACCAGGAAGGGATCCTGTTTTATCAGCAAGTCCTAAACGGATGTAAAAATCTTTTGCCCCTTCTCTCAAATCTTTTTGAGTAACCAGAAATTCGCTGATTATTTCTTTATTTAAATGCTGTTTAAGTTCTTCTATAAAAATCTTTTGAGCCATATCTTCCACCTTTAGTTCTTTTGTAATCCTTCGATACAATGCTCTGCATCACTCAGGATGACAATATTTTCAATTCTTATTTATTTCCTGTCACACTGAGTTATCCAGCGTCAGCTGGATTTATCGAAGTGTTCAGTACTCTTCATGTCTTCTTCCACTTTTTCTTTATTTACTAAACTACAAAAATATTATTTGTATAGATCCATCCAGAACCTAATCTGGTGATCTCCAATCGATAATTCCCTTTACCCTTAATATCAAAAGCTCCTTTTTCATCTCTTTTATGTGCAATTTTTCTCCCATCTTTATAAAGAGATACTTTCGCTATTTTAGGTAATCGGAAAAAAAAATTTAAATCCTTATTAAATGCAATCTCTTCACCTAAAATTGCATTATTACCATTTTTACCAGAAATTCCTGCAAAAAAATTATAGGGATTACCAGTCATATAATTTACAATATAGCTATTACCATTCTTCATGGCAGCAAGCAGATTCTCTTCATTCAATTCCTTATGATCTTCTACTAAAAGATTGGTGCGAATAGATTTATATAAAGTACGATGCCGCAAAAACTTGAATTTTATTCCAAATTTCTTCATGTGCTCTGTGTGAGCATCCACACTGCCGATCGCTGATCTTCTTTTACCCTCTTTATTCAGTTTGTCCCACCAGTTAAGAATTTCCCTTAGTGGTTTGCGTACAAAAAGGGCTGGAAACATGACAAGGAACAAACCGTTGAATTTTGGTTTCATTTTGCCGATCCATTCCGAAAGATAATTCCAAATCTCAATTCCATCAAAGTCATCTACTTCAGTTTTCTTCCATTCGTATTTCCTGAATTTATCGGAGATCCTTTTTTCAATTGGATGAGCTGCAAATCCTATAGCACCACTTTGTGAGTAATAATCTACATACTCTGCTACTTCTTTACCTTTAACTATTGTATTTGTATTAAATACCAGGTAATGGTGATTGTTGGTTGTATCGTTGATTTCTGCACCAACAATTACCATCAGGTCTTTTTCATTTAAAACATACTGGTCAGTTTTAGCTTTCAGGCTTAAATGATCATTTATCGTAACATAATCCAGTTCACGCAGTTTCGCTTCTCGAATTAATCTGGAAAGCTTAATATTGCAATCGTAGGAATATTCGGTGTGGTTGTGAACGCAGCCAGTTAATTCTAAAAATTTACGACCAAAAATATTCTTCTTTTTCATTTTATTTCTTTAATAAAAGGCATTTGGAATTAATGGTTTTTATCTTATTATTCGATTTAGTTTGCAGTTGCAGAAGATATACGCCACTGGCAGATTCTTTATTATTTTTATCTTTACCGTTCCATATGAATGTATGGTTTGAAGTTGCTTCATCATGTTTTAAAGATCTTACCAGTTGTCCTTTTATATTGTATATTTTCAGTTCAGATCTTTGACTAATTTCGTTTATTGAAAAACTAATGCTCATATTTCCACTGAATGAATATGGATTTGGAAAAATTTGAAGATGTTCTGAGTTGTGAATAATTTCTTCTTCCTGAATATCTGTATGCTCCAAATCGTAGTAAGGCAAGCTTTCTACAAAATATACCCTTTTAGTTACATCATCCTGAAGCCAATATACAATTTTTGTATTTTCATAGGAGCTTAATGTTTCATAATCTTCTGCCCGATTAAAACTGGCTGATCCATTAAAACTTTCTCCGTGACTCAATGAAGGCCCATTATAAATTCCAACAATTTTTCGAAGAACAGAAACAGAAACATCAGCAGGGAAATTCTGAAAATTAATAAGCTCTTCGACAACCGCTACATAAATAGTATAGTTAACTAAGGACAAATCAAATATATAGCTTTCAGCATTTTCCAATTCAAAATAAAAGACAACATCATCATTCTCTGTAAATGTACCCAAGCATTCAGCAGAACTAATGAAAGTACTATCCTGTGTTTGCGCTACTTCAATAAAGTTTTCGAGGGCTGTTTGGTAAATAGTTGGAACGTAACCAATTATTTTTTTGTCTCCATTTATCATGGAAGCTGGGTTTCCCATGAGATCATAATAACTAAATCGAAGATAAGCATCATCAGTGAAAAAAGGCTGATAGGATTCATCTGCAAAGTAATTTATTGATTCGATTAGCTGGCCCTGCAAAAGATCATTTTGGACCTGTAATATATTATTGCTGTTGGGATCTTCTGGAATCAAAGAGTTCTCTAGTATTATTTTTTCCATATCAATATTGAAAGTATCAAACTCCAGGTCATAAGAGTTATTTTCTAGTAAAGTATCTGCAGGACAAATTAAGGTAGCGGAATATTCATATTGCGATCCATCTCGAATCAATTTGTAATGCAGACTATCACTCAGATCTAAGTATATTGTTTCGTTGGCAGGAATATCAGCTAGCAAAAGTGAATCCACTATAGTTCCCGAAACATTCCCCTGCAAATTGATCGTTCCAAATGTATCTGGGTATGCTAAAGAAAAATTAAGATAGGCATCAACCGCAATAGAATCGGAATTATTGCGTATTACAAATTCAGGGCTTATCATAGCGTTAGAATAGAATTCATCTACATTCCAGTTTACTGCAATCAGTTCTATCTCTGCCCCTTCTACCTCAAAACTTCCATACAGACTGAACAAAAATTCACTCTCATAGCTATAAGAAAATAAACTATAATAATAGTCATTATATTTGAAATAACTGTGGGATCCGTCATTAGCAGAACCGGAAATGAATCTATTAGTGGTATTAGTTTCGAAATCAACTACAAGCCACAGTGAAGTGGAATCGCTTATTATTTCACCAAAATCGATTTGATTCCAACCTGTTTGCGGATAATATTTATCTCTGAATAATAATGAATCCGCAGAAAAACCTGGTTGACCTACTGAATCTTTGCATACATAAACTATTATGGAATCAACGAAAGATGGAAAGTATATATAAGCTCCTTCAGCATTATATTTTAGATAATCAAAGCTAGCAGAATAATCATCAAAAGTATATTTCACTGCCCAGCTATCGCTGCCGAACCAGTGGTGATCATCTGTTCCATTGTGATAAGAGAAAACTGAATCTCTGGTGGCTGGAGTAATATTCGCCCCAGATGCCTGATGGAAATCTATAGCCGCAAGTAGCGAAATACTAATCATCAAAACTGCAATAAATATCTTTTTCAATTTTCTTCTCCTTTGGCAAATTTCATAGAATTTCTCAAATAATTTAATCTGCCTTTCTGGCTTTACGGTACCCTCTCCAACGCCTGTGCACCCAAAACCATTGTTCAGGATATTGCAAGATATATTTTTCGATTTGACCAGAGACTCTTTCTGTAAGCAGTTTTATATCCTGTAAATTGTTTTTATATCCTTTAGGTAATATCATCTCTTCAAAAAAGAATTTATGCTTTCCATTGGGAAGTCGAATTGCAATAGCCGATACTATAGGAGTTTGAGTTTTTATAGCAATCTTGGCGGTTCCTACAAATGTAGAGGCAGGATGGCCCAGGAAGTTAGTGATCACTCCGTTCTTTCGCCCGTTCTGATCTATCATTATTGTAACTATATATTTTTCTTTAAGCAGTTTTATGATTTGTCGCAAAGCTTTTTTATACTCGATCATAATCAAACCTTCAGATTTTCGCATATTATATGTAAAATCGTTTAGATAGCGGTTCCTGAGTTTTTTGTAGATAACTGAAAGTTTATGACGACGATTAATGTAGCGACCTGCTAATTCCCAATTCCCCGTATGGCAGGAAGCAATAATTACACCTTTATCCATTGCAACTGCTTTTTCCAGGTTTTCCCATCCTTCGATTTCTACATCTTCATATAATTTATTGAAATCCCCGAAATACACTTCAGCACTGGATACACCCATTTCTTTATACATGCCAATTAATATTTTCTTTCGGTCTTTATCACTCATATCTGGATAAACCATCTGCAGATTCTTCAGAGCAGTGTGTTTACGAATTCCCAACACCATTCCACCAAAAACCATTACATTAGCAGCTACAAACTTGACAACAGAAAGCGGCCAAAGTCTGGTAGTATAATAGAATAACAAAAACAAAATATACTCAATTTTACTTTGTATGGGTTTCTTCATTTACTAATTAATTCCTAATATATTATTTTATTAACAACCACATTATTTTATGGTACAAATTTGATAATGCACTTTTAGAAGGCAATAGAAAATTTGCATATTCTGTATTGGAAGGTTCAATAAATTCGTACTTTTTTCTTTTTCTTGACGTCCAGATGTTTAATATATT
>SWBY01005069.1_pt2 | contig 198920 bp, 151 predicted proteins | sample 4693071 | NCBI WGS metagenome assembly SWBY01 (sample SAMN10267273, study PRJNA491770) | bioreactor metagenome | isolation source: DHS bioreactor inoculated with marine methane seep sediment | place: Japan: Omine Ridge, Nankai Trough | collected 2006-05-06 | reverse complement strand
CTCTCTACTTTTCTTTGAAAACGATTGCTTCTCTTTTTACTTTTCTGCACGAAATGGAGTTCTAAATATACCCCTCTGTCACGTACCCTTGGTTCGTAACATCTCCTTTAGTTAAGGCTCGGGAATTGTGTCGTTTTGTTAATCTAAACGACATACTTTAGGGGAGAGAATTTGGAAACTACTTATAAAAGGTCTCACTCCAACACTTTCAGGTTAATCTGTTCTTCACTGCTTTTTAACTGCAAGCTGTCGGGATAGATGCGTACGATCCTGTAATCCATCAGGCTGTCACCTTTCTGCACAAAGTATAGTTCGTTATTATAGTTTAGCATAGCTGTTTTGCCAACTATTCCCTGCAGGCTAATTTTAGGAGTATCTTTCTTCACCTGCTTCTTTTCTTCTTTCTCAATTTTCTTGGGTGGTTGGTAATTCTGCTTAAAGGGATCTTTGTATTTACCCGAGAAGGTTAACGAGAAATCGCTTTCCAGCTTGGTAGAATCAGCAACAGATATCTCATCTTCGGTTGTTTGCGTTTTAGTGAGTGTTTTATTCACTTTAAAGAACAGGTTACCATATATTATTACAACAACAGCAATAAGAATGATAATCAGGTACTTGCGTGATATCAGAGAATTTTTCATTGTTGTTCTTTCAGTATGGTTATTGTAAGCTTAAGCGAGCAATGCAGGGCTGTCTCAGTTCTCTCAATGGTCAGGTAAGCCAATTGTAGAGGATTTTTCGGTTTCTCCAGCTCTTTTAAAAACTTGCCGATATTATTAAATGAACCTTCAATATCAGTTGTGATTTCCAGTTGTTCAAAGTCTTCTATCCTGGTTTTATCACCTGTATGAAGGTCGAGAATTGTAATACTGTTTTGCCCGGCAACATCATTCAACAGTTCGATAGCATCCGAAAGATTATGCAATACATGGTAATCCTGGGAGATGCGTTTATATTTAGAGTCCAACCGATTTTTCTCATTATTCAGTTTAACAAGTTCCTGCTGCCAGTTCTCGCTCAATTCTACCTGTTCATTTTTTAAAATAATACTTTTACTTTGTTCGATCCAATTACTATATGCTGGCAAAATTGCTTCTGAAATTATTATAATAAACAATATGGAAAAACAAATGGAAAGCAGTCGCCATTTAAGCAATTTTGTCAGTTTCATTTTAAGCTAACCTTAATTTCAAAAAAGTGCTTTTTGGTAATTGTAACATTATTTTTGTTTCTTCTATTGTTGTTTTTGGTATTTGGTTGGCTTTCTTCCTGAACCTCTATAAAGCTTAATTCCACGTTTTTAAAGTATTCTTCCTGCTCCAGGTTACTCAGCAGACTGGCAATAGGCGTTTTAACTGCTGCGTTACCGTTTATTGTTATGGCAAAGTCTTTATTGTTCACGGTGATCTGCAGTTTATCAAGCTGCAGATCAGCCGGGATATTACGGCCTATCAATTCCAGGTAACCATTAAAATGAGAGCTGGTTTGCGTTATATCAGCTTTTTGCTGCAATTGTTTCTTTAAATGGGAAATATCTTTCTGCTGCTTTTCTATGAGGGATAATTTATCTTTAATCAAGGCCAGGTTGGCATCCAGTTTGTTTATAGATACGGTATTAATCGATCCGGCAATTAAGGGAATCACCAGCAAAAGCAACATTGCTGCGAACAAAATGCTGCTGAGTTTGAGAGCACTACTTTTTTCTACATTACCTTTAGAATTATCTATTTTGTTCGAATCCAGCAAATTTAACGGTTCTGCTATTTTGTAGAAATGGTTAAGTAATACACCGGTTTTTCTAAAATCCTGCAAAGAAATCTCTTTCCCGCTTAATAATATCTTTTTTTCTTGATCATCTGATTCCTTCAAATTCCAGATAATCGTGTTTTCATCCTGCTGTGCAATGTTATCAATATCTACAGTTTCAAATTCGTGAAAAGCAGATAGAGAGGAATTGGCATATTCCAATACAATCGTTCTCTCACCAGATGCTGTGATAATTACATTTTTTTTATTTTGCAGATCATCATTTAAACCAAATGTAAGACCAAGGCTTTCAATTCCACTTCCAAAATAAATGGGATTTTCTATTTCAGAACAGCTTTCCAAATATTTTTGATATTCAGCTTTAAGAATGGAAATAATCAGGATCTTATGATCATTGCTTTCCTGATTCAAATGCAGATAGTTGAATTTATAGTCTTTTATACTTTGCGATGCATTGTGCGAATAATATTCCTGCACCCACTCATTCAGTTCTTCTTCATCATCGATATCCGGGAAATCTGCCAGCAGGTAATCGAAGGCACTGATCGGTATGAGAATAATTGCAGGATTTTGGTTTAAGACAGGATACTTTATGTTTTTCTTTTCTGCTACTATTTTTATATCATTGAAGAGTTTTTGAAAAATTTGAGTGGAAATTGAATTCTTATCAAGCTCGTAGACCTTGATAGTTTTGCAAAAATATGGGATCTGCATCTATTTCTTTTCTTCGAATTTATAATTATTTTTGAGGTGATCCCATTTGCCGGTATCGGTTTCATCACCATAAAACACATGCGGAGTAATATAGATCATCATTTCCGTTTTACTGTTGTTTCTTCCCCTGCTGCGGAATAAATAACCCAGAAGCGGAATATCACCCAGAATGGGAACTTTGTAAAAGGTTTTAGATTCTTTCTCTTCGATGAGTCCACCCAGTATGATGGTTTCACCATCTTTTAAACGGACAGTAGAATCTATTACTCGTGTATTGATCGTGGGCGGTGTATCGGCACTGAAACCGCCTACAGGCGTTTTGAATTCGGGATGGATCTCTACCGTTACTTCTCCAGAGGCACTAACCCACGGAGTGATAGAAAGAGTTACATTTGCTTCCACTTTTTCAAATCGTTCGGTTTCCTGGGTTACGATATCTTCATTCGAACTTATTGGAGTTGTGGATTTTAAAAGATAGTATTGTGTAGTTCCAATACTGATGCTGGCAGTGTGACCGTTCAAAGTAGCGATTTGCGGTTTGGAGCGAACATCCGCCAAACCTTCACTTTCCATAGCCTGGATCTGCAGGTAAAAATTATCTGGTAATACACCAATATTTTTTGCCCCGATCCAATTACTGAAATTAGATAACTGGTTATTTACAGAAGCACCGTCGTGCTGGGTATAGAATTTTCCACTTTCATTAATGCCCATATCCAGCAGACTGAAGTTACCCCAACTAAGCGTATCTGCAGATGTTGGATTAGTTCCCATTTTCAGGCCCAGTTCACGAATATCAGAAGAATTAAAATCTACAACTAATGCTTCAATGAGGATCTGGGGAGTAGGATGATCGATCTGCAGCAGGAAATTTTCCAGCTCGGATATCACATCGTTGGTGGCAATTGCCATGATCGCATTTTGCTCTTTAATTATCTTTATAGTCGCGCTTCTTTTTACGATCTCTGGTAATAATTCCGGAATTCCTTCAGCTTTGATATGGTTGAGCTTAATAAGTTTATTGGTAACCAAAGCGCTGATCTTTTTATTACCAATTATATAGACGTTATCAACTACTTTATAAGTAAAATCACTGCCTTTGAAGAGAAAGTTCAGAGCATCTTCCAAAGAAATACCAGAGCATTTTGCAGAAATTCTTCCAGTGGGAGTTTCATAGGTTACCAGGTTAATATCCATCTGCTGTGATATTTCCTGCAATACCTGCATTATGTCTGCTTCGATCAGATCAAAACTGATCAGGTTGGCTTCGTCCACAGTAACCCAGAGAGATTTATTCATACCATCTTTGCCGGTATAAGTTTTCCTATCGTAAGTTATGTAATATACATCATCCTTTTCCCGCAAAATAAATCCATTGTTTTTAAGAAGAAGTTGTACTCCTTTTATCAATTCAATATCCTGCAGAAAACCGCTTATATTTCCCTTTACACCATGATCGATAACAATATTAATATTGCCGGCCTGAGATATTGCCCGGGCAACCTTAGTCAGTTCTTCACCTTTGATATCAACATTCAGTTTTCCATCTTCGAACTGGATGTTCATCTGTTTATCCGACAGTGTAGTTTCTTTTGGCTCTTTTCTCAATAAGCTGATGATATTACCGTGTTGCTTTACTTCAAGCTGATACTGTTCTATCAAAAATAATAAACAATCGATTACAGATATATTTGAAATGGTGAGTGTAACAGGATCGCGTAAATTACTTGCTGCTACAATATTCACATTGTACTGGAAGGCAATCCCACGTAATACATCCCGCAATTCCATATCTTTCACGTTAAGCCGGTCAATCAATTTAAGGGCATTTTCATCCAGTAATGATCTGTCTATCGGTTCTTTTTCCGGCTTTGATTTCTTTATCTTTTTGTTTGTAGTATCTGCAGTTGTGCTCTTTTTATTTTCTGTAACTTTATGTTTATTTTCAGTTAGATTTTCGCGCTTGCTGTTCTGAGTAAATATATTCTGTAAGATTAGTATAAACAATAAAATAACTAAATATTTCTTCATCATCAAACCGCAATTATTTTCAGTATTTCTTCTGGAGTTGTTGTGCCGGATAGCACTTTTTCTATAGCTGCATTTTTCAAGGTTTTCATTCCCTGCTGCTGTGCTGCTTTTCTTATTTCAATTTCATTTTTATTCATCAGAATCATTTCAGAAATCTTTTCTGTAATGTCAAGAATCTCGAAAACAGCAATCCTTCCTTTGTAGCCAGTGCTCTTGCATTTATCACATCCCGAGCCATGATAATACTTTTTATCTGCAGTTAATCCCAATTCCTTTAAAATTGATTCACCGGGTATATATTCCGTTTTACAATGTTCACAGATCTTACGCACCAGACGCTGAGCGATGATCATTTTTACCGAAGAAGCAACCAGGAATTTTTCTACACCCATATTAATAAGGCGAATAATAGTGGAAACAGCGTTATTGGTATGCAAAGTAGAGAGAACTAAATGACCGGTAAGAGCAGATCTTATAGCAATTTCTGCAGTTTCAAGGTCGCGGATTTCACCCAGCATTATAATATCTGGATCCTGCCTTAATATTGAACGTAAAGCAGAAGCAAAAGTAAAATCGATATCCGGCCGCATGTGAGACTGGTTTATTCCGGTTAAGTTGTATTCTATCGGGTCTTCGATAGTTGTAATATTTACTTCAGGAGTATTTAGTTCATCCAAAGTAGAATAAAGAGTTGTTGTTTTACCGCTGCCGGTTGGCCCGGTTACCAATATCATTCCACTGGGAGAGGTTATTTTCTTCCTGTATAAAGCAAGCTCGTTGCTTATGAATCCCAGTGAAGCCAGATCGAATAATATACTTTCCCGGTCCAGTATCCTCAGCACAACTTTTTCGTTGTGCAGAGTTGGTAAAATGGATACCCGAACATCGATGGTTCTACCCTCTGCTTTGAAGGAGAATTTACCATCCTGAGGACGCCGCTTTTCTGCAATGTTCAAATCGGATATTATTTTGACCCTGGCAATGAACTCATCTTTCTGAATATAAGGGAGTGTGCAGTATTCCTGTAACACTCCATCTATTCTAAAGCGTACTTTAAAAACACTCTCAAAAGTTTCAAAATGAATATCACTGGCATTTAAGTTAACAGCTTCGGATAGAACCTGGTTAACTTTTTGTATTACAGAAACTTTTGTCATTCAGACTGCTTGGAAAGCTCGTTCACCTTTTCATTTAAAACATTATTTTGTTTTTGCAGATCGATAATGTACAGGGTAAGTTCTTCCACTTTTTGTAACAGCTTTGCCTGCATTTCACCCAGACCAAATCCTTCTTCTGCTACTTCATCTTTGGTAGGTATATTAGGCAGGTGTTTGTTGGAAGCAATAAAAGACTCAAGTTCATTCAACTTGGGAAGTTCATAGCTATCTTCAAATACATAATCCGGCCAGTTATCAAAACTTTTTACCTGAACTTCGTTAGCCAGGATCTTACCTTCCACTGCTAATTTGTACCCACCATGAGCTTCATCTGCATAATATTCTGTTGTTCGAAATGTTGTTCCAATAGAAAGAGCAGTTGTTATCTTAGTATAACCATTTATATTGAGTTGATTTCCTTGATAATCTGGTTCGATTCCAAATGCCCGTTGATTATAATTAAAGTTAATAGAAGAATATCCTCCATCAAAGCGGATGTGCTTAGCATTAACAGTCTCATTTACAGTTAAATTATTATCTACAGCTAAATCATCAAAAATCTTTATATTTCCAGTAAATTCAAGCTGATCATCATAATAGTTTGCACGCATCTCATATTCGGTGACAGAACTTGTGTTCTTAAATGAAATAGCTGCTTGACTTATTACATTTTTGAGTCCATCATCACGTCTTAACTCTATCGTTTGATTATTAATATTTGTACTAAATGGATTAGCAGGGAAGGGAGGAGGAGGAGAAGGATTAAAATTCAACTCACCAACAACATTCATAACACCTGATAAATCCAAAATTCCATCAACAGTTAAATTTTCGAATAATCCATCTCCATCAACTGCTAATTTGTAACCAGTAGGAGGATTTTCAGGTGAATCCCAGATATAAACAGCATCGAGAAATCGTGCATAATCGTGAAAAAAGGAGCGTTGCCAGAAATTGATATTGGTATAGTCATATTCCATAGCAATAGAGCTCCCATTACTAAACTGAACACCAGTTTGATTGCGTGGGAATATTGTTGTTGTCGAAATTCCTTGGTGGAATGTTCCAGTCCCAGACACTGTTAAATTTTCTCCTATACTTAAATCATCGGTAAATATTCCATTGCCTTTAACCATTAGTTTACTTTCTATTGGATCTTCAATACCCAAACCAATTCCTACGAATCCGTCTTTATTTATTCTAATTGCTGGAAAATCATGTTCAAAATATTTAATAAAGAAATTATCTTCTTTATCCAAGAAATTTATTCCCCATTTAGGTTTGGCATCTTCATTATAAGATTGTATAAAAAGATTGTTGAGTGTTTTTTTGGGGCGTTGAAGTCTCATTAGGATGTCTTCATCTCTTTGAATATGCAACGGTGCCAGTGGTAATTCTTCAAGAAACCCAATACCAACATAACCTATTCTAAAAATTTCATGTTCTAGACTCTCATCCCCTGCCCACTGTTCATCAGCCAATAAAAAACCTAAACTAAATGATAGTACTACTACTAAAATCAATGCTTTTTTAAACATTTTGTTCTCCTTTTAGATTAATTTAATGATATTCAAATCTGTGAATTTACGAAATATTCGTCAAGCAAAAATATTGATATGAATTGTTTTTGTTTATATTATTATAATAACAAGAAGTTATGACTATAAATCTATTTGATTCAATCAATATATAAATGAAATTTATAAATTGACCAAAGCTAAAAACTAGTAATAGTCCCAACTATATATCTTACTATGATTAAAAATAAAAACATCTACAAGTTTCCGATCCAGCTTTTTAATGCAAAGCAACGAGGTTATGTAATATTGATCATTAAAAAAAATGATATGGTGGGTGATACGGGATTCGAACCTGTGACCTCTACGATGTCAACGTAGCACTCTAACCAACTGAGCTAATCACCCACTTCTAAAATTTATGATTTTAGCAAAAAAAGATGAGTTTATTCGTCAAGTTTGAATAAACTGAAACTATGTTTTTCCCAATCTATGAAAAACGAGTTTGAATTTTGTTCCATGAGGATTATTATCTTCTACAGTTACATTACCTTTATATTTTTCCATAGCTTTTTTTACGATATGTAATCCCAAACCGGTATTTCCTGTAGGACCATATTTGAAACCTTCCTCAAATAATCTATCCTTGATTTTTTCAGGAATTCCGGAGCCGTTATCCGCAATTGTAACTGTGCATTTAAAATTTTCTTTGCGGATACTGATGTCTATCTTATCAGCTTGTCCATGATTGATTGCATTATTAATTATATTTTCAAAAACAGAATAAATAATTTCATCTGCCAGGAAATGGCTATTGCCGCTAATACTAAAATCGATATCCTTTTTATCTTGAATAACTCCTTCAAGTACATCCCGGACACTGAAAACTTTCAGATCATTATTATCAAGTATGAATGCTTCATGTTTCTGCATACCATGGATCAGATTTACACTTTTATTAAGTCTTTTCTTGATTTCTTTAATATATTTTTTGTCACCTGTTGCTTCGAATAGACGTATTGAGCTGTCAATCACAGAAAGATCATTAGAAATATCGTGCCGCAAGATTTGATTGATAAGTTTGATATGCTCTTTTTGAGATTTTAAGAAATTCTCACTCATCACACGTTCAGTAATATCACGATCTATTCCGCGATAACCGCATAAGTTACCCTCTTTATCATAAATTGGAATAGCAGAACTCAATAGAATTTTGATAGATCCATTTTTATGCATAAAATAAGCTGGATAATTTTTCCAGCCGGTTCCAGCAGAGAGCGATTTTTTAAAGGATTCAATTTGTGATTCTTTGCTGACCTTCGTCCAAATTTTCTGGGTGGAAAAACCGACTACTTCTTCTACTTTATATCCCAAAATATTATAAATTGCAGCATTTGAATATGTGTGGATTCCCTTTAGATCCATTTTCCAAACCCATTCATTTAGAGCATCCAAAAAAGGTTCATCAATAAATTGCTTGTTAGCTTCTTTTTTCTTCAAAACACTTCCATTAGAACCTGAATGATCGTTGGAATAAGAAATATTATTATATTCAAATCTCATTATTATTCTCCGAAAAACCAATTGAATCAATGAAAAAATCAATTCGATTTAAAGCAAGATAATCATTAAATTTGTTTATGTTATGTTTTTCTCGATTTGAATCTTATATTTTTTTATTCGACGAAAAAGGGCATCGTTGGAAATGCCCAAAAGAGCAGCTGCCTGTACCTGGTTGAAATTTGTCTGAGAGAGTGCTTCTTTGATGGCTGTAGTTTCCAGATCTTGCAGATTTAATGTATGAATAGCTGCTTGTTCTCTTGCGGGAGCATTGAGAGAACAGTTGAAATCATCTATAGAAAGTTGATCACTATTTGTCAGGATTAAAGCCCGTTCAACCATATTTCTAAGTTCCCGTACATTCCCCGGGAAAGTGTAATTTTTTAGTTCTTTTATCAGAATTGGATCGATTTGTGGAATGGGTTTATTTTTGCGTCTGGCAAACTGTGTAATAAAGTGATTTAGAAGTGGTTTTATATCTTCCCTTCTTTTACGTAATGGCGGAATTTCTATTATCAAGGTGTTGATGCGATGATAAAGATCAATACGGAATTTATTGTCATCTACCAGTTTATCGATGTGTTTGTTGGTAGCAGATATTATTCTTACATCTACTTCGATCTCTTTATCGCTGCCCACCGGTTTTATTCTTTTTTCTTCTAATGCCCTCAACAGTTTCGATTGCAAAGTAAGAGGCATATCAGCTATTTCATCCAGGAAAAGTGTACCGCCGCTGGCAAGTTCAAAACAACCTTTTTTGTTTTCTGTTGCTCCTGTAAAAGCTCCCTTTTTATGACCAAAAAATTCACTTTCTAAAAGATGTTCCGGGATAGCTGCACTATTTACAGGGAAAAAGGCATTTCTTTTGCGAGGGCTTGCATAATGGATAATTCGAGCAATAATTTCTTTTCCAGTACCATTTTCACCTGTTATCAAAACGCTCACATCTTTATCTTCAGCAGATTTAAATGCCATTTTTAAAACACTCTTAATAGCTTTGCTCTCTCCTATCAAATCTTTTTCAATCAGATTTTCCAATTGGCGATTGATCAGGCTTCTCTGATTTTCGGCAATTTTAAGTTTATTTTCTACATTATGCAGATGGCTTTGAAGTGTTACATACTTCCCTGTTCGTTCAATCGCTAATTGTATATCTAATGGGCCAAAAGGTTTACGGATATAATCTACTGCGCCATTGCGTGTTGCTTCTATTACGGTGTCCATATCACCATGACCGCTTATCATTATTACTTCAATTTCAGGATATTCTATTTTTACTTTCTGAAGTACTTCAATTCCATTCATCTCGGGTAACATAATATCCGAGATCAAGATGTCTATTTTGTTGTCTTGCAATACATTAAAAGCTGCACCGGGAGAATTGGCAGTAAATACCGAAAATTTCTTTTTCCGTAAGAAACTTGAGAGTCTATCTGTTATCTTCTTTTCATCATCCAGGATCAATATTGCTAATGAATTCATTATAACCTCAATTATCTTTTATCATAGGGATGCTTACTGCAAATTTGGTTCCAATGCCATGTTTGCTGGTTACCGTAATTGTTCCCTTCATTTCTTTAATGATACCATAGGAAATTGAAAGCCCTAAACCTGTTCCACGACCAATTTCTTTGCTTGTATAGAAGGGTTGGAATATCTTATCTAGAACTTCGTCTTCAATTCCTACACCATTATCTTCAATTTCAAAAACCACGTTCTCATCTTTGTTGTAACTGCGTATTTGGATTTTCTTCTCGAAATCAAGATTTATGGCCTTGTTGTTTGTTTTTTCTTCAATTGCATCTTTGGCATTGGTGAGTAAATTCAATACAACTTGTTCATATTTAAAAGGGTTTCCCAAAACTGAATTGATATTTTCAGATAGATCAAAATCGATCTTAATACGATTTTTCTCATACAGATGCTTTGATAAACTATATGCGCCATTTATGCTTTCATTGATATCAAATTCTTTTTGTGTTTCATCTTTTTGATCTCGAGAAAAGATTCGAATGTCATCAATTATACGGCGGATACGGCCGACATCTTCCAAAAGATCTTTAGTATCTTTTTCGAATTCCGAATTCTGCTCTTTTTCTTTATTTTCCAAATACATGTTTTCGATGATGAAAGCGATATTCTGAAGTGGTTGATTGATCTCATGAGCAATGCCGGCAGCCAGTTCTCCCAAAGAAGATAGACTGGCTTGATGAACGATTATCTGCTGCTGATTGCGTTGTTTTCCTAATGCTTCTTCAACTTTAAAAGCCAGCAGTTTATTTGCTTTAATTTTTGTTCTATATAGAAAGAATACAATAAGAACTAAAACACCAACCATTGCCAGGCTGAAGTTCAATCTGGTTTTTACAAATTTTTCTGTTTCCAGTTCCAGCTTGTATTGTTCATTTTCTTTTTCTTTTCTTTCAGTTTCGTATTTCGTCTGCATTTCAGCTATTTTTTCGCTGCTTTCACGGGTGAATATGCTATCTTTTACGGTTGAATATAAACGGAAATATTCTAATGCTTTTTTATAATTTTTCTGCTGATCATGCAATTCATAGAAGGAATCATAACTGTTTTTAATTAGATCTTTAGCATCAATTTCTTTTGCCAAGCTCAAGCCTTCCTGCAGATAGGGGAGAGCTTTTTTATATTCATTCATTTTTATGTAAATCGTACCAACATCATTAGAACAATTGGCTATTCTTTGCTTACTATTTATTTCTATATATATTTTTAATGCATCAAGGCAATAATCCAGAGCAGAATTATATTTTCCCTGTTTCTCATAGATCAGGCCAATATTATTTAAAGAAATTGCAACACCATTTTTGTTGCCGATCTCACGATAAAGCATCATAGATTGTTCATAATAATCCGAAGCATTATCATAATCTTCACGGTTTTTGTAGATTATACCAATATTTCCCAGCGTTGCTGCCAGACCTTCTTTGTTTCCAAGCTTCTCATAAATTGCAGTAGATTCATTAAAGTAATCCATCGCTTTTTCAAAATCATCAAGCTTTTCATAGATCAAGCCAATATTATTATAGCTGCTGGCAACACCTTCCAGATAGCCGATCTTTTCTTTGATTTTCAGTGACTCCAGGTAATATTCCAAAGCGCTGTCATGATTTCCCAGATTGCTGTAAACTACGCCAATATTGCCTAATGAAGTAGCAATTCCAAGACTATCTTCAATTTCCTTGTTGAAGTTCAAAGCTTCAAAGTAATAATCTAGAGCCAAAGTGAAGTTTCCTAATTTGTGATGCATGTTTCCAATGTTTCCCAGTGTGGATGCATAGCCGACTCTATCTCCAATTTCATCCTGCAAGATCAAAGTAGATTTATAGGCTTCTAATGCTTCATTATAATTGCTTAAATAATTATAACTGATGCCAATGTTACTTAACGTGGCGATCATACTGGGAGTATTGTTGGTTTCCCGGTGGATCTTCAAAGATTCATTATAGAACTGGATTGCCCTTCCCAACTTATTCTGCACAAAGAAAATATTACCTAAATTATTGTAGGCATTTGCCATGCCACTTTTGTTATTTAACACTTGGTTAATCTCTAAGGAACGAGAAATGTAACTGATTGCACTGTCGAAATCTTCCATTTGATAATAAGCAATTCCAATGTTGCCTAATACATCTGCAATATCCTTTTTAATTTTTAATTTTTCAAATATCTCTAAGGAGCTAAAATGGTATTCAAGCGCTGTTTCATATTGCTGCTGATAATAATACGCAAAACCAAGATATTTATTGGCTCTAGCTTCCCCTTTAGGATAATCCAGTTTTTGTGAAAGCTGCAGAGCTTCGTTTCCATATTGAATTGTTTTTTCGGTGGATTCGGAAAGTACTTCCTTTGCTAGATCACACAATATTTCTACTTTTTCAATTGATTCGTCTAAAGTAGAAAGTTTAAGCTGTAAACTATCGATTTTAGTTGATTCTGCTGCTAAAGAACTAATTAGAAATAGCAATAATAAGATCAGGATATTTATTTTCATATTTTCCTCTATGGATTATGAGTTATGTTAAAGAGAATATGTGTCAAGATAGAAGTTGATTCTGTGCTATGTATTGGGATCGTGAATTATTTGCATTATAAAAAAAACCTGCTGGAAAAACAAATTACAGCAGGTTTTTTTATACTTTATTTTACGAATTATCTATTTCATCATAATCATTTTACGAGTAGCGTTATATTCACCAGCTTTCATTTTATAGAAATAAATTCCACTGGATATCTGCTTCCCAGCGTCATCAAGTCCTTCCCAGACGATTTGATGTAAGCCGGCATCCATGCTGTTGGTGACCAATGTTATTACTTTCTGGCCGCGAACATTGAAGATTTCCAAGTTTACTTTTTGAGCATCCTTTAAGGCAAAAGAAATCTCAGTTGTCGGATTGAAAGGATTTGGATAATTTCCTAATAGAGCTGTATTTTCAGGAATGATGATGTTATTTGCATCTGTAAGCTCGATGATTACTTCGTTGGAAGCATCTGATTCATAAGAACCATACAGTGCTTTTACATAATAAGCATATACACCATTTTCCAGATCTTCGTCTGTATATGTTGTTTCTGTTACTTGAATGATCTGCTGGTTGTTACGATAAACAGTGTAACCAGTTAAACTTCTAGTTCCTGTGGGAGCTGTCCAGTTCAGTTCAATATTTGGAGTAACTACAACAGCTTGCAGATCTGATGGAGCAGCTAATGTAACAGTTGCTTCTTCTGTATTGGAAGGAGCTGATTCCTGTACATCATCATACACTGCAGTTACAAAGTAAGAATATTCACCGGCATTTAAGAATTCATCCACATAAGTCATGGTGGCAGTATTTGTGATCTCTTCGATTACAACGTTATCTCGATATACTTTGAAACCGGTGAGAGAACGAGTTGTATCTGTTTGAGGTTCTTCAATATTTTTTTGAGTTTGCAGATTACGTTTAGCTGGTAAAGATTTTCTTGTTGTAGATCGACTTGCTCTTTCAACGCTATCTGTGGGCATTTCCCATGCCAGAGTTACATCATTTGTACTAACTGTGGCTACTAAAAACTCTGGAATTTCCAGTGCAGATAGTGTGAAATCTACAGTAATAGTTTGTCCAACAATAATGTTCACGTTGTCTTCGTAGTCTGTACTATATCCATCTAATTCTGCAGTTAGATCATATGTTCCTGCAGGAAGAGGTAGAACATAATCTCCATTTACATCAGGATGAGTAAGATTAATTCCCGTGCCAACAGCTACATCTTCAATATTTCCAGATCCACCAACAAGATCAATGTTACCTATTACAAACCCCATGTTAGCTATTCCACCACTAGCTGGGAAAATTATATCATCAATCCAGGCACAATCATTTCCGGTACTTACGCTACCATCTTTATCATAAGACCACTTAAAAGTTCTGCTTCCTGCTTGAACCGGGAATGTAGCCTGTGCCCAGTCTACAGTACCAGACCATTCTTCCTGAAGAGCACCATTTATATAGAATTCCAGAGAATCCCAATTATTTTCTGAGGACACCTTTCTATAAAACGAGATTTCTCCATCATCTAATATATCTAGGGTAACAGATAACTCCGAAGTCTGATTGTCATTAATATCACCAGATTGCGCACTGTAAGTTCCTTCAATTGCATCAGTAGAAATAATCCAATTCGCCGAACCACCCATTTCCCAGTCGAGACTCTCAAAATCTCCAGATTCAAAGCCTTCATTTGTATAAGCAAAACCGATCTGTAAAACAAACTCTGTTGAATTGAAATAATTTGTATCAGCAGAAATATTAGCAGTAACAGAGGCAACATGGCCAACAGATGCAGAAGTACTCATGCTAACATTATACAAAGCTGTCATAGTAGATCCTGCATTAAAAACACCAAAATTATGAGTTGATGAGTTGATTGTTGTATATGGGTCTGAAGTAATAATTTCAGTAACAGTATTATAAGAGTCAGATCCACCTTCATTTAGGAAAGAAACATAGATATCTGCAGTTTCACCTGGATCCAAAATTCCATCGTCTCCATCTTCTATGTATATTGAGGAAAAATTGATATTTGGTGCATTCAGTCCTAAAGAAAAATAGATTATCCAAGTATCTTCATTGCTTGTAATATTTATTTCAAAATTCACATTATGGCCATCGGGGCAATCTTCTGCTACAGAAATCTCAAAATCATTCTGACTGTTAGCGGATCCACTTCCCTGGATGTTTCCATATGCAGAAGTATCCTGATTAATTGTGATATGCAGATCTGTAGAACTAATTGTTGCAGATACATTGGTCGCGGGATTTTCTCCCATGTTATTCAGTAAAATATCAAGTGAAATATCTTCTCCAAAATCTGCCTGACCATTACCATTGGAATCGATAATAGTAATTCCACCTAACACTAAAAACGGAGTTTCCAAAGGAATAGAAGGACCGGTTAACTTCAAAGCCATTTCATTTTGTAAATGCTTGGCAGCATCAGGATAACTATTGTTGAAAGTATATTCTAACCCAATTGTTCCTGTAGGATCTTCAATACCAACAGTGGCATACTGGCCATGTTGATTTGGATATGAACCTGCACTAGTGTTATTGATAACTTTGTACTGGAACTTGATCTCACTATCTCCAGTGGTTGTGGGGTAATAATTTGAATCATATAAAATTACCTGGAATGTTTCTTCATTGCTATCCTCATCATTCTGCAAATGATCCCATTCAACAATAATAATATGTAAAGAAGAGTCATAATGCCAATAAACATCACCATTAGCGATTTTCAAATCATCCCAGAAAGGAGCGATCATTGGTGATGGGCCTTGAGGCCCCGGAATTGGGCTGTTCATGAAAGAAGCCTGGGTGCTCCCTCCTGGAGCAATCCAGCCATTGGAACAAACAGTAAGGCTATTGTATTCTTCACCATACATTCTAAATGAAATTGGAAGATCAATGATCGTTTCGATATCTCCTGTATCACCTGGATCGTTCAAATTAAGATTTGTGCCAATGTTATTAATTTCAATCCAATCATAAACCGGAACACTAAGATAATTTATATCACCATCATCATAGCAGAAATAACCATAAGCATCGGGGCCTACTGGGTCTGTAATAAATACTTCTCCGATTCCTAACATGAACTGTATTGTAGAATCATATCCATCAGCATTATAAAGATCGATCTCCATTAATACTTGAGTTCCGGTAATTAACTGAGTATTTGCTGTAACTTCGAATGTATCTGAAGTGTTGGATGACTGTCCACCTTCACCCGTTATTGTTCCAAAATACCCTTCTGCGTCAGAAACCGTAACGCGGCTGTCCAATGAATATAGATTTCCATAAATAGCGTCGGCAGTAACTAAGCCATTATTTTGAAGTGTTACAGCCATTTCAGCTGTTTCACCAGGATCAAGATATCCGTTTGGATCGATAATAGAACAATCTATAGCATCAAGGTTAGCACCTTCCACTACAAGATAGATGATATCATGCCAGGTATTTCCAAGGTCATCTTCAATTGCTACATCTAATCTGATCTCTGTTCCGCCCAAAACGGATGCGATAACAGAAAAGTCATAATCTTCAATACAGAAAGTTGACGCACCAGCTGCAATATTACCATAGGTTTCCAGATTATCTGTTATTGTTATGAAATCATCTTCAGTACTGATAACAGCTTCAACACCATTAACTGTCATTGTACCATAATTTTTCAAGCTTAAAGTTAATTCTATCGTTTCACCAGGATTTATTATGCCGTCATCATTTCCGGAAGAATCGCCAATATTATCATCATCAATAACATATTCCATCACATTTACAGATCTATCAATTTCTCCTACATCAAAGCTGCCAAGATGAGGAATATAATCATGTTTAGTAACAGTAAGGTTAACTGAGCCTTGTACATTGGCATTGATTTCTAACGCTATAAAGCCGTCTTCATTTGTAAATCCTGTGACAAAAATATCATCCTCACCCATTAATGCTGTAACCCAAGCGCTTTCTAATGAGTTTCCAAGGTCGTCATTTACAGTAACTTCCAGATAATTTGTTCCAAGAGATATTTGTGATTCATAATTTGCAACCAGATCTTGTGGTATTCCTGTCCATAATTCTACTCCCGGATCACCCATTAAGCTGTTCATATGGGTGAAATTATCTACATGGCCACCTGGATTCTGCGGATAATGCTCATACAAAGCAATTTTACCCCTGTTCACAGCACCACCGGGATTGTAGATATCATCAGCGAAGATCCCGTAATATATCCCGGCATCTACACAGTTATTGAAATTTGTATGAGTTCCACTTGTTGCTGTTCCTATAGCAGCAATAGCCCCTGTTGGATTAGTTACAGAGCCGGTTCTGATAAATGCTTCACTTCTACTAGTACCTGAACCAAAACTGCCTGTTCCACAGGTAAGGAAAACTGCAAAAGGCAATTTCTTGTAATTATTAAGATTGTTAATATCTGTATTGTCAAAAGTACTCATGCCAAGCCACCCACGATAGTTAAAATAGCTTACACCAGAGCTCAGATTGCTGCTCATTAAGCTGGAATAACTACCGGAATATACTTCTGTGGCATCGATATTAGGTGCATGTTGCTGCATCATTTCAACAATAGCTTGCTTGGTATAAATTGTAGAGGGACCTGAGTGAGAGGGATCTCCCACCATTAATGATGTATTATACCAGTCAGTTTCATCCATAAAAGGTTCTTTTTCATAATACAAAACTTTTGCAATATATGTTTGTAGGTCGGAAATGGAGGAAATAGAGATACGTCCCAGAAATACATCTTCCAGAACATCATTACCATCGAGTTGTGCATAAGGATGATCTCCTTCTGCACTGTAATATGTAATAAAATAAGTAGGTATATTAAAAGTTCCACCAACATCACCCACCAGGCAGACAAATTCAGGTGGATCTTCCCAATTGTCATAAGCATTTTGAATGTAGTTTTTTATCGCTGTAGTTGAGGATCCAGTTTCGGTTGTGCTGGCTAGTGTTACATTAAATCCTTTCTGATGTTTCCAATCTGATAAATATTCCAGGTTAGTTAGCACATTTGTTACATTTGGATAAATAAACAAATAGCTGGGATCTTGATAGATCTCATCCCGATCGAGAGTAGATTCATAATTTAAAATAGTAGATTTATATAAAGGCTCAAATGCTTTTGATAATTTTCTGTTTTGTCTAATAGTATTTTCACCACCAGAACCGGATGTGTTTACCACAACATCCACGTTCTTTAGAATGCTCAATTCCCTGGTTACAGGATCATATCTGAATGGATTGATCGTAACGTTTACAACTCTTATTCCCCTTAAAATGGCAGGTGGTCCAACTTCGCCAATTACTGCCGGAAATACTTCTCCTGTGGAATAGTAATCGTCATCAATTGTAAAAGCCATTCTATTTGCCTGGCTTTCACTGATCAGTTCCTGGCGTGGATAAACCATAATATTTGAAATTATCTCTTCTTCATAACTTACAATTTCCAGGGATGGAATCCCTTGATCGGGAATTGTAACAAGTCGAGTGAAACAGGGCAGATCAGGTTTGCCAATCTGAACATATTCACCTGCGTTCAAATAAGATATTTTGTGGTATAATTGCCCATTTTCTGTGATCTCTTCCATTTGATAGCCATCAAGAGAAAATTCTATTTCAGTGATTTCTTTTCCAAATGAAGTGTGATCAAATAATTCTTTCCCAGTATTTTCGGGGATTTCGTTCCAGACAGCGGATAATTGGCAAATGGTAATCAACAGTACAATAAATAAAAAACTTCGTTTCATAATCCTTCCTTCTTAATATAATTAACCAAAAATAATTTTTTGCATTATTTATTCCAGCCTAAACATTTATAACATTAATATAGTATATTGTAAAATAAAAAAAAGGCAGCAATAGCTGCCCTTTCTATTTACTAAATTTTACTGATTTATTTCAGCAAAATGACTTTCTTAATGCTGGTGTATCGTTTACCTTCCGGTGTATCGTTATCAAATCTGGAGAAATAAATTCCACTAGGTACATTGTTTCCAACCTGGTCTTTACCGTTCCATACGATACTATGGTCTCCTGCTTTCAGAGTTCTATTTTCCAATGTATTAACTTTTTGACCCTTAAGATTGAATATTTCTATACAAACATGTCCTGTTTCTTTGAGGCTAAAACTTAGGGTAGTTGAAGGATTAAATGGATTGGGAAAGATTCCCTTGAATTCTGTAATGGCAGGTAAAGCAATTTCATCTGCTTCTGTTATTTCTACAACAATAATGTTAGATGCTCCTGATTGATGATTACCCGAATATAGGGCAGTTATATAATATTCATAAATACCGGCAGGAACATTAATATCCACATAAAAAGTAGAATTACTGGTTGTGGATCCAATTTCTACATTATCTCTGTAAATTTTGTAGCCAGTCATTTCTCTGGTTGGAGCGCTCCAGAGTAAAGCAATATTACCATTAGATGGATTAGCTGTGAGATTTTGTGGTACAGGAAGAATCAGATCTACTATGATAGTATCAGATGGATCAGATTCTCCTGAACTATATACAGCAGTTACATAGTAAGAATATGATCCACCATCAATAGCTTCATCAATATATCCATCTGTTGGGAAAGGAGTATTTTGAATTTCATCAAGCAAAATACCATCTTTATAAATCTTATAACTCAATACACCCTCACTTCCTGCATCCCATGAAAGAATCACACTATTGTAGTCAATAATTTCAAATCCAAGATTCTGAGGAGGATTGTTGTTGCCAGTGCCATTAATGGATAATGCTTTTATACAGAAATTACCACTATTTTGAAAACCGGATGGATCGTTATACTCATAGAAATCGAGCCAATCATCACCATCTTTGTAAAAGCTTTCATCAGGATTGGAAGAAGATTCTACAACAGTTCTATAATTTGCTCCCAATAAAACCGGTACATCAGAAGTTCTGTCGTAGGGATGACCACCATCGGAAAATGAAATATATACATAGAAATCTTCTCCAGCTGTTACTGGTACATCTGTATCCAGATCTACTGTATGAAGTCCGGCATGCTCATAATTACCGGAAACTGTGGAGAGCTCATTGCTGAGGTCTGTTCCGTCAAAATCATCAAAGATCTTTATTGTATAATCTACATTATCTACAGCAGAGAAGAAATTCACAGCATTTATTACCTGCTCTCCGGTTGCTTCGAAAGCATTGAAGGCTTCAGTAGCAGTCGAAAGTGTGTCACGCCAGCCATGATAATCATGATAATATATATTTTCATATGTCATTAGCTCTACGTTTTGAAAGGAAATAGCTCCCATTTCTATATTTCGGCAGGAATGTTTATCATAATAAGATATCCAGAAATATCCATCATTTCCCCAATCAGGTCCCCAACTGTTTCTGGTCAGCCAAGCTCCAGGTTGTGGTGCCTGTGTGGCATGATCATCATCCCAGCCAATTATTGAAACTGCATGATTTGGATCAGTTGGATCGGAAGGTGGTTGATAATGATTGTTATTTGAAATAAAGTCATTATTATAAGACATACAAGTTCCCAAAATACCATAATCAATTATTACTTGCTTTAGAGTGTCAATATTTGAAAGATCATCTTCTAATGAAAACCATTCCACATCTCTGGGATAATAATAATGATAATCAGGTTGCCAGCGATTTGGTGGATCATCAATACCACTATAGGGTGCATCACTTTCACGAATTGCACCTTCTCCACGAGAAAGATAAGCTGTTGTTACCCGGTAATCTCCACCATTATGAACTTCTAATCCACTACCGGTAGGAGGGGTAAGGTCATCATTGTTATGATCATTAAATCCATTCCACCAATCCAGATGACGTTCTGCTAAATTAGGTTCACCTGTTTCTCCAGCTGCAGCCCAGGCTTCTGTTATAAGCATATTGCCTTCCATGGAAGCAAAAGCGCCAAACGTCCAGCAAGTTCCGTATTGTCCCTGGTTTCTTACATCAGGTACATAATTTTCACCATTAACATTACGCAAATCGTATTGAGCAGGAGGATCTGCCATTAACAAGATTGAAATTGAGAAAAGGATAAAAAGAAAAATCATTTTTTTCATAATATTGTACTCCTCACTTTTTTCAGATGAAATATGCATTATCTGTTCCAGAAATAGGTAGTTATATGTTGAAATTGATCTTCGCTATTTAAGTATAGAAAAGCATTCATGGATTCGAGATTATTTCAAAAGCAGGAAGTGATTCTCGGAAATGACAACAAAATAAAAAAGGGGAAAGCCGAAACTTTCCCCTGATATCTATCTGTGAATTAGATTAGAATTTTACTTCTGCTGTTAAGAAAGCATTGAAAAGTGGAGCAGGTGTTACATACATGTAGTTGATTCCGTTCAATATGTCATCGCGTCCATAATCTTTTCCCCAATACGCACGAGTGTAATTATCTTCTCTGTTATTAATACTCTTCAGGTCCAAGCGAATGGAAGCATTTTTGCTTCCTAGTTTAAACGCATAGGAAATGTCACTATTTAAAGCAAAGAAATAAGGAAGTTTAGCATCTGTTAATGAAGATTCAACAGGAATTGGATCTTCCCAATAGTTAACTGGTGGATCATATTCCGTATAAAAGTCATTTGTATAGCTTCCATAATACTCATCCCACCAGTTACCACTAAGACCAATTCTTAGATCACCACCTGGTAAATTGAATGTATATCCAAAACCAAAGTTAGCCATCTGCTCTGGTGAGAAAGGAACAACTTTATCAACGATATCTTCAGCATCTTTTCCAAAGATTTCATCTACATCCACTTCTGTCCAACGGTTCTGTGCATAGGTTGCAGAGATGTTTCCATCTATATTACCGAATAAGAAACCAGCAGCTAATTCCACTCCTTGATGACGAGCACTACCAGCATTAATTGTAACTGTTTCACCTTCTTCAAGATAAGTACTTTCAAGCTTATCTTCATAATCTGTCATATAGAAGTTTGTGCTTAAGTTCCAACCTACTCCTTCATATCCAATACCGAATTCCATAGTTATTGCTTTTTCAGGATCCAATTCTTCAACATGAGTTACATCCAGAGAATCTGTCCAAGTCTGGTAATCATCAGGACCGCCGGAGCGGCTATACCAATCAGTCAAACGTGGTTCTTTATTGGCAATTGAGAAATTAGCAAGAACATTCAAATATTCTGTAATGTTATAATTTACACCAGCTTTTGGAGATAAGAATTCAAATGTTTTTTCATAATCTTCTTCTTCAAAGTTGTCTTTTGTAGCATAAATCCAATTGTCAGTGAACAGCCCTTTTTGATAATCGAATATCTGAATTGGATTTTCTTCCACACGAGAGGAATAACTAGCATACTGTCCATCCAGAAGTAAAGTTAATTCTGGTATGGGTTGAATTTGAGCACGAACAAATCCGGATAGATTAGATACTATACCATCATAATTATATCTATCCTGATGTTGAGCATAAACTCCACCATTATAGCGCATATTCCAACTTTGAGCTATATGTGTGGCTCTCCAGTATCTCCATTCTCCACCAACTACAATTTTGATCATATCGTTGATCTTATGATCTAGATAAGTATTGAAACCAAATTGTTTGTGATTGTTCTGGCTATCATTGGTATAAGTATGATTAAAGTCCTTATTCGGTAAGTTGTAACCATAATCAATAAATTCACCATTGAAATGGACACTATCAATAACTGTTGGATTTACGGTATTATAGAAAATCTCAATACCATCAAGAGCAATACCATGATTTATTGCTATATCATAAGCATGACGGCCAAAATATTTATCATCAATAGATTGACTCACATCTTTGTAATAAACTTTACCAGATCCAACATCGAATAAATCGTTTTTAAGATATTTTCCACCACCGTCTCCAGAAGTGATAAATACATTTGTCATCAGCATTGTATCATCAGAAAGTTTCCACTCGTCGCGAACAGAAAATTGTGGTTTGTGGTAATAATTTAGTTGCTCCGGATTGTTATTTCTATTGTAAGCTCTTCCAAGATGATCCATCAATTCCATGTCAGTAGATGATCTCATTTGATTATGTTTTTGAGGAGCTGCTATAACGCTCATGTTTACACTGTGGTCACCCCAGAGGTGTTGTGTATCTACGCCAAAAGACCAGCCGTCATAATAAGTTCCAATTTGCCAGGATTCACCCAGCTTTCTTTCTGCCATAATGCTGTAATTGAATTTACCACCATAAAGGTTTCCTGAATTGTATCGAGCCAACATGTTATAATTGTATGGAGTCCAATCTATCATTCCACCTTTACCATCAGCTACTTTGTCTGGTACTGAATATATACCACCAGAAGTTCTGAAAACCCATTCTTCTGCTGGCACAGAGCTGCCAATTGTTTCGATATTTACAGAACCACCAAATACACCTGAGCCATACATGGAAGAACCAGCACCACGCTGAACCTGTACAGATTTGATGTTTGAAGAAAGGCCTGTCCAGTTGCTCCAGTAAACCTGCTGGCTTTCTGGGTCGTTAACCGGAATACCATTGATCATAATCTGAACTTTGTCCTGGCCGAAACCACGTACAAGAAGTTCACCTTCACCAAGTCCACCACCAGTAGAGAATAAACCAGGAACACCTTCCAATAATCCAGGAACGTCTTGTGTGGTATATTTATTGACCATTTCTTCCTGACTTAGATCGGTGAATGCAATGGGAGTTTCTCTTTTTACAGCTCGGTTTGCACTTACTTTCATGCCACCCAATTTAACTGCTTCGACAACCATTTCGAATTTAACAACAGCGGTTTCGTCTGCCATTACATCTACTTCCTGCATTTGCTTGGCATAACCCATAAAGCTAACTGTAACTGTGTGAGTTCCTACTGGAACATTTTTCAAAGTGAATTGACCATTTTTCTTGGCGTAGGTTCCAGTTTTGGAATCCCCCAGATAAACAGCAGCATTGGCTAACGGGTTGCCCGTCTTTTCGATAGTAACTTGTCCTGCAATTGTTCCAGTCTGAGCAAAAATAGCTACAGGAACAAGTAACAGGATCGACAAAACTGTGATAACAAGCACTCTTTTCATACACATCCTCCTATTTTTTTGGTGCATTTAATGACAAAAATGAAAATTGGAATTTTAAATATATATGTCAAGGTCAAAAAATAATCTATTAATAAAATAATAATTTAAAATAAATATTCTTAGTAAGTGATTAAAAATAATCTAAATGTAACTATTTTTGTTCAGGTTCTTTAAGTGCATTAATTCTCAATTCTTGCTTCTTGTTGTCATCGATCTTTCTGGTGCCTCCATAAATAGTTTTCTCCCATTCACCATACATGGGATTTGGTAAGATGATGAATTTTTTACCAAATTCAGCTTTTAAACTATCAACAGAAAGAAAGCGCTGCGCTATGGTTTTATTGCGGAACACATCTAAGAAATCAATGAGATTGTCTCCTAGAAATAAAGCGATTTCATATTTACTGGAAACCAGGTCTCGTCTTGGTTGTTTATTGGAATCACCGTTTCTAAGCAAAATATGATCATTGTCGGCATTTGGAAGATCAAGTTTTTGCAGATTTTTCAAGGTTCCTTTGCGATATTTCTCATCACGATTGGTAATATAGAAGATCTCTACATTATTTTCTTTAGCAAATCTTAGGAATTCAGACGCTCCCGGAACTGCTGTAGAACCTTCTTCATCGACCCACTGCATAAAATCGTTATAAAAATTCAATCCTTCTAGAATGCTGAGAGCTTCAAATTCAGAATTATTTAGAACTGTTTCATCCAGGTCAGCTACTATTGCTAACGGCTTTTCATGATCTTCTTTTAAAGCTGCTTTTAGTCGTAAGGTTGCCAGATTATATGCCTGATGTGCTAATGCTCTATATTCGGCCGAGGTTTTTTGCCAGAGCACCGAATAGATAGTTTCTGTATGCTGCAGCTGGTCTTGAGCAAACAAACCACAAAATATATAAATAAGTATAAATGTAGTAATTTTTTTCATTGTTTTGTTCCCGCAAGTGTTTTGTAGATTCCATCGAAAATATAACCGACGTGAATTCTATTTGTGAAATCAATTTTTTCTACGTTTATTTCCATCACTTTGCCTTTGTGATAACCAAATCGAACAACATCGTTGGGGTATGTTTGATACCATTTGTTTAATGCTTCTATCTCGCTGCGACTCCAGCCGCCTTCCATTTCCATTTCTCTGCCGCGCTGCTGTATGCGGTTCCAGGCAAGATCTGCTCTACCCTTTAACACGATTAATAAATCGGGAGATGATATCTCATTACATACAGTTTTGAATCGCGCTGTCAGGTCGTCCAGTTGATCGCTGGTAAGATAACCATCATGATGAAATAGGTAGCAAAAAGTAAGCAGATCTTCCGGTAAAGAACGATCCATCACATAACTTGTGCTTTTATTCGTTCCTCTTTGCTGAAGTTCTTTTCGCATCTTTAAAAAATGAATCTGCAGATCATAACAATATTTGGGTTTATCGGCCAGGAATTTTTCTAAAAGAGGATTCTCTTCCGGATTTTCGTACAAACCGTTGATCTTTAAACTTCTCTGCATAATAGCTGCCAGAGTTGATTTTCCTAAACCTACATTGCCGGCAATTGCCAAAAGTTTATGATTTTCCTGCAAATATTTTTCCAACTTACTTTCAGCATCAATTGCCTTTAAAGTTGCTGCGGTTTCAGATAGAGTAACCCATTTGCTGATGCCGGGTGTTGTAACCCGCAGATCAAGATTCCTGATTTCCTCGGCGATTTTATTGATCGTATTATTCAAATATTCTTCAATTGGAGTATCTACATTGGCATCGATAACTAGAACAGGACATTTAACATGCCGGTAGATAAAAAGTTCATAAAGCTCATTTAATTGAGAAAGATATTCCGACGGGATAGTAGATTCACTTTCCCTTCCTCGTTCTTTGATCCGATCTAATAGAGTTGTTACATCAGCTTTTAGGTAAACCATCAGATCGGGTTCGGGAATTTTAGATGTCATCAGATTATAATTACGCTGGTAAGCCAGGAATTCTTCTTCTGTCATATTGCCTAAGATCTTCTGGGCTAAACCAAAAATATGATAATCTTCGGGAAGGGTTCGATCTTCTAGGATAATGCCTTTACAGCCTTCGATCTGGATCTGACGATCCAGCCTGCCGTTAAAAAACTCGATCTGTGCCATGAAGGCATTGCCGATGGGATCCGCATAAAAGGCATCCAGCACTTTTGGATTGAACTTTTCCTGAAATGAATATACTTTTTCCTCATCAGTTCTATTGGGAATTGTTGATAATAATATTTCATTCAACGGTGCTTTGCTAGCAGCATCTACCAAGGTTGATTTTCCTACACCAATGTTTCCTACAATTCCGATTCTTAAATGTTCCATTAATATCCCCGTATTTCAATTTTACTAAGTGGTGAAATTGGAATTGAACTGCATTTTGTCAATTCTAAATATCTTTACAATATAAGAGGTGTTTTTTAATTGATTTTGCTTAATTTATGATAATTATTTATTATAAATTTTATGCAGGAGGATAAAATGTATAAATTAAATGTAACATCGAATTTCGCCTCAGCTCACAAATTGAACGGCTATGAAGGATTATGCAAAAACCTGCACGGGCACAACTGGAAAGTTCGAGTTGGAATAGAGTGTAAGAATTCAGATGAGATTGGAATGACAATAGATTTTGGTGATGTGAAGAAAGCTCTGAACGATATTATGGAAGTGCTTGATCACAGCTATTTGAATGATCTGGAGCCATTCAAAGAAGAAAACCCTACTTCTGAAAATATTGCAAAATATATTTATAAAGAAATGAAAACAAAAATCTCTGTTGAAGGTTGTAAAATAGTAGATGTAGAAGTTTGGGAATCTGAAAGATCATCGATGGTCTACTTCGAATAAAATATTTATGCGAATTGTTGAATCGAAGTTTGTAAAAAGTGCTACCAAACCAGCACAATATCATCCATCTCCCTATGCAGAAATAGCTTTTGCCGGTAAATCTAATGTAGGCAAATCGTCTTTGATCAATACCTTGTTAGGGAGAAAAGGAATAGCCAAAGTCAGTGGAACTCCTGGTAAAACGCGCTTGATCAATTTCTTTGAGATCAGATTTAAAGATAAAAACAATGAAAATGGATTTTTGAGTTTCGTTGATCTTCCTGGCTATGGTTATGCTAAAGTTAGCAAAACAGAAAGGGCAGCCTGGAAAAAAATGATCATGACTTATTTGGAATCACGTTTGAATCTTAACGGAGTTATGTTGCTGGTAGATATTCGTCATAAGGCAGACCTTAAAGATATTTTAACTTTAGAAATGCTGAAAGAAAGCAATATACCATATGCTATCGCAGTTACAAAATCAGATAAAATTGCAAAATCAAAGATACAACCTGTATTAAAAAAACTAGCTCTTGAATTTCAAGTAAAAAAAGAAGACCTATTTCCTGTATCCTCGTTAAAAAAAACCGGAATGGACGCAATTCTGAACTGGATAAACGATCTAATCTTGTAATTTGCATAGTCACTGAAACTTAAATTTCAGGATTTTTGTTTGACACCATTATACCAATATTTAATTTTCTTTTTTAGTTAATTATATTTTTAAGGATTTATATGTTAGATAAGATAAAAACTCCTGCAGATGTACAGAAATTGTCGTTGGCAGAGTTGATAGAATTGGCAAAAGATGTAAGAAAACGAATTATCGAAGTTACTGCAAAAAAAGGCGGACACGTAGCACCTAGTTTGGGAGCTACCGATCTAACGATTGCCCTGCTAAAAGTTTTTGATCCCAAGCAAGATCGTATAGTTTGGGATGTCGGTCATCAATCTTATGCCTTCAAAATTTTAACAGAACGTAACGATAGATTTGATACTTTACGTCAATTTGGCGGGATCAGCGGTTTCAATAATATCTTTGAAAGTGAATATGATGCCTTCGGTGTAGGACATGCCAGTACTTCTATCTCTGCAGCTTTAGGAATAACTGTAGGTAAAGAACTAAATAATGAAAAGAATCATAATATTGCTGTAATCGGAGATGGTGCTTTAACAGGTGGGATTTCTTTTGAAGCCCTTAACCATGTAGGTCACATTCAGAAGGACATGATCGTTATCCTCAATGATAACAATATGTCTATATCCAAAAACGTAGGAGCCCTACAAGCTTATCTTACCAATATTCTGGTTAGTCGATCTTATAATGTTTTCAAAAATGCAGTCTGGGAACTTGTACAGCACATGCCGCATAGAATTCGCCGCCGCATGATCCTGAGTGCTCGTAAAATTGAAGAAAACATGATCAACTCTTTAGCTCCGAATATTCTTTTTGAAGATCTTGGCTTTAAATACATTGGTCCGATCGATGGCCATAATATTCCCCGTCTTGTACGTATTTTTAAAAAAGTTTTGCGTAATATGAATGGTCCGATCTTTATTCACGTTGTAACCACAAAAGGAAAAGGCTACAATCATGCAGAAGACGATTCTCCACGCTTTCACGGCTTGGGGCCATACGAAATTGTTTCCGGAAAATGTGTTCAGAAAAAAGGTGTTTCCTATTCCAAGGTTTTTGGCAATACTTTATGTGAATTAGCCAGAGATAATGATAAAATTGTTGGAATAACAGCAGCCATGACTGACGGAACCGGTTTAACAGAGTTTGCCAATGAATTCCCAGAAAGATTTTATGATGTTGGCATAGCAGAACAGCATGCAGTAACATTTGCCGGAGGTTTAGCTACCCAGGGAATCAAACCATTTGTTGCGATTTATTCTACTTTTATGCAAAGAGCTTTTGACCAGGTTATCCATGATATCGCTCTGCAGAAATTACCTGTTGTCTTTTGTCTGGATCGAGCCGGGTTGGTTGGTGAAGATGGTGCAACCCATCACGGTTGTTTCGATCTTTCCTTTTTGAATATTATCCCTGGTCTATTGATTTTGGCTCCGGCCAATGCAGGTGAGTTAAAGGAAATGATGAAATTTGCAGCTGGCTACAATGATGGCCCCATTGTAATTCGTTATCCACGTGGTTCTGCAACTTTCTGTGAGGCAGAATCTTCATCTTTGGAAATCGGAAAATATGATGTACGGCAGAAAGGTAAGAAAGTAGCAATCATGGGAATTGGTAAATCATTTGGAGATGCACAGATCGTTTATGACAAAATGAAGATAGATTTCCCAGATTTAAAGCCATATTTAATAAATCCTCGCTGGATGAAGCCGATGGATACAGAACTTCTGGTAGAGCTGGAAAAGAATGTTGATGTTGTCTTCACAATTGAAGAAAATAGCCTGATCGGCGGATTTGGCAATACGATAAAAACCCATTTTGCCAATACTGATGTTAAAGTTCATTCTTTTGGTATTCCAGATAAATTTGTAACGCATGGATCGAATGACGAACTAAAAGAAATGATCGAAGTCTCTACAAATCAGATCTACGATAAAATTAAGCAAATTTTAAACTCATAATGGAATACCGAAACGACACGATTTCTGCTATATCCACTCCGGCAGGAATTGGCGGTATTGCAGTTTTACGCATTAGCGGCGAGAATTCTCTTCAAGTTGTTTCCAAGATATTCATCAGCAAAAAACCTTTAGATTCTTACCAATCTCACAAAGCAATTTTCGGTCGAATTTACGATAACGCTAAACTTATAGATGAAGTTCTGGTAACGATTTTCAAAGCTCCACACAGTTACACAGGAGAAGATGTTGCAGAAATTTCCTGCCACGGCAGCATGTTCATTGCCAATCAGATTTTGGAATTACTTCTATTTGAATCTCGTTTAGCAGAACCGGGAGAATTTACCCAAAGAGCTTTTTTGAACGATAAAATTGGACTAACCCAAGCCGAAGCTGTAGGTGATCTTCTAAATGCTAAAACTAAAATCAGTCACCTGGCTGCCCTGCAGCAATTTGAAGGTAGCCTTCGGCATCGCATTGAAAAACAATTGGAAGCATTAACAGAAATGCGCACACTGCTGGAATTGGAGATCGATTTCCAAGAACAGGGTTTAGATGAATTTGATAGCAAAGGACTGACTAACAAAATTAAGCTACTGCTTACAGATTTGCAGAAACTTGCTGAAACCGGACGGGAAGGAATGATCCTGAAAGACGGTTTGAAAGTAAGTTTAGTTGGAGCACCCAATGTAGGGAAATCTAGCATATTCAATTCTTTCCTGCAAACAGAAAGAGCCATCGTTACACCAATTCCCGGTACAACTCGTGATTATCTGGAAGAAGCAATTGCTTTAAATGGTTATCTGATTCGCATATTCGATACAGCCGGTATTCGTGAGACAAAAGATGATATTGAAAAAATTGGTATCCAACGATCTTATGAGATAATTCAATCTTCTCACAAAGTATTATTCATTATCGATGGCCACGAAAATAAAGCCGAATATAAAAAGTTAACTCAATTGGTTAATGAAAATCAGATTATTAAAATTATTAATAAAGCCGATCTATTAAACAAAGAAGAATTGAACATATTCTCAGAAAATGGTTTCATCCAATGCTCTACAAAATCAGATGATGGTTTGCAGAAAATCAAAGAAACTCTTCTAAACGACATCGAAATTTCCGAAGCAGAATTGACGTCAGGAATTCTTACCAACACTAGACAGATTGCAGCAGTGAATAGAGCAATTCATTCTATCGAGAAAGCAGTTCTTTCCATGCAGAATGAAATGGGAGTTGAGTTTACAGCATTCGACTTGAAAGAAGCCAGCTCCGCCTTAGAAGAGATCATCGGCAAAGTTTCCAGCGATGACATCCTGAATCAGATCTTCGAAAATTTCTGTATAGGAAAATAATAAAATAACAATTCAATAAATATTAAACCGTTTTTTTATAAATATCCAGATTTTTGCAGGATCAGTATAACTAAAGGTTCAATATCCGGTAGTTTTTTCTTCAGATTGAAAAATTTTAATTCCAGACTTTCGCTATCATTAACTCTGGGAATTCCCCGCCATTTGATAATTTCGAAAACAGCAGTAACCAAATACACTTGGTCACCATTGGGATATTTATGGAACATATCGTTTCCTGAAAGTACAGATCTCATTTGCAGTTCAGTTACAATGATACTGGTCTCTTCTTCTACTTCTCGTTTGGCGGTTTCCTCAAAACTTTCACCCAATTCCATTGCACCACCGATCGTACCCCATCTACCGGAATCGCTACGTTTTTGCAGTAAAATGTTTCCGGCATTGTTTTTAATTATTGCTGTTGCGCCGATCATAATTATTGGTTGATTTCCCAATTTATCCCTAAGATTCATTATATAGTTCATTTTCAATTCCTTTTGCTTTTTCTCACTTATTCCTTCAAAGTTATTTACTGATGATCGTCAAACAAAATAATGCAGTACTTTTGACCAGAAGTCGACAGATTCAACATTTACAAAAGATTTCTTTTTATCTACCTGAAAGAAATATAAATAAATTAGTTAAAAGTATTTTTATAATAAGATTAAGTTTAGAATAATAAAATTGACATTCATTTTCTAAATTAATAATATGTAATGCATAAATAGTTGAAAGAAAATAATTTAATAATCAAACAAAATTCTGTATAATTGGCGTTTAATCGATTAAAGCAGAAATTTAGGTCTTTTGAATTTTATTAGCCCGGACTGGTTTCTTCATGCTATTACATATGAATCAATCTACATTAATGTTATTTATCAGCATTTTGGATTGCTTCTAGCTTCATCATGTTTTGTAGGATAAGCCAGCAGAAAACCTCGTAAAATTCATAACAAAGACAAATTTATTTTTTGAAGAACACTTAATTACCAAGACTCAAGGGGGATGCATGCAAAAAGCTGGTTTAATGATTTTAGTCTTAATGGTATGGCTTAATGTTTTTGCTCAAAATCAGGTATTAACGTTGGATGGAGATGGAGATTTTGTATCATTTGGTACTAATTTAGTTGGTGGTAGAACTGATTTCACGATCTGTGCCTGGATAAAAGCACCTTCCTCTTATTCAAATTGGGATTATTCAGTATTATCTGAATGGGAAAGTGGTGGAGTTCCGGGTCTTAATAATTTTATCATCAACTTTGACTCATTTGTTAATTCTTCAGGTACATCTCCACATTATCCATCATTTGCCGTAGAACAAGGTTCCACTATTTCCATTGTTAATTCAACTTCAGGAGTATTAGCAGGAAATTGGTATCAAATTGCTGTAATAAAAGAATCTGATGAAATCCGGATATTAGTAAATGATGTTATCTCAACTGCAAGTTGTGGGACAGGAGCAATCAATAATAATTCTAATAATCCTCTCCAAATAGGGAATTTTGGTGCTGGTTATTATTCAGAATTATCAATAGATGAACTTCGTATTTGGGATTATGTACGTACTCCTGCACATATACAAAATAATATGTACGGAAATTTAACAGGAAACGAAGCAGGTCTATTGGGATATTGGAATTTTGAGAATGGTACTGCTGATGATTTAACAAACAATAACAACGATGGAACACTTAATGGTAATCCAATTATAAGTTATGAACCCATTCCGGGATTTAGTGATTCATTTTCGGCAGGGGACGGCTCCGAAGGAAATCCATTCCAAATCAGCAACTTAAATGATTTGTTTTTATTAAGTTCTGATACAACGAATTGGAGTAGTTATTTTATTCAAACTGCAGATATTGATGCCTCAGCTGCATCCGGATGGAATGCAGGAACGGGCTTTTCTCCTATCGGTAACGATCCTGTACATTTTATGGGTAATTACAATGGACAAGGGCATACTATCTCTAATCTGAACATCACCAAACCTTACAATGACAAACTTGGTTTATTCGGTTCAGTATTTAACGCAGAAATAATTAATTTGGGAGTAATCAATTCTAATGTATGGGGTTGGCGTAATGTTGGTGGTATTATAGGGCAGAGTTTATCTGATTCTTATATTACTAATTGTTATAGTACCGGAGGTTTGGTAAGAACAAGTTTTCAGTCTTGCGGGGGATTGGTTGGATATTGTAATGATACAATGATCACTAATTGTTACAGTTCCTGTGGAATTATGCCATATCTGCACGATAAAGAGAAAGCCGGTGGTCTGATAGGTAGTTGTGAAAATTCCACTATCAGCAAATGTCATTTTACCGGATTATTAGAAGACACATATTATATGAAATATTGTGGTGGTTTAGTAGGAATTAGTTGCCAATCCACTTTTACAGAATGTTATAATACTGCTAGAGTAAGAGCAGAAAAATATTGTGGTGGTTTAGCCGGTTGTAGTCAATCATCTACTTTTACAAATTGTTACAATACCGGAACAGTAGTTTCACGCCGTGGGTATAACGGAGGTTTGGTAGGATGGGTATCACAATCGACTTCATATCCAAACGCCACAGTTATTAACAGTAGTTACAATGCAGGTTATATAGCTGGTGTACATCCCAAAGGAGGTCTGATAGGTTATATTAATGGCTCGGTTTCAGTGGCAAATTCTTTCTGGGATACACAGATATCAGGAGTAACAACTACTTATGGTGGAGGTACTGGTAAAACCACACTAGAAATGAAAGATTATTTAACATATTATAATGCTGGCTGGGATTTTATGGATGAAACTGTAAATGGTACGGATGATGATTGGGGAATAAATTCAAATGAAAATAGTGGGTATCCATTTTTATCGTGGCAAGGTTATTCTAATATTTTGGGAATACAACCCAATGGTGATGGAACATCAAGTGATCCTTATCAAATAACATGTCTAGATAATCTATTATGGCTAAGCGATTATGAAACCTCCTGGAACAGCTGGTTCATCCAGACTGCAGATATTGATGCAACAGATACACAGGACTGGAACAACGGAGCTGGCTTTTCTCCAATTGGTAATTCTACAGTCAATTTTTCGGGAAATTATAATGGACAAGGTTACAATATAACAGAGTTATATATAAATAGACCTTCAGCAAATAAAGTAAGCTTATTCGGAATAACTTCTGGTGCAGAAATTAATAATCTCGAGACTATAAACGTTACAATAATTGGTAATTATAATGTTGGAGGTTTAGTGGGTGAACTTAACGATTATTCAGCTATAACCAACTGTTACAGTAGCGGGATTGTAAATGGTAACTATAATGTTGGAGGTTTAGTAGGATCAAATTTCATCTATTCAGTTATTTCCTGCTGCTACAGTAGAGGAGAAACAAACGGTATTAGTGAAGTCGGAGGATTAGTTGGATCAAATGATCAATATTCAGAAATATCGAATTGTTTTAGTGCTGGATTTATAAGTGGTAGTGGTGATAATGTTGGAGGTTTACTGGGATATAATAATAATTCATCAGTAGATAATTCTTTTTGGGATACTCAGACTTCCGGGCAAAGCAGCAGTGCCGGAGGAACAGGTAAAACCACAGCTGAAATGAAAGATTATTTCACATATTATAATGCTGGCTGGGATTTTATGGATGAAACTGTAAATGGTACGGATGATAATTGGGGAATAAATTCAAATGAAAATAGTAGGTTTCCTTTTTTGTGTTGGCAGGGGTATATTCATGCTCCAGTCATATTTCTTGATGCTCCACAAAATATAACAATTGTTACTTTGGGATCAACTGTGTCTATAACTTGGGATATGGTAGTAAATGCGACTTTTTATAAAGTATTTTCTTCATCAAATTCAAATACCGGTTTTACAGAAGATACATCCGGATCCTTTAATGGGGAAAGCTGGAGTTCTGCTAATAGTGAAGATAAAAAATTCTATTATGTTATTGCAGTAAATTAATTGCTGTATATTCATCTGCAGCTTCCATTTGTATATTAATTGGAGGCTGTTTTTTTTTCTTTTAATTCTGTTCAATTTCAGATCATTTTAACATCATGTTTCTTTTCAAAATAAGAATATCAAATAAAAATTACAACAAAATATTTCGCAGGATAAATTCAGTTCGTTTGTCTTCAAGTTTGTGAAATTAAAAAGGAGGAAAAGATGAATAAGAAATACATAATTATGTTGATAATGTTAGCTTCAATTCTAATGCTATTTGTTCAAAACAATAAGCACCAGAATAGACCTGATGCGAAGCAAATAATGAAAAACTTAACCAGCAGATTAAAACTTTCAAGTGAGCAGCAGGAGAGCATTAGTGCGTTGGTAGATAAACAATTTAAATTGATGGAGTCCCAGGAAGGACAGAGGAAATCTCAAAGTAAAACTGATCGAAATGCATTTAAGAATAGTAAGGATGAAATAAACGATGATATTTCGGAGTTACTAACCAAAAATCAGCAAAAAGAATACGAATCAGTGTTAGAAGAAATTCATAAAAACCGCAGGAATGGTTCGGGCAAACGTAACTAACCGATCCTGGGGAGCTTTACTGCTCCCTGCCCTTTCCCTTAAATAAAATGCAAAATTATCTTGTAACAAAATTGAATGAATTACATTTTACCTTTGGAGGTAAAGATGAAATATTTCAAACTATTTTCACTTCTGCTTGTTATTATTTTGTTGATGAGTTGTTCTACTATTTACGTAGTGTATGATTATGATGTGGAAGCAGATTTTACTAAATATAGTACTTACAAATGGGATATGAACAAATCTGATAGTGCTTTCAAAAACCAACTTCTTGATAAAAGATTACGTCATGCTTTAAACAAAGAGTTACAAACTCGTGGCTTTGAGCAATCAGATGATAATGCAGATTTCATTCTTACATACGAGCAAGCAACCCATCAGGAGAAAGATGTTTATGTAGTACACTCCAATCATGGTTGGCCACGCCATAGATTTCACACCCGACAGATTTTTGTGGATCGTCATAAAGAAGGCACAATCGTGCTGAATATTTTTGATGGAAAAACAGAAGAATTGGTATGGCAGGGCTGGGCTTCCGGCATCGAAGTAGATCTGGAAAACATTGAATACAATATAAATACAACAGCAGCAAAATTGATCGAGAAATTCCCTCCGGCAAAATAATTACAAGGAGTAACCTTTTTTGAAAAAATTAGTGATTATAACGATAATCATATTCGCTTTTCTCATCAGCGGATGCAATTATTACCAGGTAGAAAGCTTACGCAAAACACATGAAATCAAGATTGATGGAAATGACGAAGATTGGATCGATGCCAAATATTTTGTTAAAGAACATGATGTCGTATTTGGAGTGATGAACGATAATGAATTTTTGTATATCTGTTTTTACCCAACCACCAATGAACTCACCAGACAAATACTGAGCCAGGGTATGACGTTGTGGATAAACAATAATGGTAAACGAAAGAAAGAATATGGTATTCGTTTTCCATTGGGAATGCAGAATTTCATGAATCAACAAATGCCGGAAGAAAAGGGAAATCAATCGAGAAACAGTGACAGAAAGAAGAGAGAAACTGATTCAAAGATGATGGACCGTATGGTAAAATCCTTAAACAAAGATCTGGAGATCATTGGACCGGGAAAAGACCAGAGCGAAATTATCAAATTTTTAGATTTGAAAGGAATCGAAATAGGTTTTGCCTTCGAAAAAGAACTTTTTGCCTATGAATTAAAAATACCACTTTCCCAAAATTCTAACAATTCTATTTACATTGATGCTGATCCTACTTCTAAAATTGCTTTAGGCTTTGAAGTACCCAAGCCTGATACTGATGCAATGAAAGAGAAAATGAAAGAAATAGGAAATAGACCATCAGATGGTGAACGATCCGTTGGCGGCAGGGGAATGGAGAAAGGTGGAATGCAGGGAGACTCTACCAATAAAATACTGAAATCAAAACAAGGATTGGATATCTGGGCAACAATTCAATTAGTTGAAAATTAGATTAAACATTTTATTGACGCTCAAATATTTTAAAAACAATGTAGCAGAAAAAAATTTAGGAAGAATGCTGAAGGAAGATGAAGAAAAATAAACGTTCGATCTATATCATTTTATCAATTGTAGCACATATTTTACTATTGCTTTTAATACAGCTGGATAAAGATGTATTCTTCAACCCACAGCAATCAGATGTTTTGCCCGAGGAAGACAGGCTGGTTTTTGAATTGATCGAAACTCCAGATACAGAAGATCAACTTCCCAAGGTTGAAAGCGATCTTGTCTCCGATAAAAACACAATAGCTTCTGACGAAAATGAAAATGAGCTTACTCAAAATGAGCTTCCTTTTCAAAATGGTGATACAACATTGAAATCTTTCAATGAAAATATTCCAGAACAAAAAAAACAAGAGCAACATATTCCACCTAAACAAGAAACAATTTCAGATATTATGGCCGAAATTCAGGAAAATAAAACTTCATTTATTGAGGATTATCAAGCTCGACAAGATATGCAGCAATTTACTAAAGATAAACCGGAATACAACCAGGAACTGAGCGATGCTCTGGAAAAAGGTGGTATGAAATTCAATACTTACGCCTGGGATTTTGCACCTTATATGCTGGGTTTAAAGCACAAAGTAGAAGATCATATTAATCCTCCTTTTGCTTTTAGCAGATTGGGAGCAATTGATGGAAACACTTTAGTTCGGTTTAAAATAATGCAGGATGGAACCCTACATGATATGGAAATTCTGGGAAGTGATGCACATTATTCGTTGGATATCACTAGCACAAATGCAATTCAGTTTGCGGCTCCTTTTAAGCCTTTACCGCTCAATTTCCCTGAGCCATATTTGGAAGTAACTGCGCTTTTTTCGTATATTATTGGAAATCGTAAGAAATAATTAAAAAAACATAGGAGTATTATGTTTATAGAAATATTTGAATTCCTGCAAAAAGGCGGCTATTTGATGATACCGATTGCAATTTGCAGCGTGTTATCGTTAGCCGTGATAATTGAAAAAATCATCAATTTAAGAGTGAAAAAAATAATTGTTCCCGAAGTGAAAAGTGTGGTTAACAATCTTACATCCGAGGACGATATTAACCTGGCACTTTCAGTTTGTGATCAGCACAAAGGTGTACTTTCTAACCTGATGAAAATGGTATTACAGCACCAGGGAACCTCATATCTGGCAGTACGTGATGAGCTTTCTGATAATGGACGACAAGAAGTGCGAGTTTTGGAAAAAGGCTTAATGATCTTAGAAACCGTCGCTGCCGTAACACCAATTCTGGGTCTTCTGGGAACGGTTGTAGGAATGATAAAAGTTTTCAATGTGATCTCGGTGCAAGGCGTGGGAGAAGCATCTGCTCTTTCAGGCGGGATTTCCGAAGCGCTCATAACAACAGCAGCAGGATTAACTGTTGGAATTCCTGCTCTTATTTTCTATAACTATTTTTCCAAGAAAACTGAAGACCTGATCTTGGATATCGAAAACATTTCTAATAATCTACTAAAGAAGATCATTGCTTTTCGGAGCGAAAAATAGATGCGGCTCTTAACCAAAAAAACACGAACCGTTGTAATTAGCATCACTTCCCTCATTGACGTGGTACTGCTGCTGCTCATCTTCTTCATGCTCACAACTAGTTTTGTGGAACAGCCTGGCATGAAACTGGATTTACCAGAAACCGAAAGTACCTCCGGGGAAGGAACAGATGAACTGACAGTAACCATTTCTTCCGAAGGTGAAATATTTCTGGGAAAAGAATTGATAGAACTGGAAAACTTAGAAGCAGAACTAATAAAATACAAAGAAGAAAATAATAAATCCAGCCTGGTGATAAAAGCAGATAAAACCACTCCCCACGGCACAGTGGTTCAAGTGATGGATATTGCCAAGATAAGCGGATTGGAGAAATTGATTATTGCTTCGGAAAAGATTAAGTAGGTAAGAAAAGTAATAAGAGAAAAATGGAACCTGAAATAATCTGTAAAAAATGTGATAATGTATTTAACAGAAGAATGTTAGAGTGTCCAAAATGTGGTGAAATTGGTGTAAAAGCACTTTATAAATATGTTTCATTTAATGAACACTCACTTTCAATACTTATAAATAAATCTATTTGGTGTCCTAAAGCAAAATCATTAAATGACCCATTTGAATTTTACTTCTGTTTAAATGATAATTCAATTGATAAAGATTCCATAAAGAAAACAAAGAATGACATTAAGGAAATGGCTGTTATTTGTTTTAGCGAAACCAATGATGACATATTGATGTGGACTCATTATGCACAAGGCCACACAGGATTTTGCATAGAATTTGATAGAACTACTAATAATGAATTAGGAGATTATGACAAATGTGTTCCAGTCATTTATGGAGAGGATAATCAAGTTTTATCATTCACGAGTAGCCAAATCGAAAAAGAATATACTTTCACAAAGATTGCTACTTCAAAATCTAAACATTGGGAATTTGAAAATGAATGGAGACTAATCATTCGGAGAGAATTCGCAAATAAATATATTCCTTTACCAGCTCAAATCACCTCTATTATTTTTGGATGTGAAATGCTACTTGAGAACCGAAGAACAATAGCCAACATTCTAGGTCCAAAATACCTTTATAAAGAAGCCATAAAAAGCGATAAGGAGTTTTCTTTGAAAATAGAATCCGTTACGTTTGAAGATATTATGAAAATTAGAGAATAAAAATAATATCCTGAAATTAATTACTATTTCTACGGTGTTTAAATTTTTATCAATTTCGAGAGTAACAAGTTACATCTACAACTGATCAAAATATCTTTTCACTGTTTCAAAAATACTCTGCCCACCAAAAATAATAAATAAACCAGCTAGCAACAAAATTATAAACAGAAAAATTAAGAAAAATTTACCAAGACCAGTTGAAGCTGCATATCTAAAACTAATTCTAACAAATGCAATAATTAAACAGATTAAAAAAATGAAGAAACCAATTATCTTACTTTTCATCATTTTTATGGGTTTATTTGTTTCTTCCATGATCTTTTGATGTTTAGCAAGCTTATCATCGATTTCTATCATGAGTTTTTCAGCCTCAGTAGAATACTTTTTCTCGGCTTTAGCCACTTCCAGTTCAGGATTTTTAAATAAGGGTAAATCCTTCTCTTTTAATGCAAATTGAAAACATGTTGGGCGAATATAAACAGTTGTTCTATAGCCGTCTGTTTCATATTTCACTTGCCGATATGGCTTTTCGCAACTTATGCATCCACCACTGAATTCAGTGGTGTTCTGTTTGGCAGAATTAAGCAAATTGGTAAAAAGATGGTGTTGAAAACCAAGTCTTTTGAGCATTGAAAAACTATAAACAACAGAATTACAATTACTACACTTGTGATAGACACCCATTCCAACATTCATTGCTTGATACTTTGAATTACAAAATGGACAAAATTTCAATTATTCCTCCCAGGCAAATTCAGAAAAATCGATAAAGTTTTTGAGTAAAGAATTTTATTTCTTCTCTTCTTTTATACCTTTATTCTATACTCAATGCACCAAGTCTGAATAACCACTCATTTTTTTTCGCAGTGATCTTCTTTAGTTTATGTCTCCAATAGCAAAAGAGAATATAAGCGGGGTGAAGATGAAAAAGATTTGGTTATTAATTATCATAATCGCTCTTATTGGTGGTGGGATTTTCTATTTTCTAAAAAAGAAAAATGGTGATTCAACAGAGCAATACGATTTTACTGAAGTAAAACGTGGTGATTTGGAAAATCTGGTTTTCTGCACGGGAACTTTGGAAGCTGTAGGAGCTGTGGAAGTGGGAACGGAACTTTCAGGAACAGTAAAAAAAGTATTTGTTGATTACAACGATAACGTTAAAAAGAATCAGATTCTGGCCATTCTGGATACAACTCAGCTGGCAATTAACCTGAGAAGCTCAAAAGCTGATATAATTCGCACTGAAGCACAATATAAACTCAGTACAAAAGAATATGAAAATGATCTTAAGTTGTTTGAGCAGAATTTCATTTCTGAATTGGAATTGGAAACTTCCCAGACTGCTATGAAAACAAACTATGCCAGTCTACTTTCAGCTAAGGCAAATCAGGAAAAAGCAGAATTAAATATCACTAAATATTCCATTATCCGTTCTCCGATTACAGGTAAAGTTATCGATCGTAGTATCGAAGAAGGCCAAACGGTGGCAGCCAGCCTTTCCTCTCCGACGTTATTCTATATTGCCGAAGATCTACAGAATATGGAAATCTATGCTTATGTGGATGAAAGTGATATTGGCTTGGTAACTGAAGAAATGCCGGCAGTTTTCACAGTGGAAGCTTATCCTGATGAAACATTTGAAGGCATTGTGAAGCAGATTCGTCTGCAGCCGGAAACCATTTCCAACGTGGTTAATTATACAGTTGTAGTGGAGACATCCAATGATTCTGGTTTGCTACTGCCCGGTATGACAGCAACGATAGATTTTATCATCGAGCAGAAAAAGAATGTGCTGCTGGTTTCCAGTACAGCCCTCAAATTCACTCCTGACGAGAGTTCAATAATGGAAATGATGCAGAAACGTAGATCAGGGAGAAAGATACAAAATTCAGTTCAAGAGCAGGATAGACCGGAAATGAAGAATGGCATGAATCGCGAAAAAATGATGAATGCGACCAAATTCTGGTATCTGGATAATGAAGGAAATCTGAAAATGAGTATTGTCGAAACAGGTTCTACCGATGGTAGTAAAATTGAGATTGTAAGCGGAAAAAACATCGAGGAAGGACTACAGGTTATTACCAAGCAAACATCCGTTTCTAAAACAACGACCAAAAAATCCAGTAATATGCGTCCGATGCGACCCTTTTAGGAATTAATCATGAAACCAGTAATTAAAATGAATAAAATTGTAAGAAAATTCCAGATGGGAGATGTGGTGGTTCGTGCTCTAAGGGGAGTAGATATTACCATAAACGAAGGTGAATTCGTAGCCATTATGGGAGCTTCCGGTTCCGGAAAATCAACTCTCCTGAATATTATCGGCTGCCTGGATGTAGCTACAGATGGTAATTATCAGCTGGATGGCAACGACACAAAATCATTAAATAAAGATCAATATGCCGATATTCGAAATCAGAAAATTGGTTTTGTTTTCCAGGGATTCAACTTGCTTTCCCGCACAACAGCATTGGAAAACGTGGAATTGCCGCTTTTATATGATCGGCATGAGCGTATCAAAAATCCGCGTGAACAAGCTAAAAAAGCTTTGGAGTCAGTTGGATTGTCTGATAGAATGGATCATGTTCCCAACCAGCTTTCAGGTGGACAGCAGCAACGGGTGGCAATTGCCAGAGCTTTGGTCAATGATCCTGCCATTATCCTGGCAGATGAACCTACCGGAAACCTGGATTCAAAAACTTCGGTTGATGTGATGTCAGTTTTTCAGGAATTGAACGATCAAGGTAAAACGATCATCCTAGTAACACATGAACATGATATTGCTGAATATGCCAAGCGTACCATAGTTCTGCGGGATGGTCATGTAATCCAAGATGAGCCGATGAAACATAGACGATTTGCCAAAGATGTTTTAGCTAATTGGATTGAGGAATAAACAATGAAATGGAATAGAATTCAAAAAATAGCCTTGCAGAGCATTACAAAAAACAAAATGCGTAGCATTCTGACCTCGCTTGGTATCATCATTGGAGTGTGCTCAGTGATCGTGATGGTAGCAGTAGGTCAGGGATCACAAGCCCAAATTGAAAAACAGATCAATTCCATGGGAACGAACCTGCTCATGGTTTTTCCAAGTAGCAGCAAGCAGGGTGGAGTTAGTAGAGGAGCTGGTAGTTTCAATAAAATGAAAATTACTGACTGTGAAGCAATCAAAGAAAGCGCTGAACATGTACAGTATGTATCGGCAAGTGTACGTGAAGGTGGTCAGATCATTGGCGGTACTGGAAATTGGAGTACTACCGTAGAAGGAGTTTCGGAAGATTTTCTGGGTATTAAATCCTGGGAAATATCCAGTGGAGAATTTTTTACTGCTAAAGATGTGAAATACAAAAAGAAAGTAGCAGTTTTAGGACAAACCATTGTAGATGAGCTTTTTGCTGATATTGATCCTGTTGGACAGAGAATAAGAATAAACAGTACACCTTTTACTGTAGTTGGTGTTCTAAAAGAAAAGGGTGAAGACAGCAGGGGAACTGATCAGGATGATACGATTCTGGCACCTGCAACAACCGTTCTCACACGCCTGAAAGGAAGAGATAAGATCAATATGATCTACGTGAGTGCTATATCTACTGATGATATGGTAATTGCTCAAGCTGAAGTTGAAGACATTCTTCGCACTGAGCATAAAATTGATTTTGAAGAAGAAGATGATTTCCAGGTTTGCAGCCAGACGGAAATAATAGAGATGGCTTCGGAAACTTCTCAAACATTAACACTGCTTTTGGGAGCGATTGCAGGTGTTTCACTCATTGTTGGCGGCATAGGTATCATGAATATCATGCTGGTTTCGGTTACTGAACGTACGCGTGAAATAGGAATCAGACTCTCTATCGGGGCACGTAGCCGCGATGTTCTCACCCAGTTTCTTGCAGAAGCCATTACTCTTAGCTTAATCGGAGGACTTATAGGAATTCTACTTGCTTTTGGGATTTCGCTTTTCATGAATAAATTTACCAGTATTTACACTGTTATCGATCCTACCATCGTAATGCTTTCCATGGCTTTCAGTGCGGCAGTTGGTATCTTTTTTGGTTATTATCCAGCCAGGAAAGCAGCGAATCTAAATCCAATCGATGCATTAAGATATGAATAGATAATTTTCCACTCCCTTGGAAAATGAAGCCCTGTTTCAGCAATTTAGGAATAGGGCTTTTTGTTTTTTCTTGCTAATTATTTTCTAGAAATTGAAATGGATTTGTCTTTGCGAGTTCTCTTCTTGAAGAAACAAACGAGGCAATCTTTGCAATAACCAGATTGCTACAAAAGAATTTGCTGATAGATACGTCGCAATGACTAAAGAAATTAAGGAATTATTATGCCAAAACTAACATTTCTCGGAGCAACCGGTACAGTTACCGGATCACGTTTTCATTTGGAGATCGAAGGGAAAAATCTATTGATAGACTGTGGGATGTTTCAAGGTCCCAAACGTGTTCGCTTAAAAAACTGGGAAGAATTTCCGGTCTCACCTGCATCGTTCGATTACATTCTTCTCACTCATGCTCACATCGATCACAGCGGTTATATCCCCAAATTTGTGCGGGAAGGTTTTAATGGAAAAATAATCTGCACTCATGCCACGGCTGAGTTGTGTAAAGTTATGCTGAAAGACAGCGCTCACATCCAGGAAGAAGATGCCAAATGGGCTAACAAGAAAGGATTTTCTAAACACTCTCCAGCACTGCCACTTTATACAACACCAGATGCAGAAAAAGCGATTTCACTTTTCCAGCCGGTTCATTATGGTGATTTCTTCAAACTTTCCGACAATACTCGTATTAAATTTCATGATTCAGGTCATATTCTTGGATCGGCATTAATTGATATCAAAACCAAAATAGCAGAAAAATCACGCAAGATCCTGTTCAGTGGAGATCTGGGACGTCCTGAAATTCCTGTCTTGAATGAACCTGACCAGGTTTATAATGTGGATTATCTTATTCTGGAATCAACTTACGGACAGCGCTTACACGAGTCAACAGACCCGATCTCCGATCTGGTAGATGTAATAAATAGAAGCATGGAACGTGGTGGTTCATTAACGATTCCAGCTTTCAGTGTGGGTAGAACACAAACGTTACTTTATCTTTTGCGGCTTTTAGAAGATGAAGGAAAAATACCTTCCTATCCAATTTTTGTAGATTCTCCCATGGCAATCGAAGCACTAAATATTTTCGAGGAACATATCAGTGATTTTGATCTATATGCACGTATGCAGAAGATGGCTGGTAAAGATATTTTTCATCCCAAAGATTTGCTAATTTGTCGTTCTAAAGAGCAATCGATGAGCATTAATAATCATAAAGCGGGATGTATCATAATTTCTGCCAGTGGTATGGTTACTGGTGGAAGAATAGTTCATCATCTAGCCCAAAGACTGCCTGATCCCAAAAATACAGTTCTTTTGATGGGTTATCAAGCCGAGGGAACCCGAGGTAGAACGATCATGGATAAAAAGGAAACCGTAAAAATCCACGGCAAAGAAGTTCCGATCAATGCCCAGATCGAAATGATCGATGGCTTTTCTGGACATGCCGATTACAACGAAATGCTGGCCTGGCTGATGCCTTTCAATAAACCACCAAAAAATACATTCATGGTGCACGGTGAGGAAGAGGCAAGTAGGTCAATGTCAGAGAAGATCAAGCAGACTTACAATTGGAATGTAACGATCCCTAGTTTTGGTGAGAGTTTTGATTTGGAGTAAAAGCTAGCTCACGGATTTACACGGATTGTTTTGGACAGGATAACAGGATTAACTGGAAACCTTCGCAACGGTTTTTGAACTTCCTGCTATTTATTTGACCTTGCGAACGGTTGAACACAATATTGTATAATAGAAAATCGGACGTTGTTATCAACTCACACAAAAAACACAGCAATAATAGCGTATCCAATAATTCGTAAAGAATAAACAATCAACGAAAATTTAAGAAAATTTACACGAAAAATACCAGCAGCAATTGTTATTGGATCACCCAAAAAAGGTGTCCAGGAAACCAGCAAACTCCAGGTGCCGTATTTAGTTGTATATTCCAGAGCCTTGCGTCCGCTTTTCGATTTTTCCAGTTTAGGGATGAGTGGTTTACCAATTAAATAGCCGATCCAGTAATTAGCAGCACAACCCAAACTGTTGCCAATGGAACAGGCAATAAAAGCCGGAACTGCTGAAGCACCTCCAGCCAGAGCTGCAAGTAATATTGCTGCCGAACTTGCTGGTACAATCGTAGCTGCAATGAACGATGTAACAAACAAGGCAATAGTTCCATAATTTTGTATAAATTCAGACATCCAAAGGGGAAGGGACATTACAAATTCACCAAATTATTATCATCGGATTCCCAATTCTTTGGATTATTGATAATATACTGTTTTTCATTATTCAGATCTTGTTGATTTCTAATTATGTGATCGTAATAACCACGCTGCCAAACTCTAGATCCAATAGAATTTCCATGGATGTTTATTTCTTTTGCAGTTTGCATCTTAAGTTTCCCGATCACTTTTGAAAGTAACATTTTTTTTCTTCGTAGGGGTGATTCACGAATCACCCTTTTGTCTTTGAACGAAATATTTTGAGTTGGGTTTTCTTTGGGCGATTCGTGAATCGCCCCTACGATCCAAATAATTATATGGATATGATTGGGCATAATAATGTGTTCATCAAGTTCAATATTCAGATTTTGATTCGGAATATTATCAAGGTTTTTCTTAATGATTAATCCTAATTCATTTGGATAAAATATGTTTTCGGTAATTTCACCAAAAAGATTCTTTCTTTTGTGAGTACAAATGGTTATGAAATATGCTCCTAATGATGAGTAATCATAATTCTCTAATCGTAAAGAATTTCTTCTGGATTTCATCCTGAATGAATTCCTACACCATCTCCACTTTATTTACTTCATGTTCATGGGCAGAAAGTTCAATAATTTCCATATCATATTCCTGCAGCATTTCTTTTAGGTTCTGCAATACTGGATTTTCTGTATAGAAATGTCCAGCCTCAATAAGCGGAACACGGCTGTCTAATATTGTATGATAACCAAATTCTCCAGACACAAAAACGTCAGCTTTACCATAAACTTTCGAAATCAATGAACTGCCGCTGCCGCCGCAGATCGCAACTTTCTTAATAGTAGTATTTTTCCCTTTCTTTGCCGACCACATTTTTACAAAAGGTGCTTTCAATTGAGTTTTAACAAATTTCGCAAAATCATTTAAAACCATTTCCTGCGGTAAATCTCCGATCATTCCTAATCCGTAGTTTTCATTTGGTTTATCTTGAGAATTTACAGTATAGGCAGGAGTTTCGTAAGGGTGTGCTTTCTTCATTGCATCCAGTGCTTTGCTCAGCTTGAAGGAATCAACAAAGAATTCCAGCTTTCTCTCCACGACTTTTTCCAGTTTATCCTGGCTTCCCAGAATTGGATTACTTCCTTCCTGCGGCATAAATTGTCCGCTTACTTCATAATCATTCATGCAGTTCGTGTAATTTCCAATAACTCCGGCACCAGCAGCAAAAACGGTATCAGCAACTTCAACCATTTGTGTAGATGGTACATAAACAGAAACATGATAAACTGAAGCTCCTGATTCTGATGTGAGAAATTCTACATTCTGCAGATCGAGTTTAGCAGCTAAAGCAGAATTAACCCCTTTTTTGATTACATCAAGATTGGTGTGAGCACAGAAGACAGCAATATCGTTTTTGATTAATTTTAGATATAGTGGATTGGTAATTTTTTTTATCGGTTTGAAAATGAATGGATGGTGAGAAATGATCAGATCAGCATTTTCTTTGATGGCTTTTTCGATGGCATTCTCTGTTACATCGAGGGTTAACAGGACCTTCTTAACTTCCTGGTTTCCATTTCCAAGCTGGAAGCCAACATTATCCCATTCAAATGCTAAATCGGGATGAGCAATTTTATGAAGGTGGTTTACAATATCTGAGACTGTAACTATTTTTTCTTTTTTCATGTTTTATCCTTTAAAATCCTCATCCTTCGATGAACTCAGGATGGTGTCCGGCACCTAACGGATGATACAAGCTCGGAACACATTACTAATTCTATACACAATTTTGTCATTCCCGCAAAAGCGGGAATCTAATTATGCTCATGGATTCCCATTTGCATGGGAATGACAACTATTTCTCAAAATACTTCTTCAAATTTTCCAGAACATATTCCCAGGCTTTCTGGAAGTAATTATAAACCTGGTCCCATTCATCACCTTCTTTCCAACCCAGATGATAAAACCTGATCTTGGTTGAATTCAGATCGAGTTTATCAAAAAAGAGAACGCACCAGGTTTTTTCCTGTCGTACTTTAGGATATTGCGGCGGTGCATTCCATTCGAAAGAAAGCATCTCATTTGGAACAAAACTAAGGATGCGATTGCCTTCTCCACCTCTGGAACCAATCGGATTATCAAGCAGAAAATATATTTCATACTTACCACCTGGATAAAGCTCAATTTCTGCTTCAGGTGCAAAAAACTTTACTAGCTCTTCTTTTAAAGTCCAGGCTTTCCAAATTTCAGTAATACGAGCCGAAATCACGATTTCTTTATAAATATGTTTTTCCATTTAAAATCCTTTTCAAACTCCGTCCTTCGACTCAATGCTGAGCTTCAGCAATGCTCTACGCATTCAGAGGCATCAGGATGACATAAGCGGAGTAGTTTAATCTTAAATATTAAATTTTCAATTTCTATTTCGCATCCCAGGGATAGACTATCCAGTTGTTTCCAGCGAATTCGCCCACAAAATCCGGTTTAAAAATACTTTGTTCCTTCAAATGTAAAACTGCTGTATGAAGAGATTTTGGTTCTTTGGAAAGGACATACTCCACAGCTTTCACAAAGGTACCACCGGAATCTGCAACTTCATCTACAAGTAATACGTTTTTTCCCTGGATATCAAGGTTTGCAGGGAGTTCCTGCACTATAAGAGTTTCACTTAGAAGCTTGTCACGGCTATCATAATTCACAATTCCAATTGAAAAAAGAGGAAGTGGTAGTTCTGCAGAATGAGGAAGGAATGTTCGTAGAATTCTGGCTGGGATCCAACCACCGGTCGCAATGCTTACTATGAAATCAATTTTATTGCCGGTATTGGTAATTTTCTGAGCCATCGTTTTTACTAACTCATGGATTTGATCATAACTGTAACGAATCTTTTTAACTTCGCTCATATTATATTTCCTTTTCTTCCATTTTCTCTTTTACTTGCCAATAAGAAAATCCTTTTCTGGTCAAGTAGTTAAGTATTTTTTCTTTTCTTTTCTGGCTTGGAAGGCTAAAATATTTTCGAATTGCACGATCTAAATTAATATTCAAAAGATCATCTTCAACATCCGATGAAAACTGTTCATTGAGCGTATTTTCTATGATTTCCGAATTTACTCTCTTTTCGTATAATTTGTTTTTTATTTCCTGTCTGCTTTTGCCTTTTTGTAGGAGATCACTAACCAGCATTTCAGCAAATCTCTCATCTTTTACAAAGTCTAATTCTATTGCTTTTGCGAGTAGCTTTTCAATCAGGTCACTTTTAAGCGGAAGCAATTTGAGAAAGTTTTTACATTCCCAGGTAGAGCGTTCACGATAGGTAATAAAATTCAGTAATCGATCCCAGGAGTATTTTTCGATTTCCATTAGAATTTTGTTATTCTCAGTTTCAGGAAGATCATTTTCAATATCGGGATGCAGAGAAAAAAAACGGAGGATTTTAGCTGGTAAAATCCCCCAGATCTCTTCGTCTACAGAAACAATATGTGTAGCTTTAGTTTTAGTCTTTAGTTTTATCTTCATCGTCCTCATCTTTTATCAGACCGAGGATTTCTTTTACTTGTGTTTCAATTTCTGTCATTATATCCAGATTTTCCTGCAGGAATACTTTCACTTTCTCAGAGCCTTGCCCGATCTTAGTTTCTCCATACGAGAACCAGGAACCGCTTTTGCGGATAATATCGTTCTTCACTGCAATATCTATCACGATATCAAAATGAGATATTCCTAGGCCAAATATGATGGGGAATTCTACTTTTTTAAAAGGTGGAGCAAATTTATTTTTTACTATTTTTACTCGAGTTATGCTTCCTATTATTTCAGCTTCAGATCCAATTTTTTTAATCGAAGCTGCTTTGCGAACTTCAATTCGAACTGAAGAATAAAATTTCAGTGCTACGCCACCGGTTGTGGTTTCCGGATTTACGTAAGATGGTACACCTATCTTCATTCTGGTTTGGTTGATAAAGATAACAGCTGTTTTTGATTTGCTGATAATTCCTGTTAATTTACGCAGGGCTTGTGACATCAAGCGAGCCTGCAAGCCAACGTGAGAATCTCCCATATTACCTTCTATCTCAGCGCGGGGAACTAATGCTGCTACTGAGTCGATTACTATCAAATCAATAGCACTACTGCGCACCAGGGTTTCTACAATTTCCAGAGCTTGCTCACCACCATCTGGTTGAGAAATCAGTAAGTTGTTGGTATCGACACCAATTTTGGCAGCATAAATGGGGTCAAGAGCGTGCTCCACATCTATAAAAGCTACGACACCTTCCTGTTTTTGAGCTTCTGCTACACAATGCAAAGCAAGGGTTGTTTTTCCAGAAGCTTCAGGGCCATATATTTCGGTAACTCTACCACGAGGTATTCCACCAATTCCTAAAGCTGCATCCAGGTTAATTGCTCCGGTAGGGATAGCGGGAACATCTTCGTTAGGTTTATCTCCCATTCTCATTATAGTGCCTACGCCAAACTGTTTATCCAATTGATTCAAAGCTGTTTTTAAAGCGGACTCTTTATCTTTAGCTGCCATCTTTACTCCTTTGTAAAATAGTAATTAATAATATCTTCATACACTGGGCCTTCCGGTTTTAAAAAGCTCTGATATAGGCTTGCTTTCTCTACTTCAAAATTCCCAATATTTAACTCTGTAGTTAAAATTTGTTTTATGAAGAATTCTGGCAATCTTTTTTTTATTCTGCCCAAAGTAATATGAAATTTTAAATGTTTTTTATCGAGCCTGTAACCCATTTCCGAAAGTCTTTTTTTTAATTGTTTGGATGCTGTAATTAACTTTGTTTCAAATGATTGCAAACTTATCCAGATGATTTTAGGATCTCTTTGAGGGACTATTTCTATTGCTGCATTGGAAAAAGTAGTTGGTGAAATTTCAGTAAAAATATTTTCCATTATATCAGAAATCTCATTTAGATCATGTCGATGAGTTTCCCCGATAAACTGAAAAGTGATATGCAGGTTTTCCGATGCCACCCATTTGATACCACTATTATTTCCGGATTTCAAATGTGAGATTACTTTGCATAATTCTGCTCTAATTGGATCAGGTAGCTCCAAAGCCAGAAAAGTTCTCATCTAATTAAATGTGATTGAATTAACGTTTGTAGCCGATATCCTGCAGGAATTTCTTGCGATTAGTAATGTCTGTGTCCAGTTCTATCCCTTTAGGAGAAAAGCCGTCTATAACTCCCAACACACCTTTTCCCTGCTCCGTTTTGGCCAAAATTACTTCCACAGGATTGGCTGTTGCGCAAAAGATATTCGCAACTTCGCGACAATCTTTTATGGCAGGAAGCACATTGATGGGAAAAGCATTTTTCATTACTATCAGGAATGTGTGTCCTGCACCAATTCTGCGCTGATTCTTTACTGCAATCTCCATCATTTCGTTGTCTGTTCCTTCTTTACGAACCAAACATGGTCCTGATGCTTCATTAAAAGCCAGGCCAAACAGAATTCCTGGAAAAGAATTAATCATCGCTTCATAAAGGTCTTCTACAGTTTTAATGAAATGAGACATACCAAAAATAATGTTGCATCCCTCTGGAAATTCAATCTTTTCTACAATAAGTTCCATATTTTTCTCCGTAGCTTATTAAAAAGCAAATTGTATATTCTCTGTTAGCAAGTAAAGGATTTTTTCGCAAAAAAAAAGACCGCATCCGGATCTTTTCATTGAACAAAGCTCCACTATCGGTCTTTCTTTATAAGCATAAAAAAATTATACAACTTTTTTAACTTTGTTTCCTTTAATACAGGAAGTACAAACCTTAACGGCTTTCACTTTACCATCAATCTCAGCCTTCATTTTCTGAAGGTTTGGATAAAACTTTCTTTTCGTCGCATTCATAGCATGACTTCTATGATTTCCAGTCTGTGCACTTTTGCCACAAATATCACATACTTTAGACATATTTCACCTTCCTAATCACTTATTTTTCATCAGGTTGGACAAAAAAAAATGTAACTACCTTACTGGCAAGGAATTTTATTTGATTAAGTAATTTCAAAAAAACAGCAGGAAAATCAGATTTTGCTTGTCTGTAGTATTAAAATAAAGATGTTGTGTTTATGAGGAGAAATGGAAAGAAATAGATTTGAAGAAATTCTAAGATCGGAAAACAAGAAGATCTTCAATTATCTGTTAAAGATACTGAGAGATCGGGAAGATGCTGAAGACATCTTGCAGGAAACTTTTTTGGCATTCTATAAAAAAATGGATGTAGTAAGTGATGAAACTTACCTGTCCTATCTTTATAGAACTGCTCATAACAAAGCCCTCAATCATATAAAAAAGCGGAAGAAACAAAATAAATTCAGCAGTAATTACTCGGATATGGATTATATTGCAGAAGAAAAAGAAAATCCAGTAGATGATGTAAAAGAAAATGCGGTTAGGCAGGCTTTGGCAAAGCTTCCAGAGAAATATATCCTTTTACTGGAGCTGCAATTTTACCAAAAGAAGAGCTACAAAGAGATAGCTGATATATTGGAAATGAGCGTAGGAGCTGTCGACAGTAAACTTGTAAGAGTCAAAAAGAAACTAAAAAAAATAATTATGCAGGATTCCAAACAGAATGGAGTCTTAATAAATAGAGGTGAGAAAAATGAACAAGGAACAATGCAGATATTCGGATAAGCTTAATGCATATATAGATGCAGAACTTTCAAAACACGATTTTGAGAAAGTTCAAGAGCATCTGAAAAATTGTCATCTCTGCCAAAAAAAGTTACGGGAACTGATGAAAGTGAATTCCTTTCTGGAAAATTATCAGGACAAAGAAGTAGCAGAATCTGTTATTCAAAATATACTGGTCAATACAGATCAGCTGAATCTAAATCCGCAGCGATTCCGATTTAAACAAAGGGTGATCAGCTTCTCGGTTGCAGCTTCAATTATCGTGTCTTTTGCTACTGGAGTTCTAATGAGCAATCTCACTTTCAATCAGGATACCGAAACAACCAGTTTTGAGCTTGGTCAATCAACTCTTTACAGCTATTTCGAAGGAGGAGAATAGTGGAAAATAGAACTATTAAATTATTGTTAATTATATCTTTAGCTTTCAATATAGCTTTCCTGGGAGGAGGAGTTTTCAGATTTATACAAATGAGAAAATTCCCACCCATACATAAAAGAATTAAAAACGAAAAAGTAAGAAATTTTATACAGCAAAAGAAAGAAATGGGTGGTCCATTGCAGCTTGAGTTTCATCAAGCCAAAGATGATTTCATGAAAGCATTGGCTCAAGAAAACATAGATGAAGAGATATTATTTGCTAAAGTTGATAGTCTGATTTCGAAACAAATTGCTATGGAAAAAGCGATTAGTAAGAGCATGATCGAATTGCGCCAACAGCTTTCACCTGAAGAAGCTAAAGATGTTTTTGGAAAGTTTCGCAAATGGATGCAGCCACCGGAACATTTAGACAGAAATGATAAACGCCCTGATCCTCATAGAAGATTTAAGAAGGATTGATCGCAAAAAACAAAAATATAGATGTGGTTGAGTGAGATAAGAGTTATTATGTAACAAAAAATAGTTATATTCCATACAACGTGAATGGTACCAGTTGGGAATTGGCTAACAAAATTAAAATGGAGGAAAAAATGAAAAGATTAGTAATAGTAATGGTTTTGATCGTTGGTGTGATTGCATCAATGGCAGCCTTTGAAAGAGATTGTGACGGAATGGAAAAAGGTAAAATGCAGCATGATAAACAAATAGGATGTAATGATAAGAAAATGAAGGATAAGGGTGGAGATCATTTCGGCATGATGCTCAAAGAACTCGATCTTACAGAAGTTCAGCAGGAAAAAATTGCTGGATTCATGAGTGCTCACAAGAAAGAAATGATCCAGTTGAAAGCTGATATTGATGTAAAATTAGTAGATAAAAGAACAATGATGAAAGATCATGATTTTGCTAAGATTAAGAAGATCACTTCTCAGATATTTGATTTGAAAGAATCAATAGCTCTTAAGAAGATCGAAAATCACGAAAGTATCTGGAACATTCTTACACCGGAACAACAGGAAAAAGCTGATGAAATGAAGAAAGAAGGACATCAAAAGAAGCAGATGATGAAGCATAAGAAAATGATAGAACAAAATAAATAAAGACCGGATTGAATAAACGGCTTGATACAAGTACCAGGCTTTAAGATAAAGAAGTTGTACTTCTCCTCACGAACGGGCAGCAGAAATGCTGCTCGTTTTATTTGTAAACATTGGAATGTTCATTTTGGATCTTCTGATTGTTTATAGAATCAACATTAAGAAGTTCAATATTTGCTGAACATTCATAATTTCTTACGTTACGCTTCTAATCCATACATATCATCTACATGTTCCTGCATGAATTTTATTGAGTCTTTGATGCCCTCATTATAGAAGATCGGAGCCAGTTTTTCTGTTATAAAATCAAGAAATAAAATTGATGCTAATTCACCGATCTCTTCATTCCGCTCATTATAAAAGAATTTATTTATTTCTTCAATTGCTTTTGCTTTTTGCTCTTTGGAGAGTTCTATCTTTGTTTTTTTCATGTTATTTCCTCTGCTGCAACAACTTCAACCTTCATGCGATCTGGGTCTTCGAAGTAAACTGCGTAATAACCATTTCCACCTGCAAAAGGATGACGATTTTCATAAAGGATTTTAGTTCCTTTTGCTTTCAATTTATTAGTTAGCTCATCTACAAATTTTCGATCTTTTCCATGAAACGCCAGATGATTCAATCCGGAACGACAACGGTGATATTCTACATCTCGAAAACGTTCTTCCGTTTGTACAAAAACTATGTATGTTTCAGATAATTTAAAGCTGAATCCTTCATTCCAACTCTGGAATTCTTTGTACCCCAATTCCTTAAGAAACCAACTCCAAAATTCTCTGGTTTTTTCCAGATCATCTACATATATTTCTACGTGATGCAATTTGCCAAAATTCATTATTTTTCTCCGTTTTGTTTTTCATAATTTCTTATTCCCATTGCATTTATAGTTTTCATACCAAATCTCCCATAGAAGCTTTTCATGTTTTCGTCGCAAACCAGATCTATCATGTAGAAATTAGAAAGTTCTTCGATCATTAATTCCACCAGTTTCTTACCTATACCACTATTCTGATATCCAGGCAGCACTTCCAGTAGTGGAATGTAAGCTGATAAAGTTCCATCGGATATGGCATTGATAAATCCAACAACTTTATCTTCATCCATTGCCAGAAAGCATTTGAAACTATTCATAAGAATTTCCAGATGTTTTTTGGGTGAAGGTGGATTAGCCCAGCCAGCGAAAAATTCCTTCAGTTGATCTGATTTTAGATTTTCAACTTCCAATGTGTATTTGATCATTCTAATCATCCCGTCTTCTGAATTATATACATACAATATTTCGATTCGACATTCTGATTGGAATCCTGATCTGAAAAGAGATGAGTGAATTTAGAATCGTGTAGAACTGTAAATTTGATACCAGACTCTGAAATCGTTTCTTTCAGGATTTTCACTTTCTTCGTTACATTTTGAATACAAACACATAAAATTGAATCAGTTTGTATTTCGGAGCATATTTTCTTGATCAAACTGGTTTCTTCAAGGAAGTCTTTTTTATAAAAATGCAGCATCGAATCGAGTAAAATAAAGCCGAAATCATGAAATCCCTGAAATTGATACAGATCACAAACTATTCCGTTGATTCGTAAATTTTCTATCTTTGCTCTCTCCAACATCTGATCAATTCCAATACGAGAATTATCTATTCCAGTAACGTCATAACCAATTTTTGCCAGTAGAATAGCATTTCTACCTTGTCCACAGCCAACATCTAAAACAGTTCTCTTAACTGGATAATCGTAGAAAAATCTTACAAGTTGAGGATATGGTTTGCCGAAAAGATCGGGAATTCCATAATGCTTATCGTAATTAGCCATTCAATTTCCGTTTTTTATCTTGTTGATGTATTTCAAAATTTTATTTACTTCTTTCTCTGGAAATTCGATTTTCAATTTTAAAGAAAGCTCTTTTGAGGTGCTCTCAAACAATTCAATCATCGAAAACAAGCTCTTCCAGCAGGAATTAAGTTCATAAACCGAAAAACATTCTTTTAGCTCTGCCGTAATTTCAGGTGTAATCTTTTCTTCCAGGTTTTTTCCGAGAGAATTCATTCCTTTCAGATTCCAGCTTGCTTCTTCTGCAGTCTGCCACATTGTCATTTGCTATAGAAAATCTTTGATTGGTCCATTGGCAAGTTTATTAGCAAACCACAGATTATTACGATACAAATATTTCGCAATGATGGAAGCTTCGAAATAGAAATTGTAAATGTTTTGCAGAAATACTTCTTGAGTTGGTCTTTTCTGCATGTATCCATCATTCGTTGGTGGTCGAAGCTGATTTGCAATTCCCAATTTATCCAATAAAACTTGATAACCGTTCATGTAAAATTCCGGAAGCTTATTTTTTGCAATCCAATCCTCTAAAATGGAGATAGGCCAGAAGGAAAAATCTACTCGTGGAGAATTTTGGTATATAACCAATCTGGTTGGGATAAATTCACCACGATAGTAAGTTCCTTCTTTCTGGAATACTACGATCTCATCGAATTGTTCAAACCACTCATCGTTTTCCAAGAAAGGTTTTATATTTGTTACAAATAGATTTATATCGTAATCAGAGTATTCATCTTTAGCGTTCCCACTACCCATCGAACCTTCCAGTATGATCACTTTTATTTCAGGAATGTTGTTACTCCATTTCAAAATCTTGTTTACTATTTGTTCATTTTTTTTCATAAGTAAACTGTAAAATAAGAGGATGTATTGTGGCAAATAATTTCTATGAAATGACGAACTTTCTGAAGAAATTTACTACTTTCCTTCCGTTATTGCTCCACGCATTTTTAATATATATTTAGATCGATCCAATGGATTGATTCCACGATAAGGACGAACTACACCGTCATTGATATCGCAAACTTGATAACCATGGAAACTCGTACGAAAAGCAGCTTTTCCGCTGGAAATAGAACTGAGAGTGATCTGATAATCCAAAGAGGTAGCAGCGGGAATTTTACCTTTTATGTGGATCATTCCATCCGAAATCTCAGGAGGATCATAACTGCCGCGCCTGCGAATAATATCACTCATTACCCGACCACATTTTTCTTCTGAGATGGAAATTGAATACGATAGGATTGGCTCTAAAAGAGTTGTCTTAGCATATGTCAGAGCTCTCATTAGAGCAATGTTGGTAGCGATTATAAAATTACCAGGGCGACTGTGAATCTCGTGATCTTCACCATCAATAAGAGCAATCGAAATGTCGGTGACTTCCCATCCAAGTGGTCCTTGTAAAAGAGCTTTGAAGATATTTCTTTCGATCTCTTTTTGATATTTTGCAGCTATCTTATCAGTTGAAATCAACGATTTATAAATAATTCCACTACCAGTTTTTCCTGGTTCAATTTGAAACCTGCAAACAGCCCAGCATGGTTTTGGCATGGTGTATTCTTCAAATCCTTCAGCAAATTTGACAGGCGTTTCTTTGTAGATTATTGCCGGATCGGAAAGAGTGACTTTCATACCAAATCTGTCAAAAATCGTCTGCTGCAAAATCTGAATATGAATATATCCCATTACTTCTATGCTTAGTTGTCTTTCTTCGCGATCCCAGTCAAAATTGAGATTCGGTTCTTCAATATTCAAGATAGAAAGTGCTTCGGCTAAAGCGGTATAATCGGCTGGATTATTGACAATAACCTGCACGATAAATGGAGAAACCGATAGATGAGGTTTTTCATTTTTATTCATAATTCCCAACTTATCACCAATCTGAGCAGACTTAAGGCCGGTTACAACTCCCACATCACCAGCGGATAGTTGCGGAGCTTCCTGCCAGCCACGAGCTGAAGAGAATTTTATCTGATTAACTTTTTCATCTAGATCACGTGTTACATTATGGATTTCATCACGTGGTTTAATGGAACCACTAAAAAGTCGGAGATAGGAAATTTTACCCAAAACTGGATCATGCTGAATCTTGAAAACTGTAGCAGACAGGGGCTCTGGTGCTGTTGATATGGTTGGAGCAGGTAAGTAATCAATTATTGCCTGTAAAAATTCTTTAATGCCAACACCATTTTTTGCTACTCCCAGCAGCACTGGATGCAGCTTTGCTGCCCGGCAGGAAGTTTTAAAACTTTGCAAAACTTCATCAGACTTTAGCTCTTTTCCTTCCAGATATTTCATGAGTAGATCATCATCCTGCTCAACAATTTTTTCACTAAAATCTGCAAAACAATTTGGATCTGAATTGCTGTAATCAATTGCTTCAATTCTGGCTTCTGTTGTTGCTTCCTGAACTGGATTTTGTAATACCACAATTTGCTGAGTAAGATTAGTCTGGATATCATCGATCACTTTTTCTATATCAGAGTTCATGCGGTCTATCTTGTTGATGAAAATAATGGTTGGAATATTCAGAGCTTTCAGATAATTCCACAATAGAGTTGTTTGTGATTCTATTCCTTCTGCAGCAGAAACCACCAGGACAGCTCCATCTAAAACAGATAAAGCTCTTTCTACTTCTCCGCAAAAATCACTGTGTCCGGGTGTATCTATCAAATTGAACACGGTATTTTCATATTTAAACCTAATTACGGCAGAACGAACGGAAATACCACGTTCTTTTTCCACATTCAAATTATCTGTAACACTGGTTCCGTTATCCACATTGCCGAGTTTGCGCAGTTCTCCTGCTAGATAGAGCATTTGCTCTGTAATGGTTGTTTTGCCGGCATCTACGTGAGCGATGATGCCTATATTTCGGATTGATTGCATTTATTCTCAATTTTTTCTTGTTTCATAGCGTGAGCTATTTGACTAGTTGATTAATTAATTGGTTTCTTTTTTTCAGTTATTTCTTTATCAAAATCTGATTCTATCTTTTGGGATTTATTGAATTTTTCATATTCGAAGTAAGCTTTTTCTTTTGCTTGTTCATGAGAGATATTACCAGCATCGTGTAAAATCTCATATTCATTAAATTCCAAGAATCGATTTATGCTTTCAGCAAATTCTTCCATATCAAACGAGATTCGATTCTCGATTACATTTTCGATATAGTCAAAATAAGCAGAGATGGTTTTTTCTAGTTTTTTTATAGATTTCTCATCCAAATAGTTTTTGGCAATTTTTGAGTCTGTTTTCAGGATTCTGCCTTTTGGAGCAGATTTCCAGGTTTTTAAACCCATAAAAGGTGTATCAGCATTGGAATTTTCGTAAATTATTTCAGCAGCAGTGTGTCCACTAATCGCAAAATGGAATTTATTTTGAACGGATGCGAAAAATCTTTTTGTTATGTCTGATTTTGGATCATAATCTATGCTGCATTCGGCAAAAATATCTGTGATTTTCTGATAAATTCTACGTTCACTGGCACGAATGGAACGGACTCTTTCCAGCAATTCTTCAAAGTAATCTTTCCCAAAATATCTGCCATTTTTCAATCTTTCGTCATCCAGAATGAAGCCTTTGATCATAAATTCTTTCAGAATATTTGTTGCCCATATTCTAAACATTGTGGCCTGACGAGAGTTTACTCGATAGCCAACAGAAATGATAGCATCTAGATTGTAGTATTCAATTTTTCTATTAACCGTTCTTTTACCTTCGATTTGAACTGTTTCCAAAAGGGAAATAGTTGCTTCTTTCACCAGTTCTCTAGATTCATAAATATTATTTAAATGTTTACTAACAGCAGGAACATTTACATTAAACAACTCTGCCATTCTTTTTTGAGTGAGCCAGATGTTCTCGTTGTGAAAGAAAATTTCAACTTTTACTTGTCCGTCAGGTGTTGTATATAAAAGGAATTCCGTTAATTCATCCTCAATCGTAAGATTTCGTTCTTTCATAATTGTTTCCTTACATATGCTGCAAGTTTTGTTTCTTTGTGGCTATCTTTTCAGCAACTCTTTCAAATCTTCCAATTCTTTGATGATATTGTCTTTGGCGTTGTTTTTATCTACCGTAAAGTTTAGTTCGATCTGAGTTTTGTTCTTTTCAGATTCCTTAAGTTTACGTCGCACACCATCAATTGTGTAGCGCTGGTTGTAGAGCATATATTTAATTTTTTTTAGCAGTTCAATATCATCAGGAGTATAACGGCGGTTACGACCCAAATTCTTTTTGGGTTTCACTTGTGGAAACTCTTTTTCCCAATAGCGTAACACATGCGCTTTCAGGTCTAGCAGGTTACAAACTTCTCCGATCGTGTAATAAAATTTACTCATTTAATATTCCAAAATCATCTTGTTTCCGAGTTCTTCTTGGGAATACAAGTAGTGAGATTTAGAATTTCAGGAGATATCACTTTCTTGATCCAATGCAATTTTTCTCGGCTTTTTTAAAATCATCCAAACAAACATAATTACTGCTCCCAATATAAAAACAAAAGGATAGTGGGGAATGTTATTTGTAAAGAAAGTTTTATCACGACAAATTACAAGATCATGTGTGTGAACAGTTTGCTCATAGAGTTGCGATTTCCACAAAAATTCTCCTGTTGGAGAAACAACCAGGGAATAACCGGTATTGGCAGAACGATAGATAGCACGACGAGTTTCCACAGCTCGGAACTTGGCCATCGCTGCATGTTGATATGTTCCGGCAGATTTATGGAACCAGGCATCATTAGTAATATTCACAATAAAGTCTGCATTCTGTTGAGCCATTTTTGTGGTAAGCTCTTCAAATGCTATCTCAAAACAAATCAGTGGAGAATAGGAATATCCATTCAGATCATAGAATTCTGGTTTGGTGCCATATTCCCAATTGGCTTGTCCCAGATGTACATTCCATAAAAAGGGAAAATATTTCAGAAAAGGAATTCTCTCGCCAAAAGGAACCAGAATATTTTTTACATAGTATGGATAGATCTTGCCTTCCCGGCTGAAACGAGTTGCTGTATTAACAAATTCGTATTTACTGGGATGATCATTACCTCTGTACTTGTAATGTGGTAATCCGAGAAAAATATCGGAATCTGTATCCTTAGCCAGAGCTATAACCAATTGCTTGTATTTTTTGTTTTTTAATAGATACGTTGGTAAAGCAGATTCCGGCCAGATTATCAGGTCAGGATTATCTTTAGCTGCTTGTCGAGTTAGTTTTTCATATCGGGCAACGGTCGAATCAAAATAAGCTTTTTCCCATTTTTTATCTTGCGGAATGCTGGCTTGAACAATGGAAATTTTACTATCAACTATTTCTATATTAATGGTTTTTAATCTTATATATCCGTAACCTGACCAAATAATTAATATTCCAATTAACAAAATGATATTGCGTTGGAAGTTTTGCTTTAATCTAAATAACAAGAAACTAACAATAATTATAAGAACCGAAAGCAAATAATTTCCACCTAGATCTGCCGGTTGAATGAATGGTAAATAATCTGCCAGGGAATATCCTACATTAAACCACGGAAAACGAAATTCACCAAAATTCTGTAAATATTCGAACGACATCCAGAAGCAGATAAAAACAAGTAATCTCAATTTTGGAAAAGCACTCCAGACTTTGTTTAGCATGATGAATAGAATAGAAAAATACAGTCCAAAAAGAAAATACAGTCCAATGAATCCGCCGAGAGTAACCAGACTTATCCAATGCAGTGCAGTGGTTGTGTAAACAACTGAAAATACAAGTGCTGCCAGGATTATTTGCTTGAAATGCCGTTTCTCTTGCAGCAAAGAAAAAAGTGGAATAAAAGCAAAGAAAACTAGAAATCCAAGATGCCAGGGAAGCCGACTGAGAGCTAATAAAAGAGCAGCCAAAGCTGGTTTGTAAAATACTGAACTACGGAAGAAGCTAATTAACTTCATAAATGAATTTGCCTATTAGAATATGATTTTCCGCAGTCAAAATAATTATGCTATTATTGATCGAAAAAGATTGCCATAGTTTTGTTGAGAAAGTAAATTTTTTCTCAGAAGATTCATGTTGAATTGAATTCCCCTTGAAAGAATATAGTTGATTTTTATCTACCAGATAAGATTCATTATAGTGGTTTTCAAGCTGCCCTAGAGTATTAAAAATAATTGTAGAATCAACTTCGTAAATTATAATCTGATCTAGAGTAACACTTAAACCCAGAGGATTTTCAATAACCTGGCTTCCAAAGTTGAACCAGTTGTTTTCTATAAAATCACGAGTTGCAATTATTTCATTCAAAAAATCATCATAGATATAGAACGTTTCGTCAACTGCCACAGCCAAAAGTACAGGCTCTTTAAATTCCTGCAAATCAAAAGAGGTTATATACATTCCATCTCGATCATATTTCTTTATCTTTTTCTGAAAGCTGTCTAAAGCAAATAAATTCCCATCCGGAGATAGGGCAATATCACTTAACTGACTTAGATTTGAACGCTCTGATCCAGCGCCTCCAACAGTGTTAATTCGCATTCCGTTTTTGAAAATATGAATTAAATTTGTGTCTTTTTGCCAAATGAAAATGGTTTTATCTACATTGGAATATATACATTTTTCAGGTGTAAATTCAAGTTCAATTTCTTGAATAAGTTGAAATTCTAGAGGAGTATAATTTTTGATTATGTTAAGTTCAGCACAACTAACTGCAAATAAAATAATCAGAAATATTAGTATTAAATTTTTCATGATTGTATTGATCAGCTGGTGAATTTAATATCTTTGAGTTTTCCCTGAATAGAAGTTCTTCCTTGCCAGGTATTAAATTCCAGAGAATAGGCAATTTCTATGAGTGAACCTTTCTTAAGGAATGGAAGAAAATCTCCCAGATTAAAGCCAATCAGATCAAGATTACAACCGTCTTTCATTACTTTCAATTTAAGATGATTTTTACCAACATTATATGGGAAACCAACGATCATAACCTCTTTAGTATAGAAGGTTGGCCGCATATTCCCGGGGCCGAATGGAGCAAATTTATTTAACCACTCCAACAGGTTTTCATTGATCTCATATAACTCGAGTTTTGTTTCTATTCTTAAGGGTGGAATTAATTGTTCCGTAGTGATATTTTCTTTTACATATTTAGCCAGTCTGTTTTCTAAAAGGTCAACATATTCTACCAAAACAGAAAGTCCGGCAGCGTATTTATGACCACCAAACGTTTCCAGATATCCTTCTACAGACTGTAGTGCATCAAACAGATTAAACCCGGCAATACTGCGGCCAGAGCCGCTGCCAACACCATCTTTAAAAGAGATCATGATAGAAGGTTTATAAAACTTTTCCACAAGCTTGGATGCAACAATTCCTATAACTCCAGGATGCCAACCATCAGATGATACAACGATCAATGAAGTATCATCCATATTTTTATATTTTTTATCGATTATATCGCAGGCTTCCTGAAAGGTTCGCTGGTCTATCTGCTGCCGGATAGAATTTTCACGTTCTATAATTTGAGCTAACTCGTCACTCTGTTCTTCATCTTCTGAAACCATCAATTCCACAGCACGCAAAGCACTGCCCATTCTACCTGCTGCATTTATGCGGGGAGCTATTCCAAATACGATATCACTGGAATTTAACTCCTTATGAGAAAGACCTGCGATATTGATAAGTGCGTTCAAGCCAATATTTTGCTTTTTGATAAGCCTTTCCAGTCCAATACTGGCAAAGATACGGTTTTCACCAACTAATGGTACAATATCCGCAATAGTTCCTAAAGCAACCAGATCTACATATTTATCGATCAAGCTGGTGGTGTCCATATCCGTCATAGTATAAACTGCAACTAGTAATTTGTAGGCTACTCCAACCCCGGCCAGATCTTTAAAAGGATAGTCACTGGTTACCATTTTAGGATTGATGATAGCATAAGCATCCGGCAATATTTCTTTGGGATTATGATGATCGGTTACAATAATATCGATTTCCAGTTTATTGATCTGCTGAACCTCTTCAATCGCATTAATTCCACAGTCAACACTGATTATTAATTTGGAGCCATTATCTTTGATCTGATCTACTCCACTCAAAGATAGACCATAACCATCTATCATTCTATGGGGAATATAGAAATCTACAATTGCACCGATTTTTCTTAATCCAAGATACAACAGAGAAGTAGAGGTTGTACCATCTACATCGTAATCTCCATAAATCGTGATGAGTTCTTGATCTTTGATAGCTCTTATAATACGCTCAACAGCTACCTTCATATCTTTAAAAATGAAGGGATCATGAACATTTTGCAAGTTGGGATGGAAGAAATTATTTATCTCATCTATTTCTGAAATGCCTTTTCTTACAAGCATTTCTGCAATCATTTCAGGACATTTAATTTCCTCAACGATTGCATTCTTTTGTGCAAGCTGTTCCTCTATTAAAGGTTCAGAAATATGCCACCTTTTCTGCATCAATCTATCCTTATAATATTTAATATAAAACTTTTTAAAAAGTGCCAAAGAAGATAATAAGCCGAATTCTGTAAATCACCTAATAAGTGATCCAATGTCTATTTCTCTACGCCGGATATTACTATGTTCAAATGAACTCAATTCTGACCGGCTTTAGCTGCCTACCCGAAAGCAATCAAGTCGGGCCAACTCCTGCTTTCCTATTTGGCATTGCACCAGATAAGGCTTTCCTGACATTTCGATTCACACCGAAATCCGGTGGTCTCTTACACCACCATTTCACCTTTACTCCAAAGCATTTCGGAGAAGTTTGTTTCTGTGGAGCTTGCTCCCCGTTACCGGGACTTCCCATTAAGAAGTATCTTGCCCTATGGTGTTCGGACTTTCCTCCCGACCACTAAATTCTAACATTAAAAAACAGTTCAAAATTTAGTGGTCGGGCAGACATTTTATCTTCTTTGACAACACTTATATAAATTATAGTTAACTATTATTCAAATGGTTTTGCTACTATCATACGGCCACAACTTTCGCAATTTAGAACTTTTTCAGCTTCCCTGATCTCGATTATCAATTGCGGTCGAATTTTATAATGACATCCACTGCATGTTCCATTTACATCAAAAACAACAGCTTTACGATTCTTATTCTTAATTAAAGCAGCATAACGTCGAACCATTGTTGTGCTGAGACCTTTTGCCAGTGAATTGCGTTTGTCTCGGACAACAACAATCTCTTTTTCTACAGCGTCAATTTTCTTCTTTAAAATCTCTTCGTTGGCTTTTAGAAGATCATCAGCCTTTTTTTGAATAGCTTTTTTCTCATCTAATTCTGTTCGTATTTTAGCTTCTTCTTCCATCATTTCTATAAGATCATCATCAATGCCTGTATTTAATGATTCCAAATGGCTTACTTCGCTATTTAATGCTTTGTATTCTTTATTTGTTTGAATTGTAAGCAGCTGATTTTTATATTTATCGATTTTGTCTTTGTTTGATCTGATCTCTAATTCTTTTAGCTTTTGAGTTTTAATATTTTCATCTAAAAGTTGAGATGTTTCTTCTAGCTGATTATTAGCGTCTTCCAGGTTTTGCTTCATACTGCTCAATTCTTGTGGAAGTTCTCGGGTTAATATATCCTTTTCGCCAATTACATCGTCCAACTCTTGCATTTGAATTAATATTTTCAGTTTCTGATTCATTTTTTATCTCCCATCAGGATTATATAACAAAAAAAGCATCTACCGGTTTGGGTAAATGCTTTCATTTATTTTGAGATAATATCTTTCTCTTCCAAATAATTATAATGTATTAACTCCACAATATTTACATCCTTCTATATAACATATGAGGTTAAAAAAAATTGTTAGGTATTTTTGTCAACCTCATTAATAACGATATTTCTATCAACTAAAGCAAAAGTTGTTGTAGATTTTTCATCTAAAATTACATGGGTATTATCAAATATTCTAAATCTAGTTTCAGGATACACACCCTTTGCTATCGTAATCTTATGATCTATTACCGATGGTTCAAAGAATTCATCAACAATTCCTAAATATTGCTTTTCCAGATTTGCAATCTGTGTTTTGAGTTGATCGATCTCTGCATCACGACCTTCAGGTATAAATTGAATATTATCCAGTATATCGGTAAGATATTTTAAGCGCTCTTTTAGGTATGGAGCAAAACCAATTTCGATTTCAGATAAATATTTATCCTGATTGCCAACGGTATCTAACTTAATTGAAGCAGCGCTTTGAGTTAAGCCGCCAAAAAGAATACTTTCTTCATCACCAACTATGTTTCTAGAAGCACATAAAATACAATTCTTTATATTATTATGAAAATTAAATTCACCATCGCAGATCAATCGCGAATTTACTGCGTCGTCCACTGCAAAATTTCCACTTACAAAAATTCCAGGTTTCATGCAGTTTTCTATATTGCCATAGACTATTAAATTACCATCAATAATTATCTTAGAAGCTGAAACATCTCCATTTATTACCAAGTCTCCATATAATTCAAATTCAGCTTCATAAACATTTTCATTTATGTAAAAATCTGTTTTGATCTGCAGTTTATCTTGAAAATCAACATATGGATAACCAGATTTTTGCGCTATTAACAGGTTTGTGTTTTCGTCAAAAACGATATTTTCACCAAAAAGTTCTTCAGGATTTAAAAGATTGCTGCCAGAAGTAGTTACTTCATTACCAAAAAGATCTTTTCCAATAGAATCCTGGGATTCTACCAAAACTTTTGCAAGGGGCTGTCCTTTGAGTATCTTATCATATTTGTTCATCTCAAATACATCATAAGATTCATCTGGAATAAAAGAGTTCTCACGATCGAAAATATAATCTACTGAACAGTCTGCATTGGGATTTGAACCTCGAGCAATTAGGAACGGTACTCCGATTTCTTTTACATTATTTTGTAGCCTATTTTGTCGAGAAGCTTCTTCGAAGCCATTTGTAATGCCGGCTTGCATTAAAAGATCTTTAATAGTATTCTCATCTACGATTCCATCGGGGGATTCAATAGTGAGATATGCAGAGAAATTGTCATCCGACAAAGTGAGTAAGACGTCTTTGGAAACGTTATAAAATGATTTATTGTCGGTTAAATCGGCCATTATTCTAAATTCTCTTTAATAAAATCGATGACTTCCTGTGCTGAAGTACCGGGAGTAAAAATCGCTTTAAAACCTTTTGATTTTAGAAATTCAATATCATCTTCAGGGATAACACCGCCACCAAAAAGCATGATCTCATCACCGACTTTTTCTTTGAGCATGTCCGCTATCTTTGGAAATAAAAAATTATGTGCACCGGAAAGTAGGCTTAGTCCAACAATATCTACATCTTCTTGAATTGCAGCATTAACTATCTGTTCAGGAGTTTGTCTTATACCTGTGTAAATTACTTCCATTCCCGCATCTCTCAAAGCTCGAGCAATATATTTTGCACCACGATCATGACCATCTAAACCTGGTTTAGCTATCATAACTCTTATTTTTTTAATACTGATCACCGATCCTCCAAAATACAAAAAAACAGATTTAACAATATGATATTATCGTCAACGTTTTTTTAATTACAAAAAGCCGCTATCAGATGATGGCGGCTTCAGTTATTTTACAATTGTTTGCTAAACTTTTCTAAATTATCTGGTTCAATCTTAAGAACCGCTTTGTATTTTACTTCTTTTTGTACAATAACAGGAGAGCAACATTTCGAACGTTTTTTTGTTAATTATTTTTTTGTTGCAGAGAGGTACAACAAATAGCAAATCAATTGAATTATTGACAGAAAAATCACTGATTTAAGAAATGATTTGCAAGAGCAGCTACGTTTTTGCGGGGCTGCTATTTTAGTGTATAAAAGGAGTTGAAATGAGTACAACAGCGGTTTTGGGCTGTGTTTGGGGAGATGAAGCAAAAGCGAAAATAGTAGATGTATTAGCTATTGATGCAGATTATGTAGTTCGCTTTCAAGGTGGAAATAATGCCGGCCATACAATCTGGCTAAAAGGTGAAAAATATGTTTTTCATTTGGTTCCATCTGGAATTCTCTATCCAGGAAAAATATGCATTTTAGGCAGTGGAACAGTTATTGACCCATTTGAATTGACCAAAGAAATTGATGCTCTGAAAGAAAAAGGAATATCCTTTAGAGATAGATTTTATATTGATCCAAGAGCTCATATTGTGCTTCCGATCCACAGAGAATTAGATGGAATATACGAAGAAGATGATAACCAGACTTTGATCGGAACAACTAAACGCGGAATCGGACCCTGCTATGCAGATGCTATTGCCCGTGTTGGAATTCGGTTTGGGGATCTTTTTGATAAAGAAAACCTTATTCAGCGATTACAAAACCTTTTTTCATATCATAAATACACTGTAGAAAATCTTGATAAACAAATAGCTGACCTCATGGAAATTGGAACTCGTTTAGGAAGTTATTTAAAGCAAATACCATATCTTTTACACAAAGAAAAAGATAAGAACATTCTGTTTGAAGGTGCTCAGGGATCACTTTTGGATGTGAATTTTGGAACATATCCATTTGTAACTTCTTCTCACACTGTAGTTGGGGGAATAGCAATTGGAAGCGGTTCTGGCGGTAAAGTTGATAGAGTTGTAGGAGTTTTTAAAAGTTATTTTACCAGAGTGGGTGAAGGACCATTTCCCACAGAATTATTTGATGAAATTGGCGAAAGAATACGTATTCAAGGAAATGAATTTGGCTCTACAACTGGCCGTCCACGTCGTTGCGGCTGGTTTGACGCAATGGCCGCTCAATTTACTGCCATGATTAATAATCTGGACGAGATCGCTTTAACTTTGCTTGATGTGTTTTCCGGATTGGAAACACTTAAGGTTTGCATTGGATATCGCTTAAACGGTGAAAAGATATCTGAATTTCCCTACAGTAGTAATGATCTGACTAAAGTTGAACCTGAATATATTGAGCTTCCCGGCTGGAAAGATGACATCACTGGAATCAGAGAATTTGATAAGCTCCCCGTGAATGCTAAAAATTATATATCAACTATTGAAGAGCTTTTGGGAATTGATATTTCGATCATTTCGGTAGGACCAGATCGAGAGCAGACGATCTTCCGTAATAAATAGAAAATATTGAACTCAGTTTGGCTTTAATGCCTTGCTGTAAATGAGTTTACTTGCAGTATATTTTAAATAAATCTTGACAGTTAGAACTGCTATTTCAGTTTGTTCCAGCCTTATAACAAGGTGTAAAATAAAGAGTTATGATTCGATATATATAATTGAATTTGAAGGAGAATTAGATGAAAAGAACGTATCAACCTCATAATAGAAAGAGAAGAAACAAGCACGGTTTTCGTTCTCGTATGGCAACCAAAGCCGGCCGTAAAGTTCTTGCCCGTAGAAGAGCAAAAGGAAGAACCCGTCTTACCGTAAGTGATTAATATTTTATTCACAACCTTATATTGTGGTGATGACTGTAATATTACATGCTATAGAGTGGTGATGAACAAAAATATTTCGAGTTGTATACATTGTGCTCAATGAGATTTATCACTTCCAAAAGAGAATACCAGGAAGTTTATTCCAATAATAATAAAGCATATGGTAATCTCTTTATTTATTTGAAAACAAAAATACCTGAAGATCTGTTTGCTGTTGGAATTGTAGTTAGTAAAAAAGTGGGAAATGCGGTAATCCGCAATAGAGTGAAGAGACGTGTAAGGGCATTTATGCGTGAGAATGTCCATCAACATCCGGCCAATCAAAAACTTGTAATAATTGCAAAACCAGATGCTGGAGTAGCAAGTTGGCAAGAAATAACGTCTGACCTAAAATTAATTTGGCGCAAAAAATAGCCTGCTCGCAGAAGAGATGGCTGTAAACCTGGTGAATTCTGATACTTAAAAGTGAAGCAATAAATTCGATGAGAATTTTTAATAAACTGATTTTACTAATGATCGGTTTCTACCGCAGATTTATTTCTGTGGTTTTACCTTCTACCTGCCGTTTTACACCAACCTGCAGTCTTTATGCCTATCAAGCATTTACCAAATTTAGCTTCTTTAAAGCACTAAAACTTTCTGTTTTCAGGATATTAAAATGCCATCCATTTCATCCGGGCGGCGACGATCAACTACCATAGTTTTTATAGGAGAATACATGGATAAACGTACACTAGCTTCAAGGAGATTTTATGGATAAGCGCACTCTATTAGCCGTATTATTAATTTTTATTGTTTTCTGGATAAGCAGCGAATTTATTTGGAAAAGAAGTCAAGCAACTCCCGAACAACAAGCTGTTACAGAATCTAACACCAAAGAACTTCTCGCTGAAACATCCAATCCGATATCGACAAACACAGAAACAGCAAAGCAAGAAGTTGTTCAACCCATGGAAGAAATTTATACAGATATAGACATCTCTAATAATATTATATTAGAAAATGAAGTTTTGAAATTACGCTTTTCAAATCTTGGAGCTTTGTTACATTCTATAGAAATTAAAACCTATTTAATGGCTGATAAAGAAACTCCAGTAGAATTATTGCCTGTAGATGAAACCTTATTGGGAACAAAAATTCAAATGGCTACGGGAAATATTTCCAATTTGAATAACGTTCCATTCCAATATAGAACTGAAGAAGATAAAATAGTTTTTACAGCTACAACAGCTAATGGAACGATAGAAAAGAGCTTCTATCTGGGTGAAGGTTATCAGGTTGATATGAAGGTTGATATCAATGGAAGTTCAGAACTAACTGGCTATGAACTACAGTTTAATAGCGGAATTGCCGACACCGAAGAATACCTGAAAATGAAAGGTCGGGATTATAAGATCGTGAGCCAGGCGGATAACGATCTGAGCAAATTTACCTTGAATAAGCTTAAAGAAAATAGAGAAGTAAACGGCAAGATAGATTGGGCAGCGATAAAATCGAAATACTTCACAATAGCAGTAATTCCTGAAGATCTAATCGATGTGAATAAACTTTCTGCCTTCAAAGTACAGGATAGTCCGGCTATGGATCTAAGTATTCGAACAGATCGTAATATCATTTCCCATAATTACCAGATGTATTTCGGACCTCTTGTCTACAGCAATCTGGAAGCATATGGAAATGGCGTAGCAAGTGTAGTAGAAATGGGCCCCAAATGGCTGCAATGGATCAGTAGAGGATTCATGATTTTCCTAAAATTCCTGAATGGCATTATTCCCAGCTGGGGAATAGTACTGATTATTTTCTCAATTCTTTTGAAGATCATTCTTTATCCGCTAACTCATAAAAGCTTTGAATCTACAACCAAGATGCAAAGAATCAATCCCCTGGTAAAAGAAGTTCAGGCAAAATATAAATCTGATCCTCAAACCATGAATGCCGAATTAAAGAAATTATATAAAGAGCATGGCGTAAATCCATTAGGTGGATGTCTTCCCATGTTATTGCAAATGCCTATTTTATTTGCGCTTTACCCGATGCTGCGATATTCTATAGATCTTCGACAAACACATTTCTTGTGGTTGCCAGACCTTTCTGAACCAGATCCGATTTGGGCTTTGCCAATATTAATGGCTGTGTTTATGTTTGTACAGCAGAAGCTCATGGCACCTTCCCAGCAGAATATGGATGGTATGGATGAAAAGCAAAAGGCTGCAGCTCAAAGCCAGAAAATGATGATGTATTTCATGCCGATAATGATGTTCTTTATATTCAAAGGACTCTCTTCTGGGCTGGTTTTATACTGGACAGTTTTCTCTGTGATCGGCTCTGTTCAACAATACTTTATTAAGAAAAAATTCAATTAAGGATACATAATGAAAACAGTTGAAAAGCAAGGAAAATCTACATCACATGTGATTTCCAATTTCATGAAAGAACACAACCTGAAACTAGAAGATTTCAAATTTGAAGTTATTGATGATGGTAAGAAAGGATTTCTAGGATTTGGCGGAAAACCAACAATAATTCGCTTTACAATGCCGGATGTTACGGAAAAAATTAAAGAGTTTACCTCAGAATTACTTTCAAAGATAAATGTTGAATTCAAAGCTATTGAAATAAAGGTAAAAGATAAAATTTATAATGTGAATATTACCAGCAATGGTGATCCGGGATTCCTTATTGGCAAAGAAGCCAAGATGCTGGATAGCATGCAGCATCTTCTGAATCAGATGATAAACAAACATGAAAAGAAACAACTGAAATTGAAAGTAGATGTGGATGGCTATCGAAATCGGCGAAAAGATGCTCTTCTGGGCAAAGTAAAAGATATTGCAGATAAAGTGAAAACACGTGGAAAAAGCATAACAATGGAGCCGCTGCATGCAGCAAATCGTCGGGTTGTTCATAAGTTTGTAGAGAAAGATAAAAATTTGCGTACCATGACAATTGGTGATGGTGAATATAAAAGAGTAGTGATTCTTCCAGCTGGTGCAGAAAATGATTTTAAACCCAAGAAAAGACCGTATCGCAAACGACCTAACAATTCCAGACCACCAAGGAAAAAAACAGAAAATTGATAAAGATCGGTAAGCTGGAATGTGATATAGTCTCTGCCGGATTATGGAAAGGTGATGGCGGAGCAATAATGGGAGTTATGCCTAAAGTTCTCTGGCAGAAGATAGTTTCGGCAGATGAAAAAAATCGGGTAGTTCTCGCTCTAAATATACTTCTTATAAAAGCAGACGGAAAAAACATTCTTATTGATACTGGAATTGGTAACAAGATATCTGATAAAATCAGAAAAATATATGACACAACAGATTTTGAATTAATTGAAAATCTCCAAAAACTTGGAATCGAACGAACTGATATCGATTACGTAATTATCACACATTTACATTTCGATCACGCTGGTGGAATTGTAACATTTATAAATGAAAATCCTGAACTAACTTTTCCAAATGCTGTTCATATAATTCAAAGCAGGGAATGGCAAGTTGCAAAATATCCGGATGAATTGAATCGGGCTTCTTACAATTTTAAGGATGATCTAACTCTTCTGGAAGAAACAGGTAACTATAATTTAGTTGATGAGAATTACGAAGTTGTACCTGGAATAACAGTTGAATTTGTTGGTGGCCACAGTGAGGGAATGCAGGTTGTACGAATGGAAAGCGAAGGTGAGCTGGCATATTATGCCGGAGATATTATTCCATTGGATGTGCAACGTCACCTTTCTGTAAATTCGGCCTATGACTTAAATCGCAAAGATCTATTTATTGCTAAAAAGAGAATTCTATCTGAGTTGAAAGAAAAAAATGGTATATTATTTTATGCCCATGATGCTGAGAAGCAATGGGTGAGATTGACAGCTTAGTATTGATAAATAAAAAGGGGTGATTCATGAATCACCCTTTATTTTTTTTAATAAATATAAAAAAAGGGAAAGATCAATTAAGTTCTTTCCCTATAAATTTATTATACTTCTAATTTATTTTGAACTATTCTTTCTTTGAGATTCAAATGCATTCTCTGGAATACATCCACCTTCTTCCAGTTCAAAATTAATAGTTGTATCTTCTGTTAATTCAACGTCTTCGATTCTAACAGCAGGATAGCTGCCTTGCTTTCTAGCGATTCCATCAAAAACTCCGGCTTCCAAATCATTGATTTCGTAGTAGCCGTTAACGTCGGTAGTTACGTTACCAACAGAACAACCGCCGCCATTACCGCCGTTTCCACCACCGCAACCGCCGTTGCCACCATTACCTCCATTGCCTCCGTTTCCACCGCCACAACCGCCGCCAGCTGCTTCAACCAGAACGAATTTTACATTCGCACCTTCAATTGCCTCTCCGGTAGTTACATCAGTTACAAATCCATCAACAGTAATTGCAAAAACTAAAGCAGAAACCATCAGCATTGAGATCAAAATTAAAACTTTCTTCATTATTCCTCCATTTCATTAATCTAATATACTTGTTTACAAAATGGAAAATTAGATAATACTATGTCAAGTTGTTTTATAAAAATCACTGTTTGACAGTATGTAATAAATTTATATGATTACGAAAGTACGCTTTTTAACTAGGTTTTTAATCAATTATGAATTTATTGAAATTTAATGAAGAATTGACTTATTGTTACCAATCTAAAATTACTTTTCATTTACTCAATTCGTTCTTTATATTTATTTCAGATTGAATATCTTTACATATCTTCTGCTGGTACAGCAATTGCTTTTAACAAATATAAATAAATTATTCGGAGGTATGAATGCTGAACAAAAGAAATTTCATCATTCTTACAATTATCGTACTCACATCCCTAATGCACGCTGCACAACTGGATCTACGTAATGCTAAATCGATTTATAATAATCCTCAGATCAGTGGGACTGGAAATGGAAATTCTTCTCTACAAACCATTTCCGGTGTTAATTCCGCAGTAATTCGCGAAAAGATTACTGATGAAGGTTCGGTCATTGAAATTCAAGATACGGACTATTTTATTAATCAACAATTGCCCATAATTCCACAAATCAATCTACAAGTCACTTTAGACGGATATGTTGATGTAACAGCAGTTGATTTAATTGCAGGAAATGTAGCCCAAAGCAGAACAGAAGGTCAGATTCTTTCTCACTTCCAACAGGTTGAGTGGTCAATTAATTCTGATAAAAATCAGATCAAACGTTCTCCATCTCCCGAAGTTTACCAGACCGATAATTTTTTTCCTACTCAATGGCTAAACTACACAGCAGGATTCGATGGTAAAGTAACAAAGGTCTTTATTCAATTATATCCCTTCCAATGGAATCCACAAAGTTTGGAAGTTCTCTATCTAACCGATTACACAATTTCTATAAATGGAACTCAAATTGAAATTCCAAAAATTCCTGGTGGAGATTCACGAACCGATGCAGAGCATATCATCATTACTCCCACGGATTGGATAACTTCAGCTAATGATCTGGCTGATTTCCACGCTAACAATGGGATTTCTACAGAAGTTATTGAACTTGCTGATATTTCTTTAAATTATGAGCCAGCTGAAGAACCAACTGAAGCCGGTTACGCTACAATGGCTTCACCTGTAAATGCTAATTACAATTATGAGCTAGCTAAAAAGATAATAAGTTATTTACGGGATACAGAAGAACACCCAAACTTGGAAATGGTCACGCTTTTGGGAAGTGGGGAATTTACACCTCCATCGTATTACTTCTATAATTCGTACGCAGGTGACTACAGCGCCTGGATTCCTTCAGATCATTACTTCTCATCACCGGATTATGACTGGGTAGATAATTTTGCTGTGTGCCGTGTTCCAGTTCATAACGAAAGTGATTTGATCACGTTTATAACAAAGCTGGAAATTGTATCATCCCACTTTGGAGAAGACTGGGTAGAGAATGTTACTCTTTCAGGAGGTGATGCCTTTGATAACGATTTCTATACTGGTGAGATGATAGATAATATGGCAATTTGTCAGGATCTTTGCGATGAAATGATTATCAAAAAATACCAGAGATACGAGAACCGGTTTCATAAAACTGCTTTCGTAGATCACATGCAGAATGATGACTATCTAATGAATCTGCATATTTGCCATGGTTCTGGTGATGCCATTCATTTTGATAGCGGACAAGGTATTTCCGGTTCAGAGATGCTTTCCTATTCTACCAAAGATAAACTCCCTATATTCCTTACTGTAGCTTGCATGAATGGAGCTTTTGATACACAGTTGCACAATGGTGGTTTTAGTCTTTCCTTTTCTGAAGGAATGATAGCATCTCCAGGTGCTGGAATAGCTTATGTAGGAGGTTCCAGAAATAATGGTGGAGTTCCATCTCACGTTATCGATAATGGAAATCTTAGTATTCTGGGAATAGATGACACAGCTTTGCTATTGCTGAATTATATGCAGGCTTACCGAGATGCCACAGAACCAACAATTGGTAGGTTGAGCAGAAATGCGAAAGATCAATATCTGGCTGCCTGTAACATGAATTTAGGCTTGGTGAAAGCAGCTTTTGTAAGATTTGTAACTCATGGTAGCGCTGCTTTGCAGCTTCCTGTTGCTCCCGATCAAAATCCAGAAACCACAATTCCTACAATTTCTGTTGCTAATAGCACAGGGGTAAATGGAGAAAATTATCAAACTTCGGAAATTCAATCTGATGAAGAACTATATTTTGTGATCTCTGATGATGAAATGTATAATCTGCAAACAGTTGAAATATCCAGTGGAGGAGCAATTTCCACAGAGAATAATATCCAAACTATATTCGATCTTGAAGTCCCTTTTGGTGAGAGTGTTGTATTAAACAAGGTTATCAATGAAGAAGAGAAAGAAGCCTGGCATTATAGCGTAGTTTATCGCAACCGTTTAAAGCATGTTGATGGAAACTTGGAAGATTGGAATTTAGATGAGATTATTGCTTCTGATGAAATGAATGATATTATACCTGGCATATTTGACCTAACTACACTTTATGCAGCATACGATGATGTTTTTGAAGATATCTATTTCGCCTTTCCAGAAAGCTTTTCTGAAATTTATGTAGCTGATATTTACAAAACATTTTATGTGATGGCCATTGATGATGTGGAAGGTGGAATTTCGAATAATTTTGAAAATATCGAGTTGTTTCCGGTTAATAGTTATTTAGGTTTTTCGGGTGCTGAAATTGATAAAATGCTAGTTGTTACATTGACTGTAATGAATGGAGATATAAACTCTGAAGTATCATTCTATATATATGATGAAGATAGTTATGAATGGACGTATAATCAGGTAACTGAAAGTGCTATTGTTGATGGTGGAATAGAGATTCGCATCCCGGCTTCATATTTCAATTATCAAAATTGTCAGGTAAGTTTTGTATCTTCCGCCTGGGAACTATTACCAACACAACAATACAGCATAATAGCTGATGCTGTTCCTACTGATAACGCCTGCCTTCCTGATCTTACATTTGGGGTAGAAAATGCGATCACAGTATCGGAATACTTCGACTTTGGATTATTAGTAGATACAGATGATCTAACCATTCATCCAAACAAAATATCTCTAAATAACTATCCGAATCCCTTCAATCCCAATACAACAATCAAATTCAATTTAACTAGCGATGAACCAGTTGAAGCCGAATTAGCTATTTACAATTTGAAAGGACAAAAGGTAAAACAATTAGTTAATGCAAAGTTCTCACAGGGAACTCACTCAGTAACCTGGCAGGGAAAGGATGACAATAATAAGCAGGTTGGAAGCGGAATTTACTTTGCCAAATTGAAAGCCGGAAGTGAAATCCAAACAACAAAACTTTTATTAATAAAATAGGCTATAATTTTTTATGGGAGGGGTAATTGAAGGGATTCTCCCTGTCAATTATCACATTGAGATTTCAAAATAGAGAAATAATGCGATTTCTGTTGAAAAGCTGATTCAGAGTGTGGAATCTATTCAGCATAAATTAAAATCGCAAAAAATCTTTCAAGTTAATTTCCTAAAAAGATTAAACGGGTTATTTACAATTTGTTATCCAAGATATTGAATTTTAAATTATAAGTAATAATTGTCTTGCAAAAAAGTTATGTGCTAACTTAATTTGTTTGCGTGATTTGCCATTATTGTGGCAAATAGAAGAATGTATGGAAAATAGAACAATTTTCTTTTTTCACCGAGGAGGTATTGTGAAAAAGTTATTACTACTACCAACAATCTTGTTATTACTTTTTTTTATTGGCTGCGATGAAACCACAGACGTAGAACTTGATGATGTCGCTGCCAATGTTTTTGCCCAGGAAGGTTTTGCTCTTCTAAATGATATGCTTTTAGATTTGGAAGAACCAGAGAATCCTCAAAGCGGAGAGGAAGTATTTCCAGAAGCGGATTATAATCAGATCAAAGATCTTTTTGATAAAGCTCTAGAAGAAAGTCCTGATAATGCACTGGCAAATTTTGGAATGGCTGTTTTGGAAGTTGCAAGTGTGAATTATGATCAGGAACTTTGGGATCTTATCAATTATTTTGATGAAGATTTTGGAGGAACAAAATTATTTGGTAATCAGTTTTCATTCCTGGCTCAAACCCCATTGATATATTTGAAATACCTGCAATCTCCTCTAAAAGGCGATGAGATAACGTTAGCTAGAATTCAGGATTTTATCGAAGATAGCGTATTTCCAAAGTTGGAAAATGCAATAGAACACCTTAATACTGCTGTATCTTTACCGGATAGTGTAATAATTATGATCAATACTGGCGAAGAGTTATTAGAACTGGATAGAGGAGAGATCTATGCTTTCCGTGTAGGAACTTATGCTATTTCTGCTGCAATGCGCATGTTAATTCTGTATGATTTTGAAATGACTGATGAAAGCGGAACCTATGATTGGATGGATGAAATGGGTAATGGAGATGTGTATTGTGAATATCAGTATGATCCTGAAACTCATAATCTTTATGCTCAATACTACGAATTTGAAAAAAGTGATTCTCTGCTTATGCATGTGTTAAACTATAACTTAACACAAAGGCCAGGCTTCATGGCATATCGCTCTGGACAAGGTCCAGCAGATATACAAAATGATCTAAATCAAATTCTACTAGATCTGCAGAATATTGTCGATTATGTAACAACTGAAACAGATGATCAAAGTGATGATATAATCCAATACGATTTTATAGTTGAAATGAATGAAGAAATTGGTGAGATCGATGAAGATGACCCTAATTTCGTTCAGGATTGGCAAACTGTGGATGATGTAATTGACTGGGTGAGTCTACTGATTACAGGTCCTGTAACTTTCATTGAAGACCTTGATGATGACGGTGTTGATGAAGAACTGACGATAGATCTATCTCGTTTGTTCGCACCGGGAATTGATGTCATGAAGAATTATCTTCCTTATCATCAATGGTTACCGGAATCAGAATGGATAGTTGAAGTATTAGATTATCAGTGGGATACTGAAGTCATGGGTGGTACTTATACAATTTTATGTAATGGTGAATGGATTGTTATTGAAAATGTAAATCATTATTATGCAGAATATTATGAAGAATATGTCGAGCCGATTGAATTTCTGGATGGACTTGGTGGAAATGTGATTGATGAAGAGGAAGAATTTTTATATCTGCCGGATTATACTCTAAATGGACTTTTCCCGAACATGGATCGAAATCAGTGGATTGATCTATTTGATTTCTAATAATTATTTAAACAACCCTTCGTGATTCACAAATTACGAAGGGTATTTTTTTATGAAGAAAACGATTATATTTTTCTCAATTCTTATTTCGATGAATTGTAGTGCACAATCTATTTTTGATTTTTTTGTTATTAAACAGGTACATAACACCAGATTATCTTCATATTTCGAGTTTGATGACCTCTATTTCTATAAAAATTCTAATGGAGAAAAGAAATATTTAAACAGGAAATCCAGTGGAATTTGCTTCGAACCCAAAAACAAATTCATCGATAGATTTGAACTCAATTTAAATAATTGGGATTTCTCTTTAAATAATCTAAATGCTTTAAATGATATAATAGAAGCAGATTCTAAAAGTTTTGAGTTAAATTTAATTTCCAGATACGATGATTTCGATTTTAGCATTTCTGCCCAATACGTTAAAAGCAAATTGGAATACAAAATAGATGAATTTAGCGGAAAAATCCCGATTACTTATTTTCATCCAAAATTTGAAATCAGATACAAAAAACTTAAATTAAGTTATAACTCCATATATGGGAAGGAATCAGAAGATTTTTTCAATAATGAAATTAATGGATTCTCAACCGGATTGTTGTATAGCCATGATTATAAAAACATGCTGTTTTCTGCTGAAGGAAATTATACTAATATTTCTGTAGATCTACAAAAAGATAATTCTTCATTTTGCGAATTAAACGGAATTCAAATCCTGCAATATTCCTGTTCAGGGAAATACTATTTGCACAGCTACAACAGCATTACTTCTGGAATTTACGGAATTGCAACCTGGCAAAGAGAGCGGAGTTTTTTAGATGCAGAACCGTTTATAGGTTTCTACTCCCTATTTTTTGGATCGAAAACTTTTATTAAAAAATTAAACTTTAATGCGATTATGCCATTTGTTTCTTATGAACAGAAATTTAGATATCGCATTTTAAACTTAACAACATCTCTCGATTACTACCATCTATTTACAAATAGTGATATAGTTTATACAGAAAGAAAATGGCTAATTCCAGGTATTTGGCCAGATGATTCCACCAAACACAACCTCGAATTGGTACCGGATATTGATGGGATTTTGCGATTTCATGTCCAGGGTAATGTTGTATATAAGAGCTTTATATTTGAAATCATAGCAAATCAGTTATTACCCATTGATTATTCTGTAATTACAAAACCGCTGGAGCCAACACCAGGCAGAATAAAAACTGATGAACATGGAGGAACTTCTATTGCTCTTACGGTTGGATATTTGTTTTAATTATTTTTTAGCTTCTTCAGATTTCTGTATTTTGATCAATCCACTATCAAAAATCGAAAAGATAGTTTTTTCATTATTAGATTTCAGGATTGCTTCAAATGTATTGGGTGTAGTATAGATTTGAAGAGGAACAAAATCATCAACAATAAAATCAGTTAAGCCGAGAGTGTTTATGTTGTCGGCAAATTTTCCATTTTGCATAAAATAAGTGCGCTGCTTATAATAAAGCTGTCTTAGTTTCCATTTTATGTTTTCATCTTCATTGAATATGAATTTTTCCTTCATAGATCCAGCTTGATTCTCGCTGAATTGCACAAATCCCCATATTTCGGGATAATGCATATTTATCAGTCCCTGCGGACTCCATACCCAGTTGTGCTCAGAATTTCCTTTGATCTTCTCATAATTTCCATCAATAATCTCTGTATCCCATTCTACCCGCGAGAAGTTTACTCGCCATTGATCTCCACCTTCTGGTGGGCACTGCACAGCACACTCTTCCAGAACCTTCCAGGGATAAGCAATCTCTACGCTCCAACTCTCATCTTTATCGCTTGGATCGTTCAGTGTTCCATTAATATGTACAGCAGTTTTGACTCCTTGAATATCCCAGGAATCAAGGACTTTACAGCCTGAATCTCGATAAGGTTGTGCCAGAAAAAGATCCCAAACTGTATTGAAAGCATTCATCTCAAACTCATAATAATTGTGTGTATCTCCGTCAGGATCTATGAAGATCTCAAAATCATTATCATAAAAGATTACAGAATCCCGCTTCTTCAGCTTTGCCCAGATATCCGGTTCCTGCATCTTGCAATAGAAGTAAAAATATTCATCATCCCACAGCATTTTTACATTCGTTTTTAAATTCGGTTTTGATTTCAGATCACCTTCAATATCAATAAAATCATCCGTCCAATCTGCTTTACTCCAGATCTTTTCATTCATTCTGCCATCAATAACAATAGGGGAATCAGTTCTGTAGCAGACATAACTTTTGGGATTGAATTCTATTTGCGGTTCCGGCAGATAATCTGCATAGGGTTGTTGAGCGAAGAGCAAATAAGCGAGTAAGAGGATAAGCGTGAATGCGGTATATTTTATCATAAATTTCTCCAAAAATTCTTTCAATCGAGAGAAAGAATAGTAATCTTAGTTGTCAAGAAAAGGGAATGTAAGATGAGTAGTTGCCCACCTTACAAACCGTTCCGAAGGTAAATTTATTTCAACAGCAGCATTTTACGGCTGACCTGCTGATTCGCGTTTTTCAATTTTGCGAAATAAATACCAGATGAAATTGGTTTGCCAGAGTCGTCAGTTCCGTTCCAGACTACTCTGAATTGGTTTGCTTCTCGTCCTTCGATGAACTCAGAACGGTGTCCGGCACCTGACGAATGATACGAGCTCGAAGCAAAGCTTTTAACAATTTGACCTTTCAAATTATAGATTACCAACTCTGCATTTTCGGTAGCTTCGGTGTTTGAATTGAGCGAGATTGTTGTGGAAGGATTGAATGGGTTTGGATAATTAGTTAATGTCATTTTTGGAGAAACTAATTCATTTTCAGCTGAAACTTCAGGTGATAAAATGATGCGGATACCATCAATTGACACATCTGCATAACTGAATCCGGAACAAGTGAATTTCATTTGAAAAGGTCCATCACCATATTCAGTAATATCAATGGAAATTTTTTTCCAGGTCCATTCTTCGATTGTTGAAGAAGTTTGCCACACATCAGACCACGTTTGCCCGAGATCAGTCGAAATTGCAGCTACAATGGAGGGATAACTGGGATATCTATCGCAGAAACCAACATAAAAAATCCATTCCGTTACATTTACTCCGGGTAGTGAAATATCTGTAGAAATAATTACTTCATTCACATTGGCATAAGCCACAGGACAAGTAATAGATGCAGTACTATTGCTGTTTGTCTCGCTAAAACTTTCCAATGAATTTTCCCTTATCTGCCAAGTATAATCAGTATTACTGGAGATCAATTCCCAAAGAAGCGGAGAACCTTCATCGAAATCACCAGCATAAAGCACAGTACCTCTGGCAATTTCGAAATCCATAGTTTTTACCCGCATTTTTTTATTTTCGGCAAAAGCAACAACAGTCAGTTTATGAAATCCATTTTCTAAAATGCTCATCAAAAGATTACAGGTTGTGGGATAAGTAGCCGTTTGATATAATATGTTATCAATAAAGAAACTAATGGAATCAATAGCTGTAGTTCCAGTTTCCGTAATTTCCACAGGAACAAAGTCTTCCTGGTTGAACACATATCCAGCAATTGGAGATGTGATGTCAAAATCAGAGCAATTTTCCCAGGCTTGGTTAATATCGATATCTACCGAACCGAACATATTCAATTGATACGGCATGCCACTGAGTGGAAAACTATACCAGCCATTTGAACCGCCACCCCAACCAAAATTGAAATGATATTCTTCGTTTGTATTATAACCATCAACTACAATTTGATGTCCGGCAGATGGAGCTAGAATTCCCAAACGGGCAGGAAGAGCAGCTTTCATATTTTCTGATAATCTCTGGAAAACCAGCGGTTCATTTTCCCAAAGTAATTCTGCTGTATCAAAGCCAAATCTGCGGAATGCATTGATGATCTGCTGATCATAATAATTACCGGAAATATCGGAAGCATAGGATTGTTTGATAGCAGCGCCGCAGGCAAAAATAAGAGATGCAACTTGTTCATTGGAAAGGTCATTATTTCCATTATAAACGTTTTCTATTCCAAGCAACATATCATTTAGTTCCATCCAGGAAGGAAAATCATGAATGTGCGCATTATCATCTACTATATAATTGTTTGCACCATTGCTATACATGTGATAATCATCATCATCTGTGAATTGGGTCTGGTTGATCTGACGATGAAAATTAATGATTTGTGACATAACAATGGAAGGGCAACCTGCAACGCAGCGAGAACTGTTTTCAGGATCAATAGGGCAAAACTGATTATATGGGTAATTTTGTGACCAATTTGTTTCCAGCCAGCCACCTGTAGCAGTTGTTCCTGCTTCCGGCCATTGCTGGAATCTGCTACCAATAGAAAATGTTGAATTCCACTTATTTCTGTTTACTTGTTTTTGGGATGGAGACAGATTATTTAAATAAGAAACATGAATATTTTCCAACCAGCCTGTAATAATTTCCAATTCGTTTAGATTTGTAGTAAATTCATCTTGAAATGAATATCCTACAACAGGATGGATTTCATCATCTGTGGCAAGCAAGATGAATCCTATAGGATCGAGTTTTACCAGAAAAGCAGCGTTATTGCTCAACATTTCTACTGATGCGATCTGATTTTCTGCAAGTTTTGCTTGTACAAGTTCTTCAGCTTTTTGTCTGGCTTGTTCAATATCAACTGGTCTTGCAAATAAAATTAATGGAACTAAAAGGAAAGTAATAATAACTATTTTTTTCATTTGTCCTCCAATTTTGTCATCCTCAGCTTGACTAGGGATCTATTCAAATTCATGGATTCCCTATTAAATCGGGAATAATAACGCACTATTAATCTATGATAAAAGCAAGTACAATGCCAAATGGCGTAAGTCTGTATTTATGAATTAAGGAAATTACGAAATATATTTAAATTTGCTTCGATCAGCTTTTCATCTTCCATTTCATTTTCCCAAAACATCCTTTCATCTGGATGCTGGCGTAAATGCTTATCTACCATTTTATTACCATCTTCCCATAACATCTCAGGATGGAATTGGATTCCCCAGACGGGTTTATCTTTCATTTGAAAAGCTTGTACCTGCAATTGATTATTTGAAGCAATAATCTCGAATCTTTCGTCCAGATTATAAACTTCATCGTAGCGAGATTCGATGAAAATTGGTTGTGTTACATTCTCGAAAATACGGTTGTTTGTGATTTTCATCTTCTTCCAGCCAAATTCAGGTTTGGGGTTTCTTCTGCAAACTTCATCTCCAGCAATTGCCCGAGCAATCATTTGATGTCCATGACAAATTCCCAGAATTGGTTTTTCTGCTTTCATAAAGAAATTGATCACAGAAATTATTTTATCATCCCATTCGCTCCCCTGAGATGCTGATAGTTCTGAACCTGTTATTAGCAGATGCGAGAATGTCTTTAGTTCGGGGATGCTTTCTTTAAGAGTAAAAACTGAATATTCATTTCCCAAAGTAATACAAGGTGCAATGACATTTGTGAAATTGTCTCTGGCTTTTGGGTCGATGATTGTGTTGAATATTAGAAGCATATTATTCAAAAAAACACATTTCGATCAATTCGATAATCGTAGAAGTTGCCAATCCAATGGAAGTATCAGCAGCACCATAATAGATCGATACTTTGCTTTTCAATTTTGCAAAACCATTTTCATCAAATTCGTCAATTATTATTCCGGTGGGGAAGATCACGTTTGGAACTTGTCCCACAGTTTCATAAAGCTCACGTGGTTCTAAAATATTGTATCTTCCTCTTGCTATTACTTTGGAAGGATCTTCCAGATCCAGCAGCATTACTCCAGCTTGATAGATCGGCTGATAATGCATGGCAATACCGTGATAAACACAAAGCCAACCTTTCTCTGTTTTAACTGGTGGTGGTCCTGAACCGATCAGTTCATCCCAATAATGGTTACGTCCGGAAATTAATTCTGATACAGGTTTCCACTCAATTAGATCATCCGATTGCGATAAGCAGATACAACTGCCGGTTAGAGGTCCATCTTCTATTTGCACTTTGTTTGGACGATCCAAACGTAGATATTTTCCAGCAACTTTTTCCGGGAATAGCACACCGTTGCGATTGTCTTCATGGGAAACAATTCCAACAAATTCAAATGATTTGAAGTCGATAGTTTTGCCCAATCCCAGATGACAACCGGAATTCATATCCATGGCGTACATGATGTAGTAAATATTATCCAATTTTGTAATACGGGGATCGTAAATATGAAATATTGTTTCTTCAATCTTTTCAATTCCCTGCCAGTGAATGATCTTGTTTTCTGCTTGAAAATTGATCCCATCTTCGCTTTTTGCCATCACAAAACAGGTTTCCCGAGCCCTGTTCTGTACCCTTAACATCAGCAGAATTTTATCTTCAAATTTTATTGCACCTGGATTAAAAACTGATGTTACGTCTCTTAAATGCGGTAGTATTTCGGGAATATCTTCTCTTGCTACGACAGGATTATTCATGTATCTTTCCATTATTTCTCCATTATCTCGATCAGCAATCCAAGATGATCGGAAGGATAAACATCATTTTCGTCAGGTTCGCTTCCAACTATATCAATAGCTTTTACTTTATCACTTAGTAATTCATTTACCCAGCAGAAATCTATTCGTTTGGTAGGATTGAATGATTTATAAGTGAGTCCATTTTCTTTTGGATGTAGCTTCTGCCAAACATCAATATAGCCTTCCAGCGCAAATTTGTTGATGTTCTCATTATCAGGTTTGGCATTCATGTCACCTACCAGCATCAAAGGATAACCAGCAAAACGATTCATGTAATCGATAGTTTCTCCCACGTTCAATTTCATGCCCAGTTCTTCGTAGGCAAAATGAGTGTTGAAAATCGTGAATACCATTTTCTGATCGGCCATCACAGCATATTGGGTGATGCGTTTATTTTGATCGGAAGAAGCTCCCAGCTGAGTATGAAAAATATTTCCAGTTTCGATAGTTTCCAAGTTTGTGATCAGTGTGATCCCTTCCCATTGAGTAGGGCTATAATACATAGCAGGCTGGGTAATTACTTTGGAAGTTTTATACAAATCTAATTTATTCAATTCTTTTAGAATTTGATCTGCCATGTTAAGATGGGAATCTTTTGTGGAAGGATGATCGCCATTGTAACGGATTTCCTGCAAAGCTAGCACATCAGGTTGATATTTGGAAATTTCATTTACTATTAATTTCAATCGGACATCCCAATGTGGATGATCATCGTAATTTGCCAGATTCCAGGTGAGAATTTTCATGATATTTCCTTAATTCCAGGGATTGTATTGCAGCACGGTTTCCCACGCTACTGTTTGCAGGAAATCACGATCTGCATCAGTGATTTGCGGATCAATAACATAATCCACTCCTTCGGGGCTTTCACCAAACAGGCAGGCATAGAAAACGCAAATAGATAAATAAGATCCCCAAACATTCGGATGGCTATCATCAGCAACATGTAGAATGAGTTCAGAATTCTGCAGTAATGAATTCTGCCAGGCTCTACCCACAGGACAAACCAGCGCTTCAAGTTGGTCACCGATATAATCATAAGCTGCTGCTAGTCCTTCGATCATACCGGGATCATAAGCACGAGCCCAGGTCATGAAAAATGCTGTTTCAGCACCAGCTCCGGTTATCACTCCATCCAATAGAGCAGCATATTCATACATCAATTCAGGATTATCAATAGGACGTGTACTCTGTTCCTGCAAAATCACATAATCCCAATTACCATTTTCGATTGTCTCTAGAGTACTGGCATTATTGTAATGCATTTCCAATGTAGCTCCTCCAGCCGTTACAGCCTCAGCAGTAAAATCCAGTTCGGGATGAGCAACTTGGACAAATTCTTGCAGTCGCACATTCATGCCACCATTTCCATAAGTATAACTATTTCCTATAAAAAGTACGCGATTTGGTGGTTCAACCTGTGCTGAAGAGAAGGTGATACTATCGATTTCATCCAGGGGAATTGTCTCAATACTACCATCTGATTTCTGGATAATCATATCTGTAGCAAAAATAAAAGTTAACGAGCAAATTAATAGTATCACCAATAAATTTTTCATGTTTTTTCCTTTAATATTAATCTACTTATAAAAGATAATCTGACTTTCGAACCAGTGATTTGCTTTCCAATGATCGCCTTCACTCAAGTTGCGATATGCCATTGGTACATAATCTATTTTTAAAGTGTCACCAGGAACAGCAATCTCTTTCAACTCGATTATCCACGGATCTACTATACTTCCCGGAGCCCAACCAGTTCTGTCAAATTTCCAGGTTCCATCTTGCGGACGGCAAGAATTCAAGTAACAATCAGTTTTCCAGAGTTTGTTTTCAAACTTTTCCGTATTCACATAAACAGTACGGTCTGCCGGCATGAACTCACCAGCGTTCTGACTATTGGGATGCATACCGTGCCCGGTAACCATTAACTTTATTCTGGCATCAGTTGCCTCATTCGGTATTTCTAGCTTTAGTTGCGGAAGATGTTTGTTCATTGGATCGAGAGGATCTCCATATTTGAAACTACCAGTCCAAAGATTCAGGACTTTGACGGGAATTCTATCTGGAATTCCAGGGTAAAAATCGAGATCAACAGAAACGTACCAACCGATCTGATCTTCTGGGTTTTCTTCTTTTTTCTGCCAGGTATCAACTCGCAGATCTATTTGTTTTTCACCTGAAAAAAGTGGCAGGAAATCGGTAACATCTACCTTCCAAATATGACCTTTATTGTACGGAGTAATAAATCTGCAAATTTCATAACGTGTCGAATCCTGCCAGATATAGATTGCAGCTCCGCGATCCCAGGGATCGAAACCACCCGGCATGTCTGTCATCTCTAAAGTTAAAATTATTCGGCCAATCTGTTCTTTGAACTCTGGAAAAATAATATGATGTTCTGTTTCTCGATAGTCGATGAAAATTGGCTGATTATCGACGGCTTTCACGTTAATTGGTGCTTCAAATATTTTAGCTTTGTTTTCCGATTTCAAACTCACATCATCTAGGATGATCGTTGTAGTTTGATCAGAAGTTTGGCCACCAACAGCGAGTCGAATTGGATAAGGCTGCATTTCCGCTATGAAGAATTTATCAAATACGATTTCATCTTTGATCTTCAAGGTCATTTCTGATCCACCAATAACCTGATGTGTTTTCAAATAGAATTCTTTGAATTCCTCTTCTTCCTGATCAGCTCGGAATTCAATGGGTGAAAGGATCTTTTTAATTTCATTTCCATTCCAATGTAGAGATATTTCTCTTTGTGGCCGATCATAGTAATTTCCATCTGGTCCAAACCAGGCACTTGTTGGGGGATTGCATATATCAAAACCAATGGCAAAACTGCCTTCGATATTGGGTTTCTGCCAGTTTTCAAAATCAAGGTTCAAACTATCAGCATTGAAGATTTCCGTGTTCAGAAATGCAATTCCGCATCCATCTGCTCCGCGAGTGATATACATTTTCCAGTCTAACTCAATATCCTGATATTTATTATTATCCAAGGCTGGAAAGATTGCTACATTCTTATGATTATTTAAAATACCTCCATTTACCAGACTCAGGATTCCATCTTTAATTTGTGGTTCGTAACGCTTGCCGTATTTGTATAAAACTATACTGCTGTCAGGTTCATTAAAGTTCCAGGTTTGTTCGACTGAATTTAACAGAATTGGTGTTAATATTATTAATAAAATTAATGTTTTTTTCATTTTTCCTCCGAATGATGAAAAGAGATTTGATGGGAGTTTAGTTGTAAAGAATTTAATCGATTTTCAATCCACTATCGACTTTTACAATATAAGTTTTTCCACCAGCTTTTTCGATTGCATTAACTACTTTTTGAGGATCATCGGGAGCATAGGCAAACATGCAGCCACCACCACCAGAGCCATTGATTTTACCACCAAAAGCTCCAGCATTCAAGGATGCTTGCAGCATTAATTCTATTTTTGGTGTGCTGATGTTCAGGTTATCTCGCAGATATTGGTGATGTTCAGTGAGCAATTGTCCAAATTTCTTGTGATCAAGTTTTTCTGATTGCATCATAGTTCTAGCTTCTAAGCAAATATCACGGTTTCTCAGCATTCCATGTATTACTCTTTGTTCTTGAATTGTTAATAGATTATTGAATTCTTTGAGTTGTTCGAGTTTGAATAAAGTAAATGAAAACGGAGGATATTTTGCTTTAATCTTTTCAGCAGCGTAAAGAACCGGAAGTTTGGTTTTACTCAAGACCTTTATGGTGTCTTTTGGTTGTTGTGAATCTCCCAAAACTAAGCTTCCTAGTTTTGAAGGAAGTTTGGTGATTTTATCGTCGTTGGCAAAATCGATATGCAGCATTCCGCCGATAGCAGTGGAAAGTTGATCCATTTTTCCACCCGGTTCATCGAATTCAACAACCTCTGCCAGATAGGAAAAATGACCTACTTGTTCAGGTAGCTTCCATTCTGGTTTTACATTTTCTCCAGCTTCCAAAAGAAATCTGCACCAAACATTATTGAGAGCCGAAGATGATGAAGTGCTTGATTTTATGGGAGTTTCCCCTTTTACTGTGCAATTCCAGCCATGCGGCCAGCGTATTCCTTTTCTGAACAAGACATTGTAAATGCTCTTGAAATAATCACGTTTTTGAATATACAAAAATTCCTTATCATTAGAAAAACTCAATATTTCTGTTTTGCCAATATCAGGCAGATCGATATAAAATATTTTATTATTTCTGGGAGTGGATGCTAATTCTACACGTAGATCAATTGCAGCAGTTATCACAGGTAATTGCAGGTAATCCTGATGCTCTCCAAACAGACAAATTCGACTTGGTGCTGAAACTTTAATTTTTTTCATTTTTATTATCGGTGTTCATTCGTGAGCTTGTTCTTAACCATATTCAATTCTGCTTTAGTGTTGATCCCAAACGTTAACATTGGGTTATCTACTGGAATCGCTTCCACTATCTTTCCTTCCTCAATAAAGATTCCGATCACATCGGGTAAATAAAATTCATTTTGAGAGTTACTGTTGTCAATTTTCTTCAGTGCTTTTTTCAGTTCAGGATAAGTAAAACAATAATGCGAAGAGCTCAGTTCATTGATCTTCATTTCTTCTTCAGTTGCATCTTTTTCTTCTACGATTTTGATGATCTTGCCAGCTTTATTTCGCACAATTCTGCCATAAGGTGGTGGATCATTCCAAATTGCAGAAAGCATGGTGCAGGCATTCTTATTTTGCTGATGTTGATGAATTAGTTTTGTTATTACCTTTTTTGTGATAAATGGAGCATCTCCCACAACAATGATCAAGTCTCCGCGAAAATCAGTTAACCAACTTTCTGCACACATTACTGCATGTCCGGTTCCTTTTGGCTGGTTTTGTCGAGTATAAGTTACATCATTTCCCAACCAGTTTCTAATTCCGGCGTCTGTTTCATCGCTTACAACTACACCAATCTCATCTATATCAGGAATTCGCAGAGCTTCTGCAACATGAACTACTAAAGGTTTTTCATCCAATTCAATCAATACTTTTGGAATATCCGAATTCATGCGGCTACCTTTTCCAGCAGCCAAGATGAGAGCTTTCATTGTTTGTTTCTATTCAATAATTTCATGGAAAAATCAAACTCGTATTTCATAGCGAGAAGAGTGTATTGTGGATGCGTTCTAGCACCCCAGCTATCATCACCACCTACTCCCATCTGTGCTAGATCAATATTTAGATCAATGAAATCTGCTTTCGGTAATTCATGCGGATGGCGCTGTATCGGCCATTCGTGTCGATCAAGTTCTTTGCGAGTATAATTCAAAGCTGAAAAGCAGAGGAGAGGATTACCTTTAAATTCAATACCTGAACCATTTTCGTCACAAAGAGAAAGCCAGCGAGTATCGGTTCGATAACCATTTTCCTGTGGTCGAATGTATGGGAAATATAATTTATCAACTGTAGATTTATTATGCCCAATAAACGCAGCAGTTTTACGATCACAATAATTTTCTTGCGGACCTCGACCGAACCATTCCACATTTCTAAGGTTTTTATTCAAATTGATGTTCAAGCCGATACGGGGAATTTCAGGTAGATCATTATGTGTTTGAATTAGAGCAGTTTTCACCAGTAATTCATAGTTATCTGAAATTGAATATTGAATGGTGAATTCAGCAATTTTCAGATCGAATCTGAAGATGATAGAATCACCTGTAATTTCGGTTTTATTCAATTTTCTATCTATAGATGCTTCCTTCCAGACAGCACATCTTCTGGCCATTTCATTGCCGTGATCGTTATCGGTAGCAGCTCGCCAGAAATTGGGTAGGAAGCCGCTGAATGTTAGTTTTTGAGAGTTATGTTTTATAGATGTTAATTCTCCGGTTTTGGCATTAAACTTAATTTGCAGTTTATCTTTAGTTACATAAATGCGATTTTTAATAACCTGAATCTGAAGATCTTTTGTAGGTATTGGGGACTGATATTTTCTTTTTGAGAATACAATCTGCTCCGAAGCAGCAATATGATCAGTAGGAACGATATTTTTTTTTGTATGGTTATTGCTTTCAAATTCAGAAAATATTCATCAGTTTCGTTCAGGTCAGGCAGATTGATCTCGAAATCGGCAAATTTTCCTGCTGAAATTTCGACATTATTTAACTCACCTGTTTTTATGATCATCTCATTTTGGTGTAGTTCCCATTCGAGTCTATAATTATGCAGATCAATGAAATCAAATTTATTTTTTATTCTTATCTTTGAAGATTTGATCAATTCAAAATCTATGTATTGATAAACTTTCTTCACTTCCCATAAAGCAGGATGAGGAGTGCGATCTGGATTAACAAGACCGTTGATACAGAAGTTCTCGTCACTGGGTGTTCCGATTGGTCCGAAATCTCCACCATATGCATAATATTCATTACCATCTTCATCTTTGGTCAGAAGTCCCTGATCAACCCAATCCCAAATGAAGCCGCCCTGAAGTTGTGGATGCTTCTCGATGACATTCCAATAATCCTGCAAATTGCCTGTGCTGTTTCCCATTGCATGAGCGTACTCACACATGATCAGCGGTTTTTCCTGCTGTGATGAAGCATACTTTTCCAAATAACTGATAGGCGGATACATGGGGCAGAAGATGTCGGTATTTTCACCAAGTAATGCTCGTTCATAATGGATAGGTCGAGATGGATCACGCTGCTTAAGCCAATTGTAACAGTCCGTAAAACAGATACCATCACCAGCTTCATTTCCAAGTGACCAAATAACGATACTGGGATGATTTTTGCTGCGCTCTGCCATGCGGATAACCCGATCCAGATGTGCATTGATCCAATCATGATTATTACCCAGAGTTACATCAGGATCATAACCCATTCCGTGCGACTCAATGTTGGCTTCATCGATCACATACAGTCCGTATTTGTTGCAGAGCTCATACCAGAGCTGGTGGTTGGGATAGTGGCTGTTGCGTACCGCGTTTATGTTAAAAAGCTTCATCAATTTGATATCTTGTAACATGGATTCTTCTGAAATCACATGTCCCGTTTTTGGATCGTGTTCATGCCGATTAACGCCTTTCAACGTAACGGCTTTGCCGTTGATCAAGAATTGTCCGTTCTTGATCTCAACGCGTCGGAATCCTACCGAACATTCGGCTTTATGGATAACATTATCTTTTCGCACCAAATCAATAATACATTTATATAGATCAGGAATTTCAGCAGTCCATTTCTTAGGATTTTCAATTTCTTTTTGAAAGTTGATGTTTTCTGAAATTGATAGTTTTTTCTCAAAGATCTGAACATCCTCATCCCAAAGCTGGAATGAGATTTTATAGTCTTCATTTTCTTTTTGTAGATGGATATCCAGATCAATAGAAACATCCAGAATTCCATTCCTGAAATCATTATCAAGGTTGCCTATTATGAAGAAATCTCGAATATGAACTTCCGGTAGGGCATATAAAAACACATCACGTTTTATACCGCTGATACGCCAGAAATCCTGACATTCAAGATAAGTACCGTCACTCCATCGATAAACTTCCACAGCGATCAGGTTTTCCCCAGCTTGCACGAATTCAGTAATATCCCATTCTGCCGGAGTTTTGCTACCTTGACTGTAACCGACTTTGTGTCCATTGATCCACAGATACATCGCACTTTTCACAGCACCAAATTCTAACCTGATACGAGATTTCCCCCAGTTTTCAGGTAGAATAAATTTTGTGCGATAAGATCCAACTGGATTTCGTTCGGCTGGAACATAAGGAGGATTTGGTTTATCTTTCACTTCTTGATAAGCGTCATCTTTTCCCTTAACAGCATCGGTAAATTCGTAAGGAACATTTACATAAATAGGAACTCCATAACCTTCTAATTCCCAGTTGGATGGTACATTTATCAAATCCCAATCGTTATCATCAAAGTCAATTTCATAGAAATCTTTAGGTCGTACTTTGGGATTATTGGAATACTTGAATTTCCACTTTCCATTTAAACAAAGATAGTTTGAATTATTTAATTGCTCAATGAATGGTAAAAATGGACTGTGCGGCTTTTCTTTATTTATATCGAATACCTTTGGATTCATCCAGTCTTTCATTTTATCATTTTCCATTTCACATTCGCAAAGTTGGAGCTTTGCATTACAGTTCCACAACTTTTCTTTCTTTCCTAGCTCTTTCTGCAGCAAAGACCATCAAGTGGCTTTTTAAGCTTTCCTGAGCACCTGTGATAATCTTTTCCGGTTTTCCTTCCTGTAAGGCAGAGATAAAATTATCCATAATTCCAAAATCACCACCACCATGACCCTGCATAACATCAATTTCTTTTTTAGTGTCAATGTGAGTATCTTCGTTTGTCATGAAATCATGGATCTTGATATTAAGTCCATCACCTTCGATTTCTCCGCTAGTCCCAAAAATCCTGGTGCGTCTGTCAGTAGCTTTTGTAAAAGCTGTCATGGTAAAACTGGCAGTTGCTCCACCAGCAAACTCCATATTCACAACCTGATGATCAACTACATCATTATCACAAGCGTAAACACAACGTCCGTAGGGGCCATTTTGCAGAGCTTCTGTGACAGACTCCTGATTTGGATTGGGAGTTAGAATCGTAAGAGGCCAACCCTTTACGCCTTTACTCAGAAAACCTAGATAAATCTTTTTCGCAGAATAAGGACAGTTGTTTTCAATTTCATTAGGACATTGCATACATCTATCAACTGCGCCTTCCGGTTGATTTTCTTTGGTAAAATGACCAAGTGATCCGAAGGAAGAAATTGCTTTGCAATCTTTACCCATAATGTAAGAAAGCCAATCAATATCGTGGCAGGATTTAGCCAGTAGCATGAAAGTAGATTTTGCTTCATTACGCCAATTTCCCCGTACAAAAGAGTGCGCGTGATGCCAATATCCAACTGGCTCTAAATGTTCAATAGAAACTATTTCTCCAATCTTTCCCTCTGAGATTATTTTCTTGAGAGCTTGAGTGTAATTTGTATAACGCAGCACATGGCACACTGCCATGTTTACATTATTTTTCTCAACTGCTTCAACAATTTTTCGGCATTCTTTTTCAGTGGGAGCCATTGGTTTTTCCAATAAAATATCATAACCTAAATTGGCAAAAGCAATGGCAGGTTCGGTATGTAAATTATCTTGAGTGGCGATAACCACAACATCTGCAAATTTTGGTTTAGCGGTAACATCTTCCCAGGAATAGAAAATATTTTCTTGAAGTATTTGGTGTTTTTCTGCCATCTTTTGACGATGAACTTTCCGTGGTTCAGCTACTCCCACAACTTTCATTTTTTCAGGAAAATTAGCTGAATATCCTGCGTAAACATTTCCCCGGTCACCTGCTCCGATAATTATTACTTTTATTGGTTTCATAATACTCCCAATACTTTCTTATTTGCTAATTTAATTTTCGTTAAAATTTTTTCATCCATTCCTTCCAAGGCAAGAATGGAAGCAATAAAATCTGACTTTCCTTCTACATAAGAATCAATATCATCAGGATATTTCTCTGCAAGTTTCATTTTCTATGCACCATATTCCTGAATAACTTTCTTGTTATTTCGTAAATGCTTTCTCAATAAAAGGTGATTTGTAAGGCTCTCACATCTATTTATACAGACATATAAATTATGATTCATCCAGGTGATATCAGGATTAGTTTTAATATTTCGGAAGGCTTCTCTTCCTTCAATTCCTAGGTTACCTAAATGCTCATAGCCTGAATTGCCCAGTTTTTTAGTTGCTTTTTGTGATTCTTCTTTTGTTTTAACAATTATATCAATATCTAAAATTGGTTTTGCATGAAGCCCGAACACAGAAGTGCTGCCAACATGTTCAATTTCGATATTACAATTGCTCAATATTTTCTGGAAATATTTCTCAGCTTTATCAAATTCATCTTTCCATTTTGGATCGTATGGAACAACTTCTATTTTTTTCAATTATTATGTACAATTTTCATTTTTGCAAAGACAGAGCTTTGCATTGCGTAATCAATTTCATGATACCCATCAACGAACCCCAACTATGGAAGCTGTCGCTGCTGAGTTTATCATCATCGCCAGTTCCGGAAAGGGCTGAATAATTCTCACAAACAAATCCCTTTCGTTCCCATTCGTTCAGGAATAATACTTTTGATTTCTCAGCAAGTTTATCTGCTTCTTGCTGGAAACCTGATTCTTTGAAAGATAGCCATGTTAAGAAGTTCAACGGTGGCCAGATAGCACCTTTCCAGTAACGTTGTTTGGGAAAATCAGGATGATCTCGTGTAATGGAAGGCAAAATCCAGTCTCCACCCAATTTCTGCGGGTCATGGAATAATTTTATAATCTTTTCTTTCTGTTTCTCATCCGCAATTCTTGCCAATAGAGGATAGAACATGGTTGGAAAAATTTCAGTTGAAAATTCATTCAAGTCTGTTCTAAAATTCAAAAAGCAACCAGCTTCTTCATTCCAAAGATTCTGTAGCATTTCTGAGAATTCTTCAGCTTTTTTTTCTAGCTCAGAAACTTCTGCATTTCTTCCAATTTCTTCCGCGATATTTGCCAGAGCTTTGCAGTCTGCAATATACAGACTGTTTAAACCAACATCCTGCAATTCCATCACATTATTTTCCTTGTTGAATGGAACATTTGAATACATGGGAGAATCATCCATGCCGGATTCATATTTGGCTGTGATGATTGAGTGAACATTTGGTTCATTAAAAGGATTTTGTGCTGGATGCGATCCATAACAAAGTAATCCTTTATTCATGCGAGCTTTGGTCCACCAGCGATTCCAGGAAAGTAACCCTTCAAAGACTGTTTCCAATACCCATTTTTCAGGATGCATTTTATAGATTTCCCAAGCCATGATTGAACCAACCGGAGGTTGAGAACGATCAAACGATTTTGTGTCATTTCCACGATCATCATTAGGGATAAAACCTTCAGATGTAAGACTGGTTATGTGCTCGATCAAGTTGGCAATTGCTAACTCTATATTATCCAATCCGCACATATAAGCCAGGAAGAAATTATCCCAGCCAAATAGACAATAACCGCCATATTCTGCATTCCAAAGTCTTCCAACTGTAGAAACAACACGCTTATATTTTGGTTCAAAAATTGTGTTCCAGGCAATTCCGGCTTGAATTGCCAGAAATGTTTTAGCTTGCTCTCCAAATTTATTTTTTGCGTCTAATTGAAGTAAGTTTTTCTGGGTCTGAAAAGCTGATTTGATCTCTTCTAATGTTCGTTTCTTTCCTGTAGAAATTCCAATTTCACCTTCAAGGGCAACGGAAATATAGGGAGTCATGGTTGGTACGTACAGATCGTAATTTGCTGGTTTAGCAGTGCAGAAAATTTCGATTGTTCTCGTTGGAAGTTCAGCTACTAAAATATCATTTTTTTTAACTAATTTTCCAGGATAATTCCAAAGCATTCCCAGTTCAATGATTAGCTTAACAGGAAGTTTGGTTTCAGTTTTCTGAGAGATTAAAATTACCAGATTATTATCGATGTGAGCAGTTTGAATAGTGGCATCCACTCCCTGCCATTTGATATGTAGTTCGGTGAAACTTCCATTCCAGGAATGCCAACCAGGAGTTATTATTTCATCATTTTTTCCGTTTTTCCCGATCAGAGCTTCTTTTAAGTATTTTTCATTAAGCCAATTGTGTTGTTTAAATGCAAGATTAATTGCCAGGCCTTCTGGTAGTAGGACATGCTGAAGTACACTGCGAGTATTCCATGTGTTCCAACCTTTGGAGAGTGCTTTCTGAATTGTTTTGTATTTGTTAGGTAAAGTTATCATTTCACATTAGCAAATACAGAGCTTCCATTATGCTTTTTTCAATTTCAAAGTAAAAATAGTTCCTTGCGGTAGATTGTCACGAAGGCTAACGCTTCCACCATAATTTTCCACTGCTTTTTTAACGATAAAGAGTCCTAATCCAGTATTACCACTAGCTCCATACATAAAGCTTTCATCAAAAACTTTATCTTTGAATTGCTCGGGAATTCCCTTTCCAAAATCAATTACATCGATTGTAACATCATTATTCTTGGTTGAGATAACAACTTTGATCTTATCTGTTTGGCCATGTTTGATAGCATTTGAGATTAGGTTATCAAAGACAGACTCCAAAATAAAATCTGCATGGACGATAACAGCAGAATCACCCTCAATTTCGAAATCGATATTACGATATGTTTGAATAACCTTATCTAGTTCATGATTTACATTAATTTCTTCAATGAAATGTTCTTGCCGAACAAGATAAGCAACCTTGCTAAGTTTCTTGATGAGGTCAAAACTTTTTTCTACCTGGATGGGAATTTCCTGAATGTAATCTAGATCATTTTCTTTATGATAAAGCCTCATTGCACTGTAAATTACCGAAAGGTTATTTGTAACATCATGACGCAATATCCTGCTGATCAATTGTAAATGTTCACTTTGTTTTTTTAGAATTTCATTTTTATCTTTGATCGTATCCAGAGCGTTTTGTAATTCGATATTCTTTAGCTGAGATATTCTATTTTCGCGTTGATGTTTTTCCAAATCATATTTGGTTTGGAGTTCAATGATCTTGGCTGCAGTTTCATCTGAAGCGATCTCCTGTTTCAATTCTGTAAACTTTTCAAAACTCTCAAGCGCTTTCTGAAAGTCATTTTTCGATTTATAATACTCGGTCAAAGTATCGTATATTTTATAGTAGTATTTTTCATCTTTAAATTCAATAGCTTTATCGAGAAATTTTTTGGCTTGGTCTGGTTCATTATTTCTAATATGAGACAGGGCAAGATTTTGAAGAGAATTTACTATTCCATATTTATTTCCGGTCTCTTCTCTTATTTTCAGTACTTCTCTATGAGATTTTATTGCTTCTGCAAAATTTTTCAGATCAAATTGAACGTTGCCAATATTATTAAGAGTATTAGCCAGTTTCGATGCTCCTCCAATTTCGTGACGAATATCCAAAGAACGATTGTAGAATTCCAGAGATTTAATCGGATCAGTTAAATGATAGATCATTCCCAGATTACTCAATGAATCTGCAATTCCTTCTTTGTCATCCAGTTCTTCCCGTATTAGTAGAGATTCCTTGATCAGTTCCGCAGCTTTTTGGTTATTTTCTAATTCCAGGTGAAGAAGACCAATGCTGTTCTTAGCATTTGCAATACCTATTTGGCTTCCTGTTTCTTCCTGGAGAGCTAAACCTTTTAAATAATATTTCATAGCTTTTTGATACTCTTGGATTCCGCTATAAGAAATTCCTAACCAGTTATAGGCAGTACGTAAGTATAGCTTAGCTCGAAGGCGCACCATTAAAAAGATCGCTTTTCTTAATAATTCTATAGCTTGTCCAAATTCACCCAGATTTAAATGTGTTACGCCCACAGCCATTGTTAATCTGGCCTGCATAGTTCGGTCATTAATTGCTTTGTATAAAGGTATTGCTCTCAGAAAATAATCTTGTGCAATTTTATAATCGTTTTGCTGCCAATAGTTTAAGCCAATTTTCCATGTACATTCAGTCTGTATCGTCTCATTCTTGCTTTCTTGAGCCAGTTCTTGTGCTTTAAACAGACAATCAAGTGCCTTTTGAAAGGAAAATTCTTGGGAATAAAGATCGTTCAATTCCAAAAATTCATCAATGTTTATATCTATTTTTGAATTTGTTAATTTGCTTTCTAATTCTTCTAATCTATTCATAGAATATTATTCAATAATCCTTATTAACATTTACATGCATCACGCTAAAAATCTGAATTAAGTTGTCCAATCTTTTCTTAAAATCAGGATAGCTTTTGTTTTCTTTGGAAGTCCAAACTAATTCTGCTAAAGCACTCATGCGGGGAAGAGCCATATATTCTACTCGTTCTTCAGTTGGCATCCACTCCGTCCAAACATTACCTTGAGCACCCAAAATATATTCTGCTTCTTCTTGAGAAAAATTTTCTGGAACAGGATCGTAATTGTAAACTTTTTCCAAAGTCGTTACGCCAAAAGCTCCATTATCATTTTCGTTCTGTTGCCAGTCGAAATAGAGGAATGGATTTGGGCACATTACTGCATCGCAACCTTTTTCTACTGCCAGTTTTGCAGCATCAATTCCGTCACCTCGCCAGCACATTACAGTCGCTTCATCAATCAATCCGCCATCAGTTATTTCATCCCAGCCGATTAGTTTTCTGTTTTTGGATTGAAGGAAATCTGCAATCTGCTTGATGAACCAGCTTTGCAATTCTTTCTCATCTTTCAGGTTCTCATCTTGGATGCGCTTTTGACATAAGGGGCATTCTTTCCACCTGGTTTTGTTGGCTTCATCTCCACCTATATGAATGTATTTGGAAGGAAAAAGTTCGATAACTTCAGACAGAATATCTTTAATAAATTCAAAAGCTTCATCTTTTCCAGCACAAAAAATGTCCAGGTTTGGCCAGTAACCACCGGGTGCAGTAGTCAACTTTTTTCCGGTACAAGAGAATTGCGGATAAGCTGCAAAAACTTCTCTTGTATGCCCCGGCATTTCAATTTCCGGAACTACAGTAATGAAACGTTCTGCTGCATGTTTTACAACTTCTTTGATCTCTTCCTGAGTGTAAAATCCTCCATAAATACCATTTCCAGGATCATCAGAATTGCCCCGTTCATTCCAAGGAAGATGTTCCAGATTCTTGCGCCAGGCACTAGTTTTAGTTAGTTCTGGATACTTCTTTATTTCGATGCGCCAACCATTATCATCGGTAAGATGCCAGTGAAAAATATTGAGTTTATGCATTGCAAGAAGGTCGATATATTTCTTAATGAAATCAATTCCAAAGAAATGACGCGACACATCCAGATGCATTCCGCGCCAATCAAAACGTGGTTTATCTTCGATAGTACAGCAGGGGATTTGAAGAGGAAAATTTATTTGATTATTGCCGTAAATTTCAGCAGGAAGCAGTTGTAGAAGTGTTTGTAAACCATAAAAGATTCCATTACTTGTTTCAGCTTGGATAATCAGATTTTCTGCATTACAGATTAGTTGATAGTCCTCTTTTCCTTGTCGGGTAGATGTTATTTTCAAAATAATATCACCAATTTCAGGTTCGGTGTTTACTTTGATAGGAAGTTTGCAATTAGTTGCTTTTCGGATCTGTTGCGCAAACATTTCAGCAACATTCACAGATGAAGTGTTGGATGAGCTATATATTATTCTTGATTTGGTTTGTATATGGAAGTAACCAGGTTTTGTTTCTAAGCTTACTGGCTTTGGAATAATCTTTATCATTCTTTCCTCATTTAATTCTATTTCAAAACACTGATTGAAGTTGATTGAAAAAGGTCAAGAGGGAAGTATCTAATATGATTCTAAAATTGCATGATTGATTTTCCAATTGACCTTTCTACACAAAAAAAATAACAGATTCTATAGATGATTTCGTGGTTTAGGAGATAAGTATGAAATATTATATATCATTCGATTATGAAGGGCTTGCCGGAGTTACCAACTGGCAGGAAACACTTGGTGATGATCGTTTCAACGAGTTAGCAACTGAGCAGATGAATGCTTTCCTAAAGGGTATTTACGATACAGAACCTGATGCAGAAGTTGTGATTGCTGATTCTCACGCAGATGGTGGAAATTTGTTATGGGAAAAACTGGTCGGCAATGCCAAACTTATTAAAGGTTATCCTCGTACTTATTACATGATCGAAGGTCTGGATGAAAGTTTCGACAACTTGATTCTGTTCGGTTATCACGCTCCGGTTGGTGTGGGCGGAAACATGGATCACACCTATTCTTCTTCCTGTTTTTATTCCGTTCAGATCAATGGGAAACTTGTCAGCGAAGCCTGCATCAATGCTATGACTGCAACTCAGTTCAATGTTCCTCTGCAATTTGTTTATGGTGATGACGTTACAGCTAAATGGCTGCATGAGAATGTTTCAAATGAAATCACAGTTTTAGAGTCTAAAAAAGCAATTTCTAGATATGCAGCCGAAATTCCATCGCAACAGGAAATCCTGGAAAAGCTCTTTGTGGCAGGAAAGAATCTGAAATCGAATCCGAAATACTTTTATCCAAAATCAGATAATTACTCTTGTAAAATCCAACTGATCGACACAAATATTGCCTATGCTTGCGGCATGGTTCCTGGAATTAAAATGCTGGATGCTCGTACAATAAATTTTGAAACTGATAATATGCTGGATCCTTACAAATATCTGATGACCTTGTTTATGGTTGCATCTTCCGTGAAAAATTTGTATAAATAATTTATGAATAGATTTTTTTTTACTTTTCTTTTAATCGTTTTTCTGTTTTCAAACGGATTACTATTTTCCAATCAAGAGAAAGTAATCCTCAAAGTCTTTCAACTTCCCGATCCCAAAGATACAGGAGCTTTTGCCAAGGCAGATCGCGCTGTCATCGATGCTTTCAAAGTTAAATATCCTCATATAGAATTGCGATCTTTTTCAGGCATAAATATCGAAGGAATGGATCTGGATGCCGGACCGCTGATGGCCATTGCCGGTGGTGTTTCACCTGATGTGATCTATGTGAATTTCCGACAATCTGACACATATATTCAAAATAATTTTCTTTATCCGCTTGATGAATTCATGGCAGAAATGACCGAAGAAGAACTGGATTTTCGTGTAGCTGATCCGGTGTGGCCAGTGATAGATCGTAAGAAACTGGGAGAGCAGGAAAAACAAGTTTGGATGCTGCCTTACGAAACTCTTGTTCGTGTGCTGATGTATCGCAAAGACCTGTTTAATCGGGTAGGACTCGATCCGCTTCGTCCTCCCGAAAATTGGGAAGAACTTCTCGACTATGCCAAACGTATGACAATTCCAGAAGATGGGGTTTATGGTCTTTATCTGGCTTCCGGTCCACAAGCTGCTTATGATTGGATTACATATCTTTGGAGTGCCGGAGGTGATGCGGTTTTACAGGATTCTGAAACCGATGAATGGTATGCCAGCTTTAGCAGCGATGCAGGTGTAGATGCCATGCAGTTTTATCTGGATCTGATCACTACAAAATGGTTAGATTCCCGTGGTAAAAAACAATTGGGGTTTGTTTTGCGCGAAGGTGATTACGGTCGCTTGATGGATGAAGGCAAGATCGGTATGCGAATGAATTACATGAACCAGCAAAGTCTGGGTGGCCAGATGGATCCCAATTTGTATGGATTAGCTCCCTGCCCCAAAGGACCGCATGGAGATCGAGGTTCGGAACTGAACTGTCGTATGATGGGAATTTTTTCCGGTGCCGGAGAAAGTAATAATGGCGGAATTGGAGAACGAGACCCTGCCCAAGTGAAAAAAGCAGCCTGGAATTACATCAAATTTTATGATAGCGAAGAAGCACGTCAAATTCGCATAAAAGTGATGATAGATGCCGGTTTTGGCAGGATGCAAAATCCGATTTATCTTAAACGGTATGGCTATGAAGAATATCTTAAATATTCTCCTCCCGGTTGGATCGAGACTTTTGAAGAAGCTCTGACCAACGGTAAACCAGAACCTTATGGTCATAATTGTCAGAAGATCTATGAATACATGACTTATCCAATTGATGACTGTATTTCGTTGGAAGAAGACAGCGAACTTGGGAATACAGAAGAAGAAAAAAGAATAAAGATCAGAGAAATTTTGGATGCTGCAGCAGAACGAACTAACGAGAAGATGATAGGAAAGATCACAACAAAAGAGCGCTTCAAGCGTAATCGAATTGCCTCTTTGGTTGCTATAGTTGTATTTAGTATTTTCCTTTTTGCTTTGTATAAAGTTTGGATGATCTTCACACCAAAGAATCAATATCTTGGCAAAAGTAGAAAGAAGCAGAATTGGTTTGCTTATCTGATGTTAGTTCCAGCTTTAGGCTCGATAGTTCTCTGGAAGTATGTTCCCATGTTTATGGGCTCTTTGATGGCTTTTCAGGATTATGCAATTGTTGGTCAATCGAGTTGGATCGGATTGCAGAATTTTGCCGATGTTCTTTACGATCCTGTCTGGTGGAGCGCTCTTGGTAAAACACTTTACTATATGACGCTTTCACTTGGGTTGGGATTTCTACCACCTATATTTCTGGCCATTTTATTACAGGAAGTTTCACATGGCAAGATCATATATCGCGTAATTTATTATCTGCCAGCTGTGATTAGTGGAATTATTGTGATCTACCTGTGGAAACTGCTATATGATCCATCCGATGCTGGAGCTTTGAATCAGCTATTGATGGCTATCGGTTTGGAAAAAAGTCGCTGGATACGTGATGAAAATCTAGCAATGTTCTGTGTGATCCTTCCTACGATCTGGGCTGGGATGGGACCTGGTTCTCTTATTTATCTTGCTGCGCTCAAAGGCATTCCAGATGACATCTACGAAGCGGCCGATATCGATGGAGCTAATTTCTTTCAAAAAATAACAAAGATTGTTTTTCCAAGTTTGAAAGCGTTAATCATTATCCAATTTATCGCTGCCTTTATCGCTTCAGCCCAGCAGAGTGGTTTCATTTTGGTAATGACTTTTGGGGGACCAAACGAAGCTACAAAAGTCGCCGATCTGCTCATTTTTGAGAAAGCATATTTGTACTTGAAATTCGGTATTGCTACAACCATGGCATGGGTGTTGGGAATGATGCTGATGGGATTCACTGTGATCCAATTACGCAAGCTTTCCAGTATGGAATTCAAAACAGCAGAAACAAAATAGATTATCCAGCAACAAGCAAAATTAACAGTACGAAAGTAACGCTAATAGACTTAAACAAAGATTTTTTTACTTAATCTCTTTTATTACAACAGTAATTTCTTCTGGTTATAGCATTTTAAATTTTTCTTATATGTTAATGACTAGACCTTAAATTTCCTTTTTTATCTGTTCAACATCGAACAAATATCTGTCCGCCTGCGAACAACTTTTTGAGGATGTAGAACATGCTGTAGCTTGCTAACTTATTGAAAAATAAGACTATCTAAGGTTGGCATAGAAAATGCAATTTTGTATGATATGAAAATTGAATTGGTGGAAAAGATAAAAAGAAAGGAAGTCTGCTTCGGGCGGGAAGCAGACTTCCAAGTGAGTCAATTTATATTAAACTCACATCCCACAGGAAAAATATAAAAATCCCCGCATATAGCGCAAGTATTTTTTCCACCAATTCTAAAATAAATAAAATAGGCAAGGAGATAGCATGTTAAATTTAAAAGGAATTTTTAAATATTATTCCAATCATTTTGTAAAAACATATGTACTAAGAGACGTTGACTTACATGTGAAAGAAGGTGAATTTGTTACAATTATGGGTCCTTCCGGAGCTGGTAAATCTACACTTTTATACATTATGGGAATGCTGGAAACATTGGATGATGGAGAATTTTATTACAAAGAAAATCCGGTACACAAATTCAACGAAAAAAAACGTACAAATCTTCACAAACATGAAATCGGTTTTGTATTTCAGCAATATCACCTTATCGATGAACTAACAGTTTATGAAAACATTGAAATGCCGCTTTTATATCAAAAGATCAAGGGATCTGAACGTAAATCTATGGTTTGCGATATTTTGGATAAATTTAATATAGTTGGCAAAAAAGGTCTTTTTCCCAACCAATTATCAGGCGGTCAGCAGCAGCTTGTGGGAATTGCCCGTGCTATTATAGGAAAACCAAGTTTACTATTAGCAGATGAGCCTACCGGAAACTTAAATTCAGCTCAGGGAAAAGAGATCATGGACCTTTTTAAAAAATTAAATGAAGAAGGCACAACAATAATCCAAGTAACACATTCCGAAGAAAAAGCAGCTTATGGAAATCGCATTGTGAACCTTCTTGATGGAAGAGTTGTAGAGTAACACATTCTCATTACTATAAAGTTATAGAATATGTAAATTATTCTTTCGGAGAGAATAGATAGATAACCTTGAGGGAGGGTTAAATGTATTTTAAATATGTAGTTGCAATCATTACATTCCTATTTGTTTTATTATCTTCATTACTTTCTACAGAAATTCACGATGTCGTGCAAGAAGGTGATCTGGCAAGAGTTCAGGAATTGATTGAAGCCGATAACTCGCTATTAGAAATGCAAGATGATCGACTTTTCACGCCACTGAATTGGGCAGCAACTCGTGGACATTATGATGTATTCATGTATCTACTGGAAAAAGGTGCTGACATCAATACCGTAGATATCGACGGCAGTAATCTACTTCTGAATGCAGCCGGCAGCGGGAATATGGATATTATCAAATTTCTGGTAGAAGAAAAAGATTTTGATGTGAATTTCGTAGATACTAATAGCATAACACCATTTTATTCTTCCGGCGGGTCTGGTGATGTGGAAGTGATCAAGTATTTTGTGGATAAAGGCGTTAATACTCAAGTTCGTTCAGTGAATGATGGAACCCCAATTGTAAGTGCGATCTATTCCGATAGTCTGACTGCGTTTGAATATCTATTGGAACTGGGTTGTGAATACGATGTTCCAAATCAATGGAACGTAGCTCCTATTCATTATGCTGCATATCGCGGACAAACAGAAATGCTGAAGATCTTAATGGATAAGGGTGTGGATATATTCCAGGAAACCATGAACCGGGAAACACCTTTTATCTGGGCTGTTGTTGCCAGGCATTTTGAAACTGCTGATTTCTTATTGGACAACGGTGAAGATATTAATCGAAGAATTTCCGGAGGTGTAACACCAGTACATAGTTCATATAAACTAAGACCAGAGAGTCTTGATTACCTGATCGAAAAGGGAGCTGATCTTACAATTGTAGACTCTACCGGTAACACAGTTTTACATGCTGCTGCCTGGTCTCAGGATGATGAACTTGTTGCAAAATTACTCACGAATGGCGCAGACGTAAATGCAGTAAACGATGATGGTGAAACAGCACTGGTAAATGCTTGTTGGCGTGATAGTATTGATGTAATTGAGGTGCTTCTTGAGCATGGCGCTACTGTAGATGCCGAAGAATGCAAAAACGAAGGCAGCTGTGTTACAGGACATAGATCTCCTTTTCTAATTAGTGTTAATCGAGGTAAAGTAGACCTTGTAGAATTGTTCTTGAATTTTACCGTAGAAATAAATCAATGCGATCCAAACTTTGAACGAACACCTTTGCATTTGGCAGCAATTCGAGGGCAGGCAGATATTGTAAAAATGCTTCTGGAAAAAGGTGCTGATGTGAATGCTAAGGATTGTTTTAAGAAAACACCAAGATATTATGCTCAGATCTATGATCATGAAGTTGTGGCTGCAATACTGGCAAATGAAGGCAGCAAACTTGGTAAAATTGCAAAGAAATACAAAACTGATTTTCTACAACAAGAGTTAAATGAATCGGAAGCTAAAATTTGGTTTGCCAACCATGGCGGCTGGGTTTTCCAAACAGAAAATAATCTGCTGATTGTAGATTATTGGAGTCGAGGAGTAGAACCTGAAAACCCATGTCTGGCAAATGGCTGGATAAATCCTGAAGAGATTAAAGATTTCAATGTTACCGTACTGGTTTCTCATGAACACGGCGATCATTACGATCCAATTATCTGGGAATGGCAAGAAGCAATTCCCAATATTCGTTATGTTCTGGGAATGGAAGTAGCTGATCGGGAAGGCTATGAATTAATAGCCCCGCACACAACCTTGAATTTTGATAATTTGGATATTACTGCCTTTGAATCTAACGACTCCGGGGTTGGTTTTGTAATTGCTTCCGACGGTGTTACTATTTTTCATCCTGGTGATCACGCTAATGAAACCAGAGATTTTTCGGGCACGTATTGGCCAGAAATTGAATATGTGAAAGAGAATTTTTCAACTATAGATATTTCTATGATGCCGATTCGAGGTTGTGGACTTCCCGATGTAGAATCAGTAAGATTAGGTGTGATACGCACATTGGAAGAATTGCAGCCAAAAGTATTTTTACCAATGCATTCTTCGGATGATGGTTTTCATTATCGCGATTTCATTGAAAATCTAGAAGAAGAAGGCATCGAGAAAACAAAATTATATTACCCTCTTGATCGAGGTGATCGTTTCATCTTTAAAAAAGGAAAATTAATTTAAATATCCATTTGGTTATAAGTTATATGGATATAGAAAGTTGTGTTCGATAACAGGCCAAGTTTCCTTGCTCCTTCCTTCTTGGCGTGTTATCGTTCACATTTTATTTAGTAAGAGGTTTTAAGATGTTCAAAAATTATTTCAAAATAGCAGTTAGAAATATAAGTCGTCAGAAATTTTATTCCATTTTAAATATACTTGGATTAGCAGTCGGGATCACCTGCTGTTTGCTGATAGTGTTATACATACAAACTGAACTAAGCTATGATAAATTTTATACTAACTCAGACCGAATTTACCGATTAAACAATGAAAATGATATGGGTGGAAAGATAGATAAATACTGTAATGCCCCCCGACCTATATCTCCAACTATGAAAGAGCTCTATCCTGAAATATCGGAATATACTCGCGCTTGTGGGGTAAATGGTTTATATACTCATCGGGCAAATTTATATTTCGATGAGAAAGCTGTTATCACAAACAAGATTTTTGCTGTTGATACAACTTTTTTTAAGGTTTTTCAGAACGATTTTATTCACGGAACAAGTGAAGATGCTTTGACAGATCCAAATTCAATTGTGATCTCAGAAAGCCTGGCAAATCGAATATTTGGTAATTCTGATGTTGTGGGAGAAACTATTTCGATTGAGAATGTCATTGATCTGATTGTTTCTGCTGTTATTAAGGATCATCCTGGTAAAACGCATTTCGAATACGAAGCTTTGGTTCCCTGGACCAGCCCGTATGGTGCTTATCGTGGTGGAGAAGAAAATGTGTGGTATGGATGGCAGGTTTATCATTATTTCCTGCTGGGAAATGGTGTTGATCCAACTGATCTAGAAGCAAAATTCCCAAATTTCTTCGAGACTTATATGAAAGAGACTTACGACAGGATCAATGGAACTGCTGTACTTTCTTTACAGCCGCTCAAATCTATCCGCTTACATTCCGATCTGGTATGGGAAATGTATCCAAATGGTGATGTAATCTATATTTATGTGTTCAGTATTATTGGCGTTTTCCTGTTATTAATAGCCTGCATAAATTACATGAACCTGGCTACTGCACGATCTGCCAGACGCAGTAGGGAAGTGGGATTACGTAAAGTTTTCGGTTCTAATCGCGGTTCACTAATAAGACAATTTTTACTGGAATCTATCTTGATGGCTACTGCCGCTGCGGCTATTTCTCTTGTTCTCGCGGAACTTCTACTTCCTATATTTAACGAGATAACTTCTTTGGATATAAAAATGAACATAATATCCAATCCAGAATATGTTTTTGGAACTATTTTACTGGGAATGCTAATAGGATTTCTTTCTGGTGTTTATCCGGCATTTTTTCTATCGCATTTTCAACCAGCTCAAACACTAAAATCTGATTCGGTAAAAGGTGCTCAAGGAGCAGTATTTCGCAAGGTCTTGATCTTAATACAATTCAGTATTTCCATTGCCATGATCATTGGAACTCTGGTTGTTATTAAGCAGCTTATGTATTCCAAGAATAAAGATCTGGGTTTCAATAAAGACTATTTAATGGCAATTAGTGTACAGAATCCACAGTTGTTTCAGCAGATGCAAACCTTTAAACAGGAACTTGTATCCCACAAAGATATTACTGCTGTTTCTGCCTCATTCAATTTGCCTGGTACGACTTTTAATCGTTCTCCAGTAAGAGCAGAAACAAATGAAGGTGATATTCAACAGATGAGCAGCCAGTTTATGCAGATAGATTTTGACTACATCGAAACAATGGAAATGGATGTTGTAGAAGGAAGAAATTTTAATCGAGAAATCGAAAATACCTGGATTCAATCTGTGCTGGTGAATGAAGCAACAGTGCAGAAATTCGGTTGGGATGAACCTCTAGGTAAACGAGTAGTAGTGTTTACAGATAGTTTGGGAAATGATAATTTCGCGGAAGTAGTTGGAGTTGTAAAAGATTTTCATGCTAATTCGATGCGACAGCAGATCCATCCGGTTCTTATTTGGTTAATTACAGATGATATGCAGTTTCGATACAGAGAAAATCTGAGGGTATTTGTTCGCTTGAATAGTGAGAATTATCGAGAAACTATAGATTACATCGACCAAACCTGGAACCGTTTTTCACCTGATGAACCGATCAGGTTTGTATTTGTCGATGAACAGCTGAATCAGCTTTACCAAGCGGAAGAAAAACTGATAGTTCTATTCAGTTACTTCACATTCATAACTATTTTCATAGCTTGTCTGGGATTATTTGGTTTAGCATCATTTACAGCAGAACAGCGAACCAAAGAAATTGGCGTGCGAAAAGTAATGGGTGCATCTGTATTGCAAATCGTTGCACTGCTTTCCAGGGATTTTACAAAACTGGTAATTATTTCATGCTTTATTGCTTGCCCGTTAGCATACATTGCTATGAATAAATGGTTGGAAAATTTTGCATATCGAACAACGATCAGCTTCTGGATCTTTATTGCAGCAGGAGGATTAGCACTTATTATCGCTTTAATTACTGTTAGTGTACAAACACTTAAATCTGCCCACTCTAATCCAGTGGATGCATTAAAGTATGAATAAAGACTCGGCTTTGAACGAAGTGAAAAACGATGTCTAACTTTTATGTTCTTAAAGATTTGGCTTCGAGCGAAGAGAGAAACGATATCATTTCTTCTCCCCTTCTGATTGGGGATTTTGAGGATTAAAATTCCATGAATAATCAAAAATTGACCGAATATCTTAAAAAAAGTGAATTGATGTACCTTGCAACCTGTTTCAATGATAAACCTCACGTTCGCTGCATGGCTATGATCTATTTTGAAGATACGATCTGGTGCTGCTCCAAATTAAATCGATTGAAAGTTGCCGAAATTAAACAGAATAACGCGATTGAGATCTGCATCCTCGTTGAAGGGGAAAATGACCTTGGCTCCATAAGGGGAAATGGGAAAGCAATAATAATATCAAATTCCAAAGTCAGGCAAAAACTCTCTAAGAATATTCCATTTTTTAGCTCTTATTGGGAAACTCCTGATGACGATGATTTTATTTTGATAAAGTTAGAAATTGATACTTTCATGTTTCACGATCCCGATGATAAGCAATTCTATTCCATTCCCGCATAAAAAAAAGGAAAGCTATATGAATGATTTTGAAAAACAATGGCTGCATAAATTGAAACTTGGTTTGAATAGAATTGGTCGTCAAGATCTGATTGAGAAGATCATTCTTTCTCACCGACCAAATGTTGAATGGTCGAATGAATTAATGAATCTAATGAATTCTGAACTTTCCGAAGATGAAATTATTGATGTGATGTGTGGTTGTGCCTGCCTGGCACCGAAAGATTACCTCAAAACTCTGCGGGATGAATATGCCGAAACCAGCGATCTGAAAAAAGTTCACAATATGCTGCAGGAATACTTCGAAAAATTCATCACCGAATACAAAAATCTAAATGCAGATCAATTGAAATATATTAAAGATAACGATATGGGAATGGCAGGAACCTTGAAGGGAAGTGTAATTACTGCAGTAAAAATTCCCAAAGAATTCCACGAATATTTTCAAACAGATAGCAAAACAGAAAAACGATATCATTATTGCCATTGTCCACGTATACGGGAAGAACTTAAAAACACATCAAAGCCAATTGATAAAAATTACTGTTACTGCGGAGCCGGTTTTTATCGCGATATCTGGGAGTTCATCCTGCAAAGACCGGTAAAAGTGAAACTGGTGGAGTCGCTAATGCAGGGTGATGACATGTGTAAAATCGAGATTCATACCTAAAAAAGGAAGAAAAATGAATTTAACAATCATGATAATTATTGGAGCGGTATTATTGGGACTGCTGATTGCATTTATTATAATTAACCGAAAACAACGAAAACAGCCAAATTACCGAGCTTTCTTCATTATCGGTGTCACATGGCTGCCTTTAGGAATTGCTACCCAAAACTATGTGTTTTCTGTTGTAGGTGCCTGTTTCCTGACATTTGGGTTGGCAAACAAGAAGAAATGGAAAAATGAACCAAAATGGGTGGATTTATCACCACAGGCTCGAAAGCTCAAACTATTTGTTGTTATATCTCTAGCTGTGTTACTATTAGTTGGAATTGCAGTTTATATACTCACCAGACAAGGCATCATTCAAATCTGATTAACAGGAAGCAAATATGTATAAAATTATTTTATTATTTTTGATGTTCAATATCTTTATTCTAACGTATTGCAGTGATCTGGAAAGCATCAAAAACGAAACCGAAATTATTGAATCAATCAAGCAATCTGATAAATATTACAAAGGATTAATAACAATATTAGCTGAAGATACCGAATATGAGATCCGTCTATCTCATGCTGATGGTTTCACTAGTGGTTATGTTGTGATTTCTAATGCTGATTCAGGTGAACTTCTAAAAGTTACAGAATTAGAGCCAGAAGCCATTTCCTGGCAGCAAAATTTCATTCTTCCTTTCGGAAAATACGATATTTATTATCCTTCTTATATAGAAGTTTTCTATTCTAAAAGTGAAGGAAGTAGTGAATTTGTACAGCAATCGGAAGTTCACAGTATTACTCTGCATGCTTATGATGAAAATGACAATATAATTGCATCTGCCAGCGGTTCTGCCAACACAAGCAGTAAAGCTCGCTCCATAGCAGAAAGTTATTTAAAATCTTCGGCTCCTGATGCAGTGGAAATATCAGAACAGATAAAAACAAAAAAGAAATCGGTTTCGGATGAACTAATATCTCTAACAATGAAGTTAGGTAAGATCGATAAAATTTTCGTTAATTGCCAAATGGTTACCAAGGCAGATCGGGAAGAGTTTTCTGAGAAAGTAAGAGTGGAAGTTAAAGAAAAACTACAGATGAATCCTACCTGGAGTCTTCATTGGGAAGATGGAGATCTCATTAAATTTGCCATCCATGCTAAAACCATGAAAAATGAAGAAATCAAAATTATTGAAGAATTAATTGAAACAATCCACAAACAGTATTCTGAGCATTAAAGCGGAGAAAATATGTTAAGAAATTACCTAAAAATTGCCTTTAGAAAAATTATAAGGCAAAAGGGATTTTCATTTATAAATCTAATTGGTCTGGCAGTTGGTATGGCAGCTTGCTTATTGATATTATTCTGGCTGAGGGATGAATTCAGTTTTGATAAATATAATGAGAATTTTGATTTAATTTATCGTGTAATCCACGAACAAAAATATGATGACCAGACCATCTTCAGTGCCAAAGCACCAGTACCTCTTGGACCCAAACTTGTGGAAGATTTTCCTGAAATTACAAATTTTACAAGATATGGCACTTTCGTAGGTGAAGTTCTCATAAAATACGAAGAGAATGCGTTTTATGAGTTGGGCGGTGCATATATTGATCCTTCTTATTTTGATATATTCACAACAGATTTTCTTCGAGGGAACAAAGCAGAGATCTTTCCGGATAGGTTTAGTGTGGTTATTACCCAGTCTACAGCACTCAGATATTTTGGAGATGAAGACCCGATTGGTAAATCTTTGGAATTAGAAAATATCTGTCCGTTAAAAGTTACAGGGATCATTAAAGATATTCCAGAAAATTCTCATCTACAGTTTGATTTTGCAGTTCCATTTACATTATATGAAGCTTGGGGTGCTGATCTTTTGCAATGGAGCAATTGGCCGGCTTATACATATATTCAACTTGAAGCTGGGACTTCAATGGATCAGTTGAATGAAAAAATCGCTAATTATTTAAATGATAAAATCCCGGAAAATAAAGACACTATCTATCTGCAACCTCTAGGCAAAATCCATCTCTATTCCCGTTTTGCTTATGATAGCCCTGCCATTCTGGGGGATATAAATAATGTGTATATTTTCTCACTAATTGGATTCTTTATACTGGTAATTGCCTGCATAAATTTTATAAATTTAACTACAGCAGGCTCATTAAAAAGAGCCAAAGAAATTGGACTGCGTAAAGTTGTAGGAGCAGGTCGTAGAAACCTGATAATGCAATTTCTGGGAGAAACGACAATCCTGTCAGTTTTTGCCTTCATTTTATCTTTGGTAATGATAGAATTATCACTACCATATTTTAATAAGATGGCCGGAAAAAATATTATAATAAATTTATCTGATATCAGAATAATTATTGGCACAATTTCGATTCTGCTTTTCACAGGATTGTTTTCAGGATTGTATCCAGCTTTCTTCTTATCTTCTTTTAAACCTGTAAAGACGTTAAAAGGAACTCTGAAGTTCGGATCTAAAAGTGCCTTCCTGCGAAAAGGTTTGATTGTTTTCCAATTCTTTCTTTCGGTAACATTAATTATCTGTACAATGGTTGTTTTCAAACAGCTCAAATTCATACAAAATAAAAAACTCGGCTTCAATGCAGATCATGTAGTCAGCATTCAAAGCAGACCGGGAATGTATAGAGATTATCCACGATTTAAAGAAAACCTGATGCGCTTTGGAAATATTGTAGATGTGTCTGCAACAACCGAAGAAAGAGGACCAATTCCCATTGGTGCAGGTGGCATAAACTGGTTTGGTAAAGATCCATCCGAAAATCCAAACTTTTCACTTTCGGAAGTAGATTATGATTTTTTTAAAACGTTGCAGATACAAATGCATAAAGGACGAAGTTTCTCGCGAGATTTCGCATCAGATTCATTAGCTGTTGTATTGAATGAAGCAGCAGTTAAATATCTGGGAATGCAGAATCCTATTGGACAACAGATTAATCTATATGGCATCAATCATACAATTATCGGTGTAAACAAAGATGTTCATCGAAATTCTTTACATACAACTATCGATCCGGTTGTAACCAGATTATACACATCTCTTCCTTTCAGTCTGTATATTCGTATCAATTCTATGGATATTACTTCAACCCTTAAAATGATCGAAGAAGAGTGGCTTAAGATCGTTCCCGACTTTCCGTTTGCCTATAATTTTTTGGATGAACGTATGACCAGCTTATATAAATATGAGATGGAAATTGCTAAGATCTTTACTTTTTTTGCAATATTGGCGATATTCATTTCGTGCCTGGGTTTATTCGGTTTAGCCACATTCACAGCAGAATCGCGAACCAAGGAAATTGGAGTTCGCAAAGTTCTGGGATCTTCTGCCAGAGAGATTGTAATGCTACTTTCTACAGATTTTGCCAAATGGGTTTTGCTGGGAACAATATTAGCCTGCCCTGTTGCCTGGTTTGGTATGACGCAATGGCTGCAAACATTTGCTTATAAAACAAATATGAGCATCTGGATCTTTTTATCAGCAGGATTTCTGGCTCTATTTATTGCATTTGTTACAATAAGTTTTCGTACGATAAAAGCGGCAATTGTCAATCCGGTAGAAAGTTTGAAATATGAATAAGGAATTTATAAATGCTTAGAAATTTTTTTAAATCTACATTAAGAAATTTGATTAAGTACAAAGGACATTCACTAATTAACGTCATTTGTCTCACCACAGGAATTGTTGTTTTCCTGCTGGCGGTTTTATGGGTGAACGATGAACTTCAGTACGACAAATTCAATGCCAATTATCAGGAGATTCATCGAGTAATTGTAGAGAAAACAACTTCGGATAAAACCGAAACTTCCATCTTTAGTCCGGCAATTCTGGGAAATCACTTACAAGATAATTATCCTCAAGTTGTAAATTCCTGCCGGTTTTTAGATATTCCTGTTGGCTGGCTGGTAGAGACAGATGAGAAGAAATTCCGCAATGACCGCATCATGAGTGCAGATCCTTCTTTTTTCTCCATGTTTTCATTTCCGCTGAAAAGTGGGAAAAAAGATGAACTCATGCCAGATGATAATTCAATTATTATCAGCCAATCTATGGCCCAAAAATATTTTGGTAACGAAAATCCAATTGGAAAAACTATAAGAATTGAAGTCTTTCCGTTTACTGTAACTGGTGTGATATCAGATGTTCCAGCTCAATCACATCTTCAATTCGATTGCGTTATTCCTTATAATTTCTGGGAAGATTTCTACAGAATGGATCTGGATAACTGGGACATGAACCTTGCCTATACCTATCTTCAGTTTAGTCCAAATACAAATACTGACAATTTCTTTGATGAAATCTCCACACTTTTGAAAGAAAAATCACCTGAAAAAGATCAGAGAATTATTGGGCAATCTTTAGCTGATATTCACCTGAAATCCAATTATGATCACGATCTTGCTTCCGGGCACGGAAATCTTAAAACAGTCCGAATCTTCTCGTTAGCTGCGTTTCTGGTTTTATTGATCGCAATTATAAATTACATGAATCTTTCCACAGCTCATTCATCAGTTAGATTTAAAGAAATCGGCATTAAAAAAGTCATCGGAGCATCAAGAAAATCTTTGATCTATAATCTGCTGGGAGAGTCACTAATCTTCACCTTGCTTGCTTTTGGTTGTGCTATTGCAATTATAGAAATCTTCTTGCCTTCATTCAATCAATTCACTGGTAAGGAATTATCAATTTCTCAAATTTTCAATTTTAATTTAGGATTAATGACGATTATAATTCTGGGTTTTACGGCTTTGGCAGGTGGATTATATCCAGCCTTTGTGATTTCAAATCTGCAGCCATTATCAATTATAAAAAATACTGGAGCAGTTGGCAATAGCAAGCAAATGGTTCGCAAAGTATTGGTTATTTTTCAATATGCTATTTCGATGTTTGCTATCATTGCTGCGATATTGATTTTCAAGCAAATGAGTTTTATTAATACCAAAAATCTTGGATTTGATAAAGACCATGTATTATATTTTATAATAAGAGGCGATTTTCAATCTAATTTTGAATCAGCTAAACAAGAGCTACTAACTTATCCCAGTATTCAAGAGGTTAGTTTTTCTCGGCTGCCTGACGAAAATACAAGGCCGGAGAATGACGTGAGTTGGTCTGGAAAAGATCAGGATTATGCCTTCATCGGTGGTTCTGTTGGAATTGATCACTTCAAAACTTTTGGCATGAATATCGTAGATGGCCGAAGCTTTCGAGCAACATCAGCAGACAGCTCGAATTTTATTGTAAATGAAACTGCGGCTCGCTTAATATCGGCTGGATCACCTGTTGGAATGCCGTTCACATTCAGAGGAGTGGAAGGCACGATAGTAGGAGTTGTGCAGGATTATCACCACACTTCATTTCATAAATTGATTCAGCCCAAAGTTCATTACTTAGGTAGCAATATCTGGGTTTGCGTGCGTATTAATCCAATGGATATTGAAGGAAGTTTAGCAGCAATTCGCACGATATGGGATAGATCGGCAGAAGGGTATCCCTTTGAATATCGTTTTATGGATGAAGATGTGCAGAGATATTATGGAGCCGAAAAACAGATTGAAAAAGCAATTTCTATCATTTCTCTTCTTACGATCCTTATCTCATCTTTAGGACTTTTGGGACTGGTAGCTCACAGCGTAAACAGAAGACGGAAAGAAATCGGTATCCGCAAAGTTCTGGGTGCTTCGGTAAGCAGTGTGTTATTATATCTCATTGGAGATTTCACCAAATGGATCTTGGTTGCAAATATCATTGCCTGGCCGATAGCCTGGTATGTTGGCGCGAAGTGGCTGCAAACGTTTGCCTATCACATCGATATTGATCTATGGGTGTTTGTTTTCTCTGGAGTTTTAGCTCTGGTCGTAGCTCTAGTTACAATTGGATTTCACACCTTGAAAGCTGCGACAGCAAATCCAGTGAAGAGCTTGAAGTATGAATAGGGAGTCGGCTTTGAAGATTCGGCTTTGCAAGAAGCAAAACGAATCAATTTCTTCTTGCTCAACTATGAAAAACGATCTCCAACTTATATGTTCTAAAAAACTCGGCTCTGAACGGGGAGTTGGCTTTGCAGAGCAAAACAACTCAGATTCTTCCTACAGTGCTACGGAAGAACGATGTTATTTCTTGCTTTGTTCTTCAATTCTTCACTCACCCTGCTGTCCCTCTCCTGTTCCTATGTCTCAGACGAGGGAACATATGATGCCATTGAAAGAGATTTGTAAAAATTTGAAAAAAGATAAATAAAGGAATAAATAAGTGAAAAAACTAATTTCGATTTTAATAACATTGCTGGTTTTTCAATTAGCAGCAGTAATGGAAGTAGAAAAAAGCCCCATAATTTTAGGACAAAAAATCACGATCCATTCAGAAATATTAGATGAAGACAGAACTTTCCTGATTAACCTTCCCAGCAATTATGAGGAATCGGAAGGAAACTATCCTGTACTTTTTCAAATCCAGGGAAGTGAAACTTTATTTCATAAAGAAACCGGCACAATTCGTTATTTGAACGAATGGAGAGATAAAAATCCACCTATGATAGTGGTGAATATACTTTTCACAAATTACCTCAGAGATATTTTCCCAGTCAAAGTACCACGCATTCCCGATACTGGCGGATCGGATAATTTCATCAGCTTCATCTCAGATGAACTAATTCCTTATCTGGAAGAAAACTATCGTATCTCAGATTACCGGATCATTTTCGGACAATCCAATACAGGAATGTTCTCAATTTACGCATTACTTTCCAATCCTGAGTTATTCGATGTCTGCATTGCTTCCAGCCCAGCAGTGGGCCAGGGTGATAACTTCATGTATGGAATTACTGATTCTCTGTTGTCTGTTAATAAATTCAAAGACAAAACGTTATACATTACTCATGCCTTGGATGATCCACTAACAAGTATCGTGAACGATGCGCTGCCGGGATTTTTAGAAATACTCGAAAACAAAGCACCCACAGGTCTTGATTGGTATTATCAAGAATATCCAACCGGTGGACATTGCCCTCCGATAACTATGGAAGATGCTATTTATTACATATTTAAGGATTGGACAATTCCCCAGGAAACTATCGATTCGGGACCTGTTGCCATCAACAAATACTGCGATGTCCTGGAGAATAAGTATGGAATTATTCCAAACCTGAGAAGTTTGTTTCATGATACTGCTTTGAATTTGATGCGCAATGAGAATTATGAAAAAGCATACGAATTTTTTAGTTATCTTCGAGAAGATTTTCCAGAAGAATTGCTTTATGCCTATCAGATAGGTAAAATTGCTGCAGTCACAGGAACTCATAAAGATGAAGGAATCGAAAATCTCCGCATCTATATTTCTGAGGAAAATGATGATATAACTCTCTCCAAAAGTGCAGCCTGCTGGCGTTTGGGAATGATCTATGAAACAATGGAAGACTTAGAAAAAGCTAAATCGACTTATCTGGAAGGGCTTCTTTTGGATGAAAATGATCCTTACTGCAAAGCAGCTTTGGATAAATTGGAAACTCAGGAATAAATAAAATTTTATTAGAATGTTGGCCCTCTCCTGCAACGTTGTTACAGGAGAGGGAACATAAGAAGTACAAGGAGAATCTAAGTGCAATGTATAGCTCCTGCTTTGATAAACATTAAATATAAAAATTAAAGGCTCATATTCGAATCTGTTTAGCAGACAGCTAACTATAATATAATTTATCAAGATCATCTTTCTTGTATATTAAGAACCTTAACTCATGTAAAAAAACGAAGCATTTTGTCCTCCAACGGACGTTTATTGTTCTATATCGCACACATTTTTCCTACTGTTTTGATGCTATCTTCCTGTGTTTATTAAGTTTATCTGTTTGGCATAATAATTGCAATATTTTTAGTAAAAGTTAAATAGAAGTAAAGGAAAAAAAATGTTTAAAAATTATCTTAAAATTGCTTATCGTAATATCATCAAACAGAAAACCTATTCCATTATAAATATCTTTGGATTGGCTCTGGGATTAACAGCGTGTATTTTAGTAGGTTTATACATCTGGCAGGATTTCAGTTATGATAATTATCATCAAAACAGAGATAGGTTATATCGTCTTACTACACACACCACAGATCCTGCGGGAAATTACAGCCTATTGCAATCCTCCGCCCGGATTGCTCCAGCAATAAAACAGGAGTTTCCTGAAATTGATAAAATATCCCGAGTGTTTTTTGCTGATGATAATCTTCTGGATTATGATAACAGAAAGTTCTATGAAGAAGATGTGATTTTTGCCGATGAAGATTTTTTTGAGATGTTCAGCTACAACACCATTATGGGCAACCAGGATGATTTCCTAAAAAGAAAGAACACGGCAGTTATTTCCCAAAATCTAGCCCATAAATACTTCGGCGATGTATCTCCTGTTGGCAAAGTTATGAAATATAATGACAAACTGGATATCGAGGTAGTTGGAGTAATTGAAGATGTTCCTGTTAACTCCCATTTCACTTTTGATATTGCTATAACCTACAGCTGTTTAACCAACCTTTCTAAAGCAAGTATGATGGATAACTGGCATGGAACCTTTGGATCTTTTACCTATGTAATGCTTCATCAGGAAACTAATATTGAGCTATTTCAAGAAAAATGTGGTATATTCTTAACCCAAAAAAAGGAAACAGATAATATAACAAAGCACGCTGTCGAGTTGCAACCTATAGACTCTATTCATCTACATTCTGAAGGTGATGATGATGTTAATGTTCACAGTTCGATAAAGAATGTGCTTATTCTGGGCTCTATTGCTCTGTTTATATTAATTCTAGCCTGTATAAATTTTATAAATCTAACTACTTCCAGAGCCATAAAAAGAGCCAGAGAAATTGGAGTGAGAAAGGTTTTCGGGGCTTATAAAGGTCAACTTGTCGGACAGTTTTTAGGAGAATCTGTAATCGTAACTTTCATTGCTTTGGGATTTGCTCTGGTTATGGCAGAACTAAGCCAAACTTTTTTCGCACAACTAATAGGAACAGAGCTAATCTACAATATTTTATCTAACCCTGTTATCCTATTAATCATAATAGCTTCAACTTTGCTAATCGGAATTTTTGCTGGAATGTATCCTGCTTTTGTGCTAACAAAATATCAACCTTCTCGAGTTATGAAAGGAAACTTTGGAAAGAGTTCTTCCGGATCTAATCTGTTGAGAAGAGGTTTAGTTCTCTTACAATTTACCATTTCTATTTCACTTATCATAATCACGCTTATTATTAGCCAGCAAACAAGTTTCATGCGAAACTTCGAGATGGGATTTGAAAAGGATCAGGTTCTTATTCTTAAAACACCAACTAGAATCGGCAGAAATTATGATGTTATAAAAAGAGAGTTAGAACTTATTCCTGGGGTTACAGCTACATCTGCAAGTTTGGGAGTTCCAGTGATGGATAGTGGATATGGAACCTTCCTTGTTCCTGATTTGGCAAATGAAGAGCATAATTTTAACATCGCTATTAAATCTATTGATGATGATTATTTGGATTTTTATGAGATTCCTCTGTTGGCCGGGAAAAGGTTCTCTGATTTGGAAGGCGGAGATTTTAGAAACTTAACTATAATTAACGAAGCTACCGTAAGACAATTGGGATTTTCTTCCAACGAAGAAGCGCTGGGAAACAGCTATACAATTGCATTTGGAGATAGAGATGGTCGCTATAAGCCAGAGATTATTGGAGTTGTAAAAGATTTTCATTACAAATCTATGAAGTCTGAAGTTACACCATTATTGCTCATGAGATGGACGGGGCTGTTTAAAGAGGTCTCTATCAAGATGAGTTCACAAAATATGCCAGAAACAATGAAAGGAATAAAGGAACTTTGGGAAAGTCTTTACCCTAATCATCCTTTTGATTATACTTTTCTGGATGAAAAAATAAACAACCTCTATAAAGCCGAAGAGAAGTCGTACCGGGTGATCTCCTTCTTTTCCTCAATCGCTATCTTTATTGCCTGTATCGGACTTTTAGGCTTAACGATGTACACTGTGGAACAACGACGAAAGGAAATTGGAATTCGCAAAATACTGGGAGCATCCATTCCGAGTATTGTTAAAAATATCTCTTCAGAGTTTTTAAAATTAGTGGTTATTGCCAATGCTATAGCCTGGCCTGTGAGTTACTTCCTGGTAAATAAATGGCTCATGAACTTCCCATATAAAATTGAGGTTGGACTGGATGTTTTCTTATTAGCCAGCGGACTTGCTTTGTTAATATCACTCATTACAATTGGCTATACAGTTATCCGCAGTGCAGCCGGCAATCCGATAGAAAGTATTAGATACGAGTAGAAACTAGAATTTGGAAGAACAAAAAGTTAAAGAACTTGTAATTTCACTTTTCTTTATACTGCCGCCACGCTTGTTATGCCAAATTATTTATATCACATTACATTACTCTAATTGCGGGACAGGTCAAAGTAAATGATGCTACAATAGCTCCAATTTTAATCCAGTGAGATTGTACTCTCTCATCTTTATCTATTTCAATATATTTATCTTCATAATCAATAAAATCTTCTAATACTTTATTACCAAAGCCTGGTATAAATTTATTATCCTTTAATAAAAAGTTATGTTTTTTTACTAATGGACATAAGTAGTATTTTATCTCACTTTTACAATCATCACATGAAGTTATACACTCTATCCCTTTCTTATAATTAAAATAATGTTTAATATTACAATCATCTTTTTCAAGAATGTTTAGTGATGAGATTATTTTTTTCTTAAGTACATCTGCTTTATAAGCTGTTTTATAAAATGTATCTGGCAGCAAATTTTCTGCCATCAATGTATTTAAAATTAGTAGATGGCACTTCATGTTAAAATTTTCTTTTTCCATTTTTACATTGATTTTTAAAACTTTCCTAGCTGTATCACCAATTTGCTTATGTGGTGCTCTTTTATCACTATCAACTAAGCATATGCAGAATTCTTCTTTATTGCGGTAAATAGTTTCATATTCTTTTTCAATTGTACTACCACCACCAGTTTGAGGTTTATATTTTATAACAAGATGATCTAAGTTTTTCTTTAACCTATAATATTCTGCAAAAAAAGAGTATAAATCAGAATCCTTTCCATTTTCACCTAAGATAATTGACTTCTGAATGGTGGCAGAATCTAGCAATTCTGACAAATAGATACATCGAAATTCAATTTTAGATTTAATACTACTATAACGTGTCAGTTCAATAGAAGAAGGGACTACATAAATGACTACTTTAACATAATCTAATATATTAATTATGGATTTATTATGATTAAGATAATGCTTTAGAATAATTTTGGCCTCTTGTTTCACTAATTCATCTTGTAGCAAGATTTTAACATATTTTGGAGAAATAATTATTATATGTTTACCTTCTCTATATGCAGTCATAATATTTGAAAAAAAATTGCTAAATTCTTTTTCAGATTCCCTTTGTCTTATTAAATCATCACTTAATATAATTACCATTAGAATTACCTACAATTTGGGTTGAAAAAAGCCTAAAGGCCAATTTAATAAGTAACCATTTTTGTCATATTGTGAAAATGAAATCTCTGTGGGTGCATTTTCTTGTTTTTTATTAAAGACAACAATGTTAACATCTGCAGGATCCAATATTTTATCAATAATACAATCTCCAAGTCTATTTACAATAATATCGCTATGTGTTTCAATGATAATCTTTAGTTGATTTTTGCGATTGTTACCTCTGTTTCTAATTACTTTTGCAATACTATCAGCAAATTTTGCTTGAAATTCTGGATGCAAATGCAATTCTGGTTGCTCAATTACAATAATTTTTTCCACATTTCGATTCCTTAAAATCACATTCCTTTTTTTATCAAATCGCGATGAAGAATACCATAGTTGCGTTAAAATTGGTAGTATTTGTGAATAGCCAAATCCTGTATCAGATAGATTTATTTCAAAATCATCTTGATGTACAATTTTAATTGAATAATGACCTTCAATCTTTTTTATTTTTGTCTTAAAATTAAATAGCTCTGATGTCCAATCCTGAAAACTCTCTAATTGAGTCTCTGTTAGACTATCTAAAAAGAAAGGCAAATTTTTACCATTTTGATCTACTTCATCAACACTTAGGTGCTGTATCCTATAATATCTTTCTGCAGTAGCTCTTAAGGGAGCTATATATCTAACATTAGTAAAAGTAGATGAAAGATAATTATTGATTGCTGGAAGATATTTAATGAAAATAGTATAGAGGAAAAAAGCCTTTTTTAGGTTTAAAAAATCTTTTGTTTCAATCGTCCAAGAATCAATGGTAGCCGACCAGCTCTCTAACATTTTAATTGACTTTAGATTTTCTAAGAAATCATGATCATTCCCAAATATCATACGATCAAATATTTTTTGCTTCGTGTTACTCTCTGTTCTGCCATGTACAATATGACTAATAAGATTCAATATTTGAGATCTAAAAAGATGTGAAATATTCTCAATTCCACTTCTTGTGTGATAATATAGATTTGGAACTAATTCACCTCGTTCGAAATACTGGAAATTATCAGATGAACTTGTTAGTTCTTCTTTATTAATAAACATTTGTTTGACTTGTGATTTACTAGTATCAAATATTATTTTTAAGGAATCATTTAGTAATTTTATATTCATTTCGAAAATATGAAGTAACTGCTTTTTATCTTCTTCAAATTTTATTGAATATGTAATATCTTCAAAATATTTGTCAACCGAATCATACGAATGTCTAAATCTGTTTAAAATTGTTCGAAGATCTTTTTTTTCAATTGAAAATGAAAATTCAACATCATTCTCTTTATTATCAGTATTCATTACGAAATATGGTCTTATATCTTTGTATGAACCAAAATCGACATAGTTTCCATAAAGAAGAATTGGAGTTTTCGTTCTTTCCTCAACACTTTGCTTAAACATTGGAAAAGTTCTTAGAAAAGTACTTTTCCCTGAACTATTTTTTCCAACTAAGACAGTTATTGGTTTAATATCTATAAACTTTGTGTCTTTTAAACTTCTGAAATTCTTTATTCTGATTTTCATAGCTTACTCCTTTAATTAAAGTATTTATAAATTATTGATACCATTTTGGCATAATGTCTGTGTCCCCGTCAATTTTGTCGCGAATACTACCAAATCTGTGATTGTATACGACAAAATGTCGTGTGTATCCAATTCGATTTTTCAGTTTCAAATTAAAATCAGTTTTCAATTTCCTCAGAAAATAAAGGTTCGCATCCGAAACTGATAATCCGCTAGCTAACTGTCAATTACAATATAATTTAACACTAACAAATATCATTAGTATAAAAGACCTGAAATAGTATTCTTTTTGCACCAGCAATCTGTCCGTCAACGGACGTTTATTGTTCTACATCGCACACATTTTAAACAGGTTGTTAAAGCTATATTATTATGGTTTATCGTCTTATGGCTTTGGCATCTTAATTGCTATAATTATAGTAAAAAAATAAAGTAGAAAAAGAGGGGAAATGTTAAAAAATTACTTCAAGGTGGCATTCAGAAACATTTTACGACACAAAGGATTTTCTGCAATTAATATTATTGGGCTGGCAATTGGAATTGCTTGTAGCATTCTAATCCTTTTGTGGATCCAGGATGAATTGAGTTTTGATAATTTTCACCAGGATGCCGACCGTATCTTCATTACCGGCCTTGATTATAAAATTGGTAATCAGGAAGGTCGTGGAATAAAATGTAACCCCCCGCTGGCACCAGACATTATGGCAGAGATCCCGGAAATAGAAAGTGCCGCCCGTTTCCTACATGCTGTAAATAAACTGGTTACTTATAAAGATAATGATATAAACTTTTTAGAAAACGGAATTTTCTATGCCGATTCCACTATCTTCAATGTATTCACAATTCCGCTTATCACAGGTGATCCCACCGATCTTTTAACCCGTAAGAATACTTTGGTAGTTACCCAGGAAATAGCACAAAAATATTTTGGGGATGTAGATCCAATCGGTAAAACTCTCAGCTTTGATGGTGACTGGGATTTTGAAGTGGTTGGTATTGTAGAAGCCTGGTCTGCTAACAGCCACTGGCGTTTTGATATGCTGGCTTCCTTGATCTCCACAAGAGCTGCTACAGACAATTCATATTGGAGTAATTACATATATACTTATTTCAAAATTAAAGAAGGTACAAACATTGAAGTGGTACTTCCCAAAATCAATGAGCTGGTCCGTCGGAAAAAAGATGTTGCATTCGCACAAATAATGGGTATGGAGCGAGAAGAATGGGAAGCACTTGGAAACAGAACTGGTTATTATGCTACTCCACTCAAAGATATTTACCTTCGCAGTACTACTAAAGATAATGTTGGTAAAGTCGGTGATATTCGTTATGTATATCTTTTTGCTGTTATTGGTTTTTTTATTCTATTCGTAGCCTGCATCAACTTTATGAACCTTACCACAGCTCGCTCAGCAATTCGAGCCAAAGAGATAGGAATACGCAAAGTTTTTGGTTCAAGTAAAAGAAGTCTCATTCGTCAATTCTTAATGGAATCAATATTGATAACATTATGCGCAATGTTTATAGCAGTGGTATTTATCGAGATACTTCTGCCTTATTTCAATAACTTTACAGATAAAGCTCTGAATATAAATTTTGCCGGTGCTGCTACAATTCCAATTCTACTGCTTATGGTAATTGTTGTGGGCTTGATGTCTGGTGGATATTCGGCAGTTTCGCTGGCTTCATTTAAAATTCTATCAGTTCTTAAGGGAAGTTTATTCAACGGTAAAAACAAAACCTGGTTCCGTAATGTGCTGGTGCTATTCCAATTTTCCATTTCCATTCTGGTTATTGTGTGTACCATAATTGCCTACAACCAGATGAATTACCTAAAAAACAAGAAACTGGGCTTTGATAAAGAGCAGCTTCTCATCATTGACAGAGCCAGCATAATTGGAGATGATCTACCTACATTTAAAGAAGAACTGCTCAAGAATCCGGCAATCCAATATGCCAGCGCTACCTATCATATTCCGGGTACAGCGGTTGGTGGTCAAAGTTTCCTAACCGAAGACTCAGCTCCGGAAGAACTCTTGGATCTAAAACTGCTTTGTGGAGACTATGATTACCTGGATGCAATGGGAATTAAATTGGTTGCAGGACGTTATTTTTCGGAAGATATTAATTCCGACAGTGACAATGTTATTGTTAATGCAACAGCTGTAAAGCGTATGGGATACACTGATGCTATTGGCAAAAAGATTTTTGTACCGAACTCAGAAGAAGAGCTTATTATAATTGGAGTTGTAGAAGATTTTCACATCTCTTCCTTACATAAAGAGATCGAGCCATTAATCTTGTTACCTCCCGGTTCAGCTTATGATCGTTATCTGGCTGTACGTATTCAACCACAAAATGTAGTGGCAACCCTGGAATTCATCGAAGCAAAATGGAATGAGTTCTCTGGAGATCAACCGTTTGAATATTTCTTTATGGATTCTTTTTTCGACAATCTACACAGATCAGAACAGCGAACCGGACAATTCTTCAGTATTTTTGCAGCTTTGGCTATCTTTATTGCCTGCCTTGGTTTATTTGGACTGGCAGCTTTTACAGCTGAACAGAAAACAAAAGAGATCGGTGTGCGAAAAGTTCTGGGTGCATCCGTACCCAGTATAGTTTCGATTCTACTGAAACAATTTACCAAGTGGGTTGTACTGGCCAATATCATTGCCTGGCCTATTGGGTATTTCATCATGAAAAGCTGGTTGCAGAATTTTGCTTATCACATTGATCTGAAAGTTGAATATTTCATACTCTCTGGTTTAATTACTCTTCTAATTGCTGTAACTACTGTAAGCTATCTGGCAGTAAATGCAGCGAATAAGAATCCGGTGAAAGCGTTGAATTATGAGTAAGGAGTCGGCTTTGAACGGAGAGTTGGCTTTGCAGAGCAAAACAACTCAGATTCTTCCTACAGTGCTACGGAAAAACGACCTCCAACTTCCTTATTCTCAAAGACTCGGCTTCGAGAGAAAGGAGAAACGATGTCATTACTTTCATGTTCTACTTGTTTCTTCCTCTCCCTGCTGTCCCTCTCCTGCTTCTCTGTCTCAGGCGAGGAAACATAAGAAAAGCAAGAAATGATTACATAACAAGGGAATTAAATGTTAAAAAATTATATAAAGATCGCTTTAAGAAACATTTTACGACATAAAGGATTTTCTTTTATAAACATATTTGGTCTGGCCGTTGGAATTGCAGCTTGTCTGCTCATTTCGCTTTGGGTACAAGATGAACTGAACTACGATAAATTCCACCAGAACAGCGAAAATATTTTTCAAATGATCCAGACACAATATTACGATTCCGGGCCTTTTAGTGTAGGTTCCATGCCAGGACCTTTAGCCGAAAATTTGCTGGAACATTTTCCGGAAGTGGAAAGCGCTACACGTTTTGGATATGCAGCGGCAGTTGTAGCCAATGGAGATAAATCTTATAATGAATACCTGAACGTAGCCGATAACTCTTGTTTTAAAATGTTCACTTTTCCTTTCGCTTTTGGTGATGAAGAGCAAGCACTTTTAGAACCTTATTCAATAGTTCTATCGACAAAAATGGCAAAAAAATATTTTGATGAAGAGAATCCATTAGGAAAGACACTAACGATCAATAACAAATTCAACTTCACTGTAACTGGTGTAATGGAGAAGATTCCCAGCAATTCCAGCCTGGAACTCGATCTGGTTGTCCCATTTGAATTTCTGCGGGAGTTAGGAGAGGATATCGATAGCTGGACCAACAACCATGCTACATATATCCAGCTTCATCCCAATGTAGATCATCTGGAATTCAATGATAAAGTAAAACACTTTTTTCAAATACTGCACGGAGAAGAATCAACTACAATTTTATACACATTTCCATTTCCCAGAAAGCATCTGTATTCTGCTACCGGAGGACAGGATAACATAACCGGGATCTACCTGATCTCAATAATTGCCTTTTTAATTTTGGTGATTGCCTGCATAAACTATATGAACCTTTCCACAGCCAGAAGTGCACGGAGAGCTCGGGAAGTAGGTTTGCGAAAAGTTGTGGGAGCAAGTCGAATTCAACTCAGCAGGCAATTCCTGTTTGAATCACTTCTTTTAGCATTGCTTTCAATGGCGTTTGCTTTGGTTATTGTAGAACTGGTTCTGCCATATTACAATTCCTTTGTTGGTAAAGATTTAAGCTTAGGCTGGAATTCATTCACATTATTATTAATTACGGGAATTATTATTGGAACCGGTATTGTTGCGGGAAGTTATCCAGCATTCCTTCTTTCCTCGTTCAAACCAGTGAAAGTTCTAAAAGGTTCTATAACATCTGGAAAGGGTGGAATGTTGTTCAGAAAAATACTGGTAATTATCCAATTCACACTTTCTATAATTCTAATTATCAGCACTATCACGATCTTCAATCAGTTGAGGTTCATGCAAAATAAGAAACTTGGCTTAGATAAAGAAGATGTATTATACATTCGCAGCAATGAAGTATTAAAAGAGAAATATGAGAGCTTCCGGTCGGAACTGACAAGCCACCCCGATATCTTGTCTTTATGCGGCTCATCATTTCTTCCAACCGGAATTTGGAGTAATGGTTCAGGATGGGATTGGAATGGCAGAGAAGATGGATTTGAGCCTTTGATCGGAAATTGTGGTATCACTCGTGATTTCGCTCAAACTCTGGGAATCAATATGCTGAAAGGGAAAGAATTCAATTTCAAATCTGACTCCAGCGAACGATCCTTCCAAGAGATTATTATCAATAAAACAATGGCAAACATGACAAAACTGGAAGATCCCGTTGGTGAACATCTGCAGTATTTTGATTACGATCTGGAGATCGTAGGTGTGATGGATGATTTTAATTTTAAACCTTTATCCCACGATATCGAGCCTTTGATATTCTACAATACAACCGATGAATCCCAATATTATCTAATCAAATATAATGGACTAAATCAAAAGAAAGTAATGGATCATGTCGAGACGGTTTGTAAAAACCTGAGTCCGGGATATCCTGTTTCGATCTCATTCCTGGACGAAAGCTACGACCGTATTTACCGAGATGAAAAGAAACTTGGTACATTGTTCAATCTATTTGCATCACTTGCTGTTATCATTTCCTGCCTGGGGCTTTTTGGATTAGCTTCGTTTCTGGCAGAACGCAGAACCAAGGAAATCGGGATTCGCAAAGTGCTTGGTTCTTCAGTAACAAATCTTGTTTATCTACTTACAGTTGATTTTATTAAATGGGTGCTGGTTGCGAATATTATAGCCTGCCCGATAGCCTGGTATGTTATGCATAAATGGCTGCAAAATTACGCTTATCATACACCGCTTAGTGTCGGATTATTCATTCTAACAGGTTTAATTACTTTTCTAATTGCATTTATAACAGTTGGTTTTCAAACGATTAAAGCAGCTAACAGTAATCCGATTAAAGCATTAAAATACGAATAAGTTGGAGATTAAATGTTAAAAAATTATTTCAAGGTCGCATTCAGGAACATTCTTCGACATAAAGGATTTTCTTTTATAAACATTTCCGGGTTGGCTCTTGGTTTAGCTGTATTTATGCTCATCATGCTGTGGGTTCAAGATGAAAACAGTTATGATCGTTTTCATAAGAATGCAGATAGAATCTATCGCTTGGTTGGTCGGGCAGAATTGGGAGAACAGACTTTTCAAGCAGTAGTTACTCCGGGAGAATTCACTCCATATTTGCAGGAAAATATACCGGAAATAGAAGAAGCATCCCGTTTCCGTCCTATGGATAATGAAGTCTTGGTAAAGGTAGGAGACACAAAATTTAATGAAAGGAAATTGGCTTGTGCAGACTCCAGTTTCTTTCGGATATTCGATTTTAATGTGATTACCGGAAATGTGGAAGAGGCTTTAGCCAACGTAGAAAAAATAATTCTAACCGAAAGTACAGCCCGAAAATATTTTGGAGACAAAGATCCGATCGGGCAAACTCTCGATCTTTTCAATGGTAGACTTATAACTACTGTATCTGCCATTATAGAAGATTTGCCACCCAATACTCACTTCGACTTTGATCTGCTTATTTCAATGAAATTACTGGCTCCATTCGATTGGGGTAATCACTATTTCAATGGTTATTTTCTACTATCAGAAAACACCGATCCTAACTTCGTAGTAGAAAAAATAAATGAGAGTATTAAAGAAAAAGACCTTGGATTTGATGCTCATTATTATCTACAATCGATCAAAGATATTCATCTTAAATCGAATTTTGATATCGACATTGCCAATAGTACATCTGAGGTTAATAAGAATGTGTATATTTTTACTTTTATAGCTTTCTTCATCTTGCTAATAGCCTGCATAAACTTCATGAACCTAAGCACTGCACGCAGCAGTAAAAGAGCCAGAGAAGTGGGGATTAGAAAAGTTGTTGGTGCCCATCGTAAAAACCTGATGTACCAATTCTTGGGTGAGTCAATTTTATTTGCATTTTTAGGAATGATCTTTGCCCTCGTATTAATAGAGCTCCTGTTGCCGGGATTTAATCAACTCACTGGCAAAAACCTGCAATTACTCGCTGTTGGGAATTCTGATCTGATCTTAAAGGTTTTAGCTCTAACAGGAATTACGGGAATTGTAGCAGGATTTTATCCCAGTATATATCTTTCTTCTTTCAAACCAATATTAGTTATGAAGGGTCAGTCAACTCATCATAGTTCCATGCTAAGAAGAATCCTGGTGATCATTCAATTTGCGCTTTCAGTTATTCTAATTTGTGGGGCTATTGTAGTTTCCAGCCAACTCAAATTTATTCAAACTAAAAATCTGGGATTCGATAAAGAAAACCTGATCTATATGGGAACAATTCGAGGTTTTAAACAGAATTATGATAAATTTCGACAAGAGGTAATTTCGTTACCGGAAATTGACAATATTGCGCTTTCTTCTGATATTCCTACCAATACAATTCATCTATGGAGCGGCTTTGAGTGGGAAGGAATGGAAGATGGAAAGGATTATATGCTCAATGTATTCACAGTTGATGAACATTATCTTAATACTATGAAATTCAATATAATAGAAGGGAGAGCCTTTTCACCGGAATTTGCCGATTCTTCAAACTACATCTTAAATGAAGCTGCCGTTGCTTATAGTGGAATTGAAGACCCACTTGGTAAGAAGTTTTCATTGAATGGAATACAAGGAAATATAGTTGGTATAGTACAAGATTTCAATTTTAAATCTATTCGAACGGAAGTAGAACCTTTAGTTATTCGGCAAGGTGATTATCTACAATATATGATCGCTCGAGTTCAATCTTCAAATATTCCAGAATCTATAGAAAAAATACAATCTATCTGGCAGGAAAATTATCCTGATTATCCTTTTGAACTACATTTTATGGATGCAGATTTTGAAAAGCTCTATGAGGCAGAACAGAGAACTGGGAAAGTTTTTAAATATTTTACAATCCTAGCAATTCTCATTTCCTGTTTAGGTTTGTTTGGACTGGCTTCTTTTACTGCAGAGCAGCGAACCAAAGAGATCGGTGTTCGCAAAGTTATGGGTGCTTCGGTACAGCAAATTGTAGGTCTGTTGTCTTTTGAATATCTCAAATGGATGTTCGTTGCTAACATAATTGCCTGGCCGCTGGCCTGGTATGTAATGAATAAATGGCTGCAGAATTTTGCGTATAAAATTCAGATCAACCTGACATATTTTCTACTGGCAGGAATCGTGACTTGTGCCATTGCTCTAATTACAGTTAGTTTTCAAACGATTAGAGCAGCTAACAGTAATCCGGTAAAAGCATTGAATTATGAGTAAGGAGTCGGCTTTGAACGGAGAGTTGGCTTTGAGAGAGTTGACTTTGCAAGATTCGGCTTTGCAGCATGCAAAACGAATTAATGCCTTCTTGTTGTACAGAGCAAAGCAACTCAAATTCCTTCCAATGTTCTATAGCAAAACAACTCAGATTCTTCCAACAGTGCTACGGAAAAACGATCTCCAACTTGTATATTCTGAAAGACTTGGCTTTCCGATCCATTCGGAAAACAAAGTCATTTCTTCTTGCATTCTTTATTGCGAAGACTCACCCTGCTATCCCTCTCTCAAGAAGAGAGGAACATTAGGAATGCTGTAAGATGATTGTCTTACAGCAAAGGTTCTGTATCTAATGTAGGTGGGCAATTGCCCACCAGTTATAGAAAATAAAATAATCTGTGGTTTATTCCACCGGGCGGAGGTTATATGATTAAGATTTTTTTTAAGATCGCATTCAGGAACATTGCAAGGCAGAAAGTTTTTTCTGCCATCAATATCTTTGGCTTTGCCATCGGGCTGGCTGTGTGTATGATCATCTCTTTTTACGTTTACGATGATCTCTCCTACGATAGATTCCACGAAAATTCGAACGATATTTACCGGCTTTTAACCAAAGATACATCAGTTGAAGATTTAATGTACGGTATTACCTCAGGACCGCTGATTGCAGGAGTTAAAGATGGTGTGCCGGAAGTGCTGGCAGCTACACGAGTTTCCAACAATGGTCGGGAAAATATCCGAAGAGCAGACATAGAGCAAGAAGAAGATGCGGAACAAATTCACACGTTCTCTTTAATTGCTGATACTGGCTTTTTTGATGTATTCGATTTTAAGATTTTAGCTGGAAACAGCGAAACACCTCTGCAGGATCCTAATGGAATATACCTTACTCCAGAAAAAGCAGAACAGGTTTTTGGTGATGATGATCCCATTGGGAAATCTGTGGAATACATGGAGATTGAAGGAGCATTTGTAGCTGGAATTGTGGAACAACCTCCTACAAATTCCAGTGTATTCTTTGAATGCATTGTTCCTTTCCGATTGGATTGGAACCCGATCTGGTGGGATAGTTGGCGGAATGTCGCACTTACCGGATACGTTCGTTTAAGGCAGGATGTAGATTTAGAAAGTGTGAAACAGAAAATAATTGATTATGCTTCCGAAAACGGCTTTGCTGCCATTTGGGAGCCGCGTCTTCAGAAGCTTACGGATATACACTTGGATTCGGGAAATCTTCGTTTTGATACAATGAACTGGGGTAGAGGTGACAGGGCAAAAGTGATTTCAACTGGAATAATAGCCTTATTTGTGCTTTTCATTGCATCCATCAATTTTATTAATCTTTCCAGTGCCAGGGCTGCCAAACGAGCCAAAGAAGTTGGCATGCGCAAGATCATCGGCAGCAGCCGCAAAGAATTGATCTTTCAGTTTTTGGGAGAATCGCTGCTGATTACCTATTTTGCCATGATAATTGCTATTGCAATTTTTGAGGTTTCCATACCATACTTGAATGACTTTATGCACCGGCAGGCTACTATTAATCTGTTCCAGAATCCCGATATTTTTCTCGTTATTTTGGGTGCAGTAAGTTTAGTAGGACTACTGGCAGGATTTTATCCTGCTCTTATTATTTCCGGATTCAAAGCTCTCTCTGTTCTCAAAGGCAGTTTTCATACCAGCAAAAGTGGAATAGTATTGCGGCGAATTCTGGTTGTGGGTCAGTTCACCATTTCGATTTCCCTTATTTCAGCAGTATTTGTCGTTAAATCTCAAATCGATTATCTCAATAGTATAGATATTGGTTATAACAGGGAAAACGTAGTAGATCTACCTTTCCACAATGATGAACACCTGGAAGCTTATCAGGACAAAGTATTGCAACTACCAGGAATCGAAAGCATCGGTATGATCAATTCTTTGCCGGGTGGGACATTACAGAAATTCCAGGTTTTCCCCGAAGGTGAAAAGACCGAAGATGGTACCATGTTCGACAAGGTCCGAATTGACAGCGGCTTGATACCAACCCTGAAAATGGAACTTATTTACGGTGAGAATTTCAATGCGGATCTGGGTGAAGCAAATATAGATAATGTTATCATTAATGAAACAGCCCTCGAATATGCTGGTTGGGAAGGAGATCCGATCGGAAAAACCATCAGAATCCAGCGGGAAAATGATACACAGGAAACTAAAACCGTGATCGGTGTAGTGAAAGATTTTAATTTTACCACTACCCGTAGAAATATAAATCCCATGTTTCTGGATTATTCAGAAGGAAACAATGCTTTCCTAGTGCGTTTAAATGAAATGCAAAGTGACACTTTCCTGGCTGCTGTAGAAGAGATCTATCTGGAATTCTATCCCGAAGGACGCTTTCGAGCAACTTATCTGGATGATGTTTTTAATTTCCAATTCCGGCAGGATCATGCGTTCGCTACTTTCATTGCTGTTTTCTCCCTTATCGCCATCATTATTTCCTGTCTGGGACTATTTGGGCTTTCTTCTTATATGACGGAGCAGAGAACCAAAGAAATTGGTATTCGCAAAGTTTTAGGTTCTTCTGTTACGCAAATTGTTAAATTGCTTTCGGTTGATTTTACACGTTGGGTAGTATTGGCAAATTTCATTGCCTGGCCACTTACCTGGTATGCCATGAACTTGTGGTTGGACGAGTTTGTTTATCGTATGAATATGAATGTAGGAATTTTCCTGATTTCAGGTTTATCTGTGATTATCATAGCTTTACTTACAATTGGAATGCAGACGATAAAGGCAGCTAATTCCAATCCGGTGAAGGCATTGAAGTATGAGTAACGAGTTGGCTCTGAATGAAATGAAGAACAATCTCAATTCTCTCAGCTTTTTCAAGGAGTCGGCTTTGAACGGAGAGTTGGCTTTGAGAGAGTTGACTTTGCAAGATTCGGCTTTGCAGCATGCAAAACGAATTAATGCCTTCTTGTTGTACAGAGCAAAGCAACTCAAATTCCTTCCAATGTTCTATGGCAAAACAACTCAGATTCTTCCTACAGTGCTAAGGTAAAACGATCTCTAACTTGTATATTCTCAAAGACTCGGCTTCGAGTGAAAGGAGAAACGATGTCATTGCTTTCATGTTCTACTTGTTTCTTCCTCTCCCTGCTGTCCCTCTCCTGCTTCTCGGTCTCAGGCGAGGAAACATAAGAAAAGCAAGAAATGATTTCATATTATAGGAGTAAATATGTTTAGTAGTTATTTTAAAAATGCCTTCAGAAGAATTAGAAAGCACAAGCTTCATGCAGCAATCAACATATTTGGGCTTAGTATATCTCTTGCAACTTGTATCTTTATTTTAATGTGGGTTTTAAATCAAACAAATTATGATAATTTTCATGAAAATATCGCTCAGATCTTCAGAATAAATTTGAGAGATGCAACATATGAACAACATAGAAATTACAATGTAACACCTCCTGCTCTTTCCAGAGAAATGCTTAATGATTTCCCAGAAATTGAATATGCTGTAAGCTATAAGAATATGAGTGATATTTTAATAAAACATAACACTACGAAATTCAGTGCTAATATCTGCTTCAGCGATAATGGATTTTTCGAGATCTTCAATTTTCCGCTCATCAAAGGCAATAATTCAACTGTTTTCGAAACGCCATATTCAACTATTATAACTGCAGAAATGGCCGAGAAATTATTTAAAGCAGAGGATCCGATAGGAAAAACTATCCTGATAAATAACCTGCAAGAATTTACTGTTGTTGGAATTATACAAAACATTCCAGCTCTCAGCACTTTCCAATTTGAAATGATAACCTCAATTTCACATCTTGAAGAATTATTTGGAAATGAAAATATCAGCAGTTGGAACGAGTGGGGATATCAAACGTTTATATTGCTGCCGAACAATATTGATCGAGAATCTTTTGAAAGTAAAATGATTGATTACGCAGCAACAAAAGAAAAATTTGATTGGACACCTGAATTATATTTACAACCTTTTAAAGAAATCCATTTGCACAATGTAAATGGAGGAGGACAAGTAGTTTACGTCACGATCTTCTCTCTTATTGCTGTATTTGTTCTACTTATAGCATGTATCAATTTTATCAACCTTGCCACTGCACAAGCTACCTTAAGAGCTAAAGAAATTGGAATGCGGAAAATTATTGGTGCATGCAGAAAGAGGTTGATCATGCAAATTCTAACAGAATCAATCTTAATGGTTTTCTTATCAATGTTATTTAGTTTGTTTTTAATTGAATTATTGTATCCTTATTTTACAGAATTTACAGGCCAATCAATTTCGATGAAAGAGTTTTTTTCGAGTAACTTTATTTTTTATTTAATTGGAATATGCACTTGTGTTGGACTGCTTTCTGGTTTGTATCCTGCTTTTTTCCTCTCTTCCATAAATCCCGTAGATGCAATTAAACAATCACCAAAATCTACTTCTTCGATCCTCAGAAAGATCTTAATAATATTTCAATTCTCCATTTCTATCTTTCTTATCATTGCCTCGGTGGTTGTTTTCAAACAGGTACGTTTCATGAATAAACAGGAATTGGGTTTTAATGCAGAACATATCCTTTATATACCTTTAAACAGAGATATTCAAAAGAAATATGAGAGTTTCAAAAGTACATTGTTGCAAAATCCTAATATTCTTCATACAACCTTAACATCAAACAAAATTGGATTGAGCAGCGCTGGTAGTTTTGATATAAATGAATGGGAGGGGAATCCTGGTGATCGTCAATTTCTGATTAATATTCTCTCAGTTCATTCTGATTTTCTGGAAACATTTGATGTCGAAATGGCAGAAGGTCGTTTTTTTTCAGAAACTGCAACAAGTGAGGATATTGGTGTTGTCTTCAATGAAACAGCTATCAAAGCTATGGGATTAACAGATCCGGTTGGATCGTTAACCGTTAGTAATTCTCCAATTATAGGAGTGATTAAGGATTTCAATTTTACACCATTACATTCAGAGATAAAGCCTTTAATAATATTCTTCGAACCTAAGTGGCTTTCATATCTTGCCATAAAGCTACAAGGACAGGAATTACCGGAAACCATCGAATTTATTGAAAACAAATTCAATGAATTTTCTCCTGAATTTCAATTTGAATATCAATTTTCAGATGAGGCATTTGAACAGGTTTATCATTCCGAACAGAGGATGGGAGTCATGTTTGGTATATTCTCATTTGTAACAATTGTAATATCCTGCTTGGGTTTGTTTGCCTTATCACTTTTCATGGTGCAACGCAGACTGAAGGAAATCGGTATTCGTAAAGTACTAGGATCGTCTGTTAATAGTATTGTCATTTTGCTTTCAACTGCCTTTATAAAATGGATTTTTATTGCATTTTTGATAGCCGCTCCATCAGCGTATTTACTTCTGAATAAATGGCTTATTAATTATGCATACAGGATAACGATGAATTTCTGGATCTTTATATTTTCGGGTGTTATTGTATTATCGATTGCTCTACTTACTATTGGAGTGCAAACGGTTAAAGCAGCTAATTCAAATCCAGTGAAAGCGCTGAAGTATGAGTAAGGATTGAGCATATATCAAATAATGAAGTTAAGTATGTTGCGTTGCATAAAATATACATTGTAGAAATCGATCAATATGAATCACAGGAGGAAAAGATGAAAGCAATTTTTCAAAGAAGAAGTACCAGAGCATTTAAAAAGTGTGAAGTATCAGAGGAGAATTTGAAGTATCTTCTATCGGCAGCGATGAGTGCACCGAATTCAGGAAATCAGAAATCATGGGAATTTATAGTTTTGCGCTCGGAAGAAATTCGAGCAAAGATGAATAAATTTTATGGCTACGGCGATCTTGTGAATGATGTGGATGTAGCCATTGTAACTTGTATAAATAAGGAAAGAATGAAATTCGATGACAGATGGCAGATCGATACCGGAGCTGCTGTATCAAACATGATAACAGCTGCTACTGACAAGGGCTTTGCTACATTATGGGCAGAAATTTACCCAGTAGAAGAGAAGATGGTAAAAGCCAGAGAAATTTTAGGTCTTTCAGAAAATGTGATACCTATGATGATCCTCATGATCGGAGAAAGTACAAAAGAACTGGATGAAAGAGAACCACGTTATTATGAGGAGTATGTGAAGGTAATGTAGATGGGAGTAAGTGTATAAGCGAAGAAGTGTAGAGACGCAATGTTCTGTCTTTGCGAAAAGGATTCAATAATATGAAAAATATAGAACAAGAAAAGAAAGCTGTTGAACAAGTAATTTGCAATTCTATCGGTTGGGCAAAAGACAAAGATTTTGATCTCTTACATAATACAATTGCCAACGATGAAGACTACCTGGAAGTGCATCCGGAAGATAAAATTATAAAAGGATTTACTGAATTCAAAAAATCAGAAGAATTCTTCAAAAGTGAGTTCTTTAAGGCAGTAGGCTATAAAGTTGATGATCTGCAGATCACACTTTCACAAAATCAAGATGTGGCTTGGTGGTACTGTAAATTGGATGACATGAACGAATGGAAAGGACAAAGCTGCAGCTGGATGAATGTCCGCTGGACAGGAGTTCTGGAAAAACGTGATGATCGCTGGCAGATAATGCAAATGCATTTTTCTTATGCAGAAAAGTAGCGTGGACAATATCAAAATTTCTCTATCAATTCTTTATATTGCTTCAACACTTCCTTTCCTTTAACCTTAATAACATAAATTCCGTGATCCACTCTTTGAAATCAGCCATAAAAGTTGCTGTAAAGAATGGAAAGAGTTTTTTCACCGGTTCCCAACTCTCTTAGATCTTTTGGCTTGGTAGGCTCGAATTTCTCTAAATGAAAGGCGATTTTTATCGCATTCAATCTGTAAGCAGTAAAAACTTTCTTCTTGTTCGAACCACCGATATTCAGATTTTCATCTCGCTTATCGATTTCCTGCAAAATAGATTTACGGCGTCTTTTTTGCTTCCTGCGTTGAAAGGGAATGGGATGGAAAACTATTTCGACTAAGCCAGTATTTACATCTACAAAAATAAGTCCGATCTCTAATCTCCTTAGAATGTGCTTCACACCTTTCCAGCGCTTTTTCTGGGTTCGATTGGAAGGTCGGGGAATTGCTACATAAACAGATTACGTGATGCGTTGACGATCTGTTGCCTGGATAAGAAGTGGAATATTTACATTCAGTTTCAGTTCAATGATAACAAGTTCATCACCTTTGGTTGCTGTGATATCACAGTCTTTCACTTCGGCTCGAACTGTGTAACCGTTTGCTTCCAGGTTTTCTTAACAGGTGGAAATAGATCGGTTTCAGGTATTTTCATAATCTATATTTCATATCCGAACTTTAAAATATCCCAGAAAATTATAAAATGCCTTGTACTGAAAATGTCCTGATCAAATGTATGTCTGAATTCTTTAAGATCACCAATTACAGGTTTAGCAATATTGAACTGACTGCTGATGAAAAAACGTTTTGTTATATAAAATCGCTTCCCAAAAGATAACGCAATACAACCAAAATTTCTGTGTGGTTTATTAGTATATTCATAATCGTTGTAAGCATAAGCATAACGCACTCCAATGTCTAAATAGTACTTATTAATATTTTTGGGAAAGTAGCGACGGGCTAGAACATCAAAGAAAAATAATTCTTTTTCAGTATTCATGATCTGATTATATTTATCTTTCATATACAAAATAGGGATAATCAAACTATATTGTCTGATGATACTTTTTATTTCAATTGTCGGTTTTATTGAATAACCTTTGCTACCAGCTGAAGTCAATGAAGTTAAAATAGGATAATCTAAAGATATATGTGTGCATGATGAAGGTTTAGTTTCTGTATTTGGATCGTAATTCTTATTTTCAAAATTTCCAAAACTCAAATTAAAGAAAAAACTTCCAAAAAGCGATTCTTTGTTTATGTTAATTGTTAAATTAAAACCGTAGGCAAGTGAATTAGTGAATCCTTTGGTAAAGTTTATATCCAGAGGTAATCCAATGGTGTATTTTGTGACTGCTTCATATAATTCTGTACTTGGTTTGACATCACCTTTTCTTACCGTTTCCACCAAACTCAACCCGGCAGAATAGGAGAAAAAGCCCTTTTTCTTTGTATTAAAAGTGATAGCTTTGCCGATTAAAACACTAGTTTCATAATTCCCTTGAATCACATTTGAACCTAAAGCCTCAAATGGGAAAAACTGACCATAATGCCTTATGCCGAAGTATTTGTTGTTTTTTATTGAGTTGTATGATATTTGATATAATCCACCCAATCCAGTAGTAACAGTCGATATTTTATTATCGGTATTGTCGAAGATATCTTGAGAATGTAATGAAAAAATAACTAACGTGAAGACAAAAAAGATAATCAAAATTCTAATCATTAATTACTACTCTCCATAATTCATTTTTTAATATTAATAATAAATTTCACCTTCAAACCATGTCAATTTATTAACTGTGAATCAAATCAATAATCCTTTATATCATATACTATTTGTCCGCCTGCGAACACATATAGTGCTTCAGCGGACAGATAAAAACACCACACACTTGTTTAACTACTTTAACTATAGACAATTAACCTTTGGCGTATCTATTGCTTAATTATAAATAGTTAAATTAGGATAATAGAATGATTAAAAATTATATTAATGTCACTTTTAGAAACTTGATCCAGCAGCTAGATTCCATGAGAATGCTTCAAAATATGAATAATTTAGATCAAAAGATATAAGGGCGGTTATTATGTTTAAAAATTATTTCAAATTAGCTTTTCGTAATATCATCCGGCAGAAAGGCTTTTCGTTCATTAATATTGGCGGCCTGGCTATTGGCATGGCTTGCTGCATCATAATTTTACTTTTCATACAATACGAACTTTCTTACGAAAATATGCATCCTGATCTTGATAATATCTATCGCGTTCTCACTATCGATAAAGCCATGGGAACCAACAGCCAGAGAGTAGGGATCACAATTCCTGCTTTAGGTCCTTCCATTCCAGATGCATTCCCAGAAGTAAAAGATTTTTTGCGTATTAGAAGGCAGGGACAACTGCTGGTTACTTACGAAGAAAATCCTTCAGTTTATATCCAGAGTTTGTATGCAATGGATGAAAATGCTTTTGATTTTTTTGGTTTCAACTTATTGGAAGGTGATCCTGCAACTGCCCTAAAAGATCCATACACGGTTGTTCTTACGAAATCGGAAGAATCCAGGATCTTTGGCGATGAAAGTGCTATGAATAAAACAATACGAACCGGCAATGGATTTGATTTAACAGTTACAGGTATAATAGAAGATCTACCGCTTAATACGCATTTATCATGTACTGCATTGGAATCTTTTGCTACCGGGATCGCTCAAGCCAGACAAAACCAACCTCCGGATTCAAATCGTCCTATCTGGATAGAGAGCTGGCAGATGATTGCCATGCCTACTTATATAAGATTAAAAGATGGATTCACTGCTGCAGGTATGGACGCGCGACTCACAGCACATTGCCGGGATAATGAAGTTGGAGAAAATTTTGATATTACTTTGCAGGCATTGAATGATGTACACCTTCGCTCTACCGATATAATCTTTGATGGTGGAGTTTCTAATAAAGGAGACATCAATAATATATATGTTTTTGCTGCAATAGCTTTTCTGGTGCTGCTTATAGCATCGGTGAACTATATGAATCTCTCTACTGCCAAAAGCATGCAGCGAGCCAAAGAAGTAGGAATGCGAAAAGTTGTAGGCTCGGTACGATCACAATTGATCAGTCAGTTCCTGGGAGAATCTATGATCCTCACATTATTGGCTTTAATCCTGGCTATTCCTCTAGTAGAAATAGTACTTCCCTGGTTGAGCGATCTGGGTGGAATGGATATCAGAATGAACCTTCTGGAAAATCATGTAATAACTTTGTTCATGATCGCTCTTTTAGTTGTAGTGGGCTTAGTTTCCGGCTTGTATCCGGCCTTTGCATTATCAGGATTCAAGCCACTCACCGTTTTAAAAGGATCTTTCAAAACCGGAAAAAAAGGAACAAGATTACGAACCATTCTAGTTATCTTCCAATTTACACTGTCCATTGCACTTATTGGCTCAACGGCAGTTGTTAGGAAGCAGTTGAAATTCATAAAGAATAAAGATCTTGGTTATGATAGAGAACGAGTATTGCTGTTTGATATGCAGGATAATGCCATGTATGAAAATATAGAACTTCTTCGAGATGAACTGAAAAAACATAGTGCTTTTGAAAAAGTTGCTACTGCTGGAAATGTACCAGGAAGAACTTTTGGTCGCACTGGTATCAATCCCGAAGGTGCCGTAGATGACGATATCTGGATCATGAGCCAAACTTCATTAAGTGCAGACGCAATAGATGCTTTGGGGATGGAAATAGTTCTGGGAGAGAACTTCCTGCCGGAAATGACCAGAGAAAACATGGATGTTATCATTAACGAAACTGCAGTAAGGCAATTAGGCTGGGAAAATCCACTGGAGAAACGTTTCTTTTTTGGTCCTGAAGATTCTACTGGAGTTGCAATCAGGGGAATTATAAAAGATTTTCATTTTATCGGAATGCATCAAAATATTGAGCCTGTTGTTATTTTTCCACAAACTCGCGGACCGGGAAATATAGTTGTTGCCAGAGTTGCACCAGGGCAAATTGAATCTGCGATGGATCATGTAAATGATGTTTGGAAAGAGGTGTATCCAGATCATCCGCTTACTTACATGTTTATGGATGATGAATTCAATCAGATCTATCAAAGGGATGATGTAACCAGCAAGATAGTTAATATATTCTCTGGATTAGCAATTTTTATTGCCTGTTTAGGACTTTTAGGTTTAGCTAGCTATGCTATTTCTCAACGCAAAAAAGAAATTGGAATCCGCAAAACTTTAGGTTCTTCTTCAGCAGAAATAGTAAAAATACTCACATTCAATTTTATGAAATGGGTATTAATAGCTAATCTTCTAGCCTGGCCGCTTATCTATTTCTGCATGAATAAATGGCTGCAGAATTTTGCCTACAGAACAGAACTGGATATCTGGATTTTTATTATTTCGAGCATGATAGGGATAATGATAGCCCTGATAACAATAAGTTTGCAAACCTTTAAAGCAGCAAATGAAAATCCGATTGATGCCTTAAAATATGAGTAAGGTGGGCAATTGCCCACCCTACAAATTATAGGAGAATAAATGTTCAAAAGTTATCTAAAAACAGCATTCCGAAATATTTGGAATCACAAAGGGTTTTCGTTTATTAATATTGCCGGATTAGCAATTGCCATGACGGTTTGTATTATCATTCTATTCTGGTGTCGTTATGAATTAAATTATGATAAACATCTTCCAAATTACGACAGGATCTATCGGGTAAATACAGAGTACCATATATCAGCCGAGACCGAACGTTATCAATCATCTCCTGAACCAACAGGAGCAACTTTGGTAGAACGTTTTCCAGAAATAACTCATCACTGCCACATCTATAATTCAACTGGACTGTTGGTTTATGAAGACAAAAAATTCATGGAAAACGATATGCTCTACACAGATCCCGATTTTCTGAAAATGTTCTCAATTCAAGCAATTCACGGAGACATCAATACAATGTTGGATGACCCGCATTCATTGGTTCTCACTCGCTCCATGTCAGAGAAGTATTTTGGTGAAAAGAATCCCATTGGTGAAGTGATCAGACGCAACGATTGGCGGGATTATACAGTAACTGGAGTCATCGAAGATTTTCCTGAAAATGCCAGCTATAGTTATGATTTTTTCATGTCAGTTAACCTCTTCAAAGAGTTGGAAGTTGGCTTCCTGGGAAAATGGGATAACATTAGCGGCCAGACATTAATTATGACTGAACCTGGAATAAATGAAGCAGAATTGGGAGATAAGATCTGGGGAGTACCCAACGAGTTGACACCAGATAATGAAGTTTGCTATCTCTGGATGCAGCCTCTTTCTAAAATCCATTTATATAATTTAGATGGTGGTGGAGAAATCCAGTATATTTATATCTTTATGTTTGTTGGACTTATAGTGCTTGTCATTGCCTGTATAAATTTCATGAACTTGAGTACTGCCAGATCTTCTGTACGTGCCAAAGAAGTAGGAATGCGAAAAGTATCCGGTGCACAAAAAGAGCAATTAGTACGGCAATTTTTTGGTGAGTCAATCCTGCTCTCTTTAATCGCAATGAGTTTTTCGTTGGTCTTAGCTGAAATCATCATTTCATCTCTAGATCAATTCGAGCATATCAATAGATCACTGAATTCTTTAATAGATGTTCAATTTATCTTCAGCATTTTGGGAATAACTTTTTTCACAGGAGTTCTAGCTGGAAGCTACCCGGCATTCTCACTTTCAAAATTTAATCCAATTGTAGTTCTAAAGGGAATCTACACAAAAGGTAAGCAGGGAAATGCTTTTCGCAGATTGTTGGTGGTTATCCAATTCTCGCTGTCGATCATTCTTATCATCAGCACTTTGATAGTATTTAATCAGATGAGATACATGAAAGAAAGAGATCTGGGCTTTAATAAAGACCAACTTTTGTACATACCGATCAAGGGAGAAATCTCTGAAAAATTCTTTGAATTCAAAGAAGAACTTTTAAAACTTCCCGGCATTCAAAATGTAACCAGATCTTCCAGTTTACTCACAAGAATTGGCTTGGTTGCCAGCGGATTGAACTGGGAAGGTAGAGCAGAAGAAGATGATCCGATTTTCTCTTTTGAAGGTGTGGACTACGATTACATAGAAACCTGTAAAATGGAGTTGGTTTCAGGAAGAACATTCTCCCAGGATTTTGCTGATGATGAGAAAAACTACATATTAAATGAATCTGCAATTAAGCGAATAGGATATGAAGATAATCCACTGGGAAGAATGTTTGATATGTGGGGCCGGGAAGGCAAGATAATTGGAGTCGTGAAAGATTTCAATTTTCAGCATCAATCCAAAGAAATAGATCCGCTTATCTTAACTTATTATCCAGACTTCTACAACTATATTTTTATCAAAGTTAATACAGATAATTACACGGAACTTGTGGAAAACATAGGTACAATCTGGAGTAATTTTGTTTCACTTTTTCCCTATGAATATCATTTCATGGATGAAGATTTTGAACAACTCTACAAAGTTGAAGACACCATGGGAAATCTCTTTCAGATCTTTACTGGTTTAGCAGTTTTCATCTCTTGTTTGGGTTTATTTGGATTAGCGACTTTTGTTGTGGAACGTCGTACCAAAGAGATCGGTATTCGTAAAGTATTGGGAGCTTCTGCAGGTGGGCTGATCATGCTGCTGATCAAAGATTTTTCTAAATGGGTTTTGCTGGCCAATGTGATTGCCTGGCCGGTTTCCTGGTTTGCCATGAATAAATGGCTGCAAAATTATGCTTACAAAACAGAAATGACAACTTCACCTTTTATTGTTGCTGGTCTTGCTGCTCTAATAATAGCGATTTTAACAATTCTATTGCAAACCTACAAAGCAGCAAATGCTAATCCGGTGAAAGCGCTTAAATGCGAATAGTGATATTCGAATTATAAATATGAAATGAGAAATTAAAAATTTAGGAGAAAATGATGTTTAAGAATTATTTAAAAATTGCGATAAGAAACTTATCAAGACAGAAAGTATTTTCCACCATAAATATAATTGGATTAGCCATTGGATTGGCTTGCGGAATTCTATTATCTTTATGGATATTTGATGAGATCAGTTTTGATAAATTCCATAAAAATCGTGAAAATATCTATCGAGTTTTAGAAAATCAGAGTTATTCGTCGCAAAATATGCAGGTTGCAGTTACACCCGCACCAATGGCGGAAGCTATAAAAAATGATTATCCTGAGATTGTACATGTAACAAGATTCAACTCGGGTTTTTCCCAAACCATAGAAGTGGGAGACAATAAATTTGAAGAAACCAGCGGAGCTTTTGCAGATGCTGAATTCTTTGAGATGTTCAGCTTCCCGATCATTAAAGGCAGTCAAAATCCTCTTTTAGATATAAACTCTATTGTACTAACAGAAACAATAGCAGAAAAAATATTTGGAAATACAGAAGTTGTTGGTAAGATCGTCTCTATTTATGGAATTGATCTGCAAGTTACAGCCATAATAGAAGATGTTCCCAGAAACTCACATATTTCTTTCGGCTTTATACTTCCCTTCCAGATAATGGTAGATAGAAACCCTGATCTGGATAACTGGGGCAGCAATTCTATTTATACCTATGTACAGCTGATCGATGGAACTTCCTGTGATGAGATGTCTGAGAAAATCAAGATGTACCTCAAAGAGAAAAATGAAGGCTCATCTTCTGAATTGTATTTGCAGCCTATCACAAAAACATATCTTCATTCAGTTGGGTTAGTGGCAGATTATGGAGGAATGGGTGATTTTAGATATATAATTCTCTTCAGCATAATTGCAGTTTTTATTATCATAATTTCCAGTGTGAACTTCATAAGTCTTTCAACAGCCAGATATACAAAACGGGCCAAAGAAGTTGGATTACGAAAGGTTGTAGGTTCGCAACGCAGTCAATTGATCTGGCAGTTTCTGGGTGAATCGATGCTGCTCTTATTAATCTCATTGGGAGTGGCTTTAGTCCTGGCTGAATTGTGTCTTCCAGCCTTCAATAATATTTCTGCTAAGGAGTTGTCTCTTCTCTTCTTATTAAAACCACAAATGCTGATTTGTCTAGTTACATTCGTTGTCATTCTGGGATTTTTAACCGGTATCTATCCGGCTTTCATGCTTTCTTCTTTCAAGCCAGTAACAGCTCTAAAAGGATCGCAAATTACAAACTCAAAAGGTGTAATTTTCAGGAAAGTGATGGTGGTCACACAGTGGACTCTCTCAATTATTCTTATCATCAGCACACTAATGATCTCCAAACAATTGCAATATATGAAGAACAAAAAACTGGGCTTTGAAAAAGAACAGGTTGTGTATACCATCATTCGTGGAATTGACGATTTAGATGCATTAAAAGAGGAACTTCTAAAAAATCCTGGAGTAGAACATGTTTCTGCAACTTCCACACTTCCAAATAGAATTATGAGTTCAACTTCCGGTAGTGTTTGGGAAGGCAAAAATGATGAAGAAACTTTTCTGGTGCATTACAATATCGTTGATTATGATTTTATAGAAACTTTTAAAATAGGAATTACGGAAGGGCGCAGCTTTTCGCAGGAATTTTCTGATGATGAGAATTTTGGGTTTTTATTGAATGAAGAAGCTTTAAGGCAAATGGGAATTGAAGATCCAATCGGAAAGGAATATTCGATTTGGGGTATGGAAGGAAAGATCGTGGGAGTGATGGAAGATTTCCATTTTAAATCGCTTCATAATCCCATTGAGCCGATGCTATTCTTGGTGCTAAAAGAATATGTGGATTTCCTTGTAGTAAGAATTGCAGCAGAGAATACAAAAAATACGATTTCGTTTCTGGAAGAAACAATGGATAAATTCGAACCGGAAAATAATCATGATTTTAGATTCTTTGATGAGCGTTATAATGCGATGTATCAATCCGAGCAGCAGATGGAAATGATCTTGAAAATATTTACCATTCTGGCAATTTTCATAGCTTGCCTTGGTTTATTCGGGCTATCCACTTTCATGACCCAACAGCGTACTAAAGAGATCGGGATTAGAAAAGTATTAGGAGCAAATGTTCCCAATATCGTCATTATACTTTCCAAAGAATTTACCAAATGGGTGATAATTGCAAATATAATCGCTTGCCCTGTAGCATATTTTATATTGAATTCACTACTCCAGAATTTTGCCTACCGGGTGACTATAGGCTTTCAAATTTTTGGTGTGACAATTATTATATCAATTCTCATAGCTATCTTCACAGTTAGTTTTCAAACTATCAAAGCTGCAAATTCAAATCCGGTGAAAGCTCTAAAATACGAGTGATGAATTAGAAATTAGGAACGAGAATATTGATTAACGCAGCGTCCCACAATTTACGCTGCAGAAAATGAGTTGGAGGATTAATGTTAAAAAACTTTATTTCTTTATCTTTACGCAATATCCGTTTGCACATTGGATATGCAGTTGTAAATATTCTGGGTTTAAGCTTGGGAATTGCCTGTTGTGTACTTATCTTCAGTTATGTGCATCACGAGTTGAATTATGATAATTATCATGATGAAGCAGAACGAATTTATCGGGTAGAATTCTATCACCACGCACAAACAGGTGAGTTTTATTCTAATTCAGTAGCCGGACCAGTTGGTCCAATGTTAGCCGAATCTTCACCGTTGATCGAAGAAATGGGCCGGTTAATTCCACCTTTCGAAAATAAACGGAATGTGCTGGTGGAAAGTAATGAAGATAGATATTTTGAGACGGATGTCTATTTTGCCGATCCTGAAATTACTGAAATCTTCAACTATAATTTTCTTCAAGGTGATGCTGGTTCGGCTCTAAATGAACCCAATTCTATGATTTTAACAGAATCAATGGCAAAAAAATATTTTGGTGAAGACAATGCTATCGGTAAAATTTTGAATATCGAGATTAATTACGACTGGTATATTCCCGTTGTGCGTGAAGATTACACAGTAACTGCTGTAATGAAAGATACACCATCCAATACTCATATACCAATAACAATGCTGCTGAGTATGAGCTCTATGCGCCAGCATTTGCCCTGGATAGATGAATACTGGCGGGATCATCACAGAAAATATACTTATGTTAAATTAATAGAAAATGCAGAAATGACTGATTTAGAACCGAATCTGCAAAGCATAGCCGATATCAGCTATGAAGAGTATAAAAAAATTACCGGCAGAGAATGGATTGATTATTATATGTATTTACAACCACTTACAAAAATTCATATGGATACAAAAGTGAAATACAAAATCATTTCGGCTGGAAACTGGTTTCATATAAAGATCTATTCCGTTATTGCTTTGGTTGTGCTGTTGATTGGTTGCTTAAATTTTATTAATATCTCCGTTTCCATTGGCATGAAAAATATTAAGCAGATGGGAATAAGAAAGATCGTAGGAGCAAGAAAATTTCAACTGATTCTTCAATGTTACACGGAGTCTTTTGTTTATGCGATCATGTCTTTTTTGCTAGCTTTTTGTCTGGTGGAATTACTGTTGCCTTTCTTCAACCAGTTAACGGGAACACAAATGCAACTGATAGCCTTTCTTAATATTAAAGTAATATTGGCATCAATAGGAATGCTGGCACTTATTGTAATGCTTTCCGGAAGCTATAACGCTTTTGTACTAACCAATTTTAAATCATATAATATCCTGCGTGGGAATCTTCTTACTCATGGTAAAGGATCGTTGTTGCAGAAAATTATGGTTGTCATTCAATTTACTGTAATTTTAGCATTTCTCACTTCTTCCTTCTTCATTTACAAGCAATTGGAATTCATGCGAGGTACTAATTTAGGATTTGATAAAGAACAGAAAATTGTGATTCCTTTCAAAACACATTTGGAACGATTGCGCAATGACAAAGAGAATATCAAAGTTGCTTTCACTGGCATTTCAAATGTAACTGGAGCTACCGTTTCTTCAGGAGTTCCAGGTCAGATGAGTGGCGGTTACTCTTTGACAAGAGCTGATATTGCTGATGCTGAGTCAAAGTGGTTCAACGTCCTTACTACCGATACGGATTTTATCGATGAATTTAAACTGGAAATCCTGGCTGGAAATAAATTTGAACCGAATGCAGACAACGGTTACATTATTAATGAAACAGGAATGAAGTTATTGGGATTTAATTCTCCGGAAGAAGCTCTCGGCAATGAATACATTTCTCATTATCATCGCAAAACTAAGCCGATTATTGGGGTAATCAGCGATTTCCATTTTAAAGGAATGCAGGAAAAAGTTACACCTTTAGTGTTGGATATTGAAAAATCACTCTATAACACCCTAACTTTATCGGTGAACCAGGGTGATCTTTCGGCTACATTAAAACAAATCGAAAAAACGTTTGATGATGAATTTCCAGCAACTCCATTTTCATTCTCTTTTTTAGATGAGGATTTCGATAAACTCTATAAACATGAAACACAGATCGGAATGGTTGTGGGGTTAGTTGCACTTCTGGGAATTGCCATTGCAGCTTTTGGATTATTCGGGCTTGTCTCATTCTTCATCGTGCAAAAGACCAAAGAGATCGGTGTTCGAAAAGTCTTGGGTAGTACTGTAGCTCAACTCGTTTCTCTCTTTTCCATTCGCTATATTCGATTGATTTTCTTGTCGATGGTTCTGGCTTTTCCTCTTAGCTGGTTCCTGGTTTCTTCCTGGCTGCAGGGTTTTGCTTACCGCATTGATCTGAATGCTTTACCTTTTATTCTATCAGGTATCATTACATTAATTGCATCAGTTAGTGTTGTCTCTCTAAGGTGTCTGAAAGCTGCAAATACTAATCCTGTGGAAGCATTGAAATATGAATGAAAAATTAAATTAAAGGATATTCTATGAAAGTTATTATTTTGGTTACACTTATTGGAATTGCAGCTCAATTCCTGCTGGCAAGTCAAGTTCATGATATCACCAAAGCTGGAGATCTGGACAGTTTAAAGTTTTTCTTGAAAACTCATCCAAATCAATTCGATACGGTTGATAATCGGCAGTCCACACCGCTGATGTTTGCCTGTGATCGTGGATATTTTGAGTTAGTAAAATTTCTGGTAGAAAAAGGTGTAAACCTGAATAAACAGGATGTAGATGGTGATACTCCGCTTATCTGGGCAATTGCTAAAAACCATTATTCAATTGCTGAATATCTCATTCAAAATAAAGCTGATGTGAATATTTTAAATAAAAATCATATAAATGCTCTTTTCTGGGCGATTTATCGAGCAGACGAAAGAATGGTAAAGCTGTTAATTGATAATGGAATTGATCTTGGTGTTCAGGATTATGAAGGAAATACCGCTCTTCACATTGCCGGTATAAACCAGAAAGTAGAAATAGCGAAACTGCTGGTAGATAGTGGAGCAGATGTGGAAATAAGAGAAAGCAGAGGAAGAACTCCACTGGTTCTCACTGCACGTGAACATGGAAATCTGGAGATTATCAAATATTTGGTTGAAAACGGAATCGATATTAATTCTACAGATAATTACGGTTCGACTGCATTGGAATTAACAGCCTGGCGTGGATACGAAGAGCAAATGAATTACATTCTGGAAAAAGGAGCACAAATTCCGGAAGCAGACGACAAAAAATTTATTCTAGCAAATTTCTGCTGCAAACAATCGCTGGAGAAGCTCTATGAAAAATTAGATGAGAAGAACGTTTTTGATAGAATATTAGCCGAAACTGATAAGAACCTGTTAGCCGAAGCTGCCCAGGGTGATTCACCGCAAATCATTGGTTGGCTTTGTGAGAAAGGTTTTGCCGTGAATGAACCAGATCTCTATGGTTGGACACCACTGCATTATGCAGCTGGAAGTGGGAATATTGAAATCATAAAAGTCCTTCTGGAAAAAGGTGCAGATAAAGATAGACGAAACCTGATGGGCGAATCAGCTTTCAATATTGCTGTTAGTAAATCTAACAATGAAATTACAGATTATTTAAAGTCAATTGATGCAGACGTTTCCGCTGTTCAATTTCCAGAACTAAAAGGTAATTATCTAGGACAAGAATTACCAGGGATCACACCCGAGATTTTTGCACGCGGTATCGTTTCGTCGAAGCATTTTCATCATACTCCGGTTGCCTTTTCACCTTACGGTAATCTTGCAGTGTGGCCTAATAATAAACCAATTCCCGACACTGGCTACACCGAAGGTGATCTGTATTTTTCGCGACGTTTTAACAATGTATGGGGCTATCCGCAACCTATGCCGTTTACAAGTAATATTGAAGAAGGTGAAGCAATCTTCTCTGCAGATGGGAGAAGACTGTATTTTGTTTCCCGAAGAACTGAACCATTAGGTGGAGATCGGACTAAAGAAAATATCTGGTATGTGGAAGTTTATGAAGATGGGTTTTCAGATCCAATAAAATTTGATGAAACTGTAAACTCTAATGAAATGCATTGGCAAATTTCGCTTGATGCGGAAAATAATGTTTATATTGGTTCCAGCCAAAGTGGTGGACTAGGACAAAATGATATCTATTTCTTCAAAAAAGAAAACAGTGATTATTTACCCGCAGAAAATCTGGGATCTCCAATTAATACAGAAGCCGCAGAATTTAATCCGATCATATCCAAAGCAGGAGATTTCATCATTTTCACTCGTATGGGAAGTGAGGTGAACGGTTTGTTCATCAGCAAGAAACAAAATGATGGAAGTTGGGGTGAACCTCATTCGATGAACGATATACTGCCGGAAAATGCTTTATGTGCCCTACTTTCACCAGATGAAAAATATATGTTCTTCCTGTCTCTGGAAAATGAGAATCAAGGAATTTATTGGGTTGAAATTGAAGAGTATATAGAGAATGTAAAATAAGGTGGGCAATTGCCCACCATACGATAGGAGAAACAGATGATCAAAAATTATTTTAAAATTATTTTTAGAAATCTGTTAAAAAACAAGTTCTTATCGGTAATAAATATTCTTAGTTTAGCAGTTGGTTTGGCTTGCACAATCCTGATTCTGGTTTTTGTACATTTTGAACTGAGCTACGACAAATTCCAAAAAGATTCTGAAAGAGTTTATCGTTTTCTGCAGGAGTTGGACGAAGAAGTTATTGAATATGCATATGATAGTCCTGAACTTTTGGCAAAGGCGCTATTAGATAATATTCCTGAAATAGAATATGCCAGCAGGATCATGGATTCCTGGGCAGATTTGGCTATTTTATCTTACGACAACAACAAATTCTACCAACATGGCATTTATGCTGATGATCAGTTTCTTGAAGTTCTAACATTTCCTATTTTAGTGGGTAATAGATCATCATTAAAGAAATCTAATACGATTATTCTGACAGAAAGTGTAGCAACAAAGTTATTTGGTTCACAAAATCCGATCGGTAAAACTATAAATTATAAAGAAGAACGGATCGAATTTGAGCTTACTGTAACTGGAGTAATGAAAGACATTCCATTGAATTCTCATTTGCAATTCGATTATCTGATCTCTGTGCAGACATTACTAGAAGTAGAACGCTATAGCTGGATGATCGATACCTGGGATGTACACAATTTTATTACATATGTGAAACTTTCGGAAAATACTGCGAAATATGATGTTGAACGCAAGATGCAAACATTCTTCCAAAATCTGTTTCCAGACCGTGAATTAGATGAAAAAGATTATATCTTGCAACCAATAAAAGATATTCATTTGCGTTCAAATATTCAGGGAGAATTGGCAGCTAACAATCAAATCAAATACGTTTATCTGTTTCTATCCATCGCAATCATAGTACTATTGATAGCAAGTTTCAACTACATGAATTTAACAACAGCTCGCTCCAGTGGTCGTGCCCGGGAAATCGGTATTCGGAAAATAGTTGGAGCAGATAAAAAGCAACTACTAAAACAATTCATTGGTGAATCAGTTATAATTTCATTCATCTCTCTTGCTTTTGCGCTGCTCATTGTGGAACTGGTTTTTCCAAAATTCACAAGCATAATTGGGATCAATTTAGAAAGTAATTATTTAGCAAATAATCAGCTAATACTTTTGATCACTTCAATTATTTTTTTGCTGGGATTGCTGTCAGGAATTTATCCGGCAGTTATTTCATCCAAACTTCAACCGATGAAAATTCTGCGAGATTTTTCTTCTTCTACAAAAAAGAAAATCCTTTTTCGAAGTATCCTAATCGTTATGCAATTCTCGGTTTCAGTTATTTTGATAATTTCTACAGCCCTTGTAATGAAACAACTCAATTACATTCAAACCAAAAACTTGGGTTATGATCGCGAGAAAGTGATCGTTATTCCTGTACGTGAAAAAGAAACTAAAAGCAAAGTGCAGGTAATTAGAACTGAATTATTGAAATTAGCAGAAGTTTCTAATGTTTCAATTTCATCAGGATTACCAATGGAAATCAGGAATTTCTTTCGGACTAAGTTTCAAAATGAAGCAGGAGAAAAAGAGAAGATTGCTTTCAAATTTGATTATGCAGATGAAAATTTCGTTAATTTGTTTGATCTAAAATTAACAACTGGTAGTAATTTTAGGGCAGAATCATCTGATTCCCAAAAAAGTGTTTTGGTCAATGAAGCTTTTGTGAAAAAAGCTAACTGGCAGAACCCGATCGGAAAGACCATCAATTGGTTTAATGGAGACCTTGAAGTAGTGGGAGTTTTGCAAGATTTTCATTTTGCCTCTTTTCACCATCAGATCGAACCAATGCTTTTGAAATACGATAGCGATGGTGATATAATTATCAAGTACAATTCTAATGATGTAAAAGAAACACTGGGAAAAATTAAAGAAGTATTTGAAGACAACAGTAAAGGTCAGCCGTTTGATTATTTCTTTATGGATGATGCTTTTAATGATCTTTATCAAAAAGAGCAGCAGATCAGTCAGATTTTTTCGCTATTTGCTACTTTAGCAATTTTGATCTCTTGTTCTGGCTTAGTTGGATTGGTTCTGTTTATGGTGCAAAGTCGAACCAAAGAAATTGGTATTCGAAAAGTTCTGGGAGCGAACCTGCGAAATATCAATATTCTTCTTTCCAAAGAATTTATTAAGTTAATTCTGATAGGAAATTTGATCGCTTTTCCAATCGCCTTTTTCGTTATGAAAAACTGGCTTCAGAACTTTGCCTATCAAACATCTATAAGTGCATGGACTTTTTTACTATCTGGTTTCGCGACAGTGTTGATTGCATTGTTAATGGTGGGAATGCAAATTTTAAAAGCTGCAAATACAAATCCGGTGGAAGCACTTAAGCATGAGTAAGGTGGCAATTGCCCACTATACGGAATTTATAATTTAGGGGAATAAAATGGTAAAAAATTATTTCAAAATTGCTTTAAGGAACTTAACACGACACAAATCGTTTTCAGCTATCATTATTGGAAGTTTGGCATTAGCAATTTGCTGCTGTTTGCTTATTTTTCTTTGGATTCAAGACGAGATCAGTTATGACAAATTCCATACAAATCTAGATAGAATCTATCGAATTACCGGCAGATATGACCTTGGTGGAAATGAAGCGACTCTCAGTACATATACCAATTATAACACAGCACCATCTTTCAAAGAATCCTTCCCAAACATTGAATTTGCTGCTCGTATCGGGCCTGATGGCGGAAATATAGTTGTTGATGAAAATGTGATTGAAAATGTGAACAGCTGCCTGGCTGATCATGAGATCTTTGATGTTTTTAGTCTTGAACTGGTAAAAGGTGACCGCGAGACAATTCTACTGGAACCGAACACCTTGGTAATCACAGCTGAAATTGCCCAAACTCATTTTGCTGATGTTGATCCGATTGGGATAGTTGTAGAATATAATGGAATTCCACACACGATCACCGGCATTATTAAAGCACTTCCTTCCAACAGTCATTTTCATTTCGACTATTTCATTTCCATGGCTCTGGCTCCGCAATATTATGATGATCCCACCTTGAATAATTGGAGCAGCCTGAGCATGATGTCGTATGTATTGTTAACAGAAGGTAGCGATCCAAACTTGATCAAACAGAATTTGATGAACGATTACCTTCTTAAGTATTTTGGAGAATATGGGACAGAACAGTACGAATATTTTTTTCAACCGGTCAAAGATATTCACCTGCATTCTCATTTACGAGGAGAACTGGAAACCAACGGAGATATTCGTTATATCTGGATTTTTGGAACGGTAGCTCTGGTCATTCTACTTTTTGCCTGCATCAATTATATCAACTTGATCACAGTAAAATCGATCCGCAGAGCACGGGAAGTGGGGATTCGCAAAGTTGTGGGAGCAGGTCGCAAAAACCTGATGTTCCAATTTCTCACGGAATCTATCATAACTACTTTAGTTTCTTTCATTCTGGCAATCCTGGCTGTGGAACTCATTTTACCTCATTTCAATCAATTCTTCACCAAGCAGCTCAGTCTAGCCTGGCAGGGGAATACAGTTTTGTGGATTTCAATTTGTGGAGTAATTATTCTTTTAGGAATTATCACAGGTAGTTATCCTGCTTTTGTACTTTCTGCTTTCAAACCGGTGGATAGTTTAAAAGGAAGCAAGTTCAGCAAAGGTGGAAATGTCTCCGTAATTATTGGTAGAATTCTCATCGTTTTCCAATTTATGATTTCGATTGCTTTGCTGGTAAGTGTTGGAATCATTATCAACCAAGTTAATTTTATGAAGACAACGGATCTGGGATTTAACCAGGATCAGCTTTTGCAGATCTATGCAGGAGAAGCCTATCAAAATGGGAATTATGAAGATTTCAAAGCAGCTCTCAAAAATAATTCTAATATCATCAGCGTGGGAGGAGCAAATCAGACTTCAGGTCGGGAAGCCGGCAACTGGCGGCCACTGATCATCGACGGTTATACAGAAGGTGACTATGAAGTGCTGCCCATCATGATCGTCGATCAGGATTATTTTTCTACTTTGGAAGTGAAATTTGCGAGTGGTAGAGATTTTTCTTTTGATCATCCATCTGATGTACAAGCTGCATATATAATGAACGAAGCTGCTGTAAGAAAATATAGTTTTGAAGAGCCCCTCGGAATTCCGATACAATCTTGGATGATGACAAATGACGGGCAGTGGAGCGAGAAAAGTGGAGAACTGATAGGAGTTGTGAAAGATTATCATCTGGCTTCTCTTCATAAAGAAATTCAACCAGTTCTTTATTATCTGCACACTCCTCAAACCACCTCACTTTCTTCCCTGTTGATAAGAATAAATGGAAATAATGTTCAATCTATTTTAGAATTTATTGAAGAAACAACGTTAGAATATCAGCCGGATATTCCTTTCGAATTCTCCTTTTTGGAAGACAGCATGAATGTGTGGTATGATCAGGAAGAAAGATTCCTGCAGCTACTTACGATATTTGTTATGATCACAATAATAATTGCTGTGTTAGGAATTTATGGACTTTCTGGATATTCTGTGCAGCAAAGAACACAAGAAATTGGTATCAGAAAAGTGCTGGGTGCTTCTCCTTTGCAAATTACTAAGCTCATTTCCCGTCAGTATTTCATAAATTTGATCATAGCCAATATAGTTGCTTGGCCCATCGGATATTACATGATGCAAAAATGGCTGCAGAATTTTGCCTTCAAAATTCAAATGAATATATTCTATTTTTTGATAGCAGGATTTCTTACAGTAGCAATTGCAATTTTAACGATCAGTTTTCAAACCATGAAAGCTGCCAATACCAATCCAGTGGAAGCACTTAAATATGAGTAAGGAGTTGAATTTGATCGGAGTGAAAAACGATCTCCAACTTATATCGTCTTAATGACTCGTTTTCGAGTGTAGAGAGAAACGATGTCATTTCTTCTTGCATTCTTTATGGCAATTGCCCACCATTTTAATTTCGTAACCTACGAATTTTTCTTTCTCGGTCAGCCGCCATTATAGTAGATTTCTACACCAAGCATAGGAACAATTCCTGTGTCATCCAGATCTTTAGGATATTTATTCATAAATTTTGGAACGAAAATCAAGCCAAAATATGGCATCCAGTCGATAGACATGAAATCATAAGAGTAAATAGCGGAGTTCAATTGAAACATATAAAGTTTCTTTCTGTTCATTTGTCCCCGAAAGAAATGCATGTTGCTCATGCCAAATTGATGAAAGGGAAACCATTTCTTTTCTGTTTTATATTTAATATTGGCATCTAATCTGAAGATTATATTCGGAAAACCACCAACTCCTGCATTAAATTCCCAATTCTTAGCGAATGGTTCATAAATCGATAGCGAGGCTACAGGGCCACCAGTAATTTCTAGCTTTGCTCTCCAATCTGCTGCAGAAAGAAATATTGGAAATAACGAAATGAAAATAACGAAAAATTTAAATCTTTGCATCACGATCTCCCTGCAAGCTACTTAAATAAAGCCACAGTTAACTTATTGAAAATAAAAAAAATAGAGTCAAGGATAGAACAATGTTTTTAGTGGATATTGCATATTTTGAGGATTAATCTTTTTGTTAACCATATTAAATATCGTTATTAAATAAATTTATAATACATTTATAGTAAATAATTATAGACTTAAAAATCTATCATATTCTATATGAACACCATAAAATTTGTGAATTGAATGATATGAAGAAAGTATTAGTAATCCTGATAATAATGTTGCTGTTATTATCTTGTAGTAAAAGAAAAGACGATATAATAGATCGACCTTTGGATAAATCTGTGATAAAGGTTGAACCACTTCCTCCTCATGGCCCTGTTTCAGTGAAACGCTATCATGTTCAAGCCGGGCCAGATTCATCTATTCCAGCTGATTTAGGTGGTGCCGGTTTTAAAGGAATTGGCTGGGAAACTAATAACGATTTTACAATTGAGGGTGATCCCAATGCCAAAAAAGGTGGTGTTTTTGTCTCAGCAATGCAGGGGTATCCCAGTACGTTCCGAGTAGAAGGGAAAGGTGCCAACGGCGGATCGATTGGTGGCGTGTACGAAACTCTAATAAGTTGGGACCGGCATTATAATTATACTCCCTGCCTGGCTTCTCATTGGAAAATCTCGAATGATAAAAAAACATTCTGGTTTCGGTTGAATCCTGATGCTCGCTGGAGTGATGGACGTCGAATAACTACAGAAGATGTGATAGCTACTTACAGACTTCTAACAGATGACGGTATTTTAGCTCCCTACACAAATCAGATGTATACCGGATATAAACTCACGGCTGAATCTATGTATATTTTACGTGTAGAAGTTGATCAATTAGGTTTCAAAAAATTTATGAATTTTGGTTTTATTTCAATATATCCCGCTCATTATTTGAATAAAATTGATGGTGCCGGATATTTGGAAAAATACCAATACAATATGTTACCAGGTACTGGTCCATATATCTTGGATCACACCAAAACTGTAAAAGGCAAAGTACTGGTAACACGTCGTCGCAGTGATTATTGGGCAGAAAATGAACGACGCAATATCGGTAAGAACAATTTTGATGAAATGCGTTCGGTATTGGTATTGGATCAAGCTCTGGCTTTGGAAAAATTTAAAAAAGGAGATGTGGATTTTACCTATGTAGAGGAATCTTCGCATTGGGTGCGGGACTTTAATATATCTAATCCTGGACCGGGTTTTGAAGGAACCTTGGATCGTGGTCTTATTCAAAAGCGAAAAGTTTATAACCTTTCACCTCATGGACATGACGGTATGGTTTTGAATATGCGTAAACCACCTTTCGATGATATTCGCGTACGAAAGGCTTTTGCCATGTTATACAATAGAGATGTGATCATTGAAAAGCTGGAATATAATGAAAAAGAAAAACTCAGTTCTTACTGGCCAGGATCTATCTATCAAAGCCCTGAAAACAAACCGGTGGAATTCAACCCTGGATCGGCAAATCGACTCCTTGATGATGCAGGTTGGACAGGACGCAATGAGGATGGCTATCGCATTCATCCTCAAAACGGTATTTTTGAGATAACTATGAATATTGATCAAGATAGGGAAAAATATTTTACTCTATTCCAGGAAGATCTGCGAAAAGCCGGTCTCAAATTAAACCTGAAAATTGCTGACTGGTCTACCCAGCTCAAGATTATGGATGAAAGACGATTTGCTGCACATCAAATAGGTTGGTATGGCAGCAATGTTCCATATCCTCGATCACTATATCATTCCAGTACAGCAGATAAGATGAATACGAATAATCTTGGTGGAGTAAAGGAACCTGAAATAGACAAATTGATTGATGAATATGATATTTGTTATGATCCGCAAAAAAGAGTAAAAATAATACAGAAGATCGATAAATTATTATTTGAAACATATCATTATGCTTTTGGTTATGCTGGTCGTCATACAGGCCGCATTGCATACTGGAATAAATTTGGTATGCCTCCAGGAGTTTTTACATATAGAGCCGAAGATGTACCTTTAAATTATTGGTGGTTAGATTCGGAACTGGCTGCTGAATTGGAAAAAGCAATAGCAGACCCTGATTTAAGAATGGAAATTAGGCCTGAAGTTATCGATTATTGGCTTGTTCTGGAGCAGTAATGTTTAATTATATTGTCCGACGTTTATTGTTGATGATCCCAACTTTCTTGGGAATAACTCTGATCTTTTTTGTGATTTTACAGATTGTTCCTGGCGGACCTTTGGAGCGGGAGATCATGAAGATGAGAATGGCCAGGATGATGGGAACCAAAGGTGCTGCTACTGCAGAAGTGGAGAATAATCGAGATGTTATTATTTCCCCGGAAGCTTTGGAAAAAATGAAGAAATTCTATGGTTTCGATAAACCGATTTTAGTGCGGTACTTGTTGTGGCTGGGATTGTGGCCGAGAGAATATAATGAAAAAGAACTGGATAATGGTGAAACTTTTCGTTTTAATATACGATATGTACAAAAAGGCTATGATATCTTTGAAGTTCAGAAATGGTTGAAAGTGGAACTGGAAGACGGAACCACAAAAATTTTAGAATCACCAGTTGGAGGAGATTTTCAATTTGATAATTACCCGGAACTCCCTGATGTTTCTCAGATATTTGAAAACGAATGGAAACCAGCAAAAAAATGGAAATCACAATTATTGAGCAATGGTAAAATCAGGATCTATCAAACAAAATTTTCTGGTGTTTTCACTGGAAATCTTGGAAATTCTTACGAATACAAGGAACCGGTGATCAAGCTTATCAAAGACCGTATGCATATATCGTTGTATTTTGGGATTATTGGATTTTTACTTTCTTATCTTATATCCATTCCGCTTGGTTTACGTAAAGCAATTAAACACGGTTCATTGTTTGATATGGGTAGTTCTGTTTTGGTTTTTATTGGTTATTCTATCCCCAGCTTTGCTTTAGGTGCATTACTTTTGATGTGGTTTGGCGGAGGTAGTTTCTGGGATATTTTTCCGTTGGGGGGCTTTCGTTCCGATAACTTTGCCGATCTGGATTTCTGGAGCAAAATATGGGATCAGATTCATCATACTATCTTACCGGTTCTCTGTTATTCTATCGGTTCCTTTGCAGGGCTTACGATGCTAATGAAAAACTCATTGATGGAGAATCTTGGTAAGGACTATATTCGAACAGCATTTGCCAAAGGTCTAACTGAAAGAAGAGTTGTATTTGTACATGCATTGCGCAATTCACTAATTCCACTGGCTACTGGAATTGGTGGTATTATTGGTCTATTTTTATCGGGATCTTACCTGATGGAAAAAGTATTTAATATAAATGGGATTGGATTATTGGGATACATGTCTCTTATTAACCGTGATTATCCAGTATCACTTGGCTTTATGGTTTTAGGCTCGGTAGTTATGCTATTGGGAAATCTCATTTCGGATCTGGTATACGCAGCCATAGATCCAAGAATCAGGTTTAAATAGCATGTCTTTATTGGTGTTAGACTTCAACAGGTGATATATGAAAGTTACTAAAAAGAAACTAGAACAGGTTTCAGATTCAATTCTAAGAAAACGCTGGCGAAAATTTAAAACCTTAAAGAGAGGCTATTTTTCGCTTATTATGATTCTGGTGCTTTATGCATTATCATTCTGCAATCCTATATTGATTAATAATAAAGCATTAATCGTGAAATATAATAATAAACTACATTTTCCGGCTTCTGGTGATTTTTATTCTGCAGAGTATTTTGGTCAGGAAGGTTTTGGTGAAGCAGATTATCGAACTTTGAAAAAACAATTTGCTTCAGATGATAATAATTGGCTAGTCATGCCACCCTATCCTTATTCCCCGATTGAAAATTTATTAGATGAGCTGGATGCTCAACCACCTTCAGCGCCAGATTACAGGCATTGGTTGGGAACTGATAACCGAGGACGAGATGTTTTTGCCAGGTTGCTTTATGGCTTCAATATTTCAATGACATTTGCATTGATCGTAACTTTTTTTTCATATATAATTGGTATATTTTTTGGTGCCTGCCTTGGCTGGTTTGGAGGTAAACTCGATCTTTTCGGAGTACGCCTTATAGAAATTTTCAGTGGGATTCCATTTCTCTACACAATTATGATTATTGTTTCGGTTATCCAACCATCATTTCTGCTGTTAGTTGGACTTCTCATTATTATGGGAGGTTGGATGGGACAAACTTTTTTGATGCGGGGAGAATATCTGCGAGAAAAAACCAAAGATTATGTTGCAGCAGCCGTATCAATGGGAGCATCCAATCGAAGAGTAATGTTCAAGCACATATTACCGAATTCACTTACACCAATAATTACTTTTGCACCTTTTGCGATCGTGGGGTACATTTTTTCTCTTGTCTCACTGGATTTTCTAGGATTTGGCTTGGCTCCACCAACACCAAGCTGGGGTGAATTGATGAACCAAGGAGTGTCAGATATCACTTCCTGGTGGTTAATATCCGCACCTTTGGGAGCAATGTTCATTACACTTCTCATTATCAATTTTATCGGGGAAGGCGTGCGTGAAGCATTCGATCCCAAAATTTTCTCAAGGTTAAGATGATATGAAAAATAAATTGATCGAGATCAAAAATCTAAAAACATACTTTCATACAGAAGCAGGTGTTGCCAAGGCTGTTGACGGTGTTAGTTTTGATATTTTAGAAAGTGAAGTTCTAGGAATTGTTGGTGAATCCGGCAGTGGTAAGTCTGTAACTTCTCTTTCTATAAACCGTCTTATTCCAAATCCTCCCGGAGAAATCGTTGAAGGTGAAATTCTCTACAAAGGAACAGATTTATTAAAACTTTCCTATGAAGATATGCGAAAATATCGGGGTAAAGATATTGCCATGATCTTTCAGGAACCGATGACTTCATTGAATCCTGTTTTTAAGATCGGCATGCAGTTAAATGAAGTAATTATGCAGCATCAGGATGTAGATAAACCAGAAGCAACCTTGCGTAGTTTAGAGATGTTAAAACAGGTGGGAATTCCTGATCCTGTTATTAGTATGAAAGATTATCCTCATCAACTTTCGGGGGGAATGCGGCAGCGGGTGATGATAGCCATGGCACTTTTGAATAATCCCGCTCTGCTCATTGCAGATGAGCCAACGACAGCTTTGGATGTGACCATTCAAGCTCAAATCCTGGAACTCATGTTGAAACTGAAAACAAATCGAAAAGAAGCTGCAATAATGCTTATTACCCACGACCTGGCGGTTGTAGCAGAAACCTGCGAGCGGGTGATCGTTATGTATGGCGGCAAGATCCAGGAAGAGGCAGAAGTTGTCGAACTTTTCAATCAACCTTTGCATCCCTACACAATAGGACTTCTAAATTCGTTACCTCGACCAGATAAACAGAAACAGGATAGATTACAAGCTATTCGGGGCACAGTTCCTCCTATTATGGATATGCCGAAAGGATGTAAGTTTTGTACACGCTGCAATGATAAAATGGAAATATGTGAAACAAACGAGCCTGAGCTGAAAGAGATCAAACCAAATCATAAAGTACGATGTCATCTGTATAAATAGAATTGGAAATTACATGAAAGAATTATTGAAAGTAAAAGATCTAAAGGTGAAATTTCCCATTCATGGAGGAATTCTGCAACGCAAAGTAGCAGAAGTGAAAGCTGTTGATGGAATCAGTTTCAATGTTATTAAAGGTGAAACTTTGGGATTGGTTGGAGAATCCGGTAGTGGCAAATCCACAGTTGGGAAAGCCATTCTGAATGTACTTCGAATTACTGCTCCCGGAGTGGAAATAAATGGTTCGATCCAATTGGAGAAAGATGGAAATCTGGTTAATATTTCCGATCTTTCCAAAAAAGACATAATGCCTTTTCGCAAAGATATTCAAATGATATTTCAGGATCCATTTTCTTCTCTTAATCCCAGGATGACGGTGGGAGATATTGTACAGGAACCTTTGGATATTCATGAGAGAGCTTTAAATAGATTTGCCAAAAGAGAGAAAGTAGCCTGGCTTCTGGATAAGGTTGGACTAAGCTCTGAACAAATGAATCGATATCCTCATGAGTTTTCCGGTGGGCAGCGTCAGCGGGTGGGAATTGCCAGAAGTTTAGCAACAAATCCCCGCTTGATCATTGCAGATGAACCAGTATCAGCTCTAGATGTTTCAATTCAAGCACAAGTTATTAACTTGATGATGGATCTGCAGGAAGAATTTGATCTTACTTTTATATTCATTGCTCATGATCTTTCAGTTGTAAAGCATATTTCCAATCGAATTGCGGTAATGTATCTGGGAAATATTGTTGAGATTGGTAATGCAGATGACGTTTATCATAAAGCGAAACATCCATATACAAAGAGTTTGCTTTCTGCAGTTCCCCTACCCGATCCTACCAGGAGAAGACAGCAGAGAACCGTGTTGCAAGGTGATATTCCATCTCCGCTGGCTAAACCTTCCGGTTGCGGTTTTAGAACACGCTGTCCCATTGCAAAACCAGAATGTGCCAATGCAATTCCAGAATATCATGATTTTGGAAATGAACATCTGGTAGCATGTCCTTATTCAATTTAGTTGGAAATTACTCTCCTAATTTTTCCGTCATTCTCTTCAGATTCTGTTTGAATATTACTAAAGTTGAATCATCTTTTTTGGCTAATTCACAAGCTTTCGCATAGTTTTCTTTTGCCAGTTCAAATTGTTCATTGTTTTCGTAGGCATCACCCAGACTGTCATATACATTTGCGGAATTGGGATAGCGATTCACATTTTCCTGGAAAACTTCGATTGCTTCGACATACTCTTTATTCATCAAATAATTGTATCCCAGCATATTAATTACTAACTCGGGAGTAGGATTATCATAACCAAATTTTACAGTAATTTTCTTAAAATGATCATCAATAACTGCTAGTCCTTGTTCATTTATTTCTCGAGTTAAAGCCCAGCCGTTATACATTTTTTCTAGAGCATTATAAATAGTTCTGTGAGGAATTGTACCATGGTTTTCTTCAGGCATATGAGTGTAACTGAAATCGAGATTCTTAGGGGATTTTGAATCAATGAGCTCCGTAAATTTAGTGATAGAGGGAATGTAAGGCGGTTCATCTCCCAACGTCATATAGTAGAATTTGTTTTTGTTATACTTTTCTTGCAAAGTAGTTTCTGCTTTTGTAATTAACAAATCATTATCCCAGTGCATTACAGGGCTTATTGCAATGTAGGCATTGAATAGTTCCGGATTTTCTAAAAAAGTGTAAGCCGTGAATGTACCTCCATAAGAATGTCCAACCAAAGTTCGATAGGGTACAGTTCTAAATTCAGATTCAATGAAAGGAATAAGTTCATCAGAAATAAAATCTAGAAATTCTGCTCCACCCCCAGAGGTGGGAACTTCTTCTGTATTTGTTGGAAGAAAATCTTTATTACGATCTATATTTTGAATGGCGACAACGATAGTTTGCGGCATCATTCCTAAACCAGATAAATATTGAACAATACCTGAAGCATGATGGAAATGATACCCTCCATCTAAAAGATACAGCACATGATAATTTGAAGTTGCTGTTTCATAACCAGTTGGAGTATAAACCAGAATTTGTCTTTCTTGATCCAGAATTTCAGATTTAATTGTGATTTGATCTCCCAAGATATATTTATCATCTTTTATCTCAGCACAAAACAAACTTCCAACAGAGATGAAAATAATAAAGAATACAATTACTACGAATCTAAAAAATTTCATTATAACCTCTCATTATATATTTTTCATGAACAGGTAACTTCTTGAAATTGGAAGAATTGGAGTCAAGAAAAGTTTTTTGCAGCTATTAATATTTGCTATCTGGAGAATTGAAGTTAATATTTCTAAATGAGAATAGGTCTCAAAATTAATTAAGGAGGAGTTATGAGACAGAAGATGATAATTCTTGTTTTTATACTTTCGTTTAGTTTCCTGTCAGCGGAATTACTTAATATATACACTTCCCAGCAAAATTATGAATTTGATCTTACAGAGATCATTAATCTTAGCTTTAGTGATGAATCACTGCAGGTTGAAACTTTCGAAGTAATTCATACATTTATGTACGATGAGATCCTTTATATGGATTTTGACACAACACCCACCGGAACAGATCAAAGTGAAATTCCGTCTAAGTTCAACTTTTTGTTAAGGCAAAACTATCCAAATCCTTTCAATCCTGATACTAATATCAGTTTTGCTTTGGAAGAAGCCGGTAAAGTAGAGATAGCAATTTTCAATGCTAAAGGACAAAATATTCGTACATTGGTAAATGGTAACTATACTGCCGGAGAACACGTGATAAATTGGAATGGCAGATCCGATCAGCAAAAAGCTATGCCATCGGGAGTGTATTACTATCGTATGAATTCAAATGCTCAATATATAAACAAGAAAATGATCTTATTGAAATAGGAGGAGAATAAGATGAAAAAAAATATAATTTTTGTATTACTAGGACTTATCGCATTACTTTCTGCCGCTACTGATCTTGTGGTTACATTTGCCGATGGGCACACTGATTCTGTACCGGTGGATGAAATAGTAGAAATAACTTTTGCACCACTCGAAACTGTCACTGTAGAAGGTATCGAATTTCAATGGAGAACAGATAATGAATTTTTGTATGTGAATCTTTATGCTCCAACCACTGGCTGGGTTTCTGTAGGATTTGATCCTACAAATCAAATGGCAGATGCTAACATAATTATTGGTTATGTAGATGAATTTGGCGATGCAGAGATTCGAGATGATTTTGGAACTTCAGCTACATCTCATGCATCTGATGAATCTTTGGGTGGAACTTATGATATCGACGATGATTCTATATATGGTAGTGAAGTAGATGGAACTACAATGCTGCATTTTGTAATTCCCTTAAATTCTGGAGATATATACGATACAGAATTGATCCCAGGAAATACTTACACTATTATCCTTGCTTATGGTTCTGGTGATAATTTCACAGGATTTCATACATTAGCAACAGGAACAACGATTCAATTGTAAATTAAATTAGTATAAATCGGAGGATAACGATTTTTTATACTGTATCCTCCTTAATATAAATGATGCGAACAGGCGGGATTATTCTCGCCTGTTTTTTTAATTGAACAAATCATAGATTTTAAAGTAAATTAGAAAACATTTGACAGAAACGACTTTGTTTAAAAAATAACTTTGTGATGCAAAGTGCTTTAGGGTGAAAATAAAGGAGGAAGTATGGAAAAATTAACTAATGAACAAGCTTTAGAAGTTATCAAAGGAATGATCGAAAAGACAAAAGAAGACCAATGCTATGCTGGTTTTTATCATCTATTATGGGGAATAATTGTAGCATTTGCCCTTGCGGTTATGTACATTTTAATTAAAGTAGAATCTTATAACTGGATCGGTATTAGTTGGGCTTTTTTTGGTGTCACCGGAACTGTGATCAGTATATTGCATTCAAAAAAAACGTTTAACATAAAAGGAACAGAAAATTATCCTGATCTAGGTATTAATGCAATGTGGATTGGTGTGATGATCTCGCTGATCTTTGTTACGTTTATTTTACCTTTACTAAAAGCATATGAGTGGAGTGTTGTCTTTGTTATGGTAAGTTTATTGTTAGGGACAGCCAATTTTTCTACAGGATATTTCTTAAAAGATAAGTTGTCGATTTTTAGTGGAATTCTCTGGTGGATAGGCTGTGTAGTTCTTCTTCTTATGAAGAGTTATTTTGCAGTAATGGGTGTTTTCGTCATACTTCTTATTGTTAATAATATCATACCGGGTATCTATTTATACAGCCAAGCAAGGAAGCAAAATGGAAACTAAATTCGCTGATCTGGATCCAGTTATCCATTCAAGGGTGCGGTTGGCGATATTGATATTGTTGCTGCAAACTAAATCGGCTGAGTTTACATATTTGAAGAAAGAAATTGATGTATCGGATGGTAATCTTAGTACTCATTTAAAAAAACTGGAAAACGCAAAATACATAAAAGTTCAGAAACGTTTTCTGCAACGAAAACCCAAAACTACAATATCATTATCTGATACTGGGCGCGATGCTCTGGATGAATATACTAGGAACCTAGAAAATTATCTGAAACTAGCGTCACCAGTTTCGTAAGGTGGGCAATTGCCCACCTTGCTTTATCTTGTTTTTATAACAAAACTATAAAAATATAAATTACTTCAGAAGTACCATCTTTATAGTACTTAAAGCTTGATTATTGTTCAATAGTTTACCAAAATAAATACCTGAAGAAACATGTTTTCCTTTATCATTCTTCCCAAACCATTTAATGCTATGATCACCATTGGTAAGATATGAATCCAATATTGTGGAAACTTTTTCTCCCTTTATATTGAAAATTTGGAATCTATATTGTCCCGGATCATTAATGGTGAAGTTTATAGTTGTTTCTGGATTGAAAGGATTGGGATAGACACTGATTTTATTTTCGATCTTAATAATCTCATGTTCTTGAATATCCGTACTCTCATATATGGAAGTTGTTCTTTCGTCATTTACCCACGTATCTGAAATCCAATCCTGGCATATTGTTTCACACAAATTGCCATTACTATTATAAAAATATTGTTCTTTAGACCAATAACCATTATGAAATAAGAATATCATAGATTGTTTGATGTCATCAATATATTCGTATTCATAATCATATATTAACATTAACTCCCATTCATAAAACATACTATCCCAAGCCCGAAGACTAATTAAGTCGCCATGGCTATTATAAGTTTTTTCTGAACGACCATAGTTAATCCAATAACCACCACCAGAACTCCATGTTTGGTGAAGCGCTTCAACTACTAATCCGTTATTATAATATGTATACCAAATTACATCATACAATACCCACTCAGGGTAAGACCAGGTATGTCTATAACGCTTAGTCGGCACCTGATCATCATCATAAACATATTCATATCGACTATATTCTAACCAATTTTCTTCTTCCCACATATAAAGGATGTAATAACTTTGAAGATCATTTTCGTTGTATGAATATGTATATCGGTAGTAATTAACCCAGTTCTCTTCCAATGAAATTTGCCAAATCATCTCTGCCAGAAAACCTTCTGTATTATAAGCATAAGTTCTGCGCTCATAATTTTGCCATTCATTATCAATATATTCAAGTATTGTATATTCAATTAACTGGCTTTCGCTATTATATACATAATCATGATGTTCATCATCTGTCCAACTTTCATCAATCCAATCGTCTACATATTGTTCTGCTAGTCTTTCATCATCTCTAAAAATATTTTCCGGAACTTGTGAAAGCAGACTTAGGAAAATAATACTAAATACAATAATAATACAAAACCGTTTCATTTCAATCCTCCAAGACATAGTGCTTACATTTATTAATTTAAGACGAATAATGTTTGCTTAATTAGATAATTGGGAAATATTGTCAAATACAATGATGGAAAATGTAGGTTAAATGTAATAAAAGCTTATACTAAGTAATCTGTTTTCTATATTCCATTTTCTTAATCGGTAACAAAAATTCCATTGTTCTGCTTTGTGTTTTCACATGAATCACTTCCAAATCTGATTCAGACGTATAATCGGAATTTATTAACCAGATATGATGTAAATAAATTCTGGCAAAATCAAGATGATCTTTTAACTTTTGGTACTTGAAACATAACCAGGTTCGAGTAGGAAATGTTTTCTGCATAAAATCTGGATCGTTGCCTTTGTTCTGTTGAAATCCAGCAAAATACATTTTTCGTTTTCTTGTGCTGCTCTGCCATGAAACAAGGTACTCTGGTTCAATTGCAAATTGCTGCAAAAGTTCTTTTTTATCAGTACTCATTAAACCGGACAAATCAATTTTAGGAATCTCTTTCACAATTGGATTTGGAAAATCTTCTTGATTGATAAATCTTAGAAAATCCTTGGAAAAAGCCGGCATCAGGAGATTCGCTGAAGTAATGGAATATGTTTTTCGCCATGCTTGCGGCAGCATGCCCAAGATCCTGCGAAAAGCCCGGGAAAATGTTTCCGGACTATTAAATTCGTGCTCGAAAGCAATACGACTGATGTTCTTTTTAGTATCGATTAACTCTTTAGCTGCCTCACATATCCTGCGTTTTATTAAATAGTGGAAAGGTGAATACCTGGCGATTGCATTGAACAACCGGCAAAAGTGATATAGCGAATAACCTGTTAATTCTGCTGCTTCGGATATGGTTGCTTCTTCCTGAAGATTAGCTTCAAAATATACAACAGCTTTTGCTATAGCATTTATCTGAGATCTTTTCATTCTTCAATCGGGAAGTAATAATCCAGTTCGGATTCAGAGATTTTATCTACACCTTTGAATCGTTCATCGTATAGTTCGATGCAGAAGTCGTTTTTACTTTTCTTAAATTTATTTTTTTCCAATCCTATTTTGTATTGCTGATATGCCCAGTCCGATTTGATCTTTTCTCCCTTTACTGTGAAAACAGCATATTTGGTAGCTGGAAGAATCTTGATCTGCAAGTCATAGGGAACATCATCGATAGAATTAACATTTGTACCAATGAAGATCTCGAAAAAACCTTTCTTTCTACTTTCCTCATTTTCTATCCAGACTTCAAACCATTCCTTGTTTTGTAGCAATTTTGAAATCGGTTCCTTTGATTTCTGCAGGTTTCCCATAAATCTGTTCCAGAGCCTACCAATTTCGTTTTCTTCTGTCCAGCCTGCACTGCTGGTAAAAGGGTCACCATAAAAACTGCAGCCAGCTAGGATGATTCTTTCTCTTTTCTCGAATCTCATATTTACCTCCAAATCATTTCTTTTCTGATTCCAAAAGTATTCTTTGGAAAACAACTGTCTTTGCGAGGAATCTCTATTAATATTCTTTCGAAGCAATCCATACTGTACAAAAAAATAATAAGATTGCTTCGTTGGCCCAGCAAGAAGTGTGTCTCGCAATGACAGAATACACAAACCCCACAAATGTGAGGTTTGGTAATAATAATTCAAAAGTCAAGTTAATCGTAATCCAATTGCAAACCATCTTCCGGCAGACAGGTTGGCCAGCCAGTGAACCAATCTGGAATTTTGAATTCTTCTACACGATCACATACCGGAATGTATGGTTTAAGATCAAGAATAGGCGAGTTATCCATAGCATCGATTCCTTTTACTATGATTATCCCTTTTTCAAAATCGATCTCTGAAATTGGACATACGGTAATAGCAATTGGATTGGGACGATATTCTGCCCGGCAGGCAAATACACCTGCTCTGGTGTTTTCCACATAAGGTAGATCTGTTTCTACAATATTGCGATCCTTTTCATTGTCGTGTTTATCTGCCCACCAGATCACGATCACGTGACTGAAACTATCCAGTTTCAATAAGCCATCCTTGAATTCATCAGCAATTTGCAACCTGATCTCCTGATCATCTCTTTTCACTTCTCCAATTGGAAAAACCTTAAATTCAGTTTTGTTCATTTTACCTCCTTTTCATCACCTATCCGGTGAACCTAAGTACAAATTTAATTTTGATGGAAGTTCTATCTTGATGCTGGTTGCTATGATTGATAGAAAATTATTGTAAAATTCAAAAGAAATTGATTCTGATTGCTGATAGACATTGATTTTGTCAATCGTTCTCCGCCTACTTTTTTTTCTATATCGTGGCTGGCAGGATGACACAATCGTTGGAAGAAGTTAGATTATCATATCATTTTGATAAATAACATTTAATTCTAGTTCCAATATTGATAATAAATATACAATGCAGTGTTTATCTAAATTATTGTAAAATAAACAATTAAATTGCTGGCACAGCAAATGCAATTCCCTAATTTATAGAAAAAAATAGGGGAATGACAAATGATAAAACATTATCTACTGGTTGCCTGGCGTAATATTATTCGCCAGAAAACATATGCTTTTCTAAATATTACGGGGCTGGCTATCGGCCTAGCCTGTTTCATTATTATTATGTTGTGGGTGCAGCATGAACTAAGTTTCGATAAACAGAACGAAAATTATGCGAACCTTTATCGGGTTGGTATCGATATCAAGATAGGTGATCAGGAAGGATTTGGTACATCCACATCCGGTTCAATGGCAGGTCCATTGGTAGAAGATTATCCGGAAGTTATTGGTGCTGCTCGAATCTACAAAGGTATAAATAAATGTGTTAGCTATATCGAAGGTGATGTCCATTACACAGAAAACAAGGTGTTTTACGCAGATTCAACCATTTTCGATCTATTCACAATTCCGATAATAAAGGGTAATCTTCAGGAAAAATTAAACCGTCCACTTACTATGTTCATCACCGAATCTATGGCCCGTAAATATTTTGGAGATACAGATCCAATTGGTAAAGAACTGGATTTTGATGGTTGGTGGCAATATGAAGTTGTTGGAATTGTTGCCGATGCACCGGAAACGTCTCACTGGCAATACGATTTTCTGGCTTGTCATTTTGGTGTGAACAGCATGACAGATCCACGTTGGCTGAGTGATAATTTGCAAACCTACATACTTCTGGAAGATGGAACAGATTGGAAAGAATTTGAAGTAAAATTATTAGATTTTGTTCGACGACATTTGGGACCGGTTATAGAAAAAGAAATTGGTATGACCTTGGATGATTGGGGCACGACCGGCAATCGTTACCAATATTATCTCGATCCGGTACGCGATATATATCTTAATTCGCGGTCGCATGATAGTCGCGGTCCTCGCGGCAGCATGACTTATGTAGTAGTTTTTATAATAATTGGTGTTTTCATTTTACTCATTGCCTGTATTAATTTTATGAATTTAACTACTGCCCGAGCTGCCACTCGTGCTAAAGAGATCGGTCTTCGAAAAGTTGTAGGTTCTTTCCGACAGCAGATTATAAAGCAGCTGCTTTTGGAATCAATCATCTACAGCCTAATTTCCATGATCATTTCCATTGGGTTAGTGGAGCTGGCTTTGCCTTTCTTTTCTGATATTACGCAAACAGCTCTAAGTTTGAACTTATTATCAATTAATGGATTACCTCTGATTCTATTGCTTTCGATACTGGTTGGTTTGCTGGCAGGACTTCATTCAGCCGTTGTGATTTCTTCATTCAAAATTACAACTGTGCTTAAAGGTAGTGTTTTTGGCGGAAAACAAAGATCCTGGCTTAGAAATGGGTTAGTATTACTGCAATTTTCCATTTCAATTTTTATCATAATCTGTACTTTCATTATTTACTATCAACTCAAGTATATTAGCAATAAAAAGCTTGGTTTCGAAAAAGATCAGGTCATGGTGATCGAACGTGTATACAGCTTGCGGGATCAGATGGTTACTTACAAAGAAGAAGTGAGTAAATTTCCTGGCGTAATTGCTGCATCTATTGGTAGTAATATTCCAGGATCAGGAACAAATGGCAGTGTTTTCCAGAAGGAAGGAGATTCTGCTCAGGAAATGAAACATTTCCGACAATTATCTGGTGACTACGATTACCTGAAAGCAATGGGGATCGAGTTGAAACAGGGAAGATTTTTCTCACCGGAATTCAGTGGTGATTCCATTGCTTGCGTTATAAATGAAGCTGCTGTGAAGAACCTGGGATTGGAAGATCCAATTGGAACTAAAATATATTATGTGGGAGAAGATGAACATCTGGAAGTGATTGGAGTAATAGAAGATTATCACATCAGCTCTCTACACGAAGAAATTCCCAATATTATGCTGCTGCCGCCATATTCACAATACAGCCACTTCCTGGTTGTAAAATTGCAGGCAGGAAATATTCAACAAACCATTGATCAACTTAAGACAACCTGGAAAGAATTTGCTCCCAACCAGCCGTTTGAGTATTTCTTTTTGGATGAACATTTCGAAAATCTGCATCTGGCGGAGAAACGTGCCGGGCAGATCGTGACGATCTTCTCTATTTTAGCGATCATCGTTGCTTGCCTCGGTTTGTATGGATTGGCAACATTTACAGCTCAGCAGAAAACCAAAGAAATTGGAATTCGTAAAGTATTGGGAGCTTCGGTGGGAGAGATTACAGGACTGCTTCTTCAGCAATTTACCCGCTGGGTATTACTGGCCAATATCATCGCCTGGCCTTTTGCCTGGTATGCTATGACCAAATGGCTGCAAAATTATGCTTATGCCATAAATATCAGCATTAAATACTTCATTTTTGCCGGAGTTATTACAATTTTAATCGCCAGTATAACGGTTGCATTTCAATCAATTAGAGCAGCAACATCCAATCCAGTGAAAGCTTTGAAGTACGAGTAAAGAACCCTTTGCAATTTTCCTTTAGTAAAGGAAAAATGTAGAAAAGCGAGAAGATGTAGTCTGACGCTCATTGGTGGGAAAATTTATAAATTATCTTCATAGTAGGGGTGATTCACGAATCACCCTTTTGTTTAAATTCAATTTTATTATTCACTTACCTGTCCGTGTACGTACACAAATAGTTCCCTGGTGAACAATGTGATTATATTTGTAACTTCGTAACTTTCTGTTTTACAGCATATTACGGTTTGGCATGCCATTTGCTATCTCTTTGTATGTATTAAAAGGAAATAGGAAGTGAAAATGTTCAAAAATTATATCAAAGTTGCGTTCCGCAATTTATTCCGGCAAAAGACATATTCATTTATAAATATATTTGGTTTTGCTATAGGATTGGCGGTCTGTCTGATCATTTCATTTTATGTTATTGATGATCTAACTTATAATATGTTTCATGATAAACCGGAAGATGTTTATCACATGCTAACAGTCGATAATTCTGAAGCTGAGGGAGCATTAAGTTATTCCATTACCTCAGGACCCCTTATGGCCGGGCTTGTGGATAATATCCCGGAGGTTATGGCAGCAACCAGACTAACAGGTTTTGGTCGAGTGAATGTAGGGCAAGTTCTGGAAAATCCGGAAGAGCAAATCGAAGATCAGATACAACCTTTATCAATTGCCACAGATTCTGATTTCTTCAAAGTATTCAGTTTCAAGATCCTGGCTGGAGAGAGTGAAAATCCCATGCAGGATCTCACTGGTATCTATCTAACGCCGGAAATTGCTGAAGCTGTTTTCCCAGGAGAAGATCCTGTAGGGAAACCAATAGTTGCCGGAAGGATAGAGAACGCATATGTAGCAGGAATTGTTGAAGCACCACCTGCCAATTCTCATCTTCAATTTGGTATGTTGTTTCCTTTGAATATAGATAGAAACCCTGTCTGGTGGAATAGCTGGGAAAATCTTGCTCTCACCGGTTATTTTCGACTTTATCCTAATTCTAATGTTGCTGCGGTAAAACAGAAACTGATAGATTATGCGCGTGAAGGCGGATTTGCCGAAGTTTTTGAACCGGGCATGCAGCCGCTTTTAGATGTACATCTGGGTTCTTCTCATTTGCGTTATGATTTTATGAATAATGGCAAAAATGATAGAATGAAGGTTTATACTCTGGCTATTATTGCTATTTTTGTTCTCATTATTGCTTCTATAAATTTCATTAATCTTTCCAGTGCCCGTGCTGCCCGACGTGCCCGGGAAGTTGGATTACGAAAAGTGATTGGAGGTACTAAAACTCAGCTCTTCTGGCAATTTCTGGGAGAGTCGGTCATCATCACAATTATTGCCATGATATTGGCTCTGGCTATGTTCGAAACTACTCTTCCGCACTTGAATAACTTCCTGCAGAAAAACCTAACTCTAAATCTGATCGAAAATTACCAGTTCACAATTTTCATTATTCTCACATCAATTGTTGTGGGAATTCTGGCAGGAATTTATCCGGCTCTAATTTTATCTGGCTTTAATCCTCTCACTGTAATTCAAGGAAATTTCAAAAGCAGCCGCAAGGGTGTAATGTTACGCAGAGTTCTGGTTGTAGGTCAGTTTGCAGTTTCAATTGCACTTATAATTGCTGTATTTATAGTACTTACCCAGATCCGTTATCTAAATAGCATTGATCTGGGATATAGCAGGGAAGATGTGGCTGTACTGCCTGTATTTGATAATGCTCAGGGACCGATCTTAAAAAATAAGATCGAAAACTTAACCTCGGTAGAATCAGTGGGAACTATGAGTAATATGCCCGGTGGAACTTTAGTTAGATTGGAAGTAGTTCCCGAAGGTCACGATATGGATAAAGGAATGATGTTCGACCGGTTGATGATCGATGATGACCTGGTAGAAACTCTGCAGATAGGATTATTGGAAGGTCGTGATTTCTCGACAGATTTTCCATCGGATGTGCAAAACTCTGTTATGATAAATGAAACTGCCATGAAAATGTTGGGTTGGGTAGATCCAATCGGTAAGAAACTGGTGATGATAGATGAGAATGAAGCACAGCTGGAAAGAACCGTGATCGGTGTAATAAAAGACGTAAACCTTACGACAGTACGCCGTAAAGTAAATCCCATGATACTAGTTCACAGTGATGCGTTTGTGCCACGACTGCTAATCAAATTAAAAGCAAATAATCAGGAATATGCATTGGAAGAGATAAACAGGATTTTCCTGGAATCTTTCCCTGAAGCGAATATCGATATTCTGTTTTTTAGTGATTTCTTCAATTTCCAGTTCCGTCAGGATCAAGCTTTTGCACTTAATATTGCAGTATTTTCCATTCTTGCAATTCTCATTGCCTGCCTGGGATTATTTGGCCTTGCATCCTTCACCACTCAACAAAGAAGGCGGGAAATTGCTGTACGAAAAGTACTGGGATCATCTGTTAAATCAATTGTGTTTCTGCTGACCAAAGAGTTTACCCGTTGGGTGATCGTGGCGAATCTGGTAGCCTGGCCTCTGGCTTATTACGGTATGAGTAAATGGTTGGAGAACTTTGTTTATCGTACATCATTAAATCCCCTGATTTTCATCGGAGCTGGTGTAGCTGCGCTAATTATTTCCATCTTCACGATAAGCCTGCAAACCATAAAAGCAGCGAATGTAAATCCGGCTGATGCACTTCAATATGAGTAAAGAGTCGTATTTGGGTGACAAACCAAAACGATCTCGAAACTTTTATATTCTCTAGAAATTGCTTCGAATGCAAAGAGAAACTATTTTATATCTTCTCGCATTCTTTAATGCGAAGTTTCTGCTTGCTGTTCGTATTATGAAATTTTAAAATATGAGATTTAGGAAATATAAATGCTGAAAAATTGCACAAAGTACGCAGATTATAAGAAATTGAATGGGAAGAATTATTCCCAGCATAAGGAGATTAGGAATGTTCAAAAACTATCTTAAAATGGCATGGCGGAACATAAGGAAACACAAATTGAACAGCACTATAAATATAGTTGGCCTGGCTTTGGGATTGGCATGCAGTTTGCTCATTCTGTTTTATTTGAAATCTGAGATCAGTTTTGATAAATATTACACAAAAGCTGATAGAATTTACCGTGTAACCAGCGAGAGCCTGGATGAAAATGGACTGCATTGGGCTGTGATCTCTCCACTTCATGCTCTGGAAATTCAAGCTGATATCCCGGAAATTAAATCTGCAATACGTTTGTTTTACAATTATACCCAGATATACAGTTATGGTGAAGGTGAAGATGTAAAACGATTCCAAGAAGATAATGGTTTTTATGCTGATCCGGGAATTGTGGATATGTTTGATATTGAATTTCTGAATGGAAATCCTGAAACAGCTTTGAACGACTTAAACTCGATCGTGATAACAGAGTCATTTGCAAAACGCTATTTTAGTGATGAAAATCCTCTGGGAAAAACGATGCAGAATGAACAAAACGATCGTGCTATGCAGGTTACAGGGATCATCAAAGATCTTCCTTACAACACTCATTTTAATTATGAATTTTTGGTTTCCATGCCTACTTTATACGATGAAATGGAACAACGTGGAGCTGCAGACTGGATGGAATCCCGTGGTTGGGCACATTTTTATACCTACGTATTAATGAATGAAAATATTAGTATGGAAACCGCAGAAGACAAAATGCTTACTTTCACTGAGCATTTTTACGATGGCTGGTACGACACTCCTGAAGAAATACATGAACACAGTAAACTGCATTTCCAACCACTCAAAGATATTCATTTAAAATCTCAATTGGAGCAGGAAATGAGCGCTAACAGCAATATTGTATATATCTATGTTTTTGCCTTCATTGTAGTGCTGGTTCTACTTCTAGCAGGAGTTAATTTCGTAAATCTTTCCACAGCCAGAGCTTTTAATAGAATGCGTGAAGTTGGAGTTCGAAAAGTTGTTGGTGCTGCCAGGAAAAGTCTGATGATCCAGTTCCTGACGGAATCTTTAATTTTGGCTTCTATTTCTGCTTTGATCGCACTATTGCTGGTCGAGATAAGTATACCATTTTATCGTTCAATTACCGGTTTGGAATTTACACTTGTCGACTTTCTTTCTTTGAATAATATCCTGCTGATTATTTCGCTGGTAATTATTTCAGGTGCTCTTTCCGGGTTATATCCGGCCTTCTTCATGTCTGGCTTTGACGTGATAACTTCTCTACGTGGACAGAAAAATCCTAAGACATCAGTTTCGTATGTGCGTAATTTTCTGGTGATTTTTCAGTTCGTGATCTCTGTTTTCATGATCTTCAGTACGATCATCATCTATCAGCAAATGAGTTTTTTCCAGCAGAAAAATCTGGGATTTGATACAGAGCAAGTGGTGGCTGTGGAAATGTATGGAGAATTGCGGGAAGTAGCTAATAATTTAGATAGTTTCAAATCTGAGCTGCTTAGTCACTCTTCAATCAGTTCAGTAGCCTTATCTTCCAACCTTCCCGGTGAACGCTTCAGTGTGGAAAATATAGAGCAGGAAAGCATTCCGGAAGAAGTTGAATTACCGCCTATCCGTTATTTGCGAGTAGATAAAGATTTCATAGAGACTTTGGACATTAAGATAATAGAAGGTAAAAGTTTTGCTGATTGGACCAGTGGAAATCCAGCATTTATTCTGAATGAAAAGGCTCTAAAAGCAATTCAACTCGAAGAACCGATTGGCAAGATTGCATCTAACTTTAGAGGTACGGAAGCTGAAATCGTAGGAATTGCCAAAGATTTCAATTTTGCATCGTTGCATGATACAATTGAACCATTAGTTCTGGAACTTAATCCTCGCTGGGGATCAAAGATCTTAGTGAAAATATCAGGTGCCAATATTCCTGAAGTGATTGAATTCCTGAAAGATAAAGTGGAAGAAATTGCCCCGGGCTCAATTTTTAAATATACATTTCTAGATGATAAACTGAATACACTCTACGAAAATGAACAACGTTTAAATAGTATTTTTAAGACTTTCTCAATCTTAGCAATCATCATTTCCTGCTTGGGTTTGTTTGGTCTTTCCGCTTATTATGCGGAATTACGAACCAAAGAAATCGGGGTGCGTAAAGTGATGGGAGCCAGTATTTCAAATATTGTAAGATTGCTTTCTTCCAAGTTTTTGATGTGGGTTTTTGTAGCAAATCTGATAGCTTTGCCGATAGCCTGGCTGGCGATGAATAAATGGCTGCAGAATTTTGCGTATAAAATCGAAATATCCCCATTGGTAATATTGATTTCATTCGTCATTTCCATATTGATAGCATTCATCACCGTTAGCTTCCGAACCTTAAAAGCAGCAGCAGCGAATCCGGTTAATGCTTTGAAGTGGGAGTAAGGAGTCGGCTTTTAGAGTATCGAAAAACGATCTCCAACTTTTTTGTTCAGAAGGAATCGGCTTTTGACTTACGGCAAAAACGATGACAAAACTTTTATGATCTCAAGAAGTCGGCTTTGAAGGATTTGACTTTGCGGGAGTTGGCTTTGTCAATAGGCAAAACAGCTCAAATTCTTCTTGATTCTCTGTAGCAAAACGAATCAATTTCTTCTCGCTGAACTATGAAAAACGATCTTTATCTCTAAAGTTATTAAAGACTTGGCTTAAAGCGTAGAGAAGAATAATGTCATTTCCGATCTGATCGGGAATCTACAAAACTAGATCCCCGCTTTCGCGAGAATGACAAGTATGGAGTAGATTAAATGCTGAAAAATTTTACTACAGTTGCTTTTAGAAATATAGGAAGACACAAGGTTTTCACCTCGATCAACCTGGTCGGATTGGTGCTAGGAATTACCGCCTTTATGCTGATCATGATCTGGGTCGGTTACGAGATGAGTTACGATAAATTCAACGAAAACAAAGAACGCATCCAGCGTTTGTGCGTAGATTTGGAAGCTGGATCTCATATGATCTATCCCATGACGATGCCGGCTGCTGGGCCACTCTTGATAGAAGAATATCCGGAAATTGAAAATGCTGCCCGATTGGAAGCACCAACCAGAGCAAATATAAAAATCGGTGAAGAATCATTTGTGGAAAAAGGTGTGTGCCATGCCGATAATTCCATCTTCGAAATTTTCACTTTTCCATTTATTAATGGTGATCCTAAAACTGCTTTAATAAATCCATTTACAGTAGTCATTTCAGAATCCACCAGCAAAAAATATTTTCCAAACAAAGACCCAATCGGACAAACTCTGGAAATAAACGGCAGAGGTCCTTTCACTATTACAGGTGTATTCAAAGACATTCCGCAGAATTCACATTTCAAGTTTAATATTGCAGCTTCTTTCGAAACACTATACGCAGAAGATCAAGCTTTGATGGAAAACTGGTTTCATATTCAATTCTTTACATACTTACTTTTCAATGAAAAAGTAGATGTCGCAAATTTTACAACCAAACTTCCAGAATTCGTGAATCACCATCTGGGTGAAACTCTACAATCTTTTGGAGCAACATTAGATCTCTTTCTACAACCGCTTACCAGTATTCATCTGCATTCGGAATTGGCAGGAGATCTGGCAGCTCAATCCGACATAAAACAACTGTATCTATTCGTTGCAATTGCCCTGTTCGTGTTGCTGATCGCCTGTATAAATTTCATTAATCTTTCTACAGCAAATTCTACCGTTCGTGCTAAGGAGATTGGTATGCGTAAAACCATCGGCAGCGGCCGCTGGCAGTTGATCCTGCAATTCATGATTGAATCGATAATACTTTGTTTCTTGGCCATGTTTATCGCCATATCTCTGGTAGAGATAGTCCGCCCCTATTTGTATGATGTGTTTGGGACATATGTAGATCTAAGTTTTATTTCAACAACCTGGATGGTTCTTTTTGTGCTGGTGTTTCCTGTCTGCATCGGCATTCTGGCCGGCAGTTATCCTGCTTTCTTTTTATCTCGTCTCAAGCCAATAATGATCTTAAAATCCGGATTTTATAAATCCGGCAATAAATCTCATATACGCAGTATTCTGGTGATCTTCCAATTCTCTATTTCCATCATGCTCATCGTGGCCACCCTCACGATCTTCAACCAGATAAACTTTATGAAAAATTCTAATCCGGGTTTCCAGGAAGACAGTGTTCTCATTATTCCAGGAGTGCGGCAGATCACCAAAAACAGCTCTCACGATGTCCTAAAACAAGCATTAGAGAAAATAGCAGAAGTAAAAACTGTAGGCTTCTCATCGCTGTTTCCGGGGCGTGGAACACAAAAGGCGATCATGTACCCCGAAGGCTTCAGCGAAGATCAACCGCAAATGGGAGAAAAGCTTTTTGTAGATGCAGGTTTTGTGGAAGCATTGGGAATTGAATTGGTGGCAGGCAGGAATTTTTCGGAAAAACTTAAAACTGATCTCGAGAAAAGCGTGATGATAAATGAAACCGCAGCCAGGAAATTCGGTTGGAAAAAACCGATTGGTAAAACGTTCACCATAAGATCACAAGATGGAGAAAGCTTCAAGCTGGAAGTTGTGGGAGTTGTGCAGGATTTTCATTCCAATTCATTACGGGAAGTTATCGAACCTCAAATAATCTACAATACCGTAAACAGAACGAATTTTATGGTGATCAAATCCACATCCGAAGATATTTCTAAAACTATGGAATTGATAAAAAAGCAGATAAAACAACTTGTTCCAGATCATGTGCTTAAATATTATTTTCTGGATGAAACACTGGATAGTATGTACCGGCAGGATCAGCAGATTGCCCGTATGGCACTTTATTTCAGCGTGCTAACAATTTTACTGGGATGTTTAGGATTGCTGGGACTCACAACATTTTTAGTGCAGAGCAGGAACAAAGAGATCGGGATCCGTAAAATACTGGGATCTTCTGTTTCGGGAATCGTTATTTTACTCACAAAAGAATTTTGCAAATGGGTTCTGATCGCAATTTTCATTGCCTGGCCGATTTCCTATTTAATTATGAATAAATGGCTGCAAGGCTTTGCTTACCGCTCTGAAATTGGCGTTTCAGTTTTTCTGATCTCAGCTGCATTTTCGCTTTTAATAGCAGTAATTACAGTTAGTTCTCAAACCATTAAAACAGCTAGAGCAAATCCGGTTAAAACTTTAAAATACGAGTAAGGTGAGCAATTGTCCACCTTATGAATTCAGTATAAGAGAATACAATGAAAAAGAGCAATAATTTTTATAAGGTTTCAACTGAAGAATCCTACTGACGAGTACTAGGTTTTCTGCGGCAAGCCTGGAGATGTACAGACGATAAAATTACTAAAAAAAACCTGACTTAAAATTTTAGTTTCCAGTCAGGCTTTTGTTCATATTGTGATATTATTTTTCAGGTTAATCCATACTTATTTCCGAAATTCCGAGCAATAAAATCGATATCTTTATCTCCTCTACCGGAAAGATTTACTAATAACATTTTATCTTTCGAAAGCGCTGTAGCGTGTTTCATAGCAAAAGCTACAGCATGAGCACTTTCCAATGCAGGTATGATTCCTTCCAAACGTGAAAGAGTGAAAAATGCATCTACCGCTTCCACATCGCAAATAGTCTCATAATCTATCCGGCCTATATTTTTAAGATAACTATGTTGTGGACCAACTCCAGGATAATCTAATCCGCTGGCTATAGAATAAACCGGTAAAGGTTCGCCAAGTTCATCCTGCAGAAGATGGCATTTGAAACCGTGAATAATCCCCGAAGCTCCTAATGTGAGTGTGGCTGCGTGAGATGGTGTATCTAATCCTAATCCTGCCGGCTCCACGCCAATAATTTTCACTTCTTCATCCGGCAGGAAAGCAGTAAATAAGCCTATAGCATTTGAACCACCACCAACACAGGCAATTAAACAATCCGGTTTAGCACCGGTAAGTTCATTAAATTGTTCCTTTGCTTCCTGCCCTACAATCTGCTGAAAATCACGCACTATCATTGGAAATGGATGCGGACCTACTACTGAACCAATAGCATAGAATTGTTCTATTGGATCTTGTAGATAAGCTTTGAAAGCTGCATCAACAGCGTCTTTTAAGGTTTGTGTTCCTGCGGTGACTGAATGCACATTTGCACCTAATATTTTCATGCGAACTACATTTGGCTGCTGTTTTTTTATATCGATTTCTCCCATATAAATATCACATTTCAATCCTGTCAATGCTGCTGCTGTAGCCAGTGCTACTCCATGTTGACCGGCTCCAGTCTCTGCGATTAACTTCTTTTTACCCATGAATTTGGCCAGTAATGCTTCTCCAAGGCAATGATTAATCTTATGTGCTCCGGTGTGGTTTAAATCTTCTCTCTTGAAATAGATCTGAGCTCCGCCGCAAAATTCTGAAAGTGATTCTGCATGATAGATGGGGCTGGGTCGGCCCGTGTAATGTTTGTTCAGCATATAAAGCTGTTTTCTAAAATCGGGATCATCTTTCAATATCAAGTACTGATCTGTGATCTCCTTCATTACATCTTTCAATTGTGGTGGAATAAAGCTTCCTCCAAATTCTCCGAAAAAACCTTTGTCGTCTGGTAATTCTTGGTACATATTGCTACTCCTTTTCTTTGTTTTCCCTTATTGGGATATAAAAAAAAAGCCGCAGTCTCGTTTATGAAACCGCGGCATTATTAATAAAAAAAACCGCGGATAGTGTTTCCACTACCCGCAGATTTAAAATTCTATATTATTTGGGAAGTGGATCCGTTCAGTTCCACCACCAATTCATCAGATTAATTTCTCTTATTTTTTTCATAGGTGTCAATGAATTCAGATTGAACTTTGTGACAAGAATATTTTTTTGGATTTGAAAAAACTGCTGAATGTAACAAAATTGTAAGCGGAATTGTAAGCCTTCAAAATTTTTCAGGAAATAAGGAATTGTTTGTATGCGTAACAAACCATATCTTGCCAGATTGATCTTCGATACTCGATGTCCATCGATCCTTACTTATAAGCCATCTACCAACAGATCCGTTATTGTAATCTATGGAACACATAATACTTAAGAAAAATGGTTGTGCCCAAACAGGAGCATCATATGTTTTTGATTCGGAGTCCTGCAATATTTCATTTAAAAATTGTATCACCGAGTCTATGTTTTCCCATTCGCTGGCATAATAGTTTACTTTGATTCCTGATATCGATGGCTCTATGATCTTGCTTATACTTCCATGACCGCGATGCCAATTCGGGTCTGAAGAGTCTCCTTTCGGTAATCGGGAAAATACTTCATTTACAGGAAGCGGTTCGTAACTAAATCCTATCGATCTATTGTTTACTATGATCTCAGTTTTAGCTCGTGAGCTGGTTGTTTTTTCAATTACTTCATGGTTAGTATTTTTGCATCCGATTAGAACTAAACACACAATATACAAAATCAAAGTAAATTTCAAATTATATTCCTTCATACTATGTTTCAAATCAAAACCACTGCGAGACAAAATCGACGACACGCGTGTTTTCTGCATCCGCTAAAATTTTATCTATTTTAGCATTAACATTTTATTAACTTTAGTATAACTTGATGTTTTAAGTTTGTAGAAATAAACACCCGAAGAATATTCGTCTCCTTTCCATTGATAATTATGTAGACCAGAATTGAATTTCTTTGATGTAATAATCTCTCCTTTAATATTGTAAATTGATAAAATACCAATTTCATCTGTCTTTATTTCAAAAGAGATATTAGTTGTTGGATTAAAAGGATTTGGATATGCTGAATTTAGATTAGTATCTTTTGGCATATCTACAGTATCATTGTTTATTGCTGTATAATCCCCAGTTGTAAAATGCCACATTCCGCTCCAGAGAACTTCGTCTTCATTTGTAGATTTAATTCTCCACCAATACTCGGTATCAGGAAGTAATTCTGGAGAAAAAGTGAATGTACTATCCGAAGAAAGCTGTCCATAACCAACATTGATGAGATTCTCAATTGATAAACCTAAATAAACCTCATAAGTAGTATCGAATTCCGAACCTTGCCAGGATAGATCGATGTCATATGCTACATCCTCCGCATGTCTTAGCGGAGAAGGATAACAACCTGCATTAAGGTTGGTTTCATCAGGATAAGTCAATAGTTGAAAGTCCTTACTTAGTAAGACAGGAATATAAACTTCCAGGGCTTCAAGGGAAAGAGGATTGCTTTCGTCATTATTCTCTAACATTAGTTCATCATGCATGCCAAGTCCAACGTTTTCTATTAGTGCAGAAATATCTGTAATTTGGTTGCCATACAACATCAAAGCATGTAAATCTGTTAAACCCACCAAAGGACTGATATCATTGATAAGATTATTATCCAAATATAATTGATCTAATTCAGTCAAATCTGAAAGTGGATAAATATCTGATATTTGATTGCCTCCCAACAATAATTCCCTTAAATCTGTTAAACCAGCTAAAGGACTGATATCACTGATCTGATTATCACTCAAATACAAATCATCTAAATTTATTAAATCTGAAAGTGCAGAGATGTCAGTAATTTGGTTTACGCTCAATTTCAATCTTCTTAAGTCGATTAAAGTTGATAAAGGACTGATGTCGATGATCTGATTATCATACAAATATAAAAGATCTAAATCCATCATATTTGAAAGTGCAGAAATATCTGAAATTTGGTTATTATACAAATACAACTTCCGTAAAATAGAAAAACCCGATAATGAACTGATGTCGCTAATCTGACAATTTCTCAAATCTAACCAATCTAAATTCAGCATACCGGATAGTGCAGAGATATCGCTGATCGGATTATCACGTAAAGTTAAATACTCAAACCCATTCAAACCTGCAAGTGGAGATAAGTCACTTATCTGATTATTGCTCAAATTTAAATCCTCTGTATAAAACATACCTGACAGTGCAGAGATATCGCTGATCTGATTATCCTGCATATATATACCCTCAAAATTAGTCATACCAGTCAGTGGAGATATGTCACTTATCAGATTATGCTCCAAACATAGATCAGGTAAATTAGTCATACCGGATAGTGCAGAGATATTGCTGATTTGATTGTCTTCCAAATGTAAATATGTTAAATTTGTCATATTCGAAAGTGCAGAAATATCGCTGATTTGGTTATTCGGCAATCCCAGAAGTGTTAAATTTGTCATACTGGAAAGAGCAGAGATATCGCTAATCTGGTTATCACCCAAAAATAAATAATCTAAGTTTATCATATCTGAAAGTGAGGTGATATCGTTGATCTGATTTTCTTGTATATGCAATCTAGTTAGGTTCGTTAGACCAGCTAGTGCAGAAATATAGCTGATCTGGTTATTATACAAATAAAGTCTTTCTAAAATCGTCAGACCTTCTAGTTCCAAGATATTGCTGATCTGATTATCTTGCAACGCAAGCCTCGTAATATTTACTAAATACTGAGCACCTTCAATGGAAACAATATCTGCATCTCCTGCATAAAGATATCCAGTTAAACTATTCAAATCGGCAATTGTTGGTTCATAATTTGATGGTTGTTCCAGAGCTTCATTAATTCTTCCTCTGAAATTATCGTCTGGAATAATTTGAGCAAAAAGTCCAGTTCCAATAATACTTAACATAATGATTAATACAAACTTTAAATTTTTCATACTGCTTCTCCTTTTGGCAGATAATGTTCTGCGTATGCTGTGAAACTTAACTGACACGCTATTAATAGCATTCTTTTCATTTCAACAGCAAACATTTTTTTACTACTCCGATTTTACCATTAACACTATATTTATAATCATAAATTCCTGAACTTACTTTTTTCAAATCTTGATTGATGTGGATATGTTAGATGAAATGTGCCAGAAGTGAAACTGCTGATAATAACAAAATTGCCCAAGAACTCTTTTCATACTCATCTCCTTTTTGAATAAAGGTTTGATGCAAAAAGATTGTTATGCATTTTTCATTCCTGTATTTAAGTTTTAAGTCATACATCTACAATCAGCAAACCCCTTATGTATTAAAAGTATTCAGTAAAAAATATCTAATTGACTCAAATGTGAAGGCAAATTTTTTAGAAAAAAGTATTTTTAGGAGATTAAGAAATGAAGCAAAAAGAATTTGTTGATTTAACAGATCAAGAGCTGTTAGAGAAAGCAAAAAAAATGAAATCAACTTCCATACTGAATGCTGTATTGATTGGATTTATGAGTGGAATTATAATCTACAGTATTATGAAAAACAGTCTTGGATTTTTTACGTTAATCCCTTTGTTTCTTATATTCATATTTATTAATAATTCTAAAAATAATAAAGCCTTGGAAAAACTGCTGAAAGAACGAAATTTGAAATAAGAAATTACAGAAAGTGAAGTGGCTCTCCTGCATAGACTAATGAACTAATTCCTTTTTATATAAAGCACAAATTACTTTAACAAGACTGCTTTATGGGTTTCTGTATATGTGCCATTTACATTCAATCTATAATAATAAACACCTGAACTTACAGGTTTTCCTGATTCATTAACTCCATTCCAAGTTACTGATCCTTCGACTAAGCCTGTCCTGAGCTGTGCCGAAGGGCTCAGGATGACAGGGATTGTTTTGATTTTTTGACCTTTCAGATTATAAATTTCTATTTTTGATGATTTAATTTCACTTAAATCTGAAATCTGAAAGCTGATCTCTGTGGAAGGATTGAAGGGATTGGGATAGTTTTTATATAATTCTGTTACCAGAGTTTGAATTACAAGCTCAGCTTCCGTTTCAGTAACCTCAATAAAATTCTCTTTGATCTCCATATCATTAGAATATCCGTCTGATACTGTTAAGGAAATTGTATAGGAACCAAGTTCATCAAATGTGTAAATCGGATTCTGTTCTTCACTATCTATTAATCCATCATTGTCGAAATCCCAAGACCAACTGATAATAGGATTGTAATCTGGAATAGATGAATCAGAAAATTGTACTTCTAGTGGAGTTATTCCGAAGAGAGGATTTGCTGTGAAATCGGCACTTGGAGGAGTAAATTGAGGATAAAACAAAGCTCCCATATCGACGATTGTTCCATCCGGGTCAAAAGGAGAGTTTGGAGCTCCATCATCAATGCAGGGAGAGCCCGACAGGAGATTAAAATTTTTCATACTCTGATCAACAAAAAGTGGGTCTTCATGGATGTTACCTATTCCTTCAATAACTGATCCGTTAAAATTATTTGTGTTGTTCCATACATCGTTATAAGAAACTTCTAGCGAATTACCTTGTTTGTAAATACCGTAGTCAAAATTCGAAGAAATTATGTTATTTCTAATATAAGGTGTGGCATTAGTGCAATATATACCACCACCAAATTCACTCGCAATATTTCCATCGATAGTATTATTTATAATAATCGGTGAAGTTGGTAAACCTGCGTAATTGGCTATGAGAATTCCTCCTCCTTTTGTATGTCGAGAATAATCTATATTTTCAGGGTAGCACATCTTTCCTGCTATAATCACCTGTTCACTATCATCAAACAGCTTTTCAGGAATATCATGTTTTTGCCTAGTATGAGAGTTGACCTGACCATTGTCTATAATGACATTTCTACTGATGTAAGGTGAACTTCCATTACGGATGTAAATCCCGCCACCCCATGCATCTGAGTAATTATTCTTTACAATGTTCCACACTACTGTTGGTGATGCTTCATCAGTTATGTAGATTCCTGCACCATCAATAAATGAAGTATAATTATCTGAAATTATGTTGTTACTGATTATTGGGCTGGAATTTGAGCAATATATACCACCACCATTACAATAACCACCTCCATTTGTGATTGTAAAACCCTTTAAAACCGCTGTAGAATCTTCTCCACTCTCGAAAGTAACTACACTTCCGTTTTGGTTACCATCAATTATGGTATAAGATATAAATGCTGTATCCTGTGTGGTAAGAAAAAGAGATGCTATGGTTATTTCTTTTCCATTATAATTTATATTTTCAATATATGTTCCATTTAGTACTAATATTGTATCTCCATTTGTGGCTACATTTATTCCTCCTTGTATTGTTGGTTGATCTAAAGGAATGATTATTCTAGTAGCAGTCAGATGCAGAATAAAAACAAAACTTAAGGCTAATATGACGTTTTTCATATATTTTCTCCATTTTCTTTAATTCAATTGCTGACCAGTTTATTTTGGCTATCAACTTTGTAAATCTAAGTATGTCATAGAATATAAAAAAAATGAATTCTGAATTTCACAGGTTAATATTGATCGAGTTCCTCATAAAACTTTGAAACACTAAAATGTATTAATATTCTGCGTGTGCGGTATAGTCATTCCGAAAGTTCTCGGAATGATCAATTCTTTCACCAGACCCTGAATCCCATCTTCCGAAGGTAACGAAAGTAAGCGGAGCTGGATTCAGGGAAACACCAGCTTATTCCGTTGATGCTGTTTTTGCTATGCCTGCCAGTACCTTTTCAATTTTTAATATAATTTCTTCACAACCGGTAATATTGTGCCTTTCTTTTAAAAATCTAGGGTCAGTATACGATATCCAGACTTTGGCATTTTCATCTTCCCAGATTAATACTTTTTGAGGTAAATCAATAGCAACACTTTGCTGACATTGCATAAGGGGGCTTCCTATTTTTGGATTACCGAATATTATTAGCTCTGTATCTCGTAGTTCGATACCAATCTTATTAGCACCTTCGGAATGCTTTATTCGATTGAATATTGTTATTCCCTTTTCGTTTAAAATGCTTTCTATTCGATCTGCAGTTTTTTCTACACTAAAAATGCTTGGAACATTAACCAGACCATCTGCTGCATACACATGCATTGCTGCACATAATACTAACAATGCTATAAGAATTGATTTTTTCATTTCTTTCTCCTAATCTTTTTATTAATTAATATTACATTTCTAGAATATGTTCATAATTTATAGCTCCTGGAAGCCACCACAAGACCAAACCGACGACACGCTTGTTATGCACTTTTCTTTTGTCATTTCACTTCTCCCTCCAATCATATTTATCAAAAATACCTAATAATTTTTGGGTCAAGAACTTAAATTTTATACTACAACAATAGACATAATGTTTGGCGTGCGCGGTACATTCGTTTCGAAAGCTTCTGCGAAACGAACATCTCTTCAACCTAAACTATGAATAGTTTAGAAGGCTTTCGGAATGATCAATTAATTCACCCATACTATGAATCAACATGATTCTGATGTCGCAATTTCTAATATTATTACTCCTCGCTAAACTAGCTAACTATACGCAAAAAGATATAAATTAATAATTTTTGCAAGATATTGTATAAGTTGACAAAAAAAAAGTTCTCCAATTGCATAACATATGTATATTATTTGAGAGAAGGAAAAAAATAAGAAATGATGATATATTGCGAAGAGATAAGAGAACTAAACAGCAAAAGTTGCAATTTATTACAATATTCGGTGACATAAATATGAGGAGGAATGGGGTAATGGACAAAAGTGATACAAAAGAATTAACCAATATCGATCAAAAAGTACGTAATGCGCAGATTCAACTGCTTTATCAGCAAACCAAGACTGGTCTGATTGGTGTTCTTATCGTTGCACTTACTGCCTGCGTTGTTTTTTGGCAGGTCGTTCCTCAATGGAAACTTTCCTTGTGGGCCGGAATAACAGTTCTCCTCACTATCGCAAGAGGCGGCATTGTATTTGCGTTTCAAAGAAGAGCACCATTAACATCTGATATCAATCGATGGGCAACCCTCCATGTCATCGGTGTTATTGTTTCCGGCTTGATGTGGGCCATCCCATTTATATTCTTATGACCGACCGACTATCCTGGATTTCTGTTAGTATGGCCAATGATTATTTTGCCTCTGAGCGCTGCATCTGTAGCAACCTACTATACATGGACACCATCTTATGCTTCATTTCTAGTCCTCTCTGCAGTACCGATATCATTACGATTTTTCTATGATGGAGGGTTTCTCTTCAATATCATGGGATTCCTGACTTTGTTCTTCATTGCTGTTTTGTTGCGTGCTGGGAAAGTGATGCATGCTGCCAGTGTGCGTTCGTTTAAATTTGGTATTCGTAACGAGGTGCTTAATACGGATTTGAAAGAAGTAATAGCAGTAAGGGAGCAACTTAACGCGCGGCTTCAACTGGAAATAGCTGAACGAAAGTTGGCAGAAATTGAAATCAAGAAACTCTCCAAGGTATTTCTGGATGGAACAAATCCAACTTTTATAGAAGATTTGAATGGCAATATACAGGAAATGAACGATGAGGCTGTGAATGTATATGGCTTTTCTAGAGAGGAATTAGTTGGTAGATCTATTAAGCTGCTGGTGCCGGATGAAAAACATGAACAAATGGATGATTTGATTAAACTTTGTATGGAAGGAGAATTGGTTCGTGATGTTGAGGGAGTGCGAAGGAAGAAGGATGGCAACGAAATTCCTGTGCTTATGACTATGTCGTTGTTGACTGATGAAGCAAACAATCCTTTTGGTATAGCTTCTATAGCTTCAGATATATCCGAACAAAAAAATATTGAGAAGGAACTAATAAAATCTAAAACTGCTGCTGAAATAGCCAATGCAGCCAAGGATAAGTTTTTTTCAATCATCTCCCATGATCTAATAGGCGCGTTTTCTACTATTTTCAGTTTTGTAAAAATGATGAAAAAAAATAGAAAGAACTTATCGGAAGAAAAAATTACGATGTTATATGAGGAACTGAGTGGAACCACAGAATCATCATATAAGCTTCTTGATAATCTTCTGCAATGGGCACGATCTCAAACCGGTAAAATCCAGTTAAATAAAGAAAAGCTGACCTTACAAGTGTTGGTTCATGAAATGTTTGAATTCACGGGTTTTCAGGCTGCTCAAAAGAAAATCAATCTGGAATCTGAAATACAATCATCAGACACAGCCTTTGGCGATAAAAATATGGTGCAAACTGTAATAAGAAATCTAATAACGAATGCCATTAAATTCACACCACAGCACGGAAAAATAATAGTTAGAACAGAAAAAAAAGATGACCACATACAATTGTCAATTTCAGATACTGGCGTTGGAATAAACCAGGAGAAGATAGATAAGCTATTCCGAATCGACACTCAAGTAACCAGTAAGGGAACGGAAAATGAAAAAGGAAGTGGTTTAGGACTAATATTGTGTAAAGAATTTGTAGAAAGAAATGGCGGTGAAATTTGGGTGGAAAGTGAAATCGGTAAAGGGACAACGATTAGATTTACTTTGCCAATGCCGCCAGCCATTTAAAAAATTGGTCTTTAAAAATACCACTTTTTAAAATTTATAAAAGTTTATTATCTAACTTGAAAGTAATACAACGCTCTATGTTTGTTAAGCTAACTCGCTTTATTTCAATGAGTTAATTCTTAATTGTAAATTACTGTTTACCACCAACACACTTGTAGCAGTATAATCATCGATAGAAGAAATTTGCTGGAAGTTCTTTATTACCTTTCTTTTCTATCATATTTCTCAAAAATTCTTTTTTCAAGAAATTAAACTCGTTACTATAATCAATGGCATAATGCTCTGAGTGCACAACGAGACCTAACCGACGACACGCTTGTTAACCGAAATAAATTCAAGTTTATTTTTTAAATTTATCTTGCTCAAGTATTTTTCCAGAAGAGTCCCACACAATTATTCCTAAAGGTTCATAATTTTGAAATGGAGCTAGTTCCTCAACAAAAAAAATAAAAGGTTTCTTAATTCTTGGTTTTTTGAAATAATTGAAATGATCTTCGAAATATTCTTCATCTTCAATCGTATAATATAGGTTTTCATGCTTCCACTTAAATTTTCCGTTTAAGACATTTAGTTTTCCAACAAATCCTAACGCAGTTAAGTATACATATTTGTTTTTCACTAATGGTTCGCCAATATTACCCCCAATTGATTCAACCATCCACTTAATATTTAATTCATCATCCAGTTTCACAAATTGAAATCTATCAGATTCAACATCAGATATCTCATAGAAAAGGAGGATATTGCCATTACCAATGTTATAGTATATTCTCTGCATAAACCAATATTCATCAGGCAATGGCAGTGAAAAACTCTTTATCTTTTCTTCATTATACAGAAGTAAACCAGAACCATCCCCATGAATTATAATTTGATATGATCCAAAATTAAACCAAAGACTATCTGGATTTGGGAAATCATTTGCTTCAGCACTAAACTCTAGCATAAATTTCTCAAGTACTGATTTTAAATGACTTACAAGGTTTATTTGAATTGCATGAATCAATTGATTTAGAGATTTTTGAATTGAAACAGGCATGAAAGGATCATTTGCAAATTCGGATAGCTCTTTCTTGAAATCAATTAGTGTTTTTGTATAGTAAATTTTATCAATATCTATTTGACCATTTTTAAGATTTTCATATTTTTCTTTATTATAATCAATAGATTTATCATCAGTTTTTGGAACATTAAAAGTCCCAATGACTTCTACGTCATTAAGTTGCTCTGACTTACCGCAGGGAGACCATCCAACAATTTCCGTACTCATTTTCTCAAGAATTTTTGAATGTTCTTTGAAAACAAAACCATAGTCTCGTAATGTGCAAAGTACGTTAATTTGAACAACGTTAACATAATCAATTCCATTTTCAAATGATTGATTATTATCTTTCATCAATTTTAATAGCTTTGAAAGTAGCTCAGACTGTTTTTTTATGACTTCACTTCTGATAGGTTGAAGAATTGTAGATCGAGCTCTACGATAAGTTAATATACCAATAGTCGTAGCTGTACCAGCAAATATTATTGTCACAATATCTTTAATCCAATTGATATTCATCTTTATAAATTCAATCATTATATTCACCTATTGCCCATAATGTTTCGCGTGTGCAGCAATTCGTCCGTATACAACGGAACGAACTTTTCTTACACATTAACTACGAATCAGAAGGATTCCGTCGTAAAACAAACAACCCAAACCCTGAACCGGAAGGTTCAGGCAAATAACACAACGAGACCGAACCGACGACACGCTTGTTAGCAGCATTTCTTTTTTTTCAACAGCAAACATTTTCATTCTTCAATTTTAATATAAGTATTAATTAGCAGATTTTAGAATTCTAAAGCCAGTATTATTAAGATCTCGTGATGGACTAAAATAATCTCTATTACTGACACGACAATAAAGTCCATTGTTAATCCAATCTCCTCCACGGACAATTCGTTTAGAACCATCTAAAGGGCCATTGGGATTTAAAAATGTAGAAGTATTATAATATTCTGAAGAATACCAATCATTACACCATTCACTTGCATTTCCTGTCATATCATATATACCAAGTTGGTTAGGAAGTTTTAATCCAATTTCATGAGTTTGATTATTGGCTGTATACATATACCAAGCAAAATATTCAATATTTTCTGTTGTTCCACTGTACATAAAATTATCTAACTCATACTTTCCACCTCTTGCTGCATACTCCCATTCTGCTTCGGAAGGTAAACGATAACCATTAGAATTGATATCACAACTCCAATCAGATAAATTATAACAAACACTCAATCCTTCTGTCTCACTTTTCCAATTACAATAAACTACAGCTCCAAACCATGTAACATTCACAACTGGACAACTTAAAGAATTTACTACACTACAACCTGTAAAATAAAATTCACCATCATAATTTAAAAAACTTGTAACATTAGATGAAATTTTAATTAATCTTATTCCATTATAATAACCATTTTCTGATACGTCATAAGAGTTAAGGAATTCTATATATTCAGAAACCGTTACCTCAAAATAACCAATATAAAAATCACTTAATTCAACATTGTGCAAAGGTAATTCATCCTCTGTTCCATTACCTTTTCTATCACCCATCTCATAATTTTCGCCTTCAATAAAGCACAAATCGCCTGGAGAGTAATTTCTGATTAAGACACCAATATTTTCAGATATACCTTCATTTCCACTTTTATCATAAACTATTGAATTTAAGATATATGAGCCCAAAATGTCGTTTGTTGGCCAGATAAATAAATACGGTAAAGTAGATGTTTCAAATTGAAATTCATTATTAACAAAAAAAAGTACTCTATCAACACCTTTGTTATCAGATGCATTTGCAATTATTTTTACTTCCGTTCCTTGAGCTATTTCAGAATTATTAAATGGATTAGTAATTTCAACAGTAGGTTTAATTGTGTCTAAGGGATCTGTTATTTTATCTGCACACCCGACAATAAAGTAAATTTCGGCAATAAAAATTAATATAAATTTTAATGTCTTTCTTTTCATAAAATACTCCTTTTTTGAATGAATAGTGCTGCTAATGTCTTTGTTCACGTCATTTTGTCGCGTATAACACTCTTAAGTTTTTTACTTTCATGGCTTATCAGTTTTCATAATTCTATCCAATTTCCCCGGAAATCAAAGGCTCAATAGCGAAAGTTTGTTATTGAGAAGTTAATGTCAAATATTATGTTCTAACAGACATTTTAATAGTAAATATAACCTGTTCTTAACTCTGCTCTAACTTCGTTCTTGCGAAGTCAAGTCCAGAAATTTCTCTCTACGGCTTTCTTTGTTCCCTCTTTTCGTGTATCGGTTTTCTGGAAGAAAACGAGGCCTCTTCTTTCACCTTCACTATTTAAGAGAGGGAAATAGCAAGGGTGAGTTCTACCACTCATCCACAAAAACCAACCGCTTATCGGTAATAGATTGAAGTATTGCAGCAATTCCTCTAGAGTCGGCTACATAAATAGGAGGTCGAAATGAAGAAAATAATTATTTTTTTGTTATTGGCAGCATGTGTAGGTTTATTCAGTGATTCAATTAATGAAGTCATTTCGCAGGCGAAGGAACTGGCAAATAGCGGAGAACTGGATGAAGCCGCTGAAACTCTGGAAAAGACAAATCTCGAGAATCCCAATAATCCTGACATCCTGGTAGAACTGGGTAATGTGTACAGCAAACAGGCCGGAAGTACTTCCAATTTCTTAAAGGCAGGTAAGCTTTCTGGTCAGGCTTTCAGTACATTGGATAAGGCTCTGGAAATTGATCCGGCTCACATCAATGGTCATCTCTATCGCGGAATTCTGGGAGCAAGCGTTCCCGCCTTTATGGGGAAATTACAGCAGGCAGAAGCAGATTTTATGTTTATACAAAAATATGTAAAACCAATGCCAAATGAACTTAATGTAACCGTATTATTCTACTTAGGAATGGTTTATGAAAAACAGGACAAATTTGTGGAAGCTTTGGAAACATTCAAAGCAGTAGAGTGTGATGCGGGAGATTCTTACTTTGGCAAAAACTCAGCAAAACGTATCTCCAAATTAGAGAAAAAAGCTGAGAAGCAACTTAAGAAACAAACAAAGAAACAGGCTCGCTCGCTGGATGATGGCAATAAATTAATGGGAAAAGGCAATTTGGATGAAGCAGCAGAAATCTATCGTGAGCTAATAAAGAGCAATCCCGATGATCTGCAGGCTAGTTTGATGCTGGCAAATTGTTTGGGAACGATTGCCGAAAGCGGATATGACAGCAAAATCAATGAAAACACAGAATATATGAGTAATCTGGCTTTTGAAGTAATGGCTACTTTTGAAAATATTGTAAGGTTGGATGCCGATAATATAGAAATGAGATTTGCCAAAAATGAACTGGCTATTGGACTTCCCTTTTTTGTGGGAAAGCTGGATTCTGCCATCGAAGATCTAGAGTGGATCAAGTTAAACAAACCGGATCATCAGGCTCGTGCACTATTTTTGCTGGGAAAAGCCTATAAAAAACTGGCAAACAGTTATTGGGCCAAAGCTGTGAATGAATATGATGAAGAAACAAAACAACAGATTCTGAAAGCAATGAAACCAACCATTCAGTACATCAATGAAGAAGAGCTTTCCAAACCTTGCGTAGCAATCGATATTGTACTTGGTTTCCAGGATGAACTTGCTCCGCAGTTAGCAATTTGGATAGAAGACGATAAGGGCAATTTTATTAAAACTGTCTATGTTTCCGGCTTTGCCGGTTATGTAAAAGGTAAGCAGACCACCCTTCCAAAATGGGCCGAATCTTCTGAATTCAAAGATGCTGATGTTGTCACTGGAGCCAGTGTGGATATTGGGCATCATTTGTTCGTTTGGCAACTGGATGATATTGATGGAAAACTGCTTGAAAAAGGTGCTTATAAAGTACATCTGGAGATCTGTCACTGGCCTCATGTGATTTATGAACATAGTGAAATTCCAATTACGATAGGCAGCAAAAAGCAGATTATAAAAAATAATGAAAATGAGATGATCCCGCAGATCCGTCTGACATATTTTCCAAAAAAGTAAAAAATCTTTACACAGAGATCGATTAAAAGCTAGAGGTAGTTTATGAATTTTAAACAGAATTTGAAAGGCGCGCTGAATTGGAAGAACATTCGCATGAACATATTGATCTGTGCAGGTATAACGATCTTACTCACCTTCATTAATTGGCAGCAGAGTCAGGGTTATTTCTTAAAGGTATTGTTCATTACTTTTATATATGCCTATTCCATTGGATTCTCAATTTATTTCTTAATGACCATTTTTCATTTTGAGTTTAAGAATAAACTTCTGCGTAAATTCTATTCGTTGATTCAAATCTGTGTTGGTTCTGTTTTAGGAGCAGTCATAGCCAATCTTATCTTTATGGTTATTTATGGTTCCAGAGCTTTGAAATTAAATTTTACCTATTTAGGCTTTTTACTTTTTTCAGGTATCTTTTTTTCAGTAGTTGCGATCTCGATATTCTATTATTTCCATCTTTCGGAAGATCGAAAATACAAACATCTACAGGAACAGCAGAATAAAACCAAAGCCGAATTACGAGCTCTGGTTTCGCAGATAAATCCGCATTTTTTGTTCAATACTTTAAATTCTATTTCCTCTCTCATTCACCTCGATCCGGATAAAGCTGACGAGATGATCCAGAGACTTTCGGATGTTTTTCGCTACTCTCTGCAAAGCGGAAAAAAGAGATTTGTAACTATCGAAGATGAAATAACTGTGATCAAAAAATACCTGCAGATCGAAAAAGTGCGGTTTTCGGAAAGGTTGAATTACCATTTTGAGATTGATGAAAATTGTCTATCCTTTGCCATTCCACCTCTTATTCTGCAAACGCTGGTAGAAAACAGTGTGAAGCATGGAATCTCTCCCAGAATTGAAGGTGGAAAAGTGGATGTTTCAATTAAAAGTATAGAAGATAATATCGAAATAAAAATAGAAGATAATGGCGTGGGAATGCAGCCGAATGTGCAGGAAGGTTTTGGGTTGGATGCTGTAAAAAACATCCTCAGATTACAATATGAAAATCATGAATTTGAAATGAAAAATGAAAACGGTGTGAAGATAAGGATCTTGATTCCCAAAATAGAAATTGGCGATGAAGTTTAAAGCTTAGCTGGTGGAAATGATTGTGAAGTTTAAGGCTTAGCTGGTGGA